>WBZO01000164.1_pt1 | contig 173904 bp, 137 predicted proteins | sample 5204261 | NCBI WGS metagenome assembly WBZO01 (sample SAMN12412400, study PRJNA552823) | activated sludge metagenome | isolation source: activated sludge from anammox sidestream of wastewater treatment plant... | place: USA: North Carolina | collected 2017-09 | reverse complement strand
CTTGAAGTTGGAGCTATCAGAACCTTTTCGGCTGCCTATACCTTAGGGTGAAGATTGCAAAGCATTTTCGCTAAGCATTGCTTGAAGTTGGAGCTATCAGAACCTTTTCGGCTGCCTATACCTTAGGGTGAAGATTGCAAAGCATTTTCGCTAAGCATTGCTTGAAGTTGGAGCTATCAGAACCTTTTCGGCTGCCTATACCTTAGGTTGTAGCCATAAGAACTTTTTGGACAAGTGTCACTTGAGGTTGTAGCCATAAGAACTTTTTCGGTTTTTTTTGCGTTAAATCTTTATTACAACTGATTATTGGTTGTATAGTTTACTTTTCGAAATGAATTTAATTTTACAGTTTCAGTTTTCCCGGAAAAGATTGTATAAATGCGTTTATTGATTTTTATAATTTCCATTTTGTTTGTTTCTGCCGGTTTAGTTGAGGCGCAGAATATTAAAACAATTAACGAAGATGGTGTAATTTCGCTTATTAAGAAACGAAATGATAAACCGCTTGTGATTAATTTTTGGGCTACCTGGTGCATTCCCTGCAAAGAAGAGTACCCGGACATCGTTAAGCTTTCAGAAAAGTATGACAAAATTGAATTTATCGGAATTTCGCTTGATAAACCTTCTGAAGTTGTCGCTAAAATAAAGCCTTTCTTAAAATCGATGAACGCAAAATTTACGAATTATGTGGGGAAATTCAGAAGTGTTGAGAGCCTTGTTACTTTAATTAACAATTCATGGACGGGCGCAATACCCGGAACGATGGTTTACAATCAGGAAGGAAAACAAATTTTCTTCCACGAAGGGCAAATTTCATATTCTGAGCTTGAAAAAGTCTTAACAGATAACTTTCCTTCCGCAACATCGGAAGGAGAAAAAACCGGCAGTGTTTTACAGGAGGTCGGTGACGGGGGCAGTTATGGTCAAAGTGCGGGTAGCAGTACAGATAACTACGCCGGCGACAATATTGATAATAGCGCTTCGGCAAAAAATACAGTCAGATTGCCGCTTAAACAGACAAAAAAATGTGATACCTGCCGCTTTTAATTTTCCGTTTACTCTTTTAATCAGATAAAAAAACATCAAAATCTTTTAATTTCCGTGTGGAATCGCTAAATTTCAAAAGAATAATCTGAAGTTTAAGTAAAATCCACAAAAACGATCGAAAAATGACCTTATACTCCGCACTTCTGCAAAAACTTTCCACCCAACGGGCGCTTTATTTTATGCTGCTTGATCCTGACCGTTTCAGTGGTGAAGAGCTTTCTGAGTTTACGAAACAGTGTGTTTCAGCCGGAGTTGACGGGTTTTTGGTGGGTGGAAGCCTGATGATTTCGGGTGATCTCGATTCTTCAATCAGTGAACTTAAAAAGAACACAACACTTCCTGTTATCATTTTTCCGGGTGGCGTAAGCCAAATATCCCCCCTTGCCGACGCAATATTGTTTCTTTCGAATGTGAGCGGCAGAAATGCCGAGCATCTTATTGGCAAGCATGTTATTGCGGCACCGATTATAAAAAAACACGGGCTTGAGGCGATTTCAACGGGGTATATTTTAGTTGAATCGGGGAGGGTAACCACGGCGCAATATATCAGCGGGAGCGTTCCGGTTCCGAGGCACAAGCCGGAAATTGCCGTTGCAACTGCTTTGGCAGCAGAATATCTTGGAATGAAATTTATCTATTTGGAAGCGGGCTCGGGTGCCGATCAGCATGTGCCGTTTGAAATGGTGAAAGCCGTATCTTCGGTTATTTCGGTTCCTTTGATGGTCGGCGGCGGAATTAAAGATGCCGTAACCGCCGGAAAAATGGTTGACGCAGGTGCAAAAATTATCGTTACGGGCAACCACTTCGAAAACAGAAGTAACAGGGGCGAACTGCAGGCTTTTGTTGATGCCGTAAAAGGGAGAATTTAAAACTGAGTTATTCTGATACTCGCCACTTTGGAACTAACCAATTAGAGACCTTTTGTTTTGAAACCTTTCGTTTTGCAGCATTCAGAAATAGAACCCGCCGTTTTGAGGCAACCCTATTAGAAACATCTTGTTTTGCCAGATTCCGTTTTGCAGAATGCGGAAATAAAACCCATCATATTGTATGATGGTTTTGATGGTGAGATGTACACTTCGGCAACAAAAAACAAAAAAAACTATTTCGAAATTTTTGTATCAGCACTGATACTGAGTGCTGGTTCGCTTTTAATCATAGCCGGGGCGAGCAGCTATGGTGTGGGAATGACGGGGGATTCTGTTTCTTACCTTGCACTTGCACGAAACATCTTAAACAGCGGCAATTTCGCAGGAATTTCAGGTGAACCTTTTGTGCTTTGGCCCCCCGGATATTCCATATCACTTCTTGTGGGAGCTCCATTTTGGGGGAGTGATTTGGTCAGTTTTTTCCTGCCTTACAACCTTTTAGCCTATATCATTTTTGGATTATTAGCATTTAAGCTGTTGCGGAAGCGGATTGAGGTTGCCGGTTTTAGATTATCTGTGTTCGCGGTATTGATGTTTTCACCTGCTTTATTCAGAATTTTCAGTTTTGCTTTTGCAGAAGTGTTGTTCCTGCCGTTAAGTCTGGCTTTTTTTCTACTGATTGAAAGGTTTGAAGAGAAGAAGAAACATTATGGTTTATACACCGGGAAACCGAAGAACTTTTTTCCGTTGATTGAAAGGCTTGAAGAAAGAAGGGGAATTTGGGTTTTAATTTTAGCAGGTGTTGTAGTGATTGCTCTTTCAATGGTGAAATACACCGGAATTGTTTTTCTGCCGGTGTTGCTCTACGGGATTTGGCGGAGTTTTTCGGTTGCAGGAACTGCAGCCCTCGAAACAGGAGACAATCACGATGAAACCGATAACAACCCCTTTGAAACTGATAACTATATATCTGAAACTATTTACAACACCTCTGAAACTACCAAAAAAACTCTTGAAACAGCAAACATTGATGTTCTCCAAAATGCCGTTTTCGGAAATAAATCAAAAAAAAGAGCAATTGTATGGATGCTAATCACTTCGGTGGTTGTTTCAGCGCCGCTTTTTTTGCTTTTGTTGAGAAATAAGGCGGTTTCGGGTTATTTTACGGGATATCGCGGGGCATCGGCATTTTCTATTTGGGAGTTGCTGTTTCAAACGGGTGAAACTTTGGTATATTGGGTTTTCCCCGTTGTTATGATTCTGTTTTTGGTTGTTACTTTTGTTTTTGGGCGTAAAGCTCATTCAGAAAAGATGGGTGGTTTTTTGCATTTTGAAGCCAAGAGACATACATTTAATATAGTTTCAATATTAAAAAGCACCCGGTATTATTTAGTTTTTATTGTTATTTACTATTTGGTTACTTTGGTATCTGCCTCTTTTGAAGCGGTTGATGAATTGGGAAACAGATTATTGATTCCGCTTTTCTTTCCGATGTTGTTAGTTGCCGCAGTTATTGTCAGCGAACTGCTGTTTAAGCCCCTTAGAACTTTTCCGGAGGAAGGACCTGCCCATGAAGAAAGAGGCTCCGTACCTGAAAACATATTTCCCGACACTTCAAAAGGAAAAACCAAACAAGGGAGTGCGGTGTTTAAGAGGGGGCGAATGCAACAGATTGTGTTCATTGTTATTTTGCTGATAGTTCCTTTAAGCTATATCAGGACAGATTTCAGGGCGTTCAGTACAAGAATTGAATCGGGTGCAGGCAGCATTTCATCGGCTGATTACTTCAACAAATTTCCGAAAAATTTTGAAAAAGTGAAAGAACTATTATCAAAAGGTAATTTCACAATCTATACGAATAACAGAGAGGTTTTCTATTATTTAACAGGGCTGAAAAACAAAGCCCTGCCGGTTAAAAAATATTATAACTCTAATGAAGTTTCAACCGCAACGGAGGGATTAAAAAGTTATTTTAATGAGAAAGATAAATTCTTAATTTTCGAAATGACAAATTTCAGAAATGAAAACCTTTACACCATTGAAGAAATCAAAAAAGCAGTTCAGATTAAGGAACTGATGAATGGCACGGGTTGGGTCTTATATTCGGCGCAACCTTTGGATAATCAGAATAATCAGGATAATCATGGTAATACGGATGACCACGAAAATCCTGCCAATTTTCCCAAAACAGGTAAGACTGAATGAAGCCAAAACTCCCGTTTAGTGCTCGTTTCAGCCGTTTTTTCACTAATTTTTTCGCAAAAATTTTCGGCGGAATGTCCGGAAAACTTCGGACAAAATTGAGCGAGGGGGATATTTTCAAAGTAATCAAAAACAGCGGTTACTTTTTTGGCACATCCATTGTGGGGCTTGGGGTATCGTTCATCTCCTTCCCGCTTTACGCAATTTTGATGACGAAAGAGGATTTCGGTATAGTGGCTTTTTTCACGGCAGTGGGAACCGTAGCAACGCAATTTTCAATTCTTTCTCTGACAAATTATTACATAGTAAAAAGCAGAAGTTTGGATAAAGCCGAAAGCCAAACGCTCTTCAGGAATATTGTAATCTTCAATTTCTTTTGGAATCTGGGGTTAACGGTTATCGGGATGGTTGCACTTCATTTATACCTGATAATTGCCGGAAGTGAGATGTCGGTTTTCCCAAACGGGTTGATTATATTCACAATTTTAATAACGCAAAGTTTCATAACATTCAAAACGGTGCAGTTCAGGATAGAGGGTGAGGGGCGGAACTATTTTTTCACGGGGATTTCGCAGGTAATCGGGAACGCAATTTTCAGCGTAGGGCTGATTTGGGCTTTTTCATTGGGGGCAACCGGAAAACTTGCGGGGATTGCCATTTCCAACTTCTTAATTGCTCTGTTTTTGGGTCGAAGTTTAATTTGGGGAGATGGTGAAAAGCTTTCAATTGCGTCGGTTAAGGCGGGGATAAGGGAAATGTTGCCGCTGACATTAGTTTCGTTTCTGCACAGCACCGCACCCGCAGCTGATGTACTTGTTCTTGAAAGATATAACGATTTTCGCGGGTTAGGGGTGTATAATGTGGGAAAACAGATAGGAAATTTTGTAACACTTGCAGGGACATCACTTTTTCAGGCGTTTGAGCCGGGCTTTTATGAAGATGCAAAAAAGCGATCATTGTTTCGTTCAGCAAGGTTCTATCTGTTTGTGCTGATGTTGGGGTTGTTGGTTGGGTTGTATTTTATTTTTTCGGACTTGATAATCACGATTTTAACTGCGGGCAGGTTTCACGAATCGTTGCAGTACTCCAACATTTTTGTTTTACAGGCGCTTTTTTTGCCGGTTATTCAGGCACTTCAGGTGCCGCTTTACTTAGCAGGCAAGGTTAAAATAATAGCGGGGATCAACTTAGTGGGCAGCCTGATAACCTTCGGGTTGATATTTGCTTTAACTGCGGAAATTCTTTACACGGGTGCTGCGTTGGCTTTCTTAATTTCATCAGGTCTCCAGTTTTTAATGATCGCAATTGCAGAGCGAAAATATGGTAAGAGTTGATACAGCGGTTTTGGTGATAGCATTCAACCGCCCTGAAATGTTGCGCAAAGTGTTGGATAGCTTATCCGAACACCGGTTCAGAAAAATCTACGCTTTTGTGGATGGTCCCCGAAACGGCGTGACTGAAGACATCGAGAAGGTCGAAAAATGCCGTGAAATGGTGGGGAAAATTGACTTTTGCGGCGAGCTTGAAACTATGATTTGCGATGATAATTTAGGCTGTGGGTTGGGGCCCTTCAGTGCGATAACTCAGGCGTTTGAGCAGGAAAAACAGCTGATAATATTGGAGGATGACTGCGTTCCAACGGGTGCGTTTTTTCAGTTCTGTGAAGAAATTTTTGAGCGATACGCCAACGAACCTAAAGTATGGATGATAAGCGGGAATAATTTCAGCGAGGGGGTTTGCCCGGTTAAGGGAAGTTATGTCTTTTCAACTTACGCACATTTTGGGGGCTGGGGCACATGGAAAAGGAGTTGGGAAACCGTAGTATATGACTCAAAAATACTTTTGAACCGGTTGAATAAGGAGTCTTATGCGGGCAATCACAGTGATAACCCCTTGAGATTTGCGAGTAAAAAAGAAGCAAAATTCTTTATGCGGATTTACAGGCAAAATTTTGAAAAGCCTGATTATGAAGGTTGGGATTATCAGGCATCAATCGCGATGAGAAAGGTGCGCGGTTTAAGTGTAGTGCCGAAACAAAACTTAGTAAGCAACATAGGGGTTGTGGGAACGCATTTTAGCGGAGAGGCGAAGTTTTTTAATTTGCCCATTGCAAAAAATTTTAAGGTTACAGAGCACCCAATGGAAATAAAGGCTGATAAAGAATACGATAATTGCCACTTCAGGAAACATTGGATACCAATGAACAGGCGGTCGCTTTGCTTGCGCGTGAAAACAAAGCTGAAAAAACTGCGGTGGCGGTTTGGGTGGTAACAGCAAACGCTTGTGTGTAAAGTGGCGGAACAAATTTTTTTCAGTACAAAGTGGCTCCGGATAACCATGTTAAGGGCAAACGCCCGGATGTAAGGTCGTGTAACAGAAATGACTTACAAAATTTGGCGGTAATTTCATATATTTTAGAGGGTAATCTTAGAAATATATCCGCAAAACAATAAACCCATTTAAATAAGCGAGTTATAGGTTAGTGATGGTGAGAAAGTCACTTTTTTTATTCTTTTTATTCTCTTTTTCAATAAGTCTTTTTGCACAATACCGAGTTGATTCATACAAAGAAACGGGAAATGAAATTCGTTTCGAAGTGTCGCCTGAATTGGTGCCTCTTGCAAAGTTGACCGATGATATTCAGACAAAACTAATGAGCTACTATGATGAATCCCGACCCGGAGAACTTTCGCTTCCTGCTAAATCACTTTTCGTAGCAATTCCGCCGGGTTCCGGAGTAACCGTTGATTTTAGGATAATCGAGAGCAGCGTCGAAAATTTCAATCCTTCAATAAATCCTGAAGCGACACTTACAAAAGACACCACAATAAAACTCAATTTTGAACCGCCTTTAGTGGCAAAACAGGCGGTAAAACCGGCGATCGAGGTACTCGGTTATTTTGAGCTAAAAGGGGTTCGGGTTGTTCATTTGCGCTTGAATCAGTACAGTTTTCAGCCCGCTACTGCAGAGCTGACAACGATCAAAAAAATTCAAATCACTGTTATTCCCGACAAACCTTTGATTACCTATAACCAAGGAATTCGTTTTTCAGAAAGTGCGCTTTCGCTCTTAAAAGGGGTGTTAATTAACCCGGAAGATGCACAGAAATTTGCTTCTAAGGGTTCATCTGCAACAATGGGCAATTCAGGAGCGACTGGCAGCTTTGGTGCGGCAGGCAGTTCAAATGGTGAGAACAGTTCAGGCGGAAAGAGCAACTCCGGTGGGGCAGGCAGCTCATTAGGAATGGGGAGTGTAGTGGGCACCGCAATTTCAGCCACTAACGATACCACAGGCAACTGGATAGATTTCGGTGCAAACTATGTTAAAATTGGTGTTGCAAAGGATGGGGTATATCGTGTATATGGGTCTGACCTTCAGGCAAAAGGTGTAAATCTGAACGAGATACAACCTGCGACACTTCAACTGCTGAAAAAAGGGATTCAGGAGCCAATTTTTGTGAACGACGGTACCGATAATCGCTTTGATCCCACAGATTACATCGAATTTTTGGGTGAGCGAAACATGGGTGCCCCAAATTATCGCACCCCTAACGCCTATGGGCAGCCGTATAACGAATATTTCGACCGTTTTACCGATACTACAGTTTACTGGATAACCTGGAACCGTGCTTCCGGGGAAAGGGCAGTAACTGCACCGCAAACTTTGGGTGCAAATACGGATACGCTTAAGTATTACCATGAGTTGATTCACTTGGAAACGGATGTTTCGTATCTTAATTTTGACGCAGATATAGTTCGCAGGGAAATGCCATATTTCATGGAGAATAAAACTTTCTACTGGCAAAGAGTGATTGTAACCAACGATATGAAAAGCATGACCGCTAATTTCAATCTTAATGAAATTGCCGGAAGCGACAGCGTGCGGTTTTATGCAAGATTAACAAGTGCGGCTTCAACAATTCAGACCGGTTCTCACATTCTGGCTTTGCAGGTGAAAACTCTTTATCCCACTTATGATTCAACCACACTAAACCAATATGACCGCGCAGTCTTAAGAGGCACTGCTCCGGTTTCTTTATTCGCAAGCGGAAACAATGCAATTAAAGTGCTTTCGTATCCAACAGGAACTGACATCAACACAGTGTGGCTTGACTGGGCAGAAATTGAATACCCGAGGAATCTGAAAGCAACGAGTGACTCGCTGCTGTTTCGTTTCCCTTACACGGCAACGGGTGCGATTAAAAGTATTCAGGTAACGAATGTTGCTGCCGACAGCCTGTTGCTTTGGAAAAAAGGAAGCGGTAAAAAGAAAATTTTTGTGCAGCGCACCGGTGGCGAATTGGTGCTGCAGGATACCGTTAACTCAAACGACAGCTACTTCTTAGTAAGCAACGCAAAAGTATTAAAACCGACAATTTACTACAAAAAGCAGTGGAAAAACCTGCGAAACCCACAGAACAAAGCAGATTATCTGGCGGTTTCGGTTGCGGAATTTGCTCAACCGGTGCGCCAGCATTTGGTATTTCTGAAAAACCATGAAAATTTAGATACGATGTTTATCGATATGAACGATGTTTACGATGAATTTTCATACGGATATTTTTCGACTGAAGCCCTTCGGGAATTTTTCAGAACCACACAAACTACATGGCAAAGCCCCGTGCCCGAATACGCAATTTTGGTCGGAAGTGCCGGATATGACTATCGTGGCACCATTTCATCATATTTTCGTTATCCACTTAAGCGGAACATCGTTCCTTCATACGGTTCTCCCTTGAGCGATAATCTTTTATCCGTTTTTGATTCAACTGCATCGGTAATTCCGCAGATGTTGGTAGGCAGGATACCCGCAAAGAACTTTGAGGAAGTGCGGCATTATTTTGAAAAACTGTCGAACCATTACACGCAGAAATATGATTTGTTCAACAAGCGGGTGCTGTTGCTCTCCGGAGGTGATAACCAGGGACAGGCGGTTGATTTTAGAAATCAGAACACTGCTTTGATGCAATATTTCACAAATTCACCTTATTCGTTCGATCACAATCAATATTACAGAACATTTACACCCGTTTTTAGCAATTACGGGCCCTTCCCATTGGATGAAGTTGATGCAAACATAAAAAAGGGGGGTGTTATACTATCTTATGTCGGGCACTCCGGCACATTCCATTGGGATAACGATATTCGAACCCCCAGCCAGTTATTGAACACATCGAACAAGGGTTCGTTACTGACCGATTTTGGATGTTCCACGGGCAAATTTGGAGAGCCGGATGTGGATTGTTTTGCAGAGCAGTTTCTGTTATACCCTACTGGGCAGCCAATTTCTTACATCAGTAATTCAAGTTTGGGTTTCAGCAGCACGGCAAGTGTAGCACCTGCGCTTTTCTATAAAAGTATGTTGAACGACAGTCTTTGGGCACCTTCGTCGGCACTTCGCACCGCAAAGGTCAAGTTGATTCAAACTTACGGTAATTCTTCAACCGGGCAGCTGTTTGCGATGACAAACACCTTTTTTGGCGACCCTTATCTCTCGATTAAAATACCGCCAAAGCCGAACTTTACATTTGCGGAAGAATCTTTAACAATTAACCCCGCGCAACCGGATGATAAGCAGGATTCAATTAAACTGACTATAATTTATTACAATTATGGCAGCGAAACTAACGATTCAATGAAAATCAGGTTAACCGACATTTCTGCAGGAAGCACTGTTTTGGATACCGTACTAATGCGTAAGGTACCGGGGTTCCGGGATTCGCTTGCAGTTTTTATTCCGATAAAGAACCGGTTAGGCGTTCACTCGTTGAAGGCAGTGTTAAATTACGACCATGCAATTGACGAAATTTACAACGACGATAACGAAGCATCGTTAAGCTTTATTGTGGCAACAACAAGTTCGCGCGATAACTTGAAGTACAGCAGTGAAAACATCATAAAGGATTATCTTTATTTTATTAATCCGTTGAGGAAACCGGAAATTGAAAGGATAGATTTGCAAATAGCCACCGATCCACAGATGGCCGGAGCAACTCAATTTTCAGTACCGTTTGATTCATTCTATACCAAGGTTTCGCTCTCTTCGCTGCAAAAAAACAGAAGATATTATTTCAGAGTGAAGGAGAGCAGTTCCGGTGATTACGGAAGTGTCAGGACATTCTATTTAGGTGACCGGAACGGTTTTGGGCTGACCGATAGTATTGCTTTTGCCGGAAGCGAGGGGATTAACGCCGGGTTCAGGAATGGAAAATTTTCACTGCAGGATCGAAGTGTAGCCCTTCATGTTACCGCAGCCGGATATTATGACGGCAACTCTGCTGTAATAAGTTACAACGGTAACAATGCCTTAGTTTCCAACACGGTGCTTAGCCATAATGTTGCGGTTTTTAACGCTGAAGATATGCGGTTCTTATACACGCAATCTTATAACTTAACCTTCGGAAACACAGTGGGGGACCGTGACCGGTACAAAGCTTTGTTGGATTCGTTGGATGAAAGCAAAATTTTGATCGTTGCAGCAGCACATGATCCGTTCACCGGTACTGATGCGGATTTGAGAACCAAATTGAAAGGTTTCGGAAGCAAGTATATTGATTCTGTGGGTGTGCGCGATTCATGGTTTATGGTGGGGCGGAAAAACGCACCCGTTGGAAGTATCCCGGAGGGATGGAAAAAAGCCAATTTCGGAGCTGTTAGCTTTGATTCACTTTACCGTTTTACTTCCGTTGACGGAAGTTTGGTTACTGATGAGATTGGACCCGTTACTTCGTGGGATGGGTTGCAGGTGGCTGCAAACACTCCGGACTCAAGCACCTTAAGTTTCCGTGTGATAGGAAAAAAGGGGGACGGCACAGTGGATACAACGGGGTATTTAACAGGTTCAAACTCGAATTACGATCTAAGTTTCCTTAATTCGTCAGGTTACGAGAAGATTAAAATAAGGGGTGATTTGAAGAGCCTTGATAAAAAATCATCTCCGGAAATAACCGGTTTGTTTGTCACTTATCAGGATTTTACCGAAGTGGGGACAAACTACCAAAGTGTTACTATTTCAGCAGACACTGTGCTGCCAAGACGAAATCTTTCGTTGGGGTTCAAAGTCTCGAATGGAAGCGAAACAGTTGCGCGTAATTTCAAGGTGCGGGTAGAATCGCAGGTAAAAAATGACCCGCCGGTGAAAATTTTTGAAACGACGGTTGATTCACTGCCTGCATTTTCGCACAAAGCATTTAGTATCGATTACGAAGCGCCGATTGAACTGGGTACGGCGCAGTTTATAATTACGATTGATCCTGAAAATGTTTTGAAAGAGTTTTTCAGGGATAACAACACATACAATGTCCCATTTTACATAAAAGGCGACACTTCCAAACCATATCTGGCGTTTACGATCGACGGGACCGATATTCCTGATGGAGAATATATCAACCCACAAGCGGAGTTCAAAATTGAATTATACGATTTTTCATCGATTCCGCTGACAGATACCACCACCATATCGATGAAGTTAAACGGCAACCCTGTTTTCTTCAAGTCAGAAGGTGTAAGTTATTCTTTCAGCAACAGCAACCCCAAAATAACGGTTAGATACAAACCGGGCTTCCCGGATGGAGACCATGAGTTCAGCGTTGTTGCCCGCGGAAATGCAAGCTCTTTCGCTGATACGGCACGAATTGAAAAGCATTTTTCAGTAATGAACGAGGCAAAATTGCTGAATGTGTATAACTATCCGAACCCGTTTATTAAAGATACCTGGTTCACTTTTAAGCTAACTCAAATTCCCGAACAGTTAAGAATAGTGGTTTACACGGTTGCAGGAAGAAAAATCAGGGATATGGAGGTTCCGGTTTCGCAGCTGAAGTATGATTTTAATCGGATTTACTGGGACGGACTCGATGAAGACGGCGATGAACTTGCCAACGGCGTTTATTTTTACAGAGTTATAATGAAAAAAGGAGACAAAACGGAAAGAATCACAGAGAAATTAGCGATTGTCCGTTAGGTGAATCGATGAGCGATATTTTGAATATATTGTAGCCGTCGAGTGTCCCGATAATCTGAGCAGATACGCCCAATTTCTGAATTGTTTCCAATCTATCAGCCGTGATAATGTAATCTACGCCATATTTTTTAAGAATGGAACGCTTTTGTTCAATTGAAGAAGCGCTGAAGAAGTTTTCAATATCAGCGCTTTTTTCTTTTGTGCCGGGGATTGCGGGGTTCGGGTAGTAATACACAACCGTTTTTTGATGTGTAACTCTGACAATCATTGTTGAAACGGGAACCGGTGCCAAGATTACCCCGTTATCTGAAATTAAAGAATCCAACCGGGAATATTCGTTGTAGTATCTGAAATTGGAATAATACCCTAACGGTTTACCGTTTTTAAAATCAGGGAAAACTGAAATGGTGCTGAAGGAAAACGGAAACTGAAGAAGCGCCAAAAGCCCCACAGCCAAAATAACCAAATGTTGAGATATTTTACCTAATAATGGGAATGATCTTATCATCCATTCGATAGTTGCCAAGTGCATTAAAAATAGAGTGAAAACCGTAAACCTGGCAATTGGTTCATTTTTAATAATGAAAAAGTTTAAGATGTAAACCGGGATTAAAGAAACGAACAGAATAACCCGCCAGTCTTTTCGATTTTCTTTGAATACTTTGTAAAAAGTGATTAACGAAGGGGGCAACAGGAGCAGAAACGACCAAATACCGGTGTAATACCACTTATAGCTATCCGGCAGATTAAAAACGGAAGTTTCCATTGAAGAGAACAGCATTGAAGCAATAGGGTAGAATTGCCACAAAAAAGAAATAAGAAGTGCGAAAACGGGGAGCAGCATCTGCATGGTACGGTTGAAGCTCCATTTGTTGCTTGCAAAAATTGTTTTCCCGAGAATAATCAACATTATAAAGGCACCCGAAAGGGGGTGAATGGCGAAAGAAAAAGCGGCAATAAAGAGATAACTCAGGTTTTTAAAGAATTTCTCATCAGGGTTAAAATTTGCAACAGTAAGCAGGATAAAGGGAAAGACAAACCGGTAAGGGTAACCCAAAGTTAACGGAATCAGACCAAAGTTATAGTAACCGCTTGATAGGGGGGGGAAAAGCCAGCCAAATAAAAAAACTACCAGAACGGTTAGAGAATAGTTTTTATCTCCGAAGTATTTTTCGGCTAAAATTTTCACGCTGTATAAGAAGAAAACGAGGTTGAAAACTCCGGCAGCCGTAAACACCACCAAAGGACTTAGCCCGGATAGTTTTGAAATAATACCAAGCAGAAAATGATAGGGCGTCATCAAATGTGAGGCACCATTTCCGTTGATATAAGGGTCAACAGGTGAAAAGGGGGAATCTCTGAAGGCGATGATTTGGGCTATATGATCCCAAATATCGTAGCGTGTATAAAAAGCCTCCAAAAAAACAGAACCAACAATCGCATAGAGTAACAACAACGCAGAAACGACGAGAAAGGCTCTGTAAGAAAACAGGAGCTGAATTAATCGGCATTGTTCGGGCAATTTACTGAAGAATGATCTGTTCAAACCGGTGTTTATCTGCGATTTTAAATTGAAACAAAATCAAATATAAACAGATTTGTGAAATAGTTAAATGAAAAATACCATTTGCTGTTAAAACAGAATTAATTCGCGCGGCAGTACAAAAAAAATTTTATTAAAAGAGGAAAAAATATTTTTATTCTAACAAATATTTCTTATTTTTGCCTATAGGTAAAGGTTAATTTTTTAGGTAACAATAAAATTCAAGACATGAATAAAAGCGTGTAGTTATATGCGCTTTTATGTCTGTTATTTGGGCACTCTTTAGTGCCTGAAAAGGTTTGGGTTATGAGGATTTTGGTTACAGGTGGACTGGGAGCCGTTGGGAGGGCTTTAGTTACCGATTTAAAGAAAGCAGGGCACGAGGTTTTCGTAATAGATATTGATCCCCACTATCACAACGAAAATTACGCTCGCATTGATGTGAGCGAGTTCCGCCAGTTGGAAAGACTGTGGACCGGTGGTGGCTGGAGCAGTGGCTATATGAACACCCCAAGAAAATTCGATTTTGTTTTTCACCTTGCTGCCGAATTTGGCAGATGGAACGGTGAAGACTACTACGAAACTGTTTGGAAAACCAATGCTATTGGTACCAAAAACATCCTACGCATGCAGGAAAGAGAGGGTTTCAAGGCTGTTTACTTCAGTACTTCGGAAGTGTACGGCGACCATAACGATCTGATGGTTGAATCCGTTATGGATAATACAGAGATAAAGCAGCTGAATGATTATGCTCTTTCCAAGTGGGTAAATGAACAACAGGTTATTAACTCCGCGTTAATGAACGGCACCGAGAGTGTCCGTGTCAGGTTGTTCAATACTTATGGCCCGGGTGAATATTACACTCCCTACCGTTCGATGATCTGCCTTTTTGTTTACAGAGCACTTCATAATATACCTTATACGGTTTACAAAAACCATACAAGGACCAGCATATATATATCAGATGTCACCAGGACACTTTCCAAGATAGCGGAAAATTTCAAAGCGGGAGAAGTTTATAATATAGGCGGCACAGACTATCACGATATTGAGTCTGTTTCGAATAAAATTTTAAAATATATCGGTAAGGATGACTCATTAGTTACCTACCGGGAATCAGAAGTAATGACCACGCGTTCGAAGAGAGTAGATTCTTCAAAAGCCGAGAGGGATCTCGGACATACAGTAACCGTTGGTTTAGATGAAGGCATTGCTAATACCATCCGTTGGATGAAAGAGGTCTATCAGGTTAGGTAATAACCTTTTGAGAAGGGATCTCAGAGGATTCACTTTCGAGTGGTCTTCGTATTGTGGGCAAGGTGAAGGTTAGAGAAAAAAAATTAGATATAATTTCATCTGATTCAGGGTTAACGGAACCTCTAATTTAATCTGAACGCCGGCGAAGTGAGGCAAAAAATTAAAAATATTTTGCAAATTTCGCCGGCGGTGGAGTTGTGCGCTTCCCCGTGTGGAAGCGTTTTCCATTTTTTGTCATTTGGGTATTTTTAACTGCTTTTTATTTTTGAGACGCATCAAAAAAAATGTGCGCTTTTTGGTGAATTTTTACAGAAAGTCTCAATTCCACACGGGTTTCTGTTAATTTAGAGTAATCATTTTCGTTCCACCTGTGCGGTCATACAGAAAGTCTCAATTCCACACGGGTTTCTGTTAATTTAGAGTAATCATTTTCGTTCCACCTGTGCGGTCATACAGAAAGTCTCAATTCCACACTGTTTTTTGATAATTTAGAGTAATCATTTTCGTTCCACCTGCGCGGTCATACATTAAAACGAGGGGTGTGAAATACTTGATTTTTGTCACGCAATTGTATATTTACCCCGGCAGCAAAATTAAAAATCTTACCACTTCATATAAAATTAAAAAATTGTATTTCTCGCGAAAAAATATTATATTTGTGGTCTTTGAAAAAACTTAATTTGGAGTTGGAGGATAAACTTTGAAGCAAGAAAAAATGACTCCATGGTACAGTACCACAGAAGTAGAAAAGAAGTGGTATGTAGTGGATGCTTCGGGCAAAGTGCTTGGCAGATTAGCGACCGAAGTTGCCTGTATCATTAGAGGTAAACGGAAACCGGAATACAGCCCGAACGCAGATACCGGTGATTTTGTAGTTGTGATCAATGCGGATAAAGTAATCGTTACCGGTAAAAGAGCCGAGTTAAAGGTTTACAAGCACCACAGTGGTTACCCGGGTGGGCTGAAAGAAAAAATGTACGGTGATTTGATTAAAACCAAGCCTGAGTTTGTGATCGAGCATGCCGTTAAAGGTATGTTACCAAAAACTCGCCTTGGCAAGAAAATCTTTCATCATTTAAAGGTATATCGTGGTTCCGAGCACCCACACAGCGCTCAGAAGCCCGAATTAATTTCAATATAACGGAGAATTAATGTCAGACACTTTATTTGTCGGAAGAAGAAAAACCGCAGTTGCCCGCGTTGTATTGCGCCCGGGTGAAGGAAAAGTGACGATAAACGGTCGGGAACTGAAAACATACTTCGCACAGAAAACGCAGCAGGATGATGTGGTTGCGCCATTTGAGAAGTTGGAACTCGCCGGTCGTTACGATGTTTTTGCCAATGTACAGGGGGGTGGTCCTTCCGGTCAGGCAGAGGCAGTTCGTTTAGCCATTGCCAGAGCGTTAACGGCGGAGAACGAAGAGTACAAATCCCCACTTAAACAAGAGGGATATTTAAGAAGAGACCCGAGAATGGTAGAGCGCAAGAAATACGGGAGACCGAAAGCGCGCAAGAGATTCCAGTTCTCTAAGAGATAAAATTTTCTATTTTCAATTTTTTCAAACATCAACATTCCCTTTGATTTACCGCCTGTGCCATTAGGCTTAAGGTAAAGTGGAGGAGGGAAGAAGAACAACAGGAGCACAGATGTACGATTTAGAACTGACCCAATTGATCGAAGCCGGAGCGCATTTCGGTCATCTTACACGCCGTTGGAACCCGAAAATGAAGCCATACATCTTCATGGAAAAAAACGGCATACACATAATAGACCTGAACAAAACCAAGAAAATGATCACCGAGGCAGCGGTTGCCTTCAGTGATATAGTTGCCGAGGGCGACAAGGTTCTGTTCATCGGTACGAAAAAGCAAGCCAAAAACATCATTGAAACAGAAGCCCGTAACTGCGGGATGAACTGGGTTACTGAAAGGTGGCTCGGTGGCATGCTTACTAACTTTGCGACAATCAGAAGAAGTGTTAAAAGACTCCAACAAATCGAACGGCAGGAGACAGACGGTACTTTCGAGAAGATCACCAAGAAAGAGCGGCTGTTCCTTTCCCGTGAGAAAGACAAATTAAGAAAAATACTTGAAGGCGTTGAAACGATGAACAAACTGCCCGGTGCAGTTTTCATCGTGGATGTTAAAAAGGAATCGATTGCGGTTAAAGAAGCCAAAAGGCTTAACATCCCCGTTTATGCGATGGTGGATACAAACTGCGACCCCGACCTGATAGATTATATAATTCCTGCGAATGATGATGCGGTAAAAACTATTGAATTAGTGATAAAAACGATGGTTGAAGCCGTTAAAGAAGGTTCGGCCAGGGCTAAGGAAAAGAAAGCTGAAGCCGCTGCTGAACCCGAAAGAGTGAGAAAAGAAAGAGATAAAACACAGCAGGATAAAAGCGATAACAAAGGATCAGAAGAATAATGAGCGTAACAGCAGCACAAGTAAATGAATTAAGACAACGAACCGGTGCCGGTATCCTTGACTGTAAGAAAGCCTTAGTGGAATCTAACGGCGATATGGATGCAGCAATTGATTACCTGCGGAAAAAAGGTGCAGCGCTTGCGGCTAAAAGAGCTGACCGGGCAGCCAACGAGGGTATTGTTTCGGCTAAGGTTTCTGATGATAAAAAATACGGCGTTCTTGTAGAAGTAAACTGCGAGACAGATTTCGTGGCAAAATCTGATGATTTTGTCGCTTTTTCGAAAGAAGTAACAGAACTTGCTTTTACAAAAAAGGCAAATGATATTGATGCTTTTCTTGAAGCAACACCTGAAATAACCACAATGCTGAACGAAATGACGGCAAAAATCGGTGAAAAACTGCAGGTTTCCCGCGTTGCTTATTTAGATTCAGCAGATGGAATGGTAGATTTCTACATTCACTACGGTGACCGTTTGGGTTCGCTTGTAGCCTTCAAAGATGTGGCGGTTACCGACGAAAACCTGAAACCTGTAATGCAGGATATAGCAAAGCAAGTGGCGGCAATGAGCCCTGTATCGGTTTCCCGCGAGGAAGTTCCGAGCGATTTGATCGAAAAAGAACTTGAAATCTACAAAGAGCAGTTCAGAAAAGAAGGGAAGCCTGAAGATAAGATCGAATTTATCGCCAAGAACAAGCTCGGCAAATATTTCGAAGAAGTGGTGCTTTTAGAGCAGTCGTTCTTCCGTGAAGATAAAAAGACGGTTGGCGAGTGGTTAAAAGAAGTTAACAAAGCAAACGGCACTGAAATGTCCGTCGCCACATTCAGACGATTTGCGTTGGGCGAAGGCTCAGAGTAATCGGAGGTAAAGAGTTAGTGAAGGTCTTAAGGTTCTTAAGACCTTTTTTTATATAGTTTTTTTGTATAAGTTTTTATATAAAAAAAACAGCAATGGATGGGAGAGATTTCAAAAGAATCTCACGGTTACCAAAGGAAAAGAAAACAAGAGAAGAGGAGAGGCAGCGATGTCGTCAGCAAAATTCCGCAGAATCTTACTTAAATTAAGTGGTGAATCGTTGATGGGTAAAAAGGGTTTCGGTATCGACCCTGAAATGCTTGATTTTTTTGCAAATGAGATAAAAAGCGTACACAGCATCGGTGTTCAGGTAGGAATAGTTATCGGTGGTGGAAACATATTCCGCGGGTTGGGTGCCGAAAGCGAGGGAATCGACCGTGTAACGGGTGACTTGATGGGAATGTTAGCAACCACGATAAACTCGCTTGCACTTCAAAACACGATAGAAAAAGTGGGGGTTTACTCCCGCTTAATGACAGCAATAAAAATGGATGAAGTAGCCGAGCCATACATTCGCAGGCGTGCGATCCGCCATTTGGAAAAGGGGAGGGTAGTGATCTTTTCGGCGGGCACCGGTCACCCATATTTCAGCACAGATACAGCTGCGGCGTTGCGGGGCGTTGAAATAGAAGCTGATGTGATTGTTAAAGGCACCCGTGTTGACGGGGTTTTTGACTCTGACCCCGAAAAAAATCCGAATGCAAAACAGTTCACCGCCATAAGTTATCTGGATGTGTTGAGCAAAAATTTAAGGGTGATGGATTTAACGGCAATCAGTTTATGCCAGGAGAACAGCCTTCCCCTGAAAGTTTTTAATATGAACATACCCGGCAACCTGTTGAAAGTGGTGATGGGCGAGAACATCGGCACATTTGTAAATCACACGGGTTAAAATTAAATTTAGGGTTGAAATTCATTAATTTTTGAATGAGATACAGATGGAACAGATAATTAAGGAAGCCACACAAAAAATGAATAAATCGGTGGAAGCTTTCAGAAGCGAATTGGCGAAAGTAAGAACCGGAAAAGCTACCACTGCATTATTAGACGGAATAAGGGTTGACTACTACGGCACACCCACACCGCTTAATCAAACGGCAAATGTCAGCGTGTTGGATGCGCACACACTTTCGATTTCCCCGTGGGACAGAAACATGATCGGAACGATAGAGAAAGCAATACTTCAGGCTGATCTGGGACTGAACCCGATGAACGACGGAACAAACCTGAAAATACCCATTCCGCCGCTTACTGAAGAGAGGCGCAAAGAGTTCGTAAAATTAGTCAGAAAATTTGGAGAAGATGCAAAAATAGCGATTCGAAATATCCGCCGAGACGCAAACGAACATCTAAAAAAGAAACAGAAAGAAGATAAGATATCCGAGGATATCACAAAAGATTCCGAAGCGACAGTTCAAAAGATCACCAATGATCATATAAGCGAGATCGACCGGATCTTAGCCCACAAAGAAAAAGAGATAATGGAAGTTTAACTCCGGTTCAACGGAGGGGTTGTTCCGAGGAATAAAGCCCCCCGGAACAACTCTCAGTTATCACACCTATTCAAATCCGGAGATTTATTGAAGATCAGGTTAGTTACCTTACTGTTAATCGTCTCTTTCAGTCGAATGATCTCAGCACAGGACGATCTTCGTTTTGAGCTGGAAAATATACGATTCGAGGGGAACAATTCGATTCCCGGTAAGGTGCTCCTTTCAATAATAAAATCGAAAGAAAGCCCGAACAAAATATTCCAGTTTGTAAACACCTTCACCTCGTTAGGGGCGCCGCCGGTTTATTTTGATCTCTCGCTGGTTCCTGAAGATATGGAGAATATTTTACTTTTCTACAATTCTCAGGGTTTTTTTAAGACCACCGTTGAGTATTACTACTCGCTTGACTCGTCATCCGGCGTGGCAGATTTAACTTACATCGTAAACGAAGGGAGCCGGGCAAATTTCGGTCAAATAACCCTTCACGGTTTGGAAAAATATCCGCCACAGGAATTTTGGAAGGTTAACGACAGGCTAACGATCAAAGAAGGCTCACCCTACACACAGGATGGGGTTATCTATTCGGTGAACAATGTGCTTGGGCTTCTAAAATCAGAAGGGTACATGCTCTCGAATTACGACAGCACCATAGTTGTTAAAGATACTTTGGCAGATGTTGCACCTGTGGATATTTCATTCACACTTGGGAATAAATACTATATTGATTCGCTTGGCGTTACGCTTGGAGGTGAAGGTAAGTCGGAAGTGGAGCCGGAAATGATAAGTGACCTGACGGGCTTAAAATGGGGTGAACTGTACGATATAAACCGGGTAACCCAGGCTCAGGTGAGGTTGTATCGTACCGGTTTGTTCAGTTATATCAGATTATATCCGGCAATTGAAGAGATCAGGGATTCGTTAGTTCCTCTTAAAATAGACGGAAATATAACGAAGATGAACGATCTCAACCCGGAGTTGGTGATGAACAACATCCAAAACGCATTTAATTTTGGTGTTAGTATTGAGTATAACCGGAAGAATTTTTTCGGCGGGGCAAGACGATTCACATCTAAGGCACAGATATATTATCAGGATATTTTTTCGCTCAATATAGAAAGAATATTTTCGCTTATCACACTTTCGGATACAGTCACTACCGGTGCCGGTGAGTTTAAAGCCCGGATTGAACAGCCCTACATATTTGAAAAGCCGATTTTGGGCAGCCTTGAGTTTTCAAGTTTAATAACAAAAATAGAATTTTTGCAGGTCAGTACCTATAAGGCTAAACTGAACTTTGAATTTGAACTGCCGAAGTTCACATTCGTAAACAATATGAGTCTGTTTTACGCATTGGAGTACAATAAACAAACGCTGATAAATTCGAGGTTAGGTAACCCATCCAACGATTTAATGTCAGCAGGTTTTGGCTCGTTGCTTTTTTCCACTCATGTAGATGATGTAATATTTCCCACAACAGGCGCAAACTACAGCATTTATTTTGAGGAAGGGAATTTTTTCCCGTATCTGTTTTCAAAAATTTTTACGGGTGATTACAGGTCCTTGTTATTCCTGAAGACCCAAATTACGGGCAGCTACTATTTTCCACTAAGTGGATTGAACGACTTAGTATTAGCGATGAAATATACCGGTGGCTACATCGCCACACTTTCCGGTGATCCGGAGAATGTTCCGTATGTCAAGGAGTTTTTCGTGGGTGGTTCCAACTCAGTTCGCGGGTGGAGTTCGCGGGCGTTCCCAAGGCAAAGAATCGACAGTGAAAATTACGATAATGAGAACATCCCCGGGGGTAGAATAATGGTTGAGGGGTCGTTCGAGTTGCGCAAGCGGATGGGGGAATTGCTGGGAGCGGCTCTGTTTTTAGATTGGGGAAACTCGTGGAAAGACCTAACCAATGTAAAACTTAATGAATTAGCGGTAGCTGCCGGGTTTGGGTTCCGGTTCTACACACAAATAGCCGCTTTCAGGTTAGATTTTGGCTTTAAGGTATATGACCCATACGACAGGACCCCGCTGTTTCAGAGGCGATTTTTTGATCTGATGCAGTTTCATTTTGGAATTGGTGAAGCGTTCTGATAATCAGTTGCGAATTGATTAACTCCTTTAAATTCCTTATATTTAAAACTTTTAATTTTGGATTTTATGATACTCAGCATGACGGGTTTCGGAAAGGCTGTCTCGACTTTCAAAGGATATTCTTTTGAAGCGGAGATAAAGAGCCTGAACAACCGATACCTTGAAATTACACTCAAGCTTCCGACAATCCTTCAGAGCAAGGAGTATGAGATCCGTGAGTTACTCAAAAACATGATAAGGCGGGGGAAAATTTACATCAGTATATCGGTTAAGCCGGAAGAGAATGAGAATGAAACATTCTTTTTGAACGAAACCAAGCTGAAAGAGCTTTTGAGTGTTTTTGGTATGATGAAAAAAAACTACGGTATAAACGGTGATATTGCACTCGAACATGTTATCAGTTTTCGGGATATTTTCACCCCGGAATTGGATGATCTTGATGAGGAGCATTTTGAACATCTAAAAAATGTGCTTACCGAATCAGTGGAACAACTCAACCTGATGCGGGAAGCCGAAGGGCGTGCACTGGCAGCAGATCTTTCGGGAAGAATCGGGCTGATTGAAGAACAATTAAATGAAACTGAGAAAGACTACAGTGGGAAGGTGAAAGATTATTTCGCCGAGTTGAAGGAGAGGGTAATAGATATTATAGGAAACAATAATATTAACCCTGAGAGAATAGAATATGAAATTGCAATGTTGGCTGATAAATCAGATATTACAGAAGAGTGTGTAAGGCTTCGCAGTCATTTAAACTTTTTTCTGGATACATTACAGAATGAAAAAGAGGCGGGGAAGAAACTAAATTTCATTTGTCAGGAGATGCACCGTGAGGCGAACACGCTTGCTTCAAAGTCTCTTTCAACTGAAGCGGTGCACCGTTCAGTTGTAATCAGGGATGAAATAGAACGCATAAGAGAGCAGGTGCAAAATATTGAGTAGTGAGGGTAAGGTGGGAAGAATCTTCGTAATTTCAGCGCCGAGCGGCACCGGAAAAACGACGATAATAAAGAAGATAAAGGAAATTAAACCGGCAATTCGTTTTTCGATTTCGGCAACAACGAGGGCTCCCCGGGGTATCGAGGTGCCGGATAAAGATTATTATTTTATTTCGCGGGAAGAATTTCAGGAAAAAATTGCGAAAGATGAATTTGTAGAGTGGGAAGAGGTTTTCGGAAACCTTTACGGAACGCTTAAAAGCGAACTTATAACCACAATTTCGAGGGGTGAAGATATTTTTTTAGAGGTTGATGTTAAAGGTGCACTGAAAATAAAGGGGCAATTTCCGGAGGCTATTCTGATTTTTTTGATGCCGCCGAGTTTTGAGGAATTAATTACCAGGCTAAGGGGCAGAAGCACCGAAAGCCCCGAACAGTTAGAAAGAAGAATTTCAAGGGCGGAAATGGAAATATCGCAGAAAGATAAGTTTGACTACACGGTTGTGAACAACGACCTTAGTCAATGTGTAAATGAAGTTTTAGAATTGATAGAAAAACCCAAAACAATTGGAGGTAACCAATAATGGGAATAACACCGGTTGATCTCAGAGAGATCGATGCAAGTGCGGCTAATGTTTACGAGGCTATCGTTATCGCCGCTAAGCGGGCGCGTATTTTGAACGACGCTCAAAGAATAGAATTCAAGCAGGAACTCGCGGCACTTCCCGAGAACACTTCCGAAGATGGTGAAGACCTTGACAACCCCGACCAGCTCAGGATATCACTTGAGTTCGAAAAACGGGATAAGGCTCACATCCAGGCATTGAATCTTCTGCTTGACGGAAAGATACATACCGAGTACCGCGACAGAGGCTGATCATGGGCGCACCCCGTCTTCTCGAAGGCAAGAAAATAATACTTGGAGTTACGGGGTGTATTGCGGCATACAAGAGTTGTTATCTTGTTCGTGAACTAATCGGAACCGGCGCTGAGGTGCGTGTAGTAGCCACGCCTTCGGCGGCTGCTTTTGTTTCCCCGCTTACACTTTCTACACTATCCAAAAACCGTGTAATTCAACGGGTTTTTCCGGAAGATTTGAACGGAAACCTCGAAGTTGACCCCTGGCACATTGAATATGGGTTGTGGGCAGATTTGTTGCTTATAGCCCCCTGCTCGGTGAACACACTTGCAAAAATTGCGCATGGCTTTGCCGATAACGCCCTAACCACATTAGTAACCGCACGCAGGTCGCCCATGATAATTGCACCCGCAGCTGACCACGATATGTACGAATATTCCATAACTCAAGAGAATATTGATTCGTTGCGCAAGCGAGGCGTATATGTGATTGATGCGGAATATGGTGAATTGGCGAGCGGACTGACCGGAACGGGAAGATTTCCGGAAATTGGAAAAATAGTTGACGCTGTTTACACGGTAATTTCGGGGCGGGGTAGAGATTTAGCGGGGTGGAAAATCACCGTAACGGGGGGACCCACATACGAAGATATCGATCCTGTCCGGTTTATTGGCAACCGTTCTTCCGGCAAAATGGGGTACGAAATAGCAAAAGCGGCTTTCACCCGTGGTGCAGAAGTAACTTTGGTAAGCGGGCCTTCAAATGAGTATATCTACCCGGAGATAAAAACCGTTAAGGTGCGCAGTGCTTCTGAAATGGCGGAAGCAGTCCGTGCAAACATTAACGGCGACAGCACACTGATAATGTCGGCAGCAGTGGCAGACTTCAAACCGAAAGAGGCTAAACCCAAAAAGATTAAAAAAGAAGGGGGTGAGCCTGCGCCAATTGAACTGACAAAAACAGAGGATATTTTAACTTTAGTTACAGGAATTGCCGGCTACACAATCGGGTTTGCGTTAGAAACAGACAACGAGCTTGCGAATGCCAAGAGGAAAATGAAAGAAAAAGGGTTAGACGCGATAGTTCTGAACTCTCTTCAGGAACCGGGAAGCGGGTTTGAGTATGACACTAACTCCGTTACTATTTTAGAGAAAGACGGGACGGAAGTAAAGCACTCGTTGCGGTCGAAAAAAGAAATTGCGCACCTTATACTGGATACACTTCTGCAGAAGAATCAAGCCGGTTTGCAGGTGGGATGTGATTAAGGGTGAAAACGATCAAAATTACATTGAGTGGCACTGATTTTATCGCTTACCGTTTGCAGGGGCAACAATGAAAGCAAAAGACGAAATAATTAAATCGCTTAAACTTCAGCAGGAACAGTTTGGTGATGACCTTTACACACGCCTTAAAATCCCAAAATTTGAAGATAAAAGAAGTATCCCATCGGGAACGGGGGAACCGGGAGGACTGAGTCTTTCCCAACGGGCACAACAAGCCGGCAGAACTGGTGCAAGCAGCTTTTCGCAGGGTTCATATCAACCACAAAAGCAGCATGCAGCCCTTAAAGCACACGACGCAGAAGGCACCGGTAAAGCTTACCAACCCGGAAGCCCCGAGTACCCGACGCAGGAAGTTATAGATTCAGCGGTTTCTTTGGATGATTTGGAAAGCAAAATAAACCACTGTCTTAAATGTCCGCTTGGTGCTTCACGAAAAAACTTCGTATTCGGCGAGGGAAACCCGAATGCTCGGGTTATGCTGATTGGTGAGGGACCGGGAGCAGATGAGGATGCAAAAGGGCGTCCGTTTGTCGGGCGTGCAGGTCAGTTGCTGACCGATATCCTAAAGGCTATAAATTTCAGCAGAGAAGAGGTGTACATTGCAAACATTGTGAAGTGCCGCCCACCGGGTAACCGGACACCTTTCGACAGTGAAATAGCCGAATGCCGCCCATATCTTCAAAAGCAGATAGAATTAATAAAGCCTGATTTCATTTTATGTCTGGGGGGCACAGCAGTTCAGGCGCTGCTTGAGCGCAAGGGAACACTTGGCAATTTCAGGAACAAGGTGTTTAACATACACGGTGCTCAAATGATGGCTACATTTCACCCCGCTGCTTTGCTCAGAAATCCCAACTGGAAGCATGATACCTGGGCAGATGTGCAGGCTTTCCGCAAACTTTACGACGAGAAATACCCGAACTGAGCATTTTTGTTTCCGAAAGTCATCATTCTTTATTAAATTGTGGTACTTAATAACGGAATATAAAGATGGACGCAATATTCAAAAAAGCAGGTTTAGCAGTTACATTTTCCCCCACCGGTAAAAAGCTTTTAAGTGAAGCATCCCGTCTGCAGGCTCTTTTCGGTTTCAAACTCTATTTTCTGCATGTTGGAGTGCGGGACAGTACCACTGAACAGCGGCTTCATCATCTTATAGAAGAGAACACATTTTCCGGAGAGACCGAGTTGGTTTGGCTCTCGGGTGAACCATCCAAAGTGATAATCAAAAAAAGCAAAGAAATAGGTTTAGACCTTTTAATAATCGGTGCGCTTGAAAAGGAAAGAGGGATAAAAACCTTTATTGGATCGGTGGCGCGCAACATAATGAGGCACTGCCACTGCCCGATTTTAGTGCTGACAAAACCTGAGGGGGAAAGATTCGGATTTAAGAACATAATAGTATCGGTTTGTTACGATAAAAAGGGTGAAGAAGCCGCAAAGGTTGCACTTCAGATAGCGCGGCACGACCACCCGGAGAAGCTGACACTTATTAAAGAGATAAACATACCGGGGCTTCCGAGCGTTGTTTTTGATTCCGGTTCTACTAATGAGACGGACAGTATGCGCAAGGAATTGATGGGAATAGAGAAGCAGAAAATCCAATTTTTTGGGCAGGGGGTAGGGATGGAAAAAGATGAGTTCAACAGTGAAGTTCTCTACGGTGTTGAAGGTTGGGAGTGTTTAAACTATGCTCAGTCTGAAAATGCAGATTTGCTGGTAGTTACAATGAGTGAGAAAAGGCTGAACTTCATCGACAGAATATTTACCCACGATTTGGAGTTCCTTTTCGAGCGAATTCCCACAAACACACTACTTTACAAATGACCCATACGGAAGTTGTAACCTTTCTGGTTGCTATCAGTATTATGCTGTTTTTCGCCAGGTTTTTGGGTGAGATGTTCAGCAAGATGCGCCAGCCGGCGATAATTGGTGAAATAATTGCCGGTATATTGCTGGGTCCCACAATTTTTGGTAATCTTTTACCCGAGTTTCAAGGGATGCTTTTCCCACAGACGGGTAATGTCTCTTTGGTATTAAACGGCATAGTTCAGCTTGCTGTAATAATGCTGTTGATTGTTTCGGGGTTAGAGGTTAATTTAGTTTTAATAGCGAAACAGGGAAAAACGGCAGTTTATACAAGCGTATTAGGGGTCATACTGCCGTTCGTGCTTGGGTTTATTCCGTTTTATTTTTTCTCCGAGTATTTTGGTGCTCAACACGGTGATACTCTGATATTTGCGCTTTTTATGGGTACGGCGCTTTCCATTTCGGCTTTACCGGTTATAGCGCGAACGCTAATGGATATGAACCTGTTGAAATCAGAAATTGGAGTAATAATAATAGCCTCAGCAATAGTGAACGATTTATTCGGCTGGATATTTTTCTCTGTTATTATTGGGATGATCACCAGTGGCGGCAGCACCAATTTCTTAACTCAAATAGGTGGTATATTCCTGTTTTTAGCGCTTCTGTATTTTATCGGTAAACCGTTAAGCGATCGTCTTGTTCCGCGTTTACAGGAGAAGTTTTCATATCCCGGCAGCATTCTGAGTTACATATTTATCGCCGGTTTGGTTGCGGCGGCAATGACAGAGGCAGCAGGCATACACGCAATATTTGGGGCTTTTATGGCGGGGGTGGTAATTGGGGATAGCAGCCATCTTAAGGAAGAGACGCGTGAGATTATCCATCAGTTTGTAACCAACATTTTTGCGCCGCTTTTCTTCATTTCAATTGGGTTGAAGGTCGATTTTTTCGCTCATTTCGATCCTTTTCTCACTATGATAGTGCTTGTGCTTGGGATAGTTGGTAAGGTAGCGGGGTGTGGAATTGGCGCGCGTTTAGGTGGGATGAGTATGTCTGAATCGATTGCAATTGGTTTTGGGATGAACTCCCGCGGTGCGATGGAAATAATTCTGGGGCTGCTTGCATTGCAGGCAGGTTTGATAAACGAGGCGGTTTTCGTGGCTTTGGTGGTGTTGGCGTTAGCAACTTCGTTAATAAGCGCACCTATTATGAGTTATTTCCTGAGAAAGGTTAAGAAATATGAAAATCTTGCTGAGATTTTTGATCCGGAATTAGTAATTTTCACAGGAGAGCATGGGCGTGAGGCAGTGCTGCGCGAGTTAGTAGCTAAGTTAGAACAGAGAGTTGCAGCAAACGGTGAAAGCGGATTTTCCACAGATAAATTTTACAAAACAATGGCAGCCCCTGTTTTAATTCCGGGTTTGGCTCTGCCACACGCAAAGCTTCCGGTTAAAAGGCCCTGGCTGGCAATATCAATAAGTGATGGGGGTTACTATTACGAAGAGGAGAGCGAGGAACCGGTTAATATAACCGTGCTTTTGGTATCACCGGAAGATAAGCCGGAACTTCATTTGCACCTGTTGGCTGAAATTGCTTCAGTATTTGCAGAAGAAAATGCGGTTGAACGGATAAAAGCGTTGAAGGACGCTCAATTAATCAGGGAGTTTTTTACGGAAAAACTTTAGATAAAATTGTAGGTTCTAAGTAACTTATGTTCACCGGTGTTGGAGTTTTTTACAAAGAAACTGCAGATAGTATCAATTATTTAAAAAAAAAAGAGACTGTAACCGATTTTACGGTGACAGCCTCTGATTGAAATTAACTTAGGAATAATTTATTCGTCGTAAGTTATTTGAAAGTAGTCCGTCCCGTCAGTATCAGTCAACAGAGCAATTCGAACAGGGTTTCCGGCATCATCTTCAGTAGTCCATTCCTGACCGGCTTCTTTTTCAGCATTCTGATTCAAGAAATCCACTAACTCGTCTCTAAGGTCGTCATTTTTAGGATAGACTAACAAAGCACGACAAATATCATCATAGTCAAAGAAGAGAAGTGTAGCACCAAATTCATCATTTACGATAGAGAGGTACTCGATACCGGTTTCGGTAGTTTCATTTTGAAACAAGCTTCCTTCTTCAGAAGAAAGAAGTTCACTTTTTGAACTGCCTAAATAGCCAAGTTGAGCAAAAGAAGTTCCGAAGAACATAGCGATAGCGAAAAGAAAATATACTTTTCTCATGGTAACCTTTCTTAATGGTTTTTCGTATAGTTGATTATTAATAGACTTATACAGTTAACGAGAAGATAAGTTCCTGAACGGAACGGTAAAGGAAGATTAAAGGAAAAAACTCAGTAACTGATCTTATTCACAGGGTAAGAATTAAAATTTGCTGCGCAAATATAGTTAAAATGTTGAAAACAAAAAAGTTAAGTATGTTGTGGGAGTGTAAGAAATTTTGTGTAATTGGTTTAAAGTCCTGGATGGGAGGGGATTCCATCCCCACCCCCGCGGGGGTGGGGATGGGGGCGAAAAAATGCCCTATTTTTCTCTCCCTGTTTTTGAACATTTTATCAATTATTTTTGGAGACTTTTATGAAACTTACACAAGAAGTTATTGAGCAATTTCAAAAAGATTTTGCTAATGCCAAAACCTATAACGACCTGATGGGTAAGGATGGCGTGATCAAGAACCTGCTGAAACATGCCCTCGAGACAATGTTAGAAGCTGAACTCTCTGAGCACCTTGGTTATGCAAAGCACTCACCCGAAGGGGATAATTCAGGTAACTCCCGTAACGGTAAATCCGTAAAAACCATAAAGAACGAACAGGGTAAAATTGAGATTCAAGTCCCGCGTGACCGTAATGGTTCGTTTGATCCGATAGTGGTAAAGAAATATCAGAAGACGATTGGTCCGATTGAAGAGAAGATAATCGCTATGTATGCCAAAGGTATGACAGTCAGAGATATACAAACCTACATACAGGAGATATACGGACTTGAGATATCAGCGGCATTAATCTCGAGTATAACAGACAGGATAGTAGAAGTTGCAAAGGAATGGCAAACAAGACCGCTTTCAGAAGCATGGATATTTGTCTATTTTGACGCAATTCACTTCAAGGTAAGGGAAGAGGGCAGAGTAGTCACAAAAGCCGCTTATACGGCTCTTGGAGTCGATTTTGAGGGCAACAGAGAGATACTTGGTATCCGGGTAGGACAGCATGAATCAGCCACATATTGGCTTTCAGTTTTCACTGAACTAAAAGCAAGAGGAGTTGAGGATATTTTCATCGCTTCGGTTGACGGACTCAAAGGCATGGAAGAAGCAATCAGCGCAGTATATCCTGAATGCAGAGTACAGAGGTGTGTAATCCATCAGATACGAAACTCAATGAAATTCATACCGGATAAACACAGGCGGGAGTTCACTGCTGACCTGAAGAATATCTACAGAGCAGTAAACGAAGAGAGTGCGCTGAGGGCACTGAGTGAACTTGAGAATAAATGGGAAGCGAAGTATCCTCTTGCAACAAAATCCTGGCGAGCAAATTGGGAGGGTCTCTCGGTAATGTTTGAGTTTCCTACAGAAATCAGGAGGGTTATCTACACAACAAACTCAGTTGAAGCACTGCACAGACAGTTTAGAAAAGTGACAAAATCAAAGAGTATCTTCCCCCATGATGATGCTCTGTTAAAAATGCTTTATCTTGCTTATAAGGATTTTCATAAAAAATGGGCAAGTGTAAGAAATTGGAGGGTAATGGTAACTCAATTAACAATAATTTATGGAGAGAGATTTGAAAAATATCTGCGTTAATCGGAGTGGATCGATGAACTCTAATTTTTCAATTACACAAAATTCTGAACAGTCTCTATGTTGTTCATCACACCAAATAACCTTTCAAAGAGGTTAAATTTCGTTTATCAATTTTGAAAAAGTAGTGAATTGGTGCTTAAGTAGTTTTGAAGTGGGAAAAATAAATTTTTCACAAATTTAGATTGATCGAAAATTCTCAAAATTCGGATCAGGAAACCCCTCCAAGTTAAGGAGACAAGTGCAGCCTTGTCTCCTTTTTTTCTTATAGTAAAAAAAGCTTAGCCAAAATACTCACATTTCAGAAGGCGCCTCATCGGAAACAAAAGTTGTTAAGAATGCAGCAACAAGGAGTGAAAACCCGCCAATCACCAAAGCGTATATTGGGTCGTCGTTAAAAAACTGATGAACAATAAAACCAATAATGGTAGCTGCAACAATTTGCGGAATAACAATAAAGAAATTAAATATTCCCATATAGACCCCCATTTTTTCCTGTGGTAAAGAACCTGCAAGCATAGCATAAGGCATCGAAAGAATTGAAGCCCACCCCAGACCGATAAAAATCATCGGCAGAACTAAAAGTTCAGGTGAATTAATGAACATGAACGAGATAAATGCAACGCCCGTCAAGACTAATGAAATTATGTGCGCCCCTTTTCTCGAAAAGCGAGCTGCCAGTACAGGTAAAAGGAAAGATAAAATTGCGGCAATTCCGTTATAGACCGCAAAGAGAACTCCTACCCAATCGGCACCTTCGTTGTATGCCGCCGAAGAAGTGTCGGTGGTGTGGTAAATATGCTTTGTAACAGCCGGGGTAGTGTAAATCCACATGCAAAAAAGGGCGAACCAGCTGAAAAACTGTACGAAAGCGAGTTGGATCATTGTTTTAGGCATTCTGATAAAAGCGTCTAAAATTTCAGCAGTGCCTTTAAGCAAACCGGCACTTTCTCTCTTTTTTGTGTAAAACTCTTCAAGATTTTGCGGTGGGATTTCCTTTGTGCGGAAAACAGTCCACAAAACAGCTCCGAGAAATGCAATTGCACCAAGATAGTAGGAAAGTTTAACAGAATAAGGAATTTCGCCTTCACCGGCGGTGTTGCTTATTCCCAACCAGTTCGTCAGGATAAAGGGAAGCAGGGAAGCCACAACAGCGCCAACTCCAATGAAAAAGCTTTGGATTGCAAAACCTGAAGTTCGCTGCTCGGAGGGAAGCAAATCGGCAACCAAAGCCCTGAAAGGCTCCATGCTGATGTTGATGGAAGCATCCATAATCCAAAGCATGCCGGCTGCAATCCATAGAAATGGTGAGTTTGGCATAATTACCAACGCAATCGAGGCAAGAATTGCACCCGTAAGGAAGAAAGGGCGCCTTCTGCCGAGTTTTCCCCATGTTCTGTCGCTTAAGTGCCCCACAATTGGCTGAACGATCAGCCCGGTGACGGGTGCGGCGATCCAAAGGATGGGTAGTTTTTCCATGTCTGCGCCGAGGGTTTGAAAAATTCTGCTTGTGTTAGCATTTTGAAGGGCAAAGCCGAACTGTATTCCGAGGAATCCGAAGCTCATGTTCCAAATTTGCCAAAAACTCAGTTTTTGTTTCATGTGGTTGTCTTTTTCCAAAAAATTGTATCGTTAAATTTACGAATGTTTTTGTTAAATAATGTTCCCAATTCCGTTAAATTTGTTAATACCGCCGCCAAGAAGAATTGGTGAATTTATTGAGACTGCGAAGACGAGGGAACATTGCACCCGCAATAGCCGAATTCATTAATTTTGCTGAAACCGCCCCGGGTAAAAGTGGGTGAATTAGTTAGGTTTGAGAAAACCCTGTTAAAAAATAGTTGCATAACTCATTTATTTATTAAAATTTCATAAAACAAAAGTTTGTGGTTTCATTAAATTCAGTGAAAAAATGGCATAAAATTAGTAACTTTGATTTTGACTTAAATAAGTTATTCATTCAGTAAAAAACAGGAAAAACCGGAGCGAGCAATGCTACAAATGCAGAAGAAGCTGAGCAATCTATTTTACACAATACTACCTCTACCGGCGACAGCGATGGGTTTTGCGTTATCGATTCAGATAGCCGCACTAAGTTGGTTGATGAACACAAAATATCATTTGAACTTAGAAGAAATCGGTTTCGTGTGGGCAGCGGGTCCCGCAGCGGGAATTATTGGGCAAGTGGTTGTTGGTTTGATAAGCGACAATGTTTGGTTTTGGGGCGGAAGAAGGCGCCCGTTCGTTCTTATTGGAGGTGTTACCGCTGCTGTAATGTTGCTGGCACTTCCAAACATCGATGTAATCAGTGATTTTTTAGGAATTGGTGAGATTTTAATAGTTGCGGTTGGTGTTGCTTTGGCGCTTGACTTGGCGATTAACATAAGTTTTAACCCGACAAGATCGATAATAGCAGATGTAACTCCCGAGGGTGAGGCACGAACCAAAGGCTACACATGGATGCAGACAATTTCAGGGTTTTTCGGTGTTGTTGCGTATCTGATCAGCGTGTTATTGGATAACTACTACCTTATTTACATTGGTGTTTTCTTCGTTGCTATATTCTCGATTCTTCCGATGTTTTTCATCAAAGAGCCGAGGGAACTCAGCCATGTAAGTGACGAAGAACCGGAAGAGATAACCCACGAAACCAACACTTACGAGTTAATGAAGGTGTATATTGCACACGCCTTTTCCTGGATTGGGGTTCAGATGATGTTCGTTTACATAGTTGGTTTCATTAAACAGGTATTTTATGGTTATGAAATATCAGCAAAAGTACCGGCAGAAACTGAAAAGCTAATTGGTGACAACATTTCTATCTCTTTTGCAATACTCAACACAGTCGGATTTATTGTTCCTGTTCTTTTATTAACACAGATGGCGAAGCGGATCGGTAGGGTGAAAACCCATGTTATTGTATTGGGGATAATGGCGATTGGTTATTTGGTAATTGCACAGTTTGTGGAAAGTGCAGTTTCATTGTATGTGGTAATGGTATTTCTTGGCTTGGGTTGGGGTTCTATTGTAAGTTTGCCCTTTGCGATTATGTCAGAGAATGTGAAGAAGGAAAAGATGGGCTTATATATGGGAATTTTCAATCTTTCGGTTGTTTTGCCCCAGTTGTTGGTTTCGTTTGTTGGGGGGAAAGTTGTTCAGTCGTTCGGAAATACAACTTTAATTTTTGTTATAAGTGGTGTTTCGCTGGCAATTTCGGCGTTGCTGTGGTTGTTTGTTAAAGAACATAACGAGTGAGTTGAGGTTAAAGATTGTCTGAAATAATTCAGTTGGATAAAGTAACGCTAAAGAAAGTGGAAGAGATAGACCTTCCGCTTGTTTTGTGGTTCATAAAAGGAATTGCGGAATACGAGAAGTTGCCGCACGAAGTAACCGCAACGGTAGAAACCTTGAGGGAATCTTTCTTTGGTGAAAACCCGGTTGTGCGCGGCTATATCGGCTATTTGGGTGAGCTTCCTGTGGCATCTCTTATTTATTTTTACAATTTTTCAACATTCCTCGGTAAAAAGGGGATGTATTTAGAGGATATTTTTGTGCTTCCTGAGCACCGTGGTAAAGGGATTGGCAAGGAAATGTTGATTTGGCTCGCAGGGAGGGCAAATGCTGAAGGGTGCGAGAGGTTTGAGTGGTCGGTGCTTAACTGGAATACCCCGGCGATTGAATTTTATAAATCTCTTGGTGCCACGCCGATGGATGGTTGGACTGTTTTCCGTCTTACCGGTGATGAACTGAAGAAATTTGCACCCGACGCCGAGCGCAAGTAGCGGAAATTAGAGTAAGGCAGCGGCAAAAGATGGGTAAACAGTTCTTGCCGCCCTTTGGTATAAATTAAGTAACGGAAATGAGCGAGTGTAAATAGTGAACAAAAGTAAGTTTAAGAATCAGGTGGGTTTTTTCCGGTACCGGAAAGCGAATAAGATGCGGAATTTTATTATGAAAAGAATAGAAAGGGAAACATCTGCGGAACGAATTAAATGAATCTGCCTGAGGAGGTTTATCGCCCAAAAACATTGATTGAAATTCTTCAAAGAACGGACGAAACGGCGAATAGCGCATTTTTTGTGAATCCGCCGCAAAAAACGACGAAAGATTCTCTACTGTTTTTGGGTGCGACTTCAAAACTTTACCTAAAAGGAGATAACAGGGATGAATTTTTCCGTGAAATCGACAGGCTTCGAAAATCCGGTTATCATTTAGTTATAACAATCGATTATGAAGCGGGGTATTTGTTTTCGCACAAATTTTCAGATATTGCCTCCGGTTTTGGTGATAAAATTCTTGGTGAGGCATTAGTTTTCGATACACCACCGATTAAAATTAAGTTGGTGGGTATGCCTTTTGGGGTATCTTTTGAGGGTAAAAAACTGACAAATAATTTCCGGCCGGATTGTAACTTAACAAGATACATTTCAGATATTGGAAAGGTTAAGGAAAGAATCCGCGAAGGGGATACATATCAGATAAATTACACAATGCTGTGCGATTTCAAATATTTAGCAACGCCACCGGAAATTTTTGCGGGATTAATTTTCAACCAGACCACGCTCTATTCGGCATATATTAATAAAGGGAACGAGAAGATACTTTCGTTTTCGCCCGAGTTATTTTTCTCTTCAGATGGCAGATTTGTTGATGTGCGGCCCATGAAAGGGACAATGAAAACCTCGTTGGTGCCTTTTCAACGGGAAAGTTTTCTGAAAATGAGAGAGAAGCGTTCTGTTGGGTATAACGGGAAAAGCAGTAAAGAGAAGCACCCTGTTGCATATCACGAGCACAGCAGTGGAGAGAAGCGTCCTGTTGCACATAACGGCAAAAGCAGTGGGGAAAAGCGCTCTGTTGCATATAACGGGCAAAGCAGTGGTGAGAAGCGAGGCACGCATACAAATCAAAATTTAAGCGGTGAAAAAGAATTACGCTTAAACGAAGACCCAAAACAGCGGGCAGAAAATCTGATGATTGCAGACCTTATGCGGAATGATTTGCACAGGTTAACCGGGGGGCGGGCGCTCAGGGTGCTTTCGTTGTTTGAGGAAGAAAAATATGAGACTCTTCTGCAAATGGTATCGGGTTTTCGTGGTGAAATTGATAAAAGCACGGGCCTGGCGGAAATATTCGGTGCGCTTTATCCGTGCGGTTCGATAACGGGCGCACCAAAAATTAGTTCAATGCGGATTATTCGTGACCTGGAAAAGCGCCCGAGGGGGCTATACACCGGTATTGTTGGGTTTGTTTCGGGTAAAAAATCAGTATTTAACATTGCGATAAGGACTTTGCAATTAGATGATAAAAAGAAAACCGGTGTGGTCGGTTTGGGAAGCGGAATAGTATGGGACTCGGATGCGAAAAAAGAGTATGAAGAATGCCTGCTGAAAGGTGAATTTTTCACGCGGGAAGTGCAACATTTCAGAATAATTGAAACAATATTATACCAAAATGGTGAGGCGCCATTTTTACAGCACCACATCGGCAGAATGAAGCGCTCGGCAAAGCGGCTGTTTTTTTACTTTGATGAGGGGCTTTTCTTGCGCAAATTTTCTGAATTGACCCAAAAATTGAACCCGGGGCAAAGTTACAGGCTCAGGTTTTTGTTGGGAAAATATGGTGATTTTCAGGCGGAAGTACACGAACCTGCACCGTTACCTTCACGAATAGTTGTTGCTTTTTCAAAAAAGGTAACTGACAGCAATAACCCGTTTTTGTATTACAAAACCACAAACCGCGTTATTTACAATGCCGGGCGTGAAACCGCAACACAGGAAGGGCTGTTCGATTTGCTTTACCAAAACGAGTTCGGCGAGGTTACCGAGGGTGGTATTACTAATATCTTTATTTTTACAAGTGGGAAATGGCTGACCCCGCATCACTCGTGCGGTTTGTTGCAGGGTGTTGGGCGGAAAGTGTTTATGCAAACTCATAAAGTGAGGGAAGTGGTGTTGAGGGTTGAAGATATTCTTAATGCAGAAAAAGTGGTGTTAACCAACGCTATCAGAGGGGCAGTAGCAGTGGATGAAATAAAGGGAATCAGTATTTTTTCAGAAAAATGAGAGGAAAGACATGAAGCGCAGATTTTACGGTTTGTTTTTAAGAGTTGTCTTATTTTTTTCAACTATCTTAGTCGGAGGCTTGATGGCGCAACCGGATGTGATAACACGGGATTTAATGCCTGTTCCTGCAAAAGCGGAGTACCCCGGTGGTGAATATCGTCTTACAACGGACTTTCTGTTCAAAGTTGAGGGTACAACTACCGAGCGATTAAATGCTTACGCAACAAGGGTGTTGCGTCGTTTATCGGGTCGAACGGGGCTGTTTATTTTGCAGGATGATGTAAGCAACTCCGACACTCTGCAAAATGCGCAATTCACGATAAAATTTCAGAGGGAAGGATCGCTTAAAGTTGGCGAGGATGAAAGTTACAACTTAACGGTTTCTGAACAAGGTGTTAGGTTAGAAGCAGTTACGGATTTTGGGGCAATGCGCGGTTTGGAGACACTTCTTCAACTGATTGATAAAGATGAAGAAGGCTACTTCCTTCCTTTCGCAAAAATTGAAGATAAACCGTTTTATAAATGGCGCGGTTTGATGATTGACCCCTGCCGCCACTGGATGCCCATGGAAATGATTCTAAGAAACTTGGACGGCATGGCAATGATGAAAATGAATGTGATGCACTTCCACCTTTCGGAGGATCAGGGGTTTAGAATTGAGAGTAAAGTATTCCCAAAACTTACAGAGTTTGGCTCGGACGGCAACTACTTCACTCAGGATCAAATAAAACAGATTATAAAATATGCGGCAGACCGCGGCATCCGGGTTTACCCTGAGTTTGATGTGCCGGGTCACACTACGGCATGGTTCGCCGGGCACCCTGAACTCGCGAGCCAACCGGGTCCTTACAAAATAGAGAGAAGATGGGGCGTTTTTGGGCCCGTTATGGACCCAACAAAAGAAAGCACTTATGAGTTTTTGGATAAACTTTTTACGGAAATGGCGGGGCTTTTCCCTGATGAGTACTTCCACATAGGCGGTGATGAAGTGAAGCCCGATCACTGGAAAGCGAACCAGGATATCCAAAAATTTATGAAAGACAACAACATAGCTGATGAGCACGCACTTCAGGCGTATTTCAACAAAAGAATTTTGAAAATTCTTCAGAAAAACAACAAAAAGATGGTTGGGTGGGATGAAATTCTCCAGCCGGATATGCCGAATGAGATAGTAATTCAGTCGTGGAGGGGCAAAAAGGCACTGCTTCAGGCTTCAAAAGAGGGCTATAAGGTGATACTTTCCAACGGGTACTATATCGATTTGTCGCAACCGACCTGGTTTCATTACACAAACCACCCAATTTCGCCCGACACAACACTTCCTGCAGAGCAGATGGAAAATATACTCGGTGGAGAAGCCACTATGTGGGCGGAAATGGTTTCGAATGAGACCGTTGACTCGAAGATCTGGCCCCGCACGGCGGCAATAGCGGAGAGGTTCTGGTCGTCTAATCAGGTGAATGATGTTGAAGATATGTACCGTCGGTTGGATATAATTAGCGTTCAGTTGGAGGAAGTGGGGCTTTTTCACGAGAAGAACTACCCAATGATGTTGCGCAGGCTGACAGGCGGTGAGGATATTGCACCACTTAAAATGTTGGTTGACATACTTGAACCGGTTAAACTTTACGAAAGGCATCGGTTGGGGGTTAAATACACCCAGCTTTCACCTCTTACCCGGGTGGTGGATGCCTCAAGGCCCGATTCGAAAGTTGCCCGCGAGTTCAACGCTTTGGTTGAAAGATACATAGAGCATAAAGAAGGCTGGGTTGAAGAAAAACTGATTGAACAGATAGTCGGTTGGTCAACAAATATGACGGCACTGAAAGTGATAATCAGCAGAAACCCGATATTGGAGGAGATACAACCACACGCTCAGACTTTGGAGGTTATCTGTGAAATGATGCCTGAACTGATTGACATGGTCGGTGACGGCAGAAAACTTTCGCCTGATAAATTAAAACTACTGGATGATTTCCGCAGCAAATTAAAACCGTTCGGTCAGACAGAATTAATGATTTTGAAGGGTTTTAACGCTTTGGTTACTGCGTGCACACCTTAGCTATGTACCGGCACAAACTGCTCTTTAGAGCTTAAACAGGGCTTCAATGAGTTGTTTGCTGTGTACTTTGGTACATTATCCTAAAGCATGGGGGTGTAAACCTTAAACAGGGCTTCAATGAGTTGTTTGCTGTGTAGTGCTCTCCTTAGAAATCCTGTGTGCCTGAACGCGACAAATGGGTTGGAAAGTACAAAAACTGCAAAATTTTGAACCCCTGGCGGAATTATCCGTCAGGGGGAAATTACCCTCGTAAATACCGAGCACCAAATTTTTAATTATATCTTCGGTTTTGGTGATATACTCGCCCCATTTTTCTTCCGCATCCCGGTGAGTTTCAATATAAGTGCTTTCTGAGCTTCCCTTTTTTACTTTCAGTAAAATATCATTTGTGCCAAATTCTCCTTCTTTATATTTAAGGGAGAAAATACGGGGGAAGAGGTATTCTTTCGGATTTTTGAGACTCGAAACCGCCCCATTCACCGAAGCGAGTAGATAGATCGGGATTTGCAGGAGGTATCCTTCATCGAGGTCTTTTTGGTTATAACTGTTTTTCCCCGATTTATAGTCGATAATTTTATATTCACCGTTTTCTTCTGAAGTATCTATCCGGTCAATTTTTCCCATAATGTTTATGTCATAAGTTTTCGGACGGTCATCACTTGTTTTGCCGGTTAATTTAAGATTATTAAAGTTTTCTTCGAACAAATCCGGGGTAAGAGGACGATTTTCTTTGCTTTCCAACTCGAGATATTTCCAAAGGATAGATTTTTTGGGATCGCCGGCAATGCCGAGAATTTTTTCGGCAGCGAGGAACGATTCCGTTTCAAGAAAATCTTCAAGTTGCCAGTCCGGTAATTTTTTAGAGTTTTTAGAATCATTAGAATCTTTGGAATTTTCAGATTCATCAGCACTTTTAGGTTTTTTTGCAATCTCTATCAGATCGTTAAGATATCCGTTTAATTCTTTTTCAGAACTTCCGGCGAGGTGTTTTCTATTTGCTTTCAGTTTGTTGTGAAACGCTTCCAAAAGCTGATGCAGGATAGTCCCGAACAAAATCGGGTCAAGCTCTTCAGAAGGTGAGCCGGAAGAACTTGCATTCAGGATATCGTTTACAAAGAATTGATAGGGGCACCGGGCGTATCTCTCCAAAGAAGTGGCGGAAAACGGAAACTTGTTAATTCGTTCAATAATCCGCTGCCCAAGACCGAGATCATCCTCATAATCAAAGGAAATGTAGCCTGCAAATGCCGAGTCGGTGTTATCACCGTTCAGGTTACACTGTATTTCATAATCTCTTTTTCTATCGCGAATTTCTTCGACGGAGAAATTATCGACTTTCTCAAACTCTCCTTTTTCCCAAATTTCGCGCCGGTTATAAATCAGGTTATCGTAGTGCGCCGGTTCAAGTTTTTTAGTTTCAAAAAGCGCCAGCACTTCCCTTTTGAAGTATGACTGCACATTTTCCTTGTCGCCGGAGCGTTTACAGTTGGAAAGATACAGGTGCGAACTTGGTGTTGCCATCCAGGTAGATATAGCCTGATAGAAAAGCATCCTTTCGTCAGCGGAGTGTTTTTTAATTTGGTCGAGCACTCCGTCGTACTTAAAAATAGCAGGTTTGTATCGTGTAGGGAAGTCGCCGTCGTTAAGAGCACAGATGAAAAGATGTTTGAATTTTAATCCTCTTACCTCGTTAGGGGTTGAAATCATCACTCCGGTTTCAGGCTGTTCGATAAGGTTAAATCGTGTTTCGGCGGCAATTTCGCGCAAAATCTCGAGGTGTTCCGGGTAGGTTTTAATGTCGGCTTCATCATGTTGCGCTGAAATTTCAAACAGTTTTAAGGCGGCTTTGTAAAAAGAAGAAAGAGCCCGGATGTTAAACAGCGCATTTCCGCCTCTGCCGTCAGCAAAATGAGAAAAATATCCGATTGAGATTAAAAATTCTTTGAAAGCGAGGGCGAATTCCTCCAGAGTTTGTGGTTTCAAAAGGGGTTGGATATCGTTATAAATTATTTCCATCATATTAAGAGCCGAAACAAGAATTTCTTTTTCCGCCTCTGCTTTCTTTATTGTCTCCTTCGGTTTTTTGTAGCTGTTTTGTAATTCTTTTTCCAACTCAGAAATTTTCCTCTTTAGGTGTTTTCGCAGCCGGGTATAATCCCGGCCGATTCCGATATTAGAACATGCGAGTTTAAAATGTTCAGGGTTTCCGTATCTTTTTCTGAAAAAGTCGAAAGAAAGCACCCTTAAGACAGAATCGTATGAGAAAGATTTTTCGGGTATCGAAAGTAAGTCAAGAAGTGCAGTTACCGAAGGGAAATCGGATGTGCGGTAGCGGTCTGTGATATTAACAGGAATGCCGTAAGAGTCGAATATTGCTCTAACCCATGGAGTAAAGACTGAGATTTTCTGAAACAGCACACCAATTTCTGATGCCTGCAGTGATGGGTCTTCAATTAACAGCCTTTTAATTTCTTTTACAACCAGTGTAACTTCGTGGTAGAGATCGTTCCCTTGAATATCGAAAATTTCACCGGCATTCAGTTTTTCTTTTTTGTTTGGGTTAAAAAGAAATTCTCTGATATGTGTATGAAACGGAGGTTCAACCGATTCTTCTTTAGAGCGGAACCTTTGAAAACCTTCTCCTAAAAGGAGATTAACAATTTTATCAATTTTTTCGAAAAGATATGGATTAGCGTCAGAATAGTTGAACTCTAAAAAGATTTTATTATTAACAGCCGTTGCCAACTCGGCTATCATAATTGCTTCGGGCGAAGTAATTTCGAAAAAATTTTGCATAAAAATTTGGTTCACTTCCGGGAAAATCTCTTTGAAAGCAACGGGGATTTTTTCCCTGAAAGTTTGAAGTTTGATGTAAACATCACCGACTTCCGCCAATTTTTCCTTGCGGAATTTTTCATCAAGTTTTTCCCATACCTCCGCCAGCAATTCAGCCTTATCGGGGAAGAGGGGGTTAAGGTCGTTCAGTTTTTGCAAGAAAGCTTTTTGGTCGGTTCCGTTTTCTTTAAACTCAGAGATGGTGTTTTTAATCAGTCTATAAACGCCTTTAGCGGGTTTAGGTGGGGTATTTTCTTTGTTAATGAGGATATTATTAATGATTTCGTTGATGAAAATATCGTGAAGTTCATCGGGAATAATAGAATATCCGCCTTGAATTTGCATAGCTAATTTCATTGCTAAAGAGCGAATAGTGGTAACGGACACATTCACCAAAGGGAAAGAGCGAGCGAGGAATTTTTTAAACTCCCTCATTCTCCGGTTTGTCGGAAAGATAATTAACAACCCGGTAGTTTCGTCAGAATTTTTGTTTTCTTCGAGGAAAAGATCGAGATCGAAGCCTTTGAAATTTGTCTGAGGAGTGAGAATCATAACAATTAAACCCTTTTATAAAATGCGTTGTTAAAATAATGCCGGGGCGAATTAACTCCAAAACTAAAATGAAGTAAAAAAAAACGGAACAAATGATAACCTTGACTGTAATCGGAAAATATAGTTAACTTGACCCGTTGATTTGAAATTTTTATTTTACAAGATAAAAAATAAGAAAAAAAATGAAAAAGATAGCATTGTTCCTTTTAATCAGCCCGATTTGGCTGTTTGCACAGAAGATTGGCGATATAGCGCCACCTGAGCCGCCAAAGATTTTTCCCCCGAATACTTTGGGTGTAGATATTATGATCGGAGAAGGGGGTTTTGGTTTGGGCGGTTTTTACCGGAACAATCTGAGCGAGGATTTCACCTGGTTTGCAGATTTATCTTTCAGTGAAGTAAAAGACGACAGAGAATTTGAATATATAGACTACTGGGGTCGTGTAATAGTAGTGGGTAAGAAGAACCGGATATTTCAAATGCCGCTATACACGGGGCTACAATACCGTTTATTTTCAGAGTCCTTAACCGATAATCTACGCCCCTATTTAACGATTGGCGCGGGCCCCAATTTTGTTCTGACCACCCCTTATGATACCGAGTTTTTCAGTGCGTTTGGTTCGGCACAGTTTAAGGTAGCCGTTGGAGGATATGCAGGTATAGGTGCAAACTTTGGAATCAATGAGAAGAATCTGTTAGGTTTGAATGTTCGTTATTACTACTCGCACCTTTTTGGCGTTGGGGTAGAGGGGATGGAAAATATATATAAAGAGAATCTTTCGGGCATCTATCTTACCATTACTCTTGGAACAATGTTCTGATTCCGGTGTGCCAAAACTAAGGGAGGGGAAAGTAATTAAAAATACGGCATTAAGGGTAAGTATTTGAGGGGAAGTGTTTATTTACCTGCCATTACGCACGGAAGTTCGTTCTAAATCCGGATTTTTGTTCTAAACCCGAGGAAAATGTTCTTATTGGGGAGACTTCATTCTGAATCCCAAAGTTCTTTTATAAGGGTATTAGCAGATAAAACAGAGACAGAGTAACAGTTTGTAAAAACCGCTGAATCAGATGAAATGAATAATCGAAGAAAGTGCCAAAATAAAGTGAGTAACTTCTGCTGAGGTTTGCAATGGATAGTGTGCTTCACGGCATTTACAACAATTACGAGCTTTACAAAGAAAAAGGCTTCAGAGAGCGATACTACACTCACCGCGAAATGATCGAAAGGCTCACGCAGTATGAGAACAATGGCTTATTCTCAATTTCAACTGCGGGTTTCTCGGTTGAGGGGCGTGAATTAAAATTGATAAAAACCGGCAGCGGCTCAACAAAAGTATTCATGTGGGCACAAATGCACGGTGATGAACCTACCGCAAACTCAGCACTTTTTGATCTTCTAAATTTTTTATCACACCCATTAGAGGGTGAAAAACTTCGGGACCTTATTTTAAGTAACATCTCGTTGTGGCTGATGCCGATGGTGAACCCTGACGGAGCTGAAAGATTCAAGAGAGAAAATGCGCTAAAAAAAGACTTAAACAGGGACGCCCGGGAGCTTTCGATGCCCGAATCGCGTGCGCTGATGGGGGCATTCAAAAGTATATCTCCACACTTTGCGTTTAATCTTCATGATCAGGGCAGGGCACATGCCGTTGGCAGAACGGGGCGCTCGGCGACCATTTCATTTTTAGCGCCACCACCGGATAGTTCGGGGAGCACCCCTAAAAACCGCTTCGCAGCAATTCAGTTAATTTCTTCGCTGATATCGGTTTTGGGTGAGGTAATCCCGAATAACATCGGAAGATACAGCGACGATTACGAACCGCGGGCTTTTGGTGATTCGTTTCAGGCGATGGGTGCGGCAACAATTCTGGTTGAAAGCGGAGGGTGGCAATTCGATCTTTTACGAACATTTCAAAGGCGGCTTAACTTCCTTCTTTTTATTGCGGGGCTGCAGTCGATTGCAACTGAAGAGTATAAAGAATGGGGCAGGGCGCTTTACAACTCGTTGCCAAAAAACAGAAAACTGCTTTACGACGCCTTCATCCCCGGGGAGGGTGAAAACGGTGAGAAAAAGAACATCGGGCTGATACTTAAAGAAGAAGTAAACCGGCGAACCCGTGAAGTGGGCTACAAATGGAAAGTGAAAGCTTCCGGTAAACTGAACGGGCGGGCAGGCTACAAAGAATTTAATTCAGATAATATGCCGCAACCGGGCACTTATTTCGATCCAAAACTTCCGGTCTGAATAAAATACGGACGAAGCTTGCCGGAGAAATGAACAACCGGGCACTTATTTCGATCCAAAACTTCCAATCTGATTAAAGTCGGGACGATACTTATAAGAGAAGTGAGACACCGGCACCGGTTTCGATCAGAATCGTCAAATCTCACAGATCACATCTTATCAACTGATCAAATAAAAAACACCTTCTGTTTTTGTGTGTTACGAATAAATTGATCATTTTTAAGAATGGAATATTCTACTTTTCTGAAAAGAAATGACGATTAAATACGACGGCGATCTTTACGCGGATTTTGAACGGGAAGCTGTTCCCCATATGGACGCATTGTACAATTTTGCATTGCGTATGACGGGTGATTCGGATGAAGCGAGTGATTTGGTGCAAGATACTTACATGCGTGCCTTTCGGTTTTTCGATAAATTTGAGAAAGGAACCAACTGTAAGGCGTGGCTGTTCAGAATAATGAAGAACACTTACATCAACAACTATCGAAAAAAGACCAAAGAACCGGAAAGATACGACTACGAAGAGGTTGAAAATTACTACGAGAATGTGAAACCATCTTCAACGGAAGACGCTCATCTGGAGAAGGAAATTTTCGATAATTTGCTTGATGACCAGATTGCAACCGCAATTTCTTCACTTCCGGAAGACTTCAGAACCGTGGTGATACTTGCAGATATTGAAGGCTACACTTACGAAGAAATTGCCGATTTTATCGATTGTCCCGTGGGGACTGTGCGCTCGCGCCTTCACAGAGCGAGGAAAATGTTATACGCAAAACTTTACGATTACGCCGGATCAAAAGGATATGTTTAGGTTCTGGAACGATGAAAGATCGGAAGAAAAGAGAAGAATACGCCACTTTGACAGCTGCTTTAGCTGACGGTGAGATACAAGATGACGCACTAAGGGCAGAAGTGGAGCTGTTAATCAGCACCGACCCTTATATTCGTGCGGAATATATAGTTCAGAAGAGTGTGAAATCAGCCGTAAAACAGAAATGCACTTACCATAGTTGCGGGAGTGAGCTGAAAAAGTGTATTTTAGAGGAAATTAAATCGTTCTGCAGTAAGAACAGAAGTGATATAGAAAATCTGCTTTACCGTTGCAGAACGGGAGTTGTCGGCAGGCTGTTCAGACGAAAGCTAAACGCAATAAAAAGGGTTTTTAACTGATTTCAGTTTTTGGCAGGTCTTGTTTATTGGCTGGTTGCAATTTTTTGAACAGGACTTGTGTATTAACAAATCTTAAATTTTTAACGGGTTTTATTAATTAGCAGATCATGTTTTCAACCTCGATTCCCCGTCGGTTCTGCGATCGGGTATGAGGATTTATTAATTAACAGATCATGTTTTCAACTGATATTAAAAGAGGCATAAAATGGCACATTTAGCTAATTTGAAGCAGATATTGTTCCCGACAGATTTCAGTAAGTATTCAATGGCTGCAGCCGAGTATGCAGTTGACAGAGCGAAAAAATACGGTGCGACAATTCATGTGTTGCATGTGGTTGAAGATTTTAAGCCTATACTTGCTATCAGAACCTTCGATCTAACACAGGAAAAGATCGAAAACGAAATGACAGAGCAGGCAAACCGTCAGCTTGAGGAATGTATTAAAGATACCACCGAAAAATTTGGCGAAGTAAATTTCAAAAAAGCGATCAGGTTCGGGGTAAGCCATGCAGAAATCGTAAAATATGCCGCCGAAAACGATATTGACCTGATAGTAATTGCAACCCAGGGAAAAACGGGGTTGTTGCATACTTTATTAGGAAGTGTAGCGGAAAAAGTTATCAGGCACTCCGATTGCCCTGTTTTAGTTATAACACCTAAAAGAGAAGGTTAACTGTAACTCCCTTCCTCTAAATATTTATAAAATAAAGCCCGTTGCGAGCGGGCTTTTTTTATTGTGTTTTTTTATGGAGTGAAAAAGAAGTAAATTTAAAGATGGTTTTTTGATATTTCCGGAAAATGAGCCTGTAAGAGCGGCAATTGGTGCATAACTCCCACCCGTTATTGATCTCCGGATCCCCCTGAAATTTCAACTCCAGGAAAAAACATTTCGACAGGTATAGATACCCGTTTTAAATAAGAAACATCGGCGTTTAATGTTTAATCGCATTGGGTTGCCATCATAGAAAGAAAACATGTTCAAAGAAATTGGCGTAGCAGATAATATTGTAAAAGCGATAACAGAAATTGGTTTTGAAACCCCAACCCGTGTGCAGCAGGAGGTTATTCCTCTGTTGTTAGAAGACAGGGGGCGGGATATAATAGCACTTGCGCAGACAGGCACGGGCAAAACCGCAGCGTTCGGGATACCGATACTTCAGAATCTTGATGTGAAAAAGAAAAAAGTACAGGTTTTGATTTTGAGTCCCACGAGGGAACTTTGCCTGCAGATTGCAGATGATATTGCGGATTATGCTAAGTATATTGAGGGCGTAAAGGTTGCGGCTGTGTTTGGCGGAGCGAGCATGGAGCGGCAGATAAAAGCCGTGAAAAGCGGTGCACAGATTGTTTCGGCAACGCCGGGGAGATTGCTCGATCTGATTAACAGGGGTGTTATTAACATAATGGAAGTGGATACCGTTGTGCTTGATGAAGCCGACGAAATGCTTAACATGGGCTTTCGGGATGATTTAGTGGCTATTCTTGCCGAAACACCCGAAGATAAAAATATGCTCCTTTTTTCTGCTACTATGCCGGAAGAGATAAACAGAATAGTTAAAAACTATATGGACGAGCCGGTTGAAATAGTGATTGGGAAGAAAAACTCCGGCGCAGAAAATGTTGAGCATATATGCTACATGGTTTACGCAAAAGAAAGATACTTGGCACTGAAAAGAATTGTTGATTTTAACCCGGAAATTTACGGCATTATTTTCTGCAGAACGAGGAGGGAAACTCAAGAGGTGGCTGACCATCTGATGAGAGACGGGTATAACGCAGATGCACTTCACGGCGACCTTTCACAAGCCCAGAGAGACCAGGTAATGAACAAGTTCAGAATTAAGCATCTGCAGTTGCTGGTTGCAACCGATGTTGCCGCCCGCGGTTTGGATGTTGATAACTTAACGCACATTATAAACTACAGCCTGCCGGAGGAACTTGAACTTTACACACACCGCAGCGGACGCACAGGGCGGGCAGGAAGGGTTGGAACTTCGATTGTTATCGCGACCATAAAAGAGAAACATCTGCTGAAAAAAATTGAGAAACAAATCAACAAAAAGTTCACCACGGCAGAAATGCCCGACGGAAAAAAGATTTGTGAAAGACAACTTTTCCACCTGATAGACAGGATGGAGAAAGTTGAAGTTGACCACTCGCAAATTGAAGCTTATTTGCCGGATATTAACAGAAAATTGGAGTGGTTAGAGAGAGACGAACTGATTATGAAGTTTGTTTCTGTGGAATTTAACCGCTTCTTAGACTACTACAAGAACACACCTGAACTTTCCGTGCAAAAGGATGTGAAGAGCACGGGTAAATCTTTCAGGGATGAGGTTAATTTCAAGAGATTTTTCATCAATCTTGGGAAGACTGATAATCTTAAGCCCGGTACTTTGATGGGTTTGATTAACGATTTTACCGGTTTTGCGGATATACAGATTGGTGAAATTGATATACAGAGGAATTTTTCTTTCTTTCAGGCGGATTCCGAGTATTCTGATACTATAATTTCGGCTTTTGAGAATAAGGATTACAGAGGTCGTGAAATTTCCGTTGAACTTTCAGAGAACAATAGGCGTGGCAATTCGGACAGAAGAGGCGACCGGCAATTCAGCGGTGGCAAGAAGCGCTTTTCACGCGGCTTCTCCGGTGGCAGCGGGAGGTCAGGCGGAGGCTCAGGGCGTGGGTTCGGGTTCGGTAAATCAAGGCGTTTTGAAGAGTTCAACCGTAAAGAGAGGAAGTTCGAAGGCAGAAAAAGAGGGAAAAGCGGTAAAAAAGAGTATTAAAGGGACGGATTTTACCTTTTGACTTGAAAAAGGGAAAAATCTTCCGTATATTTAAAGGCTAAATTTTTAATTATATGGCACGATTAACCAAGAACATAGAAGCATACTGCAGAACTTGCGGCGTAGTAACCAAGATGGAGATTTCGGCTCCTGCCGGTGAGGCATTTGGTCAGGATCACTATTGGGCGCTTTGCAAAAAATGCAAAAACAAATTTGATATTTCTGTTGACGATATCATCAGAGATGATAAATTCAAAGTTGGTGATATTGTAATGGATGAAGCCGTTGATTATTCATCGGATCAAGCCTATGAGGTGGGGACAGTTCTCTACCATAAAGAGTGGCAGGATTTTGGGATAATCAAGTCAAAGAACCGGCTTTCGCCCGATAGGGTTTCGTTAACAGTTGAATTTCAGAGTAAAGGCATAAAAAAGTTATTAGCATCAACCAATTAAGAAAGGCATTCGCTTGATAGGCATTACTGTACAGGAAAATGAATCTATAGACAAAGCATTAAAGCGTTTTAAGAAGAAATATGAACGCTCGGGGATTTTGAAAGAGTACAAGAAAAGAACCTTCTTCCAGAAACCTTCCATTAAGAAAAGAATGGAAAGGATTAAAGCTGAAAGAAGAGCCCAGAGAACAGACAACAGAGACTAATAACCCTTCTATTCTCACACAAAGAAATTTTTACAGGTTTGTGCCGTAAAGTTGAATAGTTTTACGGCACAGACCTTTTTTAATCGTTATTAATCTGTTCCGGTTTTTCCAACCCTTATATCTTATTGACAATTTTTTAATTCGGTTATTCCTACAACCCTCAATCTTTAACCGTTTTTATTAAAAACCACTTTCTCAAAATGATCCCTTAAAGCGGTAAAAGCACTTTCGGGCGAATCATGCAATTCAAACAGATTAACATCGCCCGGTGAAATAGTACCGAGATCAACCAATTTATCAAAATTAATCAGGTCTTCCCAAAAATCCGTTCCGTACAGGATAATTTTCAGGTCTTTTGTCATTTTTTTCGTTTGCACAAGGGTTAAAATTTCGAACATTTCATCCAAAGTGCCGAAGCCGCCGGGAAAAATGAAGAACGCTTTTGCGAGATAAGCGAACCAGAATTTGCGCATGAAGAAATAGTGAAACTCAAACCCGAGTTCGTCTATAACATAATCGTTCATGCTTTCTTCCTTCGGAAGGCTGATAGTCAAGCCCACTGATTTACATCCGGCGAGAGTAGCGCCCTTGTTAGCAGCTTCCATAATCCCCGGTCCACCGCCGGTAATAACAGCAAAGCCTGATGATTCGGTAGTTTTTTCCAAAAGGTACTCGCCTGTCAATTTCGCCAGTTCCACAGCTTCTTCATAGTAACGGGAAGATTCCAGTTCACGGTGCAGTTGCCTTAGTTCATCTTCGCCGGCATTGGCATTTTTTTTGAAGTCAGCGATTTCAGCAAGCACCGTTTCTTTCGGTTTAATTCGTGCGGAGCCAAAAAAAGCGATTGTTCCTGTTATGTTGTTTCGTTCGAATTTAGCTGCGGGGTCAAGATATTCAGAAAGAATCCGAACGGTTCTGGCAGCGGGTGAACTGAGAAATTCTTCATTTTTATACGATTTTGGCGGTCTTCGGGTTTTATTCATCTATTTCTCTATTTTAGGGTTTGAGATAAAAATTCAAATTCATATCTTTAAAGTTAATATTTCGCAGTTTGTTAAAGTTCAATTCACCTCAAAATATTGGGACAGCTTGAAAAAAAACACACTATTTTTAATTAGTATCTTATTTCTTACAAGTATCTACGGGCAGTATAAAGATATTCGTGCAGGGATAAACGGGCTACTGAAACAAGTTCCTGCGGGCACCCAATGGTCGGTGTTAATTATTGATGCAGAGACAATGGATACAGTATATACCTACGGGCATCGCAACCTTCTGACGCCTGCTTCCAACACAAAAGTAGTAACCAGTGCAGCAGCACTTCATCTTCTGGGGGGTGACTACGAACTTTCCACTCAATTCCGTTATTCAGGTTCTGTTAACTCTTCCGGGGTGCTTAAGGGGAATTTGTATCTTAAAGCGCTCGGAAACCCGATGATGACCTCGAGCGATTTGATAAATTTTGCGAAAGCCGCTAAGAAGATTGGGATCAAATCGGTAGAAGGTGATATTGTTGGTGATGATACATTTTTTGATTCACTCTACTTCCGCTCGCAGTATGTCGGTGGAAGTGAAGCGGATTGGGAGACTCAGCCGCTTTCGGCTTTAGTTTTAGACCAAAACAATGGCATCAAGGGTAACCGGTTCACCACAGCACCGGTTTTTATTTCCGAGAAATTGAGGGGATATCTGGCAAAAGAAGGGATTCGAGTGACGGGTAAGTCGGTTGCCGGGCGGTTGCCGCAAAATACAAGGTTGATTTCATCGGCTACAGTTCGTCTCTTTGACATGCTTAAAGTGATGAACAAACGGAGCGATAATTTTTATGCGGAATATACGATGAAATTGATATCAGCAGCGGTAACGGGTGCGCGGGGAAGCACGAAAGATGGGATCAGGCTTTGTTTTTCATTTTTGTATGATTCAGGTGCATTCATTAAGGGAACGGCAATTTTTGACGGCAGCGGTTTAAGCCACAGAAATAAAATCCCGACCGGGGTTATAGTGAAAATTTACCAGTATATTTACTCAAATTATGTGTTCAGAAGTGAGTTTTTTGCCACTTTGAGCATCTCGGGAATTGACGGCACCCTCCGCGGAAGGATGCAACAACAGGAGGGGGAAAATAATTTGCACGGAAAAACGGGCACGCTTACCGGTGTAATTACTTTAAGTGGGTTTTTCACTACTAAAAAAGGGCGGAATATGATTGGGGCGGTCTTTTTTAACTACCGAAAGGGGGACCCAAAATTTTACCGCGAGCTTCAGGATAAAATTTTTAATCTGCTGATAAAGAAGCTGTGATTTTTTTGGAAGAAGTTGTGATTTTTCCGGTCGTTTACTTTTAAAAATTGAAAAGCCGTGTTTTTCGCACGGCTTTTTCATTTTAACCCTTGGGCAGGGTTTTATAAACTAAGCAATAAGATTTAGTTGAATAAAACTTAAAATTATTTTGCAGGCTGCCCGCCACCCGCAGGTGCGGAAGGTGTTTGTGCCGGAGCGGTTTGAGCCGGCGGCGCAGACTGATTTGAAGGACCTTTTTGGTTTGCACTTTCGCCACCTTGCCCGCCGGGCAAAAAGAAAGCGTTAACCAGAATAGTAAGCACTGCAATTGTTGCAGCCATTATCCATGTGGCTTTCGCTAAGAAATCAGCCGTTCGCCTCGTTCCGAACATACTTCCGACATTGCCGCCGCCGAAAGTTGCCGTAAGACCACTTCCTTTGGACTGTTGAGTCAAAATCACAATAATGATTAAGACGCCGAGCAAAATGAGCAAAATACTTGCAAAAGTGTACATTCTTTCTCCAAAAAAAAATACCGGTAGCGGGGGAGGGACTCGAACCCCCGACACGTGGATTATGATTCCACTGCTCTAACCTGCTGAGCTACCCCGCCGCATTTAAAAAAAGTCAAGACACAAATTTACAAATGAAAGATTAAATAAACAAACGAAAGTTTAATTTTCGTTTTCTTCTTCGGGTGATTCGTTAATTTTTCTGATTAAAGTTTTCAGGTCTTCAGAATCGGCAGGTGGTTGAATTATGAACTGGTTATCAGTGGGAAAGTCAGTTTTATTGATCTCAGAGGCTGCTGAATAATCCGCTTCATCGGGGGAGAAAGGGGGTAACTCGCTGAGCAGCCTGTTTTTCATCTGAATCAGTTTAGTAATTTCATCGTTAAGGATATTTTTCTGCGTAATCAGATGGTTATTTTCCTGCATTATATCAGAAATAGCCTTTCGCGATTTTTGCAATTCAGCACGAAGCAGTGAGAGGTTTTGCTCCAGAATTGTGTATTCGTCTCTAACTTCATCCCTCAAATTTTTAAGTGTATCAATTTCATCTTTCAGCCCTCTGATCACTTTTACGGTGCTTTTTTCGGTTTCGAAAGCACTTATTTCTGAGGCAGAAAGATCGGAGTTTAGAGAAGAAAGGGCGTTTTCCATCTCTAATTTTAAGAGAGAGATATCACTGATTTCTTTTTGTAACTTTTCTTTTTTGCTTTCCAGATAAATCAATTCTTCGTGCGATTTCTGCACTTTCATCTCTAAAGCCTTTGACTGAGTAGCTAATGAGAGTGCAGAATTTTTCTTTTTGATAATATTTTCTTCATTTTTGAAAAGCTGCAACTCCTGATCGAGAAGTTCATTAGCGGCAGAACGGAGTTTGAAGTTGAGTTCTGATAGTTCTTCACTTTTCGCGGTAGCCAATTCGATAAAAGCGTCTTCAACGGAAATGGTGCTTGATTCGATGTCAAGCCTGTTTTTTTCCAAAGCTGAAAGGTGTTCATTTAATCGTTTGATATTTTCTTTCAGCCCTGATTCTTTACCGGATGAAACTTTAATCTCGTTAAAGAGATCGTCTTTCATTTGTTCGTAAGCTTTAATTCTTTCGTCAAGTTCATCCAACCTGTTTTGAGCAGTAACCAAAGAATTTTCATAAGCAACAATTTGTTTTTTCCGCAGATCATAGTCTCGGTTTACCACATCAAGGCGGTTATTAAGGTGGTTTAGTTGTTGTTCAGAAAGTTCGATCTCTTCGATTAAAGAGTTTAATTCTCTTTCTTTTCCGATAATTGCGCCGTCTAAATTTGGAATATACTCGTTAATAGAATCTAAGAGGCGTTGTTTGTTGTTTTGTTGAGCGGCAAGTTCGATCAGTCTGTTTTCATTTGCCTCAATTTTTAGTTCCAATTCCCGGTTTTTATTCTCTAAAAATTCTTTTTCCTTGTTGAGTGCCAGAAGTTCTGCGTTGAAATTATCTTTTTCTTTTGAAAGAGTTGACCTAAACCCACTTAGCCGAGCCGTCTCTTTGGTTTCTAAATCGATCAGGTTGTGTTGCAAACGCTGAATTTTCGAGACTAACCTAAGCTCTTCGCTACGCAGCCGCTCAAGTTCGATTTTCTTCAGTTCGAGTGAGTCGTCGGGTGTCATCATATCAATGTTCCGTTATAGAGGCAACAAAACCGCTGTCAGTTTTCATCCGGTTTCTTTTTACTCTTTTTAATTTTCTCCACGCTTCCGAGCAGTTCAACTTTTTGAAGTTCTAATGAACTGATTTCCTTCTTTAGGTTTTCGAGGCTCAGAGTAAGTTTATCAATATTTTGATTGATTTGAGCAAGTTCGTCCTGTTTGTTTTTCAGAGTTTTCTCAAGTTCGTCCTTTCGTTTTTCACGCTCGGAGTGTTTTTGTGTGAAAGAATTAAGCATAGAAGTCAGTTTTCTTTCCAGCAGTTCATTTTCATCCTTGAGCCCTTCTCTGTTTTTTCTGAGGTCGTTAATCAGAAGGTTTAGCCTCTTTTCCGTATCTTTCAGGTCGAAAAGGTTTCTGCTGAGTGCTTCTTTTTCTTCTTTGAAAGAGGCGATCTGCCGGCGGATATTTTCAAAATCTTTTTCTGCAATTTTCACTTCCAACTGCAGTTCGTTAAGCCGCAAATCAAGCTTTTCAATCTCTGCTTCTTTTTCCGATCTGTTTCTTTCGTTTTCAATAATGTCGGTTCTGATCTTATTTTGCTGTTCTTTCAGAGAATTGAACTCTGAGTTGAAATTTTTAAGCGCTTGAGAAAGTAAATCTTCGGTTTTCCTCTGTTTTTCCTCAAAAATAGAAGAAGTGGTTTCCAAAGCAGAAATTTTGCCATTAAGATCGTTGACAGACTCGGCAAGAGCAGTTCTGGAATCTTCGAGTGAGGCAATTTCTTTGATAAGAATCGCCCTTTTTTCTTCAAGTTGCTGAATATTAAGGTAAACCTGATTCTTCTTATCGTCAAGTCGAGTAACTTCGCCGGAGTTTCCTTCAAATTCAGCCCTTTTTTGCTCGATTAGCAGAGTAAGTTCTTCAGATTGTCGTTTTAACTCGTTTACTTCTTTGCTAAGACTTTCGCGCTGTTCTAAAAATTCATTCAGCGCCTTTTGTCTTTCTGCGTAAATAGTTTCCGATTCCGGGGCTGTTTCGTCTGTTGTAACGGATTTGGTTTCGATTCCATATTCGCTTGTGATATTATTGTTTTCGTTTGCTTCCGGTGTTTGTTCGGTTGAAGATTCATCCACTGCTACGGCATCACTTTCGGTGTTCTCCGGTGAATGTTCCGGTGAAGATTCATCCGCTGCTACGGCATCACTTTCGGTGTTCTCCGGTGAAGATTCATCCACTGTGGCAGTTTCGTCATTTGGAGTATCTTCATCACGGTGTTCTTGCACCTGTTGTCTGCTTTGCAAATCAGAAAGGCTGTTTTTTGCCACTTCTAATTCCTGAATCAGTGCATCCACTTCATCATTAAGTTTAAGGTTTTCCGCCTGCAGTTCTTCCACTTTTGTGGTCAGAGCCACTATTAGTTCCCTGCTTTCATCAGGCGTTGGCAGCACAGTTTCATCAGGCGTTGGCATTGCGGTTTCATCAGGCGTTGGCATTGCGGTTTCATCAGGCGTTGGCAGCACGGTTTCATCAGGCGTTGGCAGTGCGGTTTCATCAGGCGTTGGCAGCACAGTTTCAGAAGTTTCCGGTTCAGTTTCAGTTGAAGATACAGGAGCTTGAGTTGTATCTTTCTTTTCAGTCAGTGGACCAAACGGGTTATCAGGATCGAAATGCGGAAAAACAGTGAGAGAGTCTTTTTCGGCTTTCAGTTGCGCAATTTCGGCTTCTAAGTTGTTTTTCTGATTTGTGAGTTCAACAATAATCTCCTGAAGGGTATCCTGTTGGGCAGTCAGTTTTTGCAGATTATCAACGGGTATGCTCTCTGATTCAATAGAGATATCTTTAAAACTGCTGATTTGCATTTTAAGATTTTCAAGTTCGTTTTCTTTTTCAACAATCTCTTTGGCGAGAGATGCTTTATAATCCTCGAGCACTTCAATTTCTTTTTTAATTTGCTCGGGCACATTCTCGTAAGATTCAGCGGGCAGGTTGAGTGCAGCGGCGGTTAATTCATCAATTTCTTGCCTAAGCGTGCCGGCTTTCTTTTCGAGTTCTTCAACATCGGTATATTTCTCCATAAAATTGTTGATTTGTGCGCGCAAAGTTTCCGCTTCGATAACTAAAGAGTTGTTTTCGGTTCGTAACTCTTTATTTTCAAGGCTCAGCTTCTCGTTCAACTGTTTCAGTTTAGAAGCCTCTGTCTGAAGAGAAAGAATCTCTTCGTTTAATTCAACAATTTTTTTGCCACTCGAAAAAAGTGCCATTCTTTGCTCCTGATGATATTTTTTGCCTTAAACAGGCAAAGTGTGAAGAAATGGTGTCAGCACCACATCTTTTTAGCGAATCTAATAAACAACAAAAATAGTTAAAACAAAGGAATAAATCAAAATTTTGTTTGAAAAATGGGATAAAAAAAAGCCGTGCTCATATAGGTAACGAGCACGGCTGCAGATTCAATATTTTGATTAGTTTAACCAATCAACAGGTTTAACCGAAAATGAGTTATAGCCGGTGAATAGTTTTAACTAACCAATCTGTTTAGCCAAGTAAAAAACCGTTTTCGTTTAACGAACTAATTTTGCCAATTTCTTTGATTGTGGCTAAATCAATCCAATTTATGATTTTTCAGTTCGTTAGCAAGCCGGGTTGCTTTGTAAAGGTCTTTAATTGCCTCGTAAATGCCCCATGAATGTACCGAAACGGTTCTGTTAGCGGTTTCATCAAAAATAAATTCACCGGGCAGACTTTCAATGTTACCGTCAAAGGCAAGCCCCACGATCTCAGCATTTCTGTTAATAACCGGAGAGCCGGAGTTTCCGCCGATGATATCGTTAGTAGAAACGAAGTTAACGGGAACCTGCAATTCAAAATCAGCCGGTGGGTTCACCCATTTTTGCGGAAGATCCCACGGGAATTTCTTTTCGTGGCTGTAGAACCTGTCGTACAACCCGTAAAAAGTAGTGAAAGCGGGCGCTGTTGTGCCGTTATAGTCGTAACCTTTAACCACACCGTCAGAAATTCTTAGAGAGAAAGTAGCGTCCGGCGGAATGGAAGTTCCGTAAACTTCAAAAACAGCTCTTCCGAGTTGGTCGAGATAGACCGATTCCTCAGTTTGCACTGCTTTCAACTCGTTTGAAAGCTTGGAAACAGATTCCTGAGATACGATAGCGTATTTAATGAACGGATCATCAGAGTTCAAAATTTCTTCGGGAGTTTGGTTTAAGAAATTTTCAACGCTCTGTTTTGAAGTAAGTTTGCTGTTAGAAAGGAGGTATTTGTAAGCCTCTTCTCCTTTTCTGCCACCTGTAAGAGCAATGTATGCCGGATGATTTGCACCGAGTAAGCCTTCAATAAACTCGACATTTTCTTTGAGCATTAAATCGGCTTTATACTTATCGAAATCATCAGGGAAAACGGTGAGTTCCGGTTTTTTCCCTTTTTTAGCTGCACCAACAATAGCGGAAGCGGTCAGGAAATATTGTGAATAAATCATCGGTTGAACCCGGAATGCCACCACTTCATTAAAAACAGAGTTGAATTTTTTCCGTCCTTCGGCAATTTTATCCCAAAGGTCGCCGTATTCTTTGTTGAGTTTAGGGTTAGCTTTAACGGCTGCTTTGAATTTGTTTTCCCAATCCTCTTTTTTCTTCATAAAGATGGGGTTGTTCAAACCGCTTAAAATACCTGAACTTGCTTTCAGACTGTTTGAAAGACCGAACAGATGGTCGTTCAATTCGTAGGCTTTATCAGGGTTTGCAGCGATATAGGCAGTGTAAACATTAACCAAACCTTTAAGGAGATTGACCTGCAGCTTCATCTCATAATCCCTTTGGGACTTAAGCATTGCAACAGTATAGAGCCTGTTAGTTGTTCCTGGGTTTCCGACAACAAAAACCGGTTCACCGACGGTTGCTCCGTTAGTGCTCCATTTGAAATAGTGATCTGTTTTCAAAGGTTTGCCGTTATCGTCATAAACTCTGAAGAAAGTAACATCGAGGTTATATCTTGGGTAGGTGAAGTTATCAGGGTCACCGCCAAAAAAGCCAATCTGATCTTCAGGTGCAAAAACCAAGCGGACATCGTTATACCTTTTAAAACCGTAGAGGGAGTATTTACCGCCATTGAAAAAAGTAACCACTTGCGACTTTAAGCCTTTTTCCTTGTTAAGGTTGGCAATAAGTTCTTTCTTTTTGTTATCGCGGTTTTTAATTTTTTCTTCGTCAGTTGTTCCTGCATCCATGGCAGCACGGATTTGGTCGGTAACATCTTCAATATAAACGAGTTGCTCGACATACAGCCCGGGCACTTTTCTTTCATCATCCAGAGTAGGAGCCCAGAATCCATCGCGGTGCAGGTCTTCACCATCCCTTGTAACTTCAGTTATACTTTCGCGACCGCAGTGGTGGTTAGTCATCACAAGCCCATCTTCAGAAACAAAAGAAGCAGAGCAGTAGTTTGCAAATCTTAGCGCCGACATTCTGACATTATCGAACCAGGCAGAACCCGGTGTGAAGTCGTAAGCCGCAGTAAAGTAGTCGGTAGGTGGGAAGTCAAAAGTCCACATCCTGCCTGTATCAAACTTGCCGGCTTTAACCGTATCAAGGTTTACATTCGCATACTGTGCAGAAACAGAAAAGGAAAGTGAAAAAATGGTGAGTAAGAAAAGGGATAAAACTTTTTTGGGTGTTTTGAAGAGATGGTATAGCATAATCTCCTGTCCTAAGTAAGTGAAATCAAAAAATTAAAGAATCTAATTTGAAAAATAAAGAATCTGATTTTAAAGTTATGGGATTTTACCGAAATGGTGCGATAAAATTTGACAAACTGCAAAACAAAATGATAAATGGCAATAAGGGTTACAGGATCAAGTGGCGCAAGAATTGCAATATTTTGCGTTCAAAATGTGAGCAGTAATCAATGAGATACCGCCGGCAACAACGAGCAAAAGATGAAGGTTAAGCTCGAAGCCGGTGTGGTCGTGCTCGTGGCTGTGCCCCAGCAGAATTGTGGAAAGCACTATTAACAAAGTGCCAATGCTAAGAAGTGCAATGACGAGAGAATCGCGGTGCGAGCGCCACGCTTTGCGGATTGTATAAGCAGAAACGGGGACAACGAGAAAAGCCAAAAGATCGTGAAGGAACCCACCGGCACCGCTGATTGCAAGCGCAGTAAGAATAACGGGGCGGAGTGTACATTCAATAAGGCAGAGAGTGGAAATAGTGATCCCGGTTTTATCTATTCCGTGATACTTGTGGTGTTCGATCTTTTCGAATTTCAAATTATATCCGTAGTTTTAAATTTTTAGCGTACAAATATAACGGTTGCAGTCTATACTTGCAACAATGTTGCATAAATAATTTTAGTTTTGTAGATTTGAACCGCTAAAAATAATTTTTGCTCGCTGAAAAAGTTTGTGAAGAAAGAAAAATGAAAAAACCGGAAACACTTCTAAAACGACATCATGTTCGGGTAACAAACATCCGGAAAGAGATTGTTGCTGCGCTGTTGGAGAAAGAAACGGCTCTTTCGTATCGTGAAATACGGGACTGTATCTGCGAGAGCCACGACCGTGTTACGGTTTACCGCACGCTTAACACATTTGTTAACGAGGGGATAATGCACACTATTTCCTCTGCGGATGGAGTGGTAAGATACGCTTTGTGTTCGGATGGATCGTGCGAACCCCACCATCATGATGACCGGCACATCCACTTCCTTTGTAAGAAGTGCGGGCGGACTTTCTGCCTTCCCTTCAGAGCACAACCCGACTTTGAAATACCCACCGGCTATAAAATGGATTCGTTCGAAATTTCCGTTTCAGGGCTTTGCGAAAACTGTTTGAACCCTTCCTGAAAGGTGAATTTACCGTAATTCGTTACATTTGTAGTTTGATTTCAACAATATTTAACGAATTAACAAAATGGCAGAAAACCCGGAAAAGAACAACGGCGCCGCAGAAGGCACCCCGAGAGATTTTATACGAACAATAATTGATGAAGACCTTAGAACCGGCAAGAACGGAACGAGAGTCCACACCCGATTTCCACCCGAACCGAACGGCTACCTGCATATCGGTCATGCAAAATCGATCTGCTTGAATTTTGGAATTGGTTTAGAGTATAACGGGCGCACGAACCTAAGATTTGACGACACCAACCCAAGCAAAGAGGAGACGGAATATGTTGACTCGATTATGGAGGATGTGAAGTGGTTGGGATTCGATTGGGGTGAAGGGCTGTTTTACGCTTCCGACTACTTTCAGCAGCTTTATGACTTTGCGGAACAGCTGATCCTGAAAGGGAAAGCGTTCGTGTGCGATCTTAGCGCAGAAGAAATGAGAATTTACCGAGGGACACTCACTGAACCGGGGAAAGAAAGCCCCTGGCGAAACAGAAGCATTGATGAAAACCTTGACCTATTCAGAAGGATGAGGTCAGGCGAGTTCCCCGATGGGTCAAAAACGCTGCGCGCTAAGATTGATATGAGTTCCGGCAACATTAACATGCGCGACCCCGTTATCTACAGAATTATGCGAGCGCACCACCACAGAACCGGCGAGGAGTGGTGCATCTATCCGATGTACGACTATGCGCACTGCCTTTCGGATATGTTGGAGGGGATAACCCACTCAATTTGCACATTGGAGTTTGAAGATCACCGTCCGCTTTACGATTGGGTTTTGGATACACTTGAAACACCGTGTCATCCACAGCAGATAGAGTTCGCCCGGCTTAACTTAAATTACACAATTATGAGCAAAAGAAAGCTGAACGAACTTGTTACGAAGGGTTTTGTTTCCGGTTGGGACGACCCCCGAATGCCCACTATAGCCGGCTTAAGGCGACGCGGCTACACACCGGCTTCAATTCGTAATTTTGCCGAAAGGGTGGGAGTGGCAAAGAGGGAATCGATAATTGATGTGGCGCTTTTAGAATACTCGATCCGTGAAGATTTAAACCGCAACGCCGAAAGAGCAATGGCTGTTTTAAACCCTTTGAAAGTGATTATTACAAACTACCCCGAGGGGGTAATTGAAGAGATGGAGTTCACGATAAACCCTGAGGACCCGGAGAAAGGAAGCCGAAAAGTGGAGTTTTCACGCGAACTTTGGATTGAAAGGGAGGACTTCATGGAAGAACCCGTTAAAGGTTACTTCAGACTTTTCCCGGGTAACGAAGTCCGTTTCAGGTGGGCTTACTTCATCAAGTGCACGGGTTATAAAAAAGATGAAGCAACAGGTGAAGTAACCGAAATTTACTGCGAGTATGACCCTGAGAGCCGGGGTGGGAACTCACCGGATGGCAGGAAAGTAAAAGGTACTATACACTGGGTTTCTGCGGCGCATGCTTTCGAGGCAGAAGTGAGGTTGTACGACAGGCTTTTTGACCATATAGACCCGAACAAACCCGAAGAAGGGAAAGAATGGACGGATAATCTTAACCCTAATTCGTTAACGGTTCTCAACAACTGCAAATTAGAGCCTTATCTTAAGAATGCACAGCCGGGTTACATCTGCCAGTTTGAAAGATTGGGTTATTTTTGTGCGGATATAAAAGATTCAGCTCCGGGGAAACCGGTTTTTAACAGAACGGTTACACTTCGGGACACATGGGCGAAAGTTAATAAGTAGCCGTTAATATCATTTATTGATTTTCGTGCTTAATGCAGTGCCTGTGAAAGAATGAGAGAGGAAGTTAATAAGTAGCCGTTAGTATTATTTATTGATTTTCGTGCTTAATGCAGTGCCTGTGAAAGAATGAGAGAGGAAGTTAATTAATTAGGGTTGACGGAGAGCAAAAAATCAACAGCAGGGAAAAGTAATTTTTGGGAAATCTGATTGTTTTTATATCCTTTGAGTTCGGGATATACAATGCAGTTCTACGAAGAATTTCCGGGATTTGCGAATATCTTCGAAAAATTTGCGAAAAATTTTCCGGGATTTAGCCAAGAAAAGGTATTAAAATGAGAATAAACAGAACAATTTTTTTAGTTTTCAGTTGCCTTTCTTTCTTCTTTTTACTGAGTGCGGTTTCGCTTGCACAAGAAGGGAAAAAGAAAGAGGAAGTTACGGTTCCGCCCGATACCGGGTATGTGCCGGCACCGGTTGAAGTGCCCGGTAAAGAATTAGAAGAGGAAGAACCCGGCGCAGTGGATCGCGGATTCTATAAAGAGATGCCCGATGAAGCGGGATTAGTTGCCACGACAGATTTCTTGCTTGGGATGTACACTGCAAAAGCGGAAAAGAAGGAAACTGCCTTTAAGAATGCAGTGGAAGGAGCAAAAACCGACCTTTCTTCCAAACTTAATGAACAATTGGAAAATTATCAGCTTTCACTTAAAAAAGAGAAATTAACGGACGCTAAAGATGTTTTCGACGCTTTTGCAAAAGCAGGTGAAACTGCAAAAGCTGAGCTGTTGAAAAACCCTGAGATAATCGACAGTTCATTTTCGCAAGTGAAAGAGGGTTGGGAAGCAACCGTGCTTCTTGAAGTGAAAGTTGAGGATTTGCAGAAAAAATTGGTTGATCTTTCCAAAGATAAGCCAAGTTTAGTGAAAACGAAACTGTTTAAAGATTTGGCGGCTTCCGCAGCAATAAAGGAATAATCGTAGGTTTTATAACCTGTTAGCCGGGTTGCGATTTTAAATTTAGTTATTTACGATAAGATAACGCAGTTTTTCCGTAAGGAAATTTAGCAGGCAAAATGGATAATCCGGCTTATGAGTCACACTGAAGGAGTTGGCACTTGAAAGAAAATAATAAGCGAAAGAAGCCGGCACCACAATGAAGATTCTGATAATTGAAGATGAAAAAGAATTATCAAAATCGATCTGCGAATATCTTGAGAGTGAAAAATATCTGATTGATACTGCTGCAGATTTTGACACAGGGCTTTACTTCATCGGAATGTACGATTATGACTGTTTGATAATCGACCTGATGTTGCCGGGCGGATCGGGGTTCGACCTCGTAAAAGAAGCTAAAAAACTGAGAAGTGACTCAGGCATTATAATTATTACCGCCAAAAACACTCTTGACGACAGGCTATCAGGGCTTGACCTTGGTGCTGACGACTACCTTCAAAAACCTTTCCATTTGGCAGAACTTGCCGCCAGGATTCGATCCGTAATCAGACGACGGAGGTTCTCAGGCAACACATCAATCACTTTAAATGAAATAGAGATCAATCCTACACAGCGGGAGGTTAAAGTGTGCGGGCGAGAAGTAGAGCTTACGCGCCGGGAATACGATATTTTGATGTTCTTCGTTAGTAATCAGAATAAGGTTTTGGTTAAAGAATCAATAGTTGAGCATGTTTGGGGCGATGACTCAAGTTCTTTCGATAATTACGATTTTGTTTACACACACATTAAAAATCTGCGTAAAAAACTTAAAACAGCCGGTTCGGGCGACTATATTTCCTCCGTTTATGGTGTTGGCTACAGGTTCAGCATAACATGAAACGGGTTTACAACAGCATGCCATATCCCGCCACTTCCAAAGCAGGCTACAGGTTCAGCATAACATGAAACTGATCCGCAAAATCAGCATTTACTTTTTTCTCATCTCATTGGTGTTTTTCATCGGCACTTCCATTGTAATCAACATGTTGATTCGCCGGGCGATTCAGGAGGATATTGACCGTCAATTAGCGGGGATAATAAGAATTGCAGCAGATGAGTTGCGAAAAGGCAAGGCGGTCAGTTTTCCCCCTTTTGTTGAAGTTACCCCGAGTATGTACGGAGACAGCGAAGTGAAAACCGCCGATGTGAACATAATGCTTAAAGGGTGGGATGAACCGGAAGAGTACCGCCAGATGACATCTTATCTGAAAATTAACGGCAAGTTCTACCGGATTGACGCCAGAATTTCGATGATGGAAAAGACGGAAATGATGGAAGATTTGGCTTTGATGGCATTTTTAGCAGTGTTTGCAACTTTTTTGGCGCTTTTTATAGTAAGCAGGTTTGGATCGGGTAGGATGTTCAAAGATTTTTTCAAAACAATCGGCAAATTAGAAGCATTTTCGTTGCAAAGGGGTGCTCCGATTGTTTATGAGCACTCAAAAATTTCCGAGTTTGACGAGTTGAATAAGTCGGTGGCTTTCCTTTCTGAAAAGACGGTTACCGAATACAAAAACCTGCGGGAGTTTAACTCGGAGGTAAACCATGAGATGCAGACTCCGCTTGCGGTTATCAGGTCAAAAGTGGAGTTGTTGCTGCAAAATGAGGAGTTAAACGCCGAAACAATCGAAAAATATCAGATAATTTTGGAAAATCTGAACAAAACGAACCGAATTAATCGTTCGATTTTACTTCTGAACAAACTTGAAAACAGCGAGCTTTTTGAAACCGGAAGTTGCTCGGTTAAAGCGGCACTTGAAACTGTTCTGGCAAATAACCGTGAAAAAGCACAATTTGAGGGGATAACGATTTCCGTTGATATTCAAAATGATTTTGAAGCTGAAACCAATGAAAATTTACTGGATATTTTGCTTCAAAACATAATTAGCAACGCCATTAAGCACAACCGGCAGGGTGGGGAAGTGTCGGTTGTATTAAAGGGAAGAGAACTGCTGGTCAGCAACACTTCCCGTGAGATTGAGGGGGATACAAATCGCTTTTTTGAAAGTTTTGTTCACGAGGGGAGTTCGAGTGACTCAGTTGGGCTTGGTTTAACGATAGTCCGGAAAATTTGCGATCTTTATTAATTTGGGGTTTCCAACGGCTTTGAGGGCGGGCGTTACTTCATCAAAATTATTTTTTAATTTTTTTTATTTTTTCGGGGGTTGCGAAAAATTCAGAATCTCTTCAGAATTGGTTTTTAGATTTGACACCGTAATTAATTCAATTTTCTAAAAATTAATGAGGTTTAACAATGAAGATAATGAATTTTGCGGTTGCAGTTCTTCTGCTTGCAAGTGTTACTTTTGCACAAAGTATTAAAGTGCCGAAAGAGGTTACTGCTGCCTTTAATAAGCTGTACCCAACTGTTAAGACGGTGGAATGGAAGAAAGAAGGCAAATCAAACTTTGAGGCGAAATTCAAAGAGAATGGGATGTCAACCGCTGTGGTTTTTGAACCGAACGGAAAAGTTATGGAAACTGAAAAAGAAGTTTCGTTCAGCGTTCTTCCCAAAAGTGCCGGCGACTATATTGCCGCACACTTCAAAGGCTATCAAAAAGTGAAAGCTGTTGAAATTACTAACAGCGCAGGTACTGTAACTTACGAGGCGAAAGTTCAGAAAGGAAAGGACAAACAAGAACTGCTGTTTGATAAATCCGGCAAATTCCTGAAAAAGACTGCGTAAAAAAGTTGTGTAAAAAAAGTTGCGTAATACAGAAGCGCAAGAAAGGCTGTGTAATACAGCAACGAAAAACAGAGCTTTTTAGACGAAACAGAATAAAAGAAAATTTTCTGATAAAGATTGTGTAAGAAAATAAAAAAGACTCTCAAAAAATAAATCAAAAAAAGAGGCTGCCCCTAAAAAGCAGCCTCTTTTTTTTATAGTTTACGCAGTTCGAGTAATATCTTTTTAGGTTCTAATACTGAATGCCAGACCACGCTTGAAAACCACCACCGAGCAGCCTCTTTCTTTTTTATTCTCGTTGGGGGTTGCACTTTTTCGCCAACCCCCTGGTTTTTCATCAACCCCGGGGGTTTTTCTGCAATCCCTGTAATTTTTCACCAACCCAGATGGTTTTTCGTTACCCAGATGTTTTTTCGCCAACTCCAGTGATTCTGCAAACTAAAAATTATTCCTCCACATTTTTTTCGTATCGTAAGGGGCGGGGTCCCCACCGAGATATTTGTGGAACCACTCCAAATGTGCGTTATAATATAAGGGCATTCGTGTTAAATGCTGGGGCCAGTGGCTTGCGTCTTCCAAAATCACTAAGCGGGAGTCAATCCCCATTTTCTGAAGTGCAGTAAAATACTCCAAACTTTGGGTGTACGACACTCTGAAATCAATAGTTCCTGTGACGATCAGCGTTGGTGTTCTGAAATCTTTCACATACTCTGAAGGGCTTTGAGTTCTGTAAAGGTCTGAAGTCCAGGGGGTGCCTTTTAAATCCCACTCGGGGAACCAAAGTTCTTCGGTAGAACCGTAGAACGAGGTCAGATTATAAATCCCCATCATAGAAGCAAAGCACTTAAAGCGGGTAGTTTTTGCCTGCAGCCAGTTCACCATATATCCGCCGAACGACCATCCCATAGCGCCAATTCTTGCCGTATCGACATAGGGGAGTGATTCAATATAATCTGCCACATGGTGGATATCCTGCACAACTTTTCCTGTCCAGTCACCGGAAATGGCGGCTGTGTAATCCTGTCCGTAGCCGGTTGAGCCGTGCGGATTTGGCATAACCAAAATGTAGCCGTATCCGGCGTAAAGTTGGTTATCGCCCCGGTAAGCATCCGCCCACTGGCTTTGAGGACCGCCATGGATATTGATAACTACGGGGTATTTTTTAGCGGAATCGAACCCGTGTGGTTTCACTATCAGAACCTCCATTTTTTTTGAGTTTGCACCTTCAATGTAGTGGTGCTCAACGGGTCTGAAATCGACTTCATCGGTTAGTTCTTTGTTGTGGAATGTAAGTTGAGTTTCGGTGTTTGTGGTAAGATCGAACGAATAAATTTCAGCAGGCAGGTGGTTTAATCTGTAGTTGTAATAAATTTTTTTACCGTCACCTGAAATATCAAATCCGCCGAGAGTTCTTTTTGGTAAAATTTCTTCAATTTTCCGGGTCTCGATGTTGATACGGAACAAAGGCATGTAGCTTGCCACTTCGCCGATGAAATAGATATGTTTTGAGTCGGGCGCCCATTTAATATCGTCCACCCAGTTATCGAAAGCTTCTGAAATCACCGTAATTTTCCCGGTGGCAAACTCATAAAGCGCAATTCTGAACCTGTCGGATTCGTAGCCGGGAATCACCTGCATTCTGTAGGCGAGCCATTTCCCGTCGGGTGAAACTGCGGGTTGCCCATCCCATGCTTTGTTTTGTTTGGTTAAATTTTTTAGGTTTTCGCCGTCCAGGTCAACCATCCAAAGGTCGGAATTGGTGGTTGATGCAATATCTTTCTCTCTGTTTGAGGCAAAAATCACAGCTTTTGAATCGCCTGAAAAGGTGAAATAGCCGGCACCACCAAGCGAGAAGACCGGCGAGTGATATTTACTGGGTGTAACATCGGTTAGTTTTTTTGTCTCGAGGTTATAAACAAAAATATGTGACCAAAGATCGTCTTCATACTCATCCCAGTGGCGAACGAAGAGTTTGTCAGCAAGATGTGCCGAGATGGTTCCTTGATAGGTTTTTCTGAAGGTTACTTCGTTGCACTCATCATCTGCCCGGCACTCGTCATATACTTTTGCGGTGAAAGCAAGCTTTTTTCCGTCAGGTGATACTATCAGGTTATTCACCCCCATAGCGAACTCAAAAAGAAGAGTAACCTTCCCGGTTTTAAGATTGAAACGGTTCACGGATTGTTTTTTATATCTTTTCCACACGAAGAAATAAGATTCCCCATCGGGAGCAAAAACGGGGTTAACCCATGGTTGGAGTGCTCCGGCAACAACGGTATCTTCTCCGGTTTGCAGATTGATGGCGTTTAGCCTTGTACCGGAGTTGCTCGGGTTGAAGCTGTAATCCGTGTAGTTGTACAGCAACACATCCCCTTTGCTCGATACAACCGGTGCGCCGACACTTTTAACTCTGTATATATCGTCGAGTGTGAAAGCGCGTTTTTGCGAGAGGAGCGGAAAGGCTATGAAAAGTAATAACAGAAGATAAGTCAATTTTTTCATGTAAATTACGGGTTGTTAAATAAATAATTATCAAAAAATCAAAACAAAAATAAGCATTTAGGCTTAATCAGGAACAATTATGAAAACGATAAAACTTAAGATTGACGGGATGAGCTGCCAACACTGCGTGAAAGCTGTTGAAGTGGAGCTTTCGGAACTTCATGTTAATGTACTTGGTGTTCAGATAGGAAGTGCTGAGGTGCGTTTTGACTCAGCCAAAGTAAAGCAAAGCGATATTGAAGACGCTGTTAAAAATGCGGGTTATTCCGTAGTTTCAGTTGAAGAGGTTGAAGGGTAGCCCGGGTTGGGGTTTACGCTTTTTGCCGTTTTTCTTTCTGTTTTGTGGAAGGAAAGCGGGGATGAGTTACGGTTTGGAGTTTTTGGGTTTGGTTGTTTTGAAATGTTAGTTCCCATGTGTATGGTTATGGAAAAAAGCGAGCAACTTTTTGGTGCAAAACAGGAATGAGTAAGGACTTGAAGTATTTTGTGAGTGGTTGTGCTGAAAAGTTAACTCGCCTGCGTGTGGTTACGAAAAAAAATGAGCAACTGTTTGGTACAGTAGGTGTTTTTGGAGTATTTTGTGAATAAATCGGATCAGTTTAAGAAGTTATTGCCGTTTTTCCCGGTTGTAGTTTTAACTTTTGTGCTTTTTTACGGCAGCGGATATGCCCAAACGAGGGAAGATTTTGTTGCCGGTTTTTTGGACAGGCTGCTCAGAAATCCGGCTGCACTTCGCTCTTATGTTGATAAAGAGTCTTTGGAACGCTCCGGGCGGTTTGGAATTGAATATTCCGATGTTACCGATAAAATTCTTGCCGATACCGAAATTCCGCGCAGAACACGGGATTCCATTCTGCGCGGGCACACTGAGATGTTTCACAAAATCGAGAATCTGCCCGAGAGGTTCTACCGTGTGGAGGTTACAATTCCTTCAATTAATTATCGAAAATATTTTTATTTTGAAGATTTTAAGCTGATTGCGCCCTCCAAATATTTAACCTCCTACTGGACTGTTCGTGAAACGGGGTGGTTTCTCTTTTTTGTGAGGGAGAAGAACAGTTTCAACTCTTATACCGGGTATCAGTTAGAGCGGGCGATGAACGGGATTATGTCGCTGCTTGAGTACACGGATGAGGAGCGGGCAGAGTTAAAGCGGAAAAAACTGATTTATATAGTCGCTCTTAATGAACAAAATGTGGGGGAATTTACCGGTGTTGAAAGTAAGGGTGCTTTTTTGCCGGCGTGGGATGAAATGGTTACATGCACGCCCTTTAATTTGACAGTTTTAGCGGAACAGTTGTTGCGTTTTAAATTGAAGCGGATGGCTCTTCATTCGCCGAAGGTATTTGAGGAGGGGTTTGAGGGTACGCTCGGCGGTATGCCCCCAAGAAGCTCAGGTTTAACCGCAAGACTTGGCTGGTTTGTGCAGCAACAGGGTTATCTGGATATTGCAGACTTGGGGAAAGACAGCATTTGGAGTGAGACTGACCGCTCTTTTTCCTATCCGTTAGCGGCGGCTTACAACCATTTTCTGATAAACAAACTGGGAATTAAAGATTATCTGAGAATATTTTGGCGTTATAATTCGCCTGATTCAACTTTTTTAGATACTTCTTACGATAGTTTTGATTCTGTTTATTCGGTTAACGGATTGCCGTTTGCTGATGAGTTTCGTAATGAAGCAGCAGGGAAAGTATTTGAAAAAAATATTTTAACGGAGGATTTGAGTATCCCTACGGATTCGCTTCCGTTGTTGTTTGACGGCGAAAAAGTCCGGGTTTACGATGCCGGTGAGTATTTGTGGTTTCATACCTTAGGGGGTTCTTTTGCTCTGACCGAAACACCGGGCATAAATGACTACAAAAGCAGACTGTTCAAAGAGTTGCAACCTAACCGTGTTTATCAGGGTGAGAAATATTTAATACAAGTTTCAAGGGAAGATATAGTAATATACAACCTCTATTCCGATAAAATAATCGACGCCCACTACCGCTTTATCGACAAAACCCCAGTTGCCGGTGTCAGCGAGATCTACCGCTTCCGGGTGAAAAAATCCCTCTTCGAAGAAAACTTCAATGAGCTTAAGGCAGTGCAGTTTTTTTGAGTTTTTTAAATTCTCATCTATTTAAGTATTGTTTAATATTCAAAAATAATATAGCTTTGTTATTGGGATATAGTTTACCGGCATAACGCCGGATATTTCACCTCATTTATAACAAAATATGCACTATTTTTAATTCGGATCACTAACAGAAAACTCATTAGATATTATTGGGTTGATCTATTTACACCAAACATAAAAACTATTAAAGGTAAATATGGCAAAAGGTAGAAAAGAAAAGGATTTTTACAAATATATAATAGTCAATAATAAAGCCAAAATAACGCACTCGGACTATTATAAATCCCCAGCAAAGGCTTTTTTGGAATATACAGTGCTCGCACATGCTGCAGTCGAATATTGTATAAATAATTTCCCAAGAACTAAACATGCTCGATTTAATTCTGCAGGTGAAGCGAACCTTCGCCAAATTATTACCGCCTTTTTACCTGCTGTGATGGGACATTTTGAAACATATCAAAAAATGTTGTTTGCAGGTGTTTTTGATTTTACTATCCATTTAAAATTTTTTGATGTGAGGGATTTTTTTAAAAGGCTTGAAAAACAAAATTTTGCTGTTGATGGTGGGATATTAGCAGCATACAGAGGAGAAAATGTAACTTCTGTGGGCGTTATTTTAGCTGATAATCTTCCGGGGTGGCATAATCCGGTAATTGTTAATAACTACTTTAAAGCATTTGGTTTTTCAATAAATTTTTTCGATAAAGATGCCGGCGATAAACTAAAAATTCTATGGCAATTAAGACATTCAATTGTACACACCGGTTCAACTTTGACTCTTCCCGATTCGTATAAGGTACCAGAATTAAAAAGGTTTAGTGAAAAGAATTTTACTTTTGACAATAGATTTATAAGTGAAGTGGCAAGAAAGTTTCATCCTCTGGTTGATAATTCTACTAAAAGGATTGAAGAAAGTTTTCGAAAAACTATGAAAGACTCGTTAGAACCGGGAGTATTAGATAAAATCAATAAATTTTTTACAGTTGAATCACCAAATAATTCATGGTTTAATCGATCTTCTGAATTAGATGTACAATGATTGTCTAAACTGTGTGAAGTAAAAATAAGTGTTTCCCTTGTTTGGTACATCTAAAAATGAGATGCTGCAATTACTTTCAGATAGATGTCTATTACACATAATAGTACTAATCTTGTGTTTGACAGTATTGAGAGCATTCTAAATTTGTTTGTCAAAAAAACAACTGGTACTTATGCCAAATAGTAATTTGAGTTGAAAACGAATCCTTACTATTTCGTAGTTTTCAGAGTTAGGCGGCGGTATTTTACTAAGTTGCCGATGCCTCTGAATTTATCTTCGTAAACTTTTCCTGTGTGTTCAAATTCGTCTAAGTTTTTTTCTGTTAGTTTATCGAAGAATTTTTCGCTGATAATGATGTTGTTAGGTCCACTTCTGTTCAACAAACGGGAAGTAAGATCGATATCCAGGCCGTAGTAATCGAGGCGGTTTTGGATGAAACTTATCGGGTAAATATTCGAACAGTGGTGCACGGCAGCTTTTGTTTGCAGTACTAAATCGGGGTATTTATCGAGGAAGATGGTCATTCCGGTATATAACAGTTCTAAAATTCTGTCATAGTTTTCATCATCCATCGAGGCATCGGGGATGAAAATCATAAGTTCGTCACCGATTATTTTGACGAGGTTATTGTTGAAGATGGGGGAGATTTCCGCAATGGGTCTTAATGTGTTATAAAGCCGTATTATCCATTGCTGGTAACTGCGATATTTAATTTCGGTGGAATTGACTACATCGACAAAAATGCAGACGCCCGAAATTGTTTCCAGTTTTTTAAAACTTCTTTCGGAAATCTCCAATTTACTATTTTTATAAAAAATCATACGAAAACTTCCATGCACTATTTTCTTTATGATTCCATTTAATAATTAAGCAGAAAGAATTGTCGCAACAGAAAAAATTCCATTAAATGGAGAAAAGAACACCTTCAAACAGTAAGAATCAATTTTATAGACTTCTGTGAAGAAAGAAAAGATTCATTCAAAACGCTTTAACATCTCCTATACCGGCATTAATCAGCCGTTGAACGCAAAGTTGTTACAAATTGCAGCGTTAAAATTTCATCTTTATTTCTTAAGTCCGGTTAAAAAGAGGGGGTGTATATCCCCGAAAAAATTCACAACTTATAGTTAATGCTTAGATCTCACGGTTTTTAATTAATGCCAAAAATTGAAAGAGATTAATAAATGCCAAAAATTGAAAACGAATAGTTAATGCCAAAAATTGAAAGAGAATAAGTACATTAAATTGTCTCTTTTTAACGCCTTCCCAAAAATACAACAATTTCCGGGATAAACCAATAAAAAAATCAAAAAAGTGATTAATAACACTTTTTGCGGACTGATTAAGTTAATCAGGTGGCGGAGATTCTTCAAAAAATACTACAGACGAAAAAAACTCAATTTAGTTGTTAATGCTTTTCCGTACAGAGATGCACCTTAGGTAACAGACTTACACATGTAAACTATTCCACTTGAGGGGGAAAAGCAACATCACTAATTTTGCAGCGTAAAAGTTCGAAAGAAAAACAACACGGTTCGCACTATTAAAAAAAGCGGAATCAAAATCCGGAGGTATTTTTTAAGCATAAAAATTGAAGAAACGCATAATGAAGAAAAGCATTATGGAAAGTTTTTCGATATTAAAAAGCAACAAAAAGCAGAACGAAAATTAAACAGAGCACAAGTTTGGGGAAAAGATGAACGAAGAAGAAATGAAACAAATTTTTGATGAGTTAATAAAAGCTGCTTCTGAGGCACGGGCTGAAGAGATTCGGGCGGATATTGACTCTACATTCGGGGCGGAAGACGCTTCGAACCTATTGATGGGGTGGGAGAAAGAAAATCCCGGTTACTTCGAAGTGCTGGCGAACGACCCCCCGGCTTTGGCAAATCAGTTGAAAAAATTCCGGCAAACAACCGAACTTCGCTCTGAATTGGAAAAAATGAGAAAAGAAACGGGGGAAGAAATCATAAAAAAAGTTAAAAACACACTGAAAAAAGTCGAAAAACTGCGCGCACCGGTTGAAACAGGTAACAGAAGCCGGAACACCGGCACGGGAGACACACGGCTTTTAAGAAATATTATCAATTCATTAACCAATTAAATAAGAAATATTATCAATTCATTAACCAATTAAAGAGGAAAAAATGGCTTACGATTCAATCACACAGGGGGTGGTTTCTTCCAACAATATGAACGCTGCAAATGCAGTGCCGGATGTGGAGAAGATACTTTATCTGATGAAACCCTACCAAACACCACTTATGCAGTATCTCTGGTTTTCCGGCAGAAAAAGCAAGGAGGTTACAAGTCCTTTCGCAAAATTTTCATGGTTCGAGAGTGAACTATATCCGCACCAAACTGCAACAAAAATGCCGATCGACACAACCGGGTCGCCGGCTATATTGTCGTTGAATAGTTCGAATTGTGTTAACATCGGAATATTCAATTTAGACGACATCGTACTGATAGAAGAGACGGATCAGATGGCGTTCGTACAGTCAAAATCTAATTCGTTGGTGCAGCTTGGTGCGATAGACGGCACTTCATCGTTATCATCATTGGAAGGGGAAAGCGTATATCTGAAAATCATTGGTTCGCGGAACACTGAATATTCAGGAGTAAGAGCTGCAGTAAGCGTAAAAGAAACGGAGAAGTTCAATTACCTGAATATTTTCAGTGAAAGTGTAGCCACAACGGTCAGGCACCAGGCGGGTGAAAGTTATACGGATGGTGTTGACCATGCAGCACTTGTAGCAAAAAAAATTGAAGAGATGAAACTTCAGGCAGAGCGCTACTTCTTGTTTGCGCCCAATCAGGGGTACGCAACTTCGGGGAACTACAGAACCACCTGGGGGCACGGCTTTTTAGGAAGGATTCAGACGAATGTAAATTCATACTCTCCGAGCCTTACCGAGGAGATTTTTGATGATCATTTAAGGAGCGTTTTTGAGAAAGGTTCCAACAGAAAAATCCATTTATGCGGAAGCGGTCAGTTAACTGAGATAAACAAGTTCGTTAAGGAAAGATATGAGTTAAACCCAAACCCGGTTGTATCAATCTACGGGGTTAATGTCAGGGAATATCTTACACCCTTCGGAACTGTTGACATAATCTGGAATCCGGTGATGGACGGCAAATTCACAGATTACGGTTTCACAATCGATGCTGAAAAGATCAGACTTCGTTATATGGCGAATGATAAGAAGGGAAGCCGTCGGTTCAGAATAGAAGAGGGGGTAGAAACACCCGGAGTTGACGGAACCACTACGAAGATACTGATGGATCTCGGAATCGAAATCCACAACGAAGAATGTCACGGCATACTTAAGAAATAGGAGTTGTGGATGAAATTCATATCAAAGTATCGCCGGTATTCTATAACACTACAGGGGCAGAAATTTGCCTTCACGCCGGAGGAAGCAGCGGGAGTTTACACCACTTCCGATCAGGCTGAAATAGCGCTCTTAAGGGAAGCCGCAGCATTCGGACGCGACTACCACCAAATCGAAGGTTCAGCGGGTAGCACACCGAAAAAGGCAACCGAATATTACGGAAAAGAAGGCGGAGAAAATTCAGGTTCAGCGGGTAGCACACCGAAAAGGGCAACCGCTGAAAGAGTTACGGGAGAAACAGACGCCGGTTCAAATTCATCCGTAATAAACAAAGGCACGGGTGAAACCAAACCGATAATCAGAGGAAAGAAAAAATGAACACGGCGAATCTGACAGCCAGAATCCGCAGCCTTTTGGATGAAAGAGAGGCCGGTTTTTGGAGTGACGAAGAGATAACCGCTGCATTGAACGAGGCGCAAACTGAAGTGATAAACTACGCATTGTTCGTTTTTACAAACGGGGGGCTTGCTTCAGGGCTCCCGTTTGTTCTTACGCCTTTTGAGACCGAAGAGAGGTTCACATCAGTTACGGGTTCAGAAGTGCCGCTTCCTGAGGATCTGCTCTACATATTTGAGGTCAAGTGCGCCACTTCACAAAATGGTGAAGAAAAGCCTGTACCGATTTGGAGTATGTCGTTGACGCGTTACGCCAGAGAGCATAATTCACTGCTAAAATCGGGGGCAGGAAGCATGTTTTGTCATGTTGCCGGAAGCGAGCTTGTGTTCAGTTCACCATTGAACAGCGGCAGTTACACGATTGCGTACTTAAGGAAACCGGACGAAATAACAGAAGTGCAGGGGAGTGAACTTCCGGAAAATTGTTCCGGAGCTCTCGTAGCTTACGCAACAGCGCTGCTGTTAGAAAAGGATAAGCAACACGATGAGTCGGCAAATTTTTTCAGGCTCTATACGATGAAAGTTGAGCAACTTGCCGGCTTATAAAACACAAAAATCGCAAAACATTAAATTATTGGAATTTAGAACCACCAAAAAAAGAGAGGGGGAAATATGTCTGCAACACTTGCCGAACTCCGGGATCAGATAGTAATTGACGCAAATGTGCACGGCAATCCGCAGTTTCCGGTAGCACGGTTGAACCGAATAATCAACTTAGCACAAAGATCGATACAAACGGAACTTAACGGGCTTGGTATGAAAAAATGGGAAGCTGTAACAACGCTTTCAACACAATCCCGTGAGGAAGAATTTGTAGGAAAACCGATTCTGGGCATTCCAATTGATGGGGTACAATTCCCGCAAATGTTGGAAAGCCCGCGCTCGATAATATTCATTGAATGCAGCGACGGGACATCGCACGGGCTTGCCTACGAGGTTGATCTTGATATGTTCAAGGACCAGCTTGAAAACACCTGGCTTGCCCCCTCGGTCTCATCCGCGGTATTTATGCGTTTAGCCAATAAAATTTTATTTGCACCGGCAACCGTTACATCACTTAAGGCGTACTACTACAAGGCAGTGCCTGACTTAGTTAACGACGGTGATTTCACCACAATTCCGGTAGAATTTGAGGAATATGTGATTAAAAAGGCGGTTGCCGAGATCGACGGGATACTCGGAAATCTTGAGGCTAAACAGCTTAAAACAAAGCAAATCCAGAACGAGATTTCATCGGCTTACCAGAAATTTTTGGAAAAGCAGGGTGAAAAAAGGAGAATAACCCAGGAAAACACGCGCGGCGTGCCCGATAACATTAGATATAACATGGGTTATTGATAATATGGGTTATTGATAATGAACACAACGACCTTACTCAGCAAAAAAGGTACTGCGGCACTAAATTATGCAATAAAGGCAGGTTGCAGATAATGGATACCACAATTTTCCACGGTGAAGTTTCGGGAATTGATGAAATCACAGCGCCACTTCTTCTGCCGGAAGGTATTGTGAGTGAAATGATCAACCTGCACTTAGACAGAAGCGGAGAAAGCGGTTTCCCCACCCGTCGGGGCAACTGGAGTAATCATTCCACCACACCTTTCAGCGTGATTGATGGTGTTACATCGTTTGTTTCCGATTCAGACACACAATATTATGCAATATTTTCCGAGGGTAAAATTGCAGTTTCAGAGGATGGCAAAGGGGAGTGGCAAACCATAGCCGAAGGTTTAGAGATAAGCGCAATTACCGGGTCGCTTTCGCTTGGAATGGGCAGCACACTACTTCACAGCGGGCACGATTCGGTAGTAATTTCGGGCGAAGGGGTGGCAGCAGTCACCCCACTTTCTATCCCGCAGCCGGAAATCGCCGGAGGTTCTCCAATTTGTGCCGTACACCATGATACAGGTGGCGAAATAGGCGCCGGGTGGTACAATTATGTGTTGGTTTACGAATCAGAAACGGGCGATCGCTCAAATCCATCGCAACCTTTCACCGCTTATAAAGCTGCGGAATCAGGATCAACAGGCTTTTCGGGGAGTACAAACCGCGTTGAAATTACAAACATACCGGTTCCGAGTGACCCCCGGGTAAAAAAGAAGCGACTGTATCGTACTAAAGGGGTAATAACCTCCACTCTTTCGCCCTCGCCCTTTATTTATTATGAGGTGGCGGTTCTATCACCGGGGAGGACCACCTTTACGGATAAAACCGCTGATGCGGATCTTTCAGTCAGACGGTTTGCCTTATTCACATCTTCACCAAAGGGAAAGTGTTGGTGCACGGCGCAGGGGCGGTTGTTTAGCGGCTCGGTTAAGGTGCCTGCAGTCAACTTTTTTGCACCTCCATTTTCAAACGACGGAGTTAGCACCAAAATATTCCGCGGCACCGGGTTTGCCTCCGGCGGGTCGTTAGGAAATGCGTCGGCTTACAAGTACCGCTTGGTGTATATTGATGAGAACGGCACCACTTCGGCTATGATCGAAACTCCGCAGATCGATACTCCGGGAGATAATTTTGAACTGTTGGCAAAAATTAAATTAGACTACCTGCCCTATCTGCCCTCGGATGAAAAATTAAGAATCACGGAAAAAAGATTATACCGCACAAAGCGAAACGGTTCGGTTTTTTACCGTCACCCTGTCGAGTTGTCATTTAGTTTACTAAGTTATGAGGATACAGTTGCAGATACCGCACTTCTTTCGGAAACATTTCCTGCAAGTGTTGAGCCGCGTGGCTATCCGGCGTCTTTGGTTTTTTCCGAGACCGGGCGACATTTCACATTTCCTCCTGAAAACATAATTTCTTTGCCGGGTGGTGATGAAGAGGAAATAATGAGCATTCACGAGGAAAACGACGGTGTGCTGATATTGACGCAAAAGGCTGTTTATAAGCTGTTTACGCAGGGTGATCCGTTGACCTGGCGGTTAATTACGCTAATTGAGGGGGTGGGGCAAACACTTGAAAATGGTGTACTCAGAGTTCCGTACGGAGTAATTTTTTATTCAGGCGGAGCGGTTTACCGGTTTCAAAAAGGTGAACTGCAGAACATCGGTGAGGGGGTTGCCAAAACGCTTTCGTTGGTTCAAAGGTTTTGGAGCCCGGCACGCTTTTCGGTGCTGAGGTGGTGCGGTTTCCCGGTTAAATTGATCAACAATTCAAGGTTGTTGCTGATATTTGATGAAAAAAACGGTGCATGGTACAAGTTCACGCACCCGGGGCTTGCCGGTGTTGCAAGCAGTGGCGGAACTGATGAAAGGCTGTTGACATACGCCGGCGGAAATATTCTGAAATACTCACATCAGGGTGAGGGACCTGATGTGATTGGTGAATTGGACAGCGATATTGAGGTTAAGCTTATAACGCGCGAATATGCAGCTGCGGGGTTTATCTGGCAGCGATTGCGCAAGTTGCGGCTTTATCTTAAAACACTTTCGGGAGGTGTTACAGTGAAACTAAGAACTACGGCGGGCGAGATAGTTTTTTCCCACACTTTTACCGAAGCAAAGGAAGTGTTGCGGATTAACCCCATTGAATCTGCGGATGGGATGAAAGCCATTTGCCGAACGGTTTCAATTGAAATTACGGGGACAGGTTTAAAAACGCTTCAGGGAATAAAGTTGGAGAAACGGAGTTTAAGAAATTGAATAAATTGAACAAATTGAATAAAGAAGAGGCACGGGGGTTATTTTCACCGTTGCCGGCGGTTGGCGAAAGGCTGCCGGAAAAAGGCAGTATGCCCGACGGAAGTTTTTATCTGTTAAGAAAAACCGGACTGAAGATTTTGTTTCTTTTCATCGGGGGTGAAAGGCTGCCGGTGGCAACACTTCCCGCGGTTTTGGAACGGCTCCCCACCGTTGAAGGCTTGCCCGAGTTAACGACAGTGTTCGTTAAAAACGGCAGCGCAGTTGAGCAGCATATTTTAATCAGAAGTGTCTGGCAAAAAATTAGTTAGCGGAAGCGGCTGTAAGAGGGCTGGATTATGTTGAAAGTTAAGGCAGAATAGATACAGGGTGGAGGGAAAATGTTTATCCCATGGTTTAAAACACTGGAGTAATATGAAACACAGGGGAAATATGATAAGAGATTTAAAAATAAGGAGGAGAAATGCCAGAGTTTGGGGAGAGAAAAATTATAAACAAGGCAGACGGTGGTAACACCTAAGGTGATGATGAGAGATTTAAAAATAAGGAGGAGAAATGCCTGAAGTTAATGAGACTTACGGTAAAATAATGGAGGAATTGCTGCGCTCGGCGCTGGGGAGTGTATTCCCGGGGGTTGTGCCTGCAGGAACCGAAAAGCTTTTTGGCGGAAAAGATATTATGCCGCAATGGTTAGCGGGTGTTTCGGATTACAAAAACATGCTGAAAGAAACCGCAAATTCCGGAAGCAAAGCGCTAAAGGATCAGCAGGCGCAGGGTTTGAAGCAGATTGAGCGCTCCGGTGGTGAAGCTTTGGAAAATCTGAGGGATACGATGGTTGCTGCCGGGCTTAATCGCTCGGGAGTTTCTGCAAATGCACAGAACAAACTGTTCGAAAAAGAAACCGACGCAAAAAATGATTTGGTAACCCGAATTGCCGCTTTGAATGAAGAAAACAGAAAAGATGCGCTCGGCAAACTTCTGGGGATTGAGCAAACTGCCGCTTCTCTGGGAATAAGCGACAGAGAGGCAGGTAACAGACTGCTTTCGATGATTGGCGACCTGAAACTTTCCGGGGAGAGAAACAGAATGCTGAGGGATGAACTTGACTTAAAAAAGAGGCAGTATGAAGAGGGTAAAACCGGGTTTGGAGGCGTTATTGGCTCGATTTTGGGGAGCCTGCTTGGTGTTGCCTCCGGAGGGCTTGCACTCGGAGCCGGCGATAAACTTAGTGATATGATCTTTGGGGGAAATAGTTAGAAAGGGAAAAAACAAATGGAGGTATTATTCAGTTTATTGGGTGTATGGTATTTAGCGCTGTTTGGTGCGATCACCAGCATAATAACAGAGGCTTCTTATTCCATAGTGAGGGGCTACATTCGCAAGCGTTGGCTTGTGATGGTGGTGGCGCTGTTGGTAACGATTCTGGGAGATGTTACAACGGGCAAACTGAGCACATCGGTGCTTAGTGTACTGTTGGTTACATCTTTTTCAATATTATTTTACACATACATCGGCGAATACACGATCAAAAAAATATTTGAATATCTGCGGGGTGAAAGACGAATTGAGTAGAGGGATTACTATTTATCCGGGTGCCTTTTTGGAATCGCTGTTTAGTGAAATGAACAATTGGTTCATTATTTGTCCGGGTGTTTTATTGAAACCACGCTTAGGAGGAGGAATTGAACAGAGGGATCATCATGCTACTGAGTGCCTTTTTGAAACCACGCTTAGGGGGCGGAATTGAGTAGAGATTTCATCTTTGCCGTAGTTTTGTTGTTATCCGGTGCGGTGCTTGGCGGAATATTTTACGGGAAGTTTTTGTGCAAGCCTCCGCCAAACTCAGGAAGTGAAGTCGTGGTACAGGAAAGAGTCATAATCAAACGAGATACGATAACAACAGAAAAAATCAGCACCATAGAGCGCATAAAACCGGTTTTTTCAACCGACACTATGTCGGTTAATGCTCAATCAGATTCAACACTAACCGAAGTGGTAAGACTACCGGTTCCGGTGCAGAATTCTGATTCAGCGACAAGCGAAAAACCTGTACCAACAACGGAAAAGGTACCCGGGCAAACGATGTTTACAGCGTATGAAGCAAAAGCAGATACGGTAATGTTTGATTCATTTCTGCGTTTATCCGTTAAGTTTACATCCTCAATTCCGCTTGATACCGCCGGATATTTCAGCATAAAAGCCACTCTGAGCGAAAGGGAGATTAAGGAAAAGGAGATACGGTACATTGAGAAAGAAGAGGGTTTCTTTAACAAATGGCTGCACTTCGGTTTGGTGATTGCACCCGGATACGGGATAGTTGAAAAGAAAGGTGATTTTTTCATCGGTATGGGTATTATGATAGGGTTGTGAAAAAATCCATTCATCTGCAGTCAAGTTTCCCATTGGAAACGAAAAAGCCCGTTAATTGAAAGGGAGTCAATTTAAGGCGGCAATAATTAAAATTTATTTAACATATTGAGGGTTATAAGAAACCATGAAAAGAATAGTGAAACATATTAACGAAGGGGAATTTTTGCGGGGTGTTTACCCTAAACAACAGATTGTATTACACGGCACAGGATCGAGCACGGCCGCAAATGTCGGTGATTGGTGGAACATCCAGAAAGGGGCGATTGCCACTGCCTTTGCGGTTGATAAAGGAGGTGAACTGATAGAGCTTTTCCCCCCTTGCTATTGGGCATATCACACGGGGAACGGTTCAACTTACGATACCCGAAACATCGGTATAGAGATCGCCAACGAGGGCTACCTAAAAGAAGCAAACGGCAAATACTATTGGGACGCCTCGGGCAAGTGGGTTGATTACCGTGGTGAGGTGTTTGATAACGGTAAGTTATGGCGCGGCTTCAGGTATTTTGCAGCCTTCACAGAGGCTCAATACGATACCGTTGCAGAAATTTGTGCTGAAATGTGCAGAAACTTTGATATAAAACCGGCGGTACTTGAGGGGTTTGACTACAGTGTTTCGTATCTTTCGTACAAAGGAATTGTAAAACACTGCAATGTGTATCCCTCGAAGATGGATGTTACGCCCGCGTTTGATATGACAAAATTCAGGAAACTTTTTGAGCAAGAAGTTAAGCAATGAAGAATTAAAAGAGAAACTTGAGTTTCACTATCGTGCATTCGGGCGGGAGAGCATCTCGCCCGATCCTTTGGAAATTCCTCATCTTTTCACTCACCCGGCGGATATTGAAATAGCGGGCTTTTTTGCGGCAAAGTTTGCTTACGGTGCTGTTGCACAAATAATTAAAAATGTGAACGGCTTGCTTCAAAGGTTGGACGATTCCCCGTTCAAAGTGATTCGGGATGATCTGCACCTTGAAGAGCGGGTGGAAGATTTTTACTACCGTTTTTACTCATCAGTTGATGTAGCCACATTGTTGCTTGCAATGAGGGAAGTGTTGCAGAAATACGGCGGGTTAAAAGGGCTTTTCATGGAAGGGTTTCTGCCGGAGCGTTCGGTTAAAGAGGGGATACAGCGATTCAGTGAATACTTTCACGCGTTTGCCGAAAGAGAAGGGAGACTAACGCGAGGCTTCCGGCACTTCTTTCCCGAACCTGAAAAAGGAAGTGCATGCAAGAGAATGAATCTTTTTTTAAGGTGGATGGTCAGAGAGGATGAGCTTGATTTTGGGTTCTGGAAAGAGATTGGGAAAGAAAATTTGGTTATTCCGCTGGATTTGCACATTGCCCGAATCAGTAAAGAGCTGGGGTTAACTGCACGGAACGATTCTTCCTGGCGCACCGCAACCGAAATCACGGATAAATTGCGGGTGTTTGAGCCAAATGACCCCGTTAAATATGACTTTGCACTTTGCCACATCAGCATGCGGAAAATGAAATTTTGAATATTTTTTTCAGAATTAACTCCGGATGGGATTAAGATCACTTTGTTTTAACCACTAACTGTGTATTTTTGCAAAAGACAAGGTGGATTTTATTGCGTCTAAAACAAATTCTTTTTTGATTCCTTAAGGCAGGATTGAATCATGTCTAAATTATTTTAATCTTAAATGCTTAAAAAAAAAGTTCACGCAGGTGTTACGGCGCTTTTAAATACTTTTGCAATTAGCGACGCAGGCAAAGAAAGAGAAGTTAACGAAGATTATTTCGGTTATCTCGCGGACGATTTTGGTTCTTTGTTTATAGTATGCGATGGTATGGGGGGGAATGTCGGGGGCGATCTTGCCGCAAGAACGGCTGTAAATACAATTTTGGAACACTTCTCTGAACTCCCGAACGAATATCATCCGCAGAAAGAGCTGCAAGCCGCTTTTTCCCGTGCAAACACTGTAATTCGTCAGATGGCAGATGAAGACCCTTCGCTAAGAGGGATGGGTTCAACTGCGGCTTCGGTTTTAATTATTGAAGATAACGCATACTTAGCACACCTGGGTGACAGCCGGGTGTATATTTTCCGGCGGGGTAAATTGTTTCAGCTGACCAAAGATCACTCGATGGTTCAGCATATGGTTGACAAAAAAAAGATAAAACCCTCTAAGGCAGCGAACCACGAGTTGAAACATCTGATAACAAAAGCGTTGGGTCCATTGGATGAAGTGTCGGCTGAAACAGCATTTCCGTTTCAACTTTATAATGATGATATTCTACTTTTATGCTCCGACGGTTTAACAAACGAACTGACTGATAAACAGATCAGAAATATATTACGAAAATATCCGATAAAAGAAGCGGCAGAGCACCTTTTGCAGGAAGCGAACGCTTCAGGCGGTAAAGACAATATTACCGTTCAGTTGGTGGAAATTTCGGGAATATACAACCTACCCGATGATTATAAGGATCAAAACCCTGTTACCAAACACATAGATTATAAAAAATTGATTCAGATTAGTTATGTTGGGCTTGGCATTCTTGCTTTAGTGATACTGTTTTATCTTTCATACAAATTGTTTTTTAAGGGGTAGAGTTTGGGATATGGTTATGCCCGGTGGTAGGTGCAGAGGCAGCGGTGGGGGTAGAGTTTGGGATATGGTTATGCCCGGTGGTAGGTGCAGAGGCAGCGGTAAAAAACATTTCGGTCGCAGAGTGTTTCCAACTCAAAAGATTTTAGGAGCAAATGCCCGGTAACGAGCGGCAGAATTTTTTGTTGACATTGAACGCTTTGTTACATTACAAGGTTAAATTTTAATATTTACAAATTATATTTTACAAGAGACCAAATTATGCAAAAAACCCTTTATTTTATGGCGTTCGCAGTTATTGTGCTGCTTGTCGGTTGTGGGAAGGATTCAAAATCGAACTTTGATGAAGCAAAGAAACTTAAATCAGAAAAAAGATACAATGAAGCGATTGCCATCTTTGAAAAAATGATTGCAGATATGCCGGATGACGACAGTATCGTGGTGGCGTATTACCATCTTGGTGAACTTTATCGTATGCCGGAAATTGCGAAATCGTCGAAAGACAAACTTAAAGCGATAGAAAACTACAAGAAAGTTTACGAGAAATTCCCCAAAAACGATCTTGCTTCGCAGGCGTTATTTCAGATTGGTTTTATTTACGGCAACGAGCTTGATGATATCCCCAACGCAACCGAATATTATAACAAAGTTATAAAGGAATACCCAAAAACAGAAGCAGCCAAATTGGCACAGGACGATCTGCAGTTGCTTGGTAAAAGCCCGGAAGAACTTCTGAACGAACGGATGAAAAAGAACGAAAATAACAAAAAAGAAAACAAGGTGGCAACGCCTTAACTGATAATTGCTGAAGAGACTGAAAACTGCTGAAGTAATCAATTGAATCAAAATGAAGACTACAGAAAGTACCTCGATCCTGCGGTTATTTCCAAACTTGCTTCCCTTGACATAAAAACAAAATTTGTGGTGGAGGGCTTTATGCTTGGTTTGCATAAAAGCCCCTACCATGGGTTCAGTATCGAATTTTCGCAGCACCGCCCTTACATTCCGGGCGATTCTCTGAAAGATGTAGATTGGAAAATCTACGGGAAAACTGACCGTTATTTCATAAAACAATACGAAGAAGAAACGAACTTAAAAGCGCACATACTGCTTGATACAAGCGCTTCGATGAGGTACGCCTCGCCGGGTAGGGTATCGAAGTTGGAGTATGCAAAGGTGCTCGCTTCGGTAATTGCGTTCATGCTGATTAAGCAAAATGACGCTGCCGGGCTTTATCTTTACAGCGATAAGATTGAGAAAATCTTACCCCCGAAAGCCTCACGAATCTATTTGGATGAGATAATGAAAGCCTTAGCAGCCTCCGGCGGTGAAGGAAAAAGTGACGCTACACGGGCACTTGGAGAAGTGGTGGAAAAAATTAACCGACGGGGTATGATTATCGTAATTTCTGACCTTTTCGAGGATGTTAACGAAGTAATCGAAACAATCAAACGGTTAACCGTTACAAAAAGCAAGGTGGTGGTTTTCCAGATTCTCGATCCGTTAGAGAGAAGTTTTGATTTTGGCAACGACGCAATATTCAAAGATATGGAAACGGGTGCGGAACTATCCACACAGCCGCGTCAAATAGTTGCGGCTTACCGGGATGCGTTCGAAGGATTTGTCTCAAAAATTAAGGCAGCCTGCCTGAACAGTGGTATTGATTTTAATCAGGTTGATACTGCACAGCCGTACGATGTACCAATTTCTGCATTTTTAAGAAAACGGGGGTGATGGGACTTGGGCATTAATCTTTTTAAGGCTTCAGCATTAATCAGTCCAAGGTCCTGCATTAATTTTTTTTAAGCTTTGCTATTAACTTCCTTCAGAGGGAGAGTAAACAGAAACGAAGAGCCCACGCCGGGTTGAGAAACCATCCGGATAGTGCCGCCGTTTCTTTCCGTAAAATCTTTACAGATCGTCAAGCCCAAACCCGTTCCTTTTTCCTGTTTTGTGCCCTCAGTGGTTAACACTGAACTTTTATCAAAGAGCCTGTCAGCGGCTTCCTGTGGAATCCCGACCCCACTGTCGGTAACGGCAAACTCAGCCATATTGTTATTTATTCTGGCAGAAATGATAATATCTCCCCCTTCTTCCGAAAATTTAATAGCGTTCGCCACTAAGTTTTGCACGATAGTCTGGAACATGTGCACATCGGCGAAAATCACCAAATCATCCGGAATTTCATTAACAGTATTAAGTCTTTTTTCTTCCAAGTTCAGCCGTAACAGGTCAAGCAAAGAAGCAATTTTACCGGCGGGCGAAAAATACTCAGGCTCAAAACTAATTCTGCCGAGTTCAATTCTGAAAAGATCGAGCACATTTTCTATAAACAGAAAGAGGTTTTTTGCCACTTGTGCGATACTTCCGGTGAAATAACGCTTATCCTGCTCCGAAAGATCATCGTAATCATTAGTTAAAATATCAAGATAACCTAAGATAGCAGAAAACGGGCTTTTCAGGTCGTGTGCAAACATAGAAAAGAAGCGGTCTTTCGAGTTATTTGCCTCTGTAAGCGAAGCGTTCGTTGTTTCAAGTTCCTCTTTTCTTTCCAACAGTTCATTTTTATACGCTTCCAATTCTTTCGTTCTCAGCTGAATAATAGCTTCCAACTTCTCGTTTCTCAGTTGTATCGCTTTCACACGATAGATATAAAGAGAATAAATTATAAAAAGTGTAAGAAAGACCAAAAGGAGCGAAAACCACCATGTTTTCCAAAACGGAGTTGCAATGGTGATATTCATAAGTGCAGTTTCTTTCGACCAGATCAAATCTTTATTTGCAACCTTAACCAACAGAGTATATTCGCCTGAGGGAAGGTTTGTGAAAGTGACCAATCTGTTGGGTGAGGGTTGGCTGAACTCTTCGTTATAACCCTCAAGCTTGTAGGAATAAAGAATTTTCCCGTTAGAGTTTACATCGATCCCTGCCAGTTCAAAAGTAATATCGTTTTGGTTATAATTTAACGAAATGTGCTTTTTATAGATTGAAGAAGTGTCGAGAACTGAATTTTCTATCCCGGGTGTTAAAAGAACCGTATGAGAAAAGAGAGAAATCGAGCGAACAAAAACATTGGGCGGTGTAGTTAAAATTTTTATATCATTCGGCTTGAAAAAATTAAACCCGGAAACCCCGCCAAAGAATATGGTGCCGTTTGGGCTTTTTGCGAAAGCACCCGAGTTAAACTCGTTGCTTTGAAGCCCATCGTCAACGGAAAAGTTTTTGAACGACTCTGTTTTTGGATTGAACTTAGAAATGCCCTTATTTGTAGAAAGCCAGAGAAAGCCGGAATCATCCGGAACAATCCCGTAAACCATCTCGTTTGGCAGCCCGTTTTTAACAGTGTAGAGAACCGATTTCCCGCCTTCAACGAACTTAACTAACCCTGTGGAGGTACCAAGCCAAATTTGGGAATTTACATCCGTGAAGATCGATTTAATCGCTCCGTTTGTAATCAGTTGGTTTTTATCAATAGTGATATTTAGTTTATCAATTTTCCCGGTTTTTTTATTGAAGCGGAACAACCCATTCTGCTCCGTACCCACCCATAGATAACCTTTTTCATCGAGCATTAAGGAAGCGATTTGGTCGTTCGACAAAATTTTTTCATTTTCACTTTTGTCAGAAAACCCATCAAACAGGTCAGTTTCGGGGTTATAGACTACTAAACCGTTTTGCGTAGCGATCCAGAGTAAATTATCTTCATCCTGAAGAATTTCAAAAGCGTAAATCACGAGATTTATCTTTTTATTGTTGTTTCTTTGAGTAATTTTCCTGATTCTGTTTTGATCAGGGAAATATTGATACAGCCCGTCACCTTCAGTTGAAAGCCAAAAAGATTTCCCGCCGTCAACTTTATTTGGCAGAATTGCGTAAATATTTTTATTAAACTCGTTTTTGGAGAGGTTAACAACCGGAAGATTTTCTGCAATTCCGGTTGTTGGATTAAAACGGGCGAACACATTATATCCGCCGATGTAAACGGTTGAGTCATTTATCGGATAAAAAGACCTTATACTTCTAAAATCAACATCATTTCTTAATCCACCGACTAAATTAAACCTGTTTTGCGCTTTTGGAAAGATAATCAGCCCGTAACCGTTAAGCCCCACCCAAATGTTATCGCTTCGGTCTAACATTAGGGTATAGGGGAATTTCAGATACTCTTCTATTTTTTCATTTTTGAAAGCTCGCAGTTTTTGCCATTGCATCGTATGCAGATTAAGAGAATAAACCCCTGAAGCGGCAACCGCCACATAAATTTCTCCTTCTCTATCCTGAACAATAGAATAAAACGCGCTTAGCAGGGGTGAAAAATCGTTGGGGTGGGGAAGAGGACGGAATGAATCCTCATTCTTGGGTTTCAGGTAGATTTGTCTGTTAGTGGACACCAACAGCGAGCCTTCATCGATTTGCAAAATTGAAGTAACGGCGACAGACTTTGCACCGGCGTCGCTACCGGGTTCCAAATTGAAGATTTCGGTTTTTCCCGTTCGTGGGTTATACTTCCCAAGATTTGCATCATCGGTTCCAAACCATACATTTGCTTCACGATCGATATAGATTGTGGAAATCTTCAAGATTCGGCTATTTGAGTGGCTTAAGCGATAGACAATTGAAGTTTTCTTTGTGTTTATTTCATATTTTAGCAATCCGATGCCCGAACCGATGTAAATAACATCCCCTTTAGGATCACTTTTATCAATTTGAAAATAATTCAGCGGTAAAAATGAGTTGCGACTCTCTGCTGTCAGCTTGAGTTCAACTTTGGCAAATCTTTCGCTGCGCGGGTCGAAACGGTCTAAACTGCTGTTTGAGAGAGCCCACAAGTTACCATCACGATCAAGATCGATCGATTGGATAAAATTCTGTGAAATTGAATAAGGGTTTTGCGGGTCGTTTCTGAAAACAGTGAAAGAATAGCCGTTATATTTATTTAACCCGTCTTTGGTTGCGAACCAAAACACTCCAAGGCTATCCTGAAGGATAGAGGTAACAGTTCCCTGAGAGAGGCCGTCATCAATCCCCAGATGCCTTAAATTAAATGTATTTTGCGCTGTTGCCGGGGTTCCCCAAAGCAGAACAAATGCAAGTAGTATTTTTGAAGCTAACCGGGTTTTGAAAAAATTCATACAATTAAGAGTGAAAACGGAATAATTTGGGATAAAATTCAAAAAAAATAAAAAGAAATTTTAGAAATTTTACTAATTTGCAAAAAAAAAAGAATAAAATATTTATCTTTGATCACGAAATAAAATATTACCAAGAGAATAACCAAAAAATTAGAAATTGAGCCGAAAAAACAGAACTTTGCGGTTTGTCGAGTTCACGATTTTATTCAGTTTACTTGTATGGCTGGCACTTCACTACAGATTTGAAGCTGAGCAGGTTTCGCCGTACTGGCCCTCATCTGCTTTTTTGCTTGCAGCTTTGTATGTGTTTGAGAAGAAGGATCATATTTGGGCGCTTTGTCTTTCTTATATTGCGGATGTTGTGCCTACAGTGATCTACGGAATGGGTGTAATACCCTCGGGCTATCTGGCACTAACGAGTATCGGCGGAACATATTTGCTCTATTTATATCTGCAACGAACCAGCCCGGTTCTGACAACACTATCTTCAACATCTTCCATAGTTAATTTTATTGTTGCTGCTTTCGTTAAAACCGTTTTAGGTGCCTCTGTTGGTGCTTATGGCATTTACCTGATATACGGCACTGCGGTTGACAGTATTGATGCAATAAAAATTTGGACATTAGCCGAGTGGAGTGGTTTTCTGCTTCTTACACCCGCATTTATGAATTGGTTGAGACTTGGCTTTTCTAAGTTCAACCCTGCCAATTTATCCACAAGGCAACTGATAGAAGGGGTGGTGGTTCTCCTCTATTTCTCTTTAGTGGTGATGTTCACTCAATCCGGTAAAGGGATTCAGAACGACTATTTGTTCAAATATCTTTCGATTCCGGGGTTAGTCTGGGCACTCTTCCGATTTAAGCGGCAGACAAATTTCTATTTACTTTTTGGTTTATATGTTCTTCTGAATCTTTCAATAGTTGAGAATGCCGGTGAATACGCATTTAAAAATGAAGAGTTTAAGGATGCGATTTTAGATTTGAACCTCTTTTTGTGCGTTATGGGCACCGTTTCTCTCTTTATTCTAACTTCTTTACGCATTCAGGCAATCAGCATCAATGAATTAAATGCCGGGCGGGAAGATTTACGCGAAATTTTTGAAAACACACCGGTGCCTTACATTGTATTAGATGGAAAAGGACGGGCGATTTCGTGGAATGAAAAATTCACTGAAATGCTCGGCACGAATGATCTTTCGTTAAAGAACAAACCTTTCAAAGAGTTTCTCGAGCCTTCCTCGGTTGCACGGTTTGAAGCAATGCTTTATGGGACCCAGCCGGAATTTGCGCTGAAAACTAACATGATAACACGACACGAAAACTTTGTAAGGGTAGTTTTGCGTGTTAAGCGAAGCGGAAGTTCGAACCGGCAATATTATTGTTCAGTTGAAAATCTGTCTGAGAAAAGAAATATTGAAGATGCCGCTAAAATGGCGGAGGAGAGGTTCAGATACCTCTTCAATAACTCACCCGAAGGAATTTTGACTGTTAACAGTAACGATGGAACAATACTTGAGAGCAATGGTGTTGCTCAGAAATATCTGAATTTGAGGTTCAAAACCAAGCAAAAGATTCATCGGGTGCTCGGATTAGGTGAGGAACAAAGAACTGAAATTGAAAACAAACTTAAAGAAGGATTACAGCCGGAATTAACCGTTAGTCTGGGGAATCTTGACGGAAGCAAAATTCATTTAGATTTAGTGATAAAAAGGATAATTTCAGACGAGGGTGGGTTCGATTTTTATCTGTTTAAGGACATTACAGGTCAGCGCAAGAACGAAAAAATATTGAGAATGAACCGTCTGCGTTTAGAGGCAATGTTAAGGATTAAAGAGAACACCTCACTTTCTGAGTTGGAACTTTTGGTTGAAGTTGCCGAAGAAACGAGAAAAGTTACCTTTGCCAAGGAAGCGGTTATTTTTCAATTTACTGAAAACGAAGTGCTGGCAGCACAGCGAAGAAATGAGATTTCATTCAGCAGCAGGTTCACAAATGAAGAATTTGAAAAGAGCGATTTGCGCAGAGAATGGGAGCCGCTGTTTACTTCTTCGGCGCCACTTCGTGCGAAAAGATTAGACCCCACATCGAAAGAGGGTGCGGGTGAATTCTTGATGATTTTCCCTTCAACTGAAAAACATCCGTTTAAATTAGCGATCGGTGTTGCCTCAGATGATGACTACGATGAAGGCGAACTTGACCATTTTACTCTCTTCAGCGAATCGATCGTTGCTCTTTTTGTAAAGGTTGCGGCAGATGTTGAAAACCGGAACCTTTCGCTTGCTGTACAGCAAAGCCCTGCCTCGATTGTAATGACTGACCTCGAGGGGAAAATACGCTATGTTAACCCCAAGTTTGAAAAAACCACGGGCTACACATTAGAAGAAGTGAAAGGAAAAACGCCGCGGGTGATAAAATCGGGTGAAACTTCACCTGATGTATATAAAGAACTTTGGAAAACGATAAAAAGCGGAAAACCTTGGAAAGGAATCTTTCACAACCGTAAAAAGAACGGTGAACTCTATTGGGAGTCGCAAACGATTTCACCGATTAAAGATAATAATGGTGTAATTACAGGCTTTCTGGCCGTTAAGAATGACATAACTTTAGAGCGTCAGAGGGAAGAAGAACTACACAGGAGGGAGCAGAGATTTTCCGCTATTTGGAACACTTCTTTGGATGCAATGAGACTAACCGACCGGAACGGAGTAGTGGTGATGGTTAACAAAGCTTACTGTCAGTTAATCGGTGAACCGGAGGAAAAGATATTAGGGAAAGTGTATTCTGAATATTTAGAACCGGATTTTCACCATGATTCGTTAGAAAGATATAAACAAAAGTTTGCTTTAGGAAACATTCCTGCATATCAGGAATCGTTGATTCATCTTCGATCAGGGATTAAGAAGTGGGTGGATATTCTCAGCCGAATGTTTGAGGGAGACGACGGCGAACCGTTACTTTTGAGTATTTTCAGAGATATCACCACTCAAAAGAGAAGAGAAGCAGAGCTTCAGGATGCAATTCATAAAGCGGAGGAAATGAACAGGATTAAAAACACCTTCCTCGCTAACATGAGCCACGAGTTGAGAACTCCTTTGATCAATATCATGGGGTATTCTGAAATTCTTGCTGATGAAATTGATGACCCGACACATCACGAGATGCTGGAATCAATCCAAAAAGGTGGGGAAAGGTTGAGGGACACGCTTGAATCGATTCTTGATCTTTCAAACATTGAATCGGACAAATTCGACACCTTGGTTACTGTTCATAACCTGAACAAAACAGCAGAAAAAGTATTTAAAGAATACCGGGAAGCGGCAAAATCAAAAGGGCTGGGCTTTATTCTCGAACTTTGTGACCAAACCCCGACTGCGCTGATAGATGAAAAATTTATATATCAGGTGATTGATAATTTGGTGAATAATGCCCTTAAATATACGGATTCGGGGTTTGTGCGCATTTCAACTGAAATAGTGGGTTCCGGCGGAAGAAAATCTTCGGTTGTTACCGTTCAGGATACCGGAATTGGAATTAAGCCTGAGAACATGCAGGTAATTTTCGAACCGTTCCGGCAGGGTGACGAGGGGCTTGGAAGGCAATATGAGGGTGCCGGTATTGGCCTTACCGTTGCGCGAAAATATGTTGAAATTATGGGAGGGGAACTTACCGTTGAAAGTAACCCTAACCATGGGTCTGTTTTCAGGGTTTCTTTTGTTTACACTTCTGAAGATCAGTTGGAGATTGATTATCAGGACGCAGACGATAAGAAATTAATTCTGATAGTTGAAGATGACCAAACAGCCGCCAACCTTATGCGGATGTATTTAATGCAGAACTACAGAACTATCGTTGTTATGCACTCAGAGGAGGCAATGGCGGTGTTGGGTGAGCAGAAAGTAGATTTGGTGATTGTGGATATTAATCTGCCGGGAAGTGAGAATGGTATAGAACTCAGGGATAAAATTAAGGAGATACCTCTATACCATGAGTTACCGATAATTGCAATTACAGCGTATTCGCTTCCGGGTGATCAGTTGAGGTTCAAGGAGATCGGGTTCGAAGCCTTTCTCGAGAAACCTTTCAAACGGGAAGATTTTATGAACTTAGTTGCTTCGTTGGTTTAGCTGTTTATCCTCGGTTGGTTCGTTCGTCTTTACGGATATTTAAACTGACAATTCTTTTTGTAACCTGTGTATTTTCCATTTAACCGGCCAGTTATTACCCTTTTTACACGGGTATCCTCCTTATCCTCCTTAACCCCCTTATTCTCCTCATCCTTCTTTGCCGGGCTTATCCAATATTATTTTAAAAGTAGTACCTTCATCCGGGGAAGAGTTACTCACAAAAATTTTCCCCGAGTGATATTCTTCAATAATTCTTTTCGAAAGGCTAAGCCCCAGCCCCCATCCTCTTTTTTTAGTGCTGTAGCCGGGTCTGAAAATATCTTTTCTTCTTTTCAGGTCAACTCCTTTTCCGTTGTCGTTAACCTCAATTTCCACTTTATTTTTCATTTCTCTGGCGGAAATTTTAATCACCCCGTTAGTGTGTTCAATAGCATCAAGGGCGTTTTTCACCAAATTTTCGATCACCCACTCAAAAAGTTCACGATTAATTAAAACCTCAATATCAGAAGGAACGCTCAAGGAAAGCTCCACTTTTTTTCCGAATCTTGGCAACCGACGGCTGAAATATTCGTGAATTTCCTGCAGGCTGTCGGCAAGGTTTTCCCGTTTAAGTTCAGCTTTCGAGCCAATTTTTGAGAAGCGGTTTGTAATCTTCCCGAGCTTTTGCACATCATCTTCAATTTCCTCGGCGGTATCGAGCACCTTATCGGGGTCATTATAGTTTATTTTCAGCAGTTCAATCCAACCGAGCAGGCTGGTCAATGGTGTACCGAATTGGTGTGCAGTCTCTTTCGCCATTCCGACCCAGATATTACTTTGTTCACTCTTCTTAATTTGGCTGAACCCGATGTATGCCGTAAAGATGAACAAAAACGCTATCAGCATCTGTACATAAGGAAAATATTTCAACTGAGTAATGAGAGCGGATTCCCCGAAATGTATTTTATTAAGCACTTTTTTTTCTCCGTTGGAAGTATGAGTAATCTCGACCGGGGTATTGAGATCATCCATTTCATTCAGTTTATTTTTAAAATACCTTTCTAATGCCGTTTTGGAGAGGGTGGAATCGTATTTCACATTTCTGATGTTCGATATTTTGGAAATGTTGGAAATGTCGATACCATTGGTGGAATCGGTGAGGATCATTTCAAAATCGATCGGCTGAATGATGTTTTCAAGGAGGAAAGTTAAATTTGCAGACTCTTCTGAATTGGCAATATATTCCATTGTTTTGGCATAAAGCTCAACAATTTTGCGTTCGCGTGCCTGAAGTTTTTGGACGATCGATTGGGTATAATACAGTGTTGCACCCGCTATAATGAGGGCAGCGAAGATCAGAGCGATTTTAATGTTCGCTGTTGCGGGCCCACCGGACATCTTCAAAAGCTACCTCTAAAATAATTTAACACCGGGCGCGTTACGCCAAACCGGGAAAAACCAAGCCTTGCTGTACAGCTCAAAGCAACGGCAAGCCCCGCACCGGCTACAACTCTTTCCGCCATGCAGGTGCCCGCATAACGGAGCCGTGCTGCACAGATCAAAGTAATAACAAGCCCGGTGCTAATTTCTGCAACCGTAAACTTCGCTACATGGATCAAAGCAGCCGCACACCATGACACACCAAGCCCGGAAATGATATAAGGCAACCGGTGTAGTTCCTCCGGATTCTGCCACAATTTTTGCACCTTTGGTTTATTGCGGGGTGCTGCTTCGATATAAATATCAAAAATAGCGGAAATTGCCAACTCGCTCAGCCGACCGGACCCGGGTGCTGCTTCGATATAAATATCAGAAAGAGGCGAGTGCCTCGTCAACTGAAGGATAAGCCTCGAATATTGTGATAAGCTTTGTAATAACCAAAAGGCTGTGGATTTTATCCTCAACATTTGCTAATTTCAGGCGACCGCCTTCTTTATTCACGGTAGTTAAACCTGAAATAAGCATGCCCAGACCTGAGGAGTTCATGAATTTTACTTCTCCCAGATCAACCACAAAGTTCTTTTTACCTTCCGAAAGGAATTTTTTGAGAGTGTCGCTGTAATCATTCGCTTCAGCCCCGCCGAGTACATTGCCTTTAAGTTCAATAACAATTGCCTCGTAGCGTTCGGTTACTTTCATTTTCATAGAAACTCCTGTTTCCTGGATTCTGTTTTTTCGTTTTGGTTTTAGTAATTACATAATTATGAACCTAAAATATAAAGAAATTTATTCAAAAATTATAGAGAGAAAAGATAATCGTTAATATAAAGGAATAATTATTTCGCAACACACCGCACAATAACAGAAAACACACCACACAATAACAGAAAATTCGTAAAAAAACGCCTGAGGGAAATTTATCCCATACTGTATCATAATGAGAATTTGGCTGTAAAACCTCCTATTTGTGTCTTATTTTGTTACAATAATTTACTTCAAAAAATAGGCTCTTTTTTCATAGGTCGCTTTAGGAGCCTTAATACAAAGGAATTGATTAATGGCATGGTTTTTGCTTAATGCACTGCAATTAAATCACAAAAAACCAACAGAACACAAAGGAAAAGGCTAATGAATAATGCCTTAGTAAATATGCTCAAGAAAGTCGTTAAGACTTCCGCCGTAGCAACACTTGTTACGATGCTCACGGTGTGGGGGGCGTTGGTTCAGACTGCCGGTGCGCAAAATGCAAATCCGGTGCCGGTACAATATTTTTATATACCTCAGCCTGAAGATCATCTTCTGCAGGTATATAGAACAATTCAGGCAGGCGGAAGTGGCGCAGTTGCTTCCGACCCTATCTGGACTTATGTATCGATCGCAATACTGGCAGATAACACAGTGGTGTATTTTGATCAGTGGGAAAACGGATACGATTCCGACATTTCCAATCCTACGAATATATATAGTTTTTCAAACCCCGGCGGAACGCAGATTTGGGGCGATGGTGACCCTTCGAACGGCGCACCTCCGGGAGTTCCGGATGATATTCTCAAAGCCGGAACAGTAATTCTTTTAAACAACCCTGTTACCTCAACCAACAGGCTTGCAATCGATTTTGACGGTGGTGATAAAATTGCCGCATCAAAAACTATTGCCGTTTCAAGGTTAAGCTGGTCAACAGGTCCCAACACTCTGCTCGCGGGTGCAAACGAAGTGTTTGATACCCAAAATTGGGGAACAAATTATACAGTCCCAATAGGTGAAGATGTTACATACCACCGTCTTTTCAACTATACCGGTCTTTCAATTATGGCAGGGATGGGCGGTGCGCATGTGGAAGTTGATGCTGACGGAAACGGCTCATACGAATTAAGTTTCGATTTGGCTGAAGGTGAAAACTACCTTATTAATGGCGGTGTCAGAAAGGGCGCTAAAATTCGTGCTTCTAACCCCGTTCAGGTTGAAATGATGACGGGTGACCGCGGTGACCAGTATGAAACACGGTTTTACCGTTTAACTCCTGACATATTTTTAGCAGATAAATATTATACACCGGTTTCAACACCAGGTTCTGCGCAAGGTAAGTCGAACACAAACACGGCTGTTTTTCTGTATAACCCAAATTCATCCTCTATTCAGGTTGATTATACCTACAGAAACGGTAATAACATGCCCACAAGCACTCTTACCGTTCCGGCGAACGGTTATATCGTTCAGTTAATCCCTGATGGCTCGGGTGCAAGTTTTAAATCGAAGAACGGTCAGAAATTTCATGCTTTTTCTGCCACCGACATGAACGGAAGCAGCAACAAAGCAGGCGAAAACAGAAACTGGGACTGGGGATTCACTCTCACCGGTGAGGCTTCATTAACTTCCCAGTTGTTGGTTGGTCTTGGTATCGGAAGAGACCCAACATCGCCGACAAATCCGAACGAAAACGGTAACCCGGTTTGGGTTACCCCGATTGGCAACGGCAACACCGCCGTTGATGTGTATGTTGATTTTGATGCCGATCCAACAACGGGGCCCCTGACAGACCCTAACGGCAACAAATATAATGTAAAATACTCGTTACAAGAGTTACAACAGCAAAAAATTTACGATACCCAGGATAGAAATCAGACGGGTATGCTTGTTTATACACTTGACCCTAATATTAAACTTGCTGCTGCATGGGGGCAAGACCCCAACACAGCCAGCGTTTCAGCGCCCGGTCTAGACGCAGGCACAGGTATTCCGCCGGCACCTCTTTACGATGCGGGTAAAAATGCCGTTATCTCCGAAGACCTCGATGGTGATGGCTTCATAAGCCCCGGTGATATTATCGAGTATAAAATAGCGATAAACAACATTTCAAGGGCACCGGTGCCAAATCTTCGTGTGATAGATAACTTACCAAGTGAAGTTACCTACATAGCTAATTCAACTTATTTTAAAAATTATGACGGCACCGTTTCCCAGATTCCGGATGCGGGCTCCACCGCTTTTCCGTTAGATGAAGGCGGCGCCGTAGTGAATAATGTAACTGCACTTCCTTTGGGAAAATCGTATGAAGTTACATTCAAAGCAAAGATCAAAGATTTTAACCAACTCAATGGCGTTTCAACAATTATAAACACCGGTTCGGTTAATGCTCTTAATATGTCAATTCCTCTGTTAGCCTACACCCCGTTGCACGGCAAAATCGGCGACAAAGTATGGGAAGATTTAAGCAGAAACGGTATCCAGGATGCGGGTGAACCCGGCATTTCAGGCGTTACCGTAAACTTGCTCAAGAGCAATGGTGATGTAATTGCTACCACTACAACCGATAACAACGGCTATTATCAGTTCCTCGGTGTGCGTGCCGGCGATTATAAAGTTGAGTTTGAGAACCCCGGTTCTTATGTATATACAACCAAAAACGCTGACGGTCAGGGAATTAATGGCGCTGTTAACTCTGATGCTAACCCTTCGGGCGTTACTGATGTTTTCTCGTTACTCGGTGGTGAAAAAAATATCAACATCGATGCAGGTTTGTACCGCAACGGAACTATCGGTGATAAAGTTTGGGAAGACACAAACGGCGACGGTATCCAGGATGCCGGCGAGCCGGGTCTTTCAGGCGTTACCGTGAAACTCTACGACGCTTCCAATAACCTGTTAGGAACAACTACAACAGATAACAACGGCAACTATTATTTCAACGAAATGCCTGCCGGCGATTACTATGTTGAATTTACTGCTCCGAACGGGTATGTATTTGCTCCGAAGGATCAGGGCGGTGATGATGAAAAAGACAGTGACGCCGATCCAAACACCGGAAAAACTTCCGTTTTCACTTTGAACAATGGTCAAAGCAATTACAGTATCGATGCCGGTTTGGTGCCTTCCGTACCCGGAACTATCGGTGACAGAGTTTGGGATGACAAAGATAAAGACGGCATCCAGGATATGGGTGAACCGGGTCTGCCGGGTGTAACCGTCAAACTTTATACCTGCCAGGGTTTCTTAGTTGGAACTACAACCACCGACCAAAACGGTAACTATTCGTTCACGAATATCAACCCGGGTCAATACTTCGTAACTTTCGAACCTCTGAACGGGTTCGTCTTCTCCCCCAAAGATCAGGGTAATGATGCTGAACTTGATTCAGACGCTGACCCTGTAACCGGTGAGACCGCTTGTTTCATTCTCCCTTCAGGCGGAACAGTTACATCTGCTGACGCAGGAATGTACTCTTCGAGTGCTGACCTTGCAATTACAAAAACAGTTAACTTAGCTGCTATTAATTGTGGTTCAACACCTACATACACAATAACAGTTACAAACAATGGCCCCGGCGACGCTAACGGAGTTGTTGTGAACGATCTGCTTCCTGCAGGTATGGTATTCACATCAGCCACTCCGTCACAGGGCGTGTACGATCCGAATACCGGGAACTGGAATGTAGGTGCACTTGCTAACGGTGCAAGCGCTACACTTCAAATTAAAACAACGGTGGACTGCGACGAACTTAACCTTACCGTTAACGATCTTGGCGTAGCCGCTCCGTTCAACCTTTTCGTTCTGAAGAACTTTGTTGCGCCCTCATCAGATGTTGAAGGTAAAGCTGCAGTCGGCGGTAACGCTAACCTTTCAGGATACAGCGTTGGCGATAAACTTCCGAACTCCAACGGTACCGAAGATGTGCTGATTGTCGGCGGTAACCTTGTTTACACAAGCGGACGCGTTTACAACGGAAATGTTGTTTACGGTGGAGTAACCAACCTCCCGGTCAATTCAGTTTCGATTGAAGAAGGGACCCTAAGACACGGTTCGGTTATCGATTTCGCTCAGGCTGCCACTGAACTCCAGGGGCTTAGCACAAGGCTGGCAGGCTACCAGAGCAACGGTACTACAACTTTCGAGTGGGGAACCCTCGCACTTACAGGCGACAACCCATTTCTCAATGTTTTCACTGTTAATGCAGCTGATCTCAATCAGGCTCACACAGTTGATATTACCGTACCTAACGGGGCTACTGTTCTCGTGAACATTCTCGGAACTAATGTTAACTGGCACGGTGGGCTTTGGGTCAGAGGCACAACTATCAACAGCGTGCTCTATAACTTCCCTGAAGCAACAAGCATAACTTTATCAGGTATTGATGTAACCGGAACCCTTCTTGCTCCGTTCGCTGACCTTAACTTCCCGGCAGGCTTAATTACGGGCCAGGCGATCGTTAAATCGATGACGGGTGCAGGTCAGTTCAATCTTTCACCGTTCATAGGAAACATTCCTTCGAACACCACCGTTGTCAATTCTGCGTCAATCACCGGCTCGGATATCTCTGACCCGAACCCTGCCAACGATATTGCTTCCGTTTCCTCGAACTACTCACCAACCGATCCGGGTAACGGTGGCGGAAATGGTGGTGGTGGAAATGGCGGCGGAAATGTAAGCTGGCAGCAAGTCGGCAACTTCCCTGCCGGGCATATCATCACTGCCTTAGAAACTGACGGCAACGGAACTATTTTCGCTGCTACTGCAAGTGGATTTATTTTCAAATCCAACGATAACAATACATGGACCCACATCAACCCAAGTGTGAAGACCGGTGTTGTTTGGATGCTTAAATATATGCCTGACGGAACACTCTTTGCAGCTTCGCAAACAGGTGTTTGGAAAGGTGCTAACAATGGTACATCCTGGACACAAACCTCGTTAAGCGGTAAAGATGTAAGAACCATTAAAGCTGACGATAACGGCGTTATCTATGCCGGCACATGGGGCTTCGGTGTTTTCACTTCAAACGATATGGGTGCTAACTGGGCTGAAGCAAACAACGGCTTTGACAATCACTTAATCGTTACCGGTATAACCGTTGCACCCGGTGGTGTCGTTTTCGCTTCTACTTACGATGGCGGTGTCTTCAAATCTGTTGACCAGGGTGCTCACTGGGTTGAAGCTTCTCCAACTTATAAATATATCTGGACTCTTTCATCCACCACTGACGGCGTTCTCTTCGCCGGAACTTATGGTGATGGTTTGTACAAATCTGAGAACAATGGTTCAACCTGGACTAAGACTACCTTCCCCGGGCTGTTCGTATTCGAAATGAGGATCGATAACGATAACAATATCTATGCAACCTCTTACTCAGGTGGCGTTTTCCGCTCAACGGATAAAGGCAGCACCTGGACGAATATCGGTCTTGGTGGCTTTGGTTTAAGCTCATTGCTCGTAGTTCCCAATGGTGCTAAGGGGCAGTCTGCCGGTGCTTTAATTTACAGCGGTACTGCTTCCGGCGGTGTATATATGGCTGCTTCGAATGTAATGGGTATTGAGGGCGGAATGAATCAGGTTCCTACTGAGTTTGATCTCGGTCAGAACTATCCGAACCCATTCAACCCGTCAACCATGATTAATGTGGCTATCCCTAAAACCGGTAACTACAGCATGCAAGTGTTCGATATTACCGGGCAGGTTGTTACTACTTTGATGGAAGGTAACTACGAACCCGGGAACTTCAAAGTTGAATTCAACGCCCAGAACATTCCTTCAGGTATCTACTTCTACAGACTAACCGGTGACAATGTCAACTTAGTCAAGAAGATGATTTTAATGAAGTAAGGAAAACGGGTAAAAAAATAATTAGGGGCTGCTTAAGAGGCAGCCCCCATATTAAAAGGATGATAAAATCACTTAACAGTAATAAATATTAAAAACCGGATTTAGATATGACACTTACAAACATCACTGTATTCATCGCACAATCTGCTGCTTTGTTGATCCTCGTTTTTGCGATTATAAGCTTTTGTGTGTATAAATTTAAATCGAGAAACACTGTTCCGGTTTACAACACGACAAAAAGTCTGAGAAACCCTGTTCGGGAATATCAACCGGAATACAGAAGTATCACAATAACAGAAACACCGGAAACAGAGCCGGCGATTGATTACTATGAAGTACCTGTTCAAAGCTATGAAAGAATTGCAGCCCCAAAAGGAAGGTTAGTTTCTTTTGGCGACCCTTCCCGATTCAGAAGTTCTTACACAGGTAATAAACAACCAACGGTTATTAGCAACGGTTTTAAAGCTTCAAACTCTAAGGTGCAAATGGCTCAAAATTGGGCTTAAATGCCAAAATGGGGAAGTTATGTTGGTGATGTGAAGAAAGAGAGGCTGCCGTGAATTGACAGCCTCTTTTTTTTTGAATTAATTTTTCGCAGGAATTAAAAGTTACTTTTAATCCTTTCTCTGAAGTTTGTACTTTCTACTTCATAAACACCATTTTTTCAGAGCGGATGAACAGAGGTCTCAGGTTTTCATCCCTCACTGTGAGGTTGTTGAAGTATATCCCTGAGGCTAAGTCATCCCTTGTGCCGAGCTTGCCCGGGGTGAACTCCCTCTCATAATCACTTGCGGGAAGCCATCCGTTATTAAGCACCATAACTACTATTTTCGGAATAAATTTAATTAAGTTTTCGAGAGGGAATAAACCGTGGTTTTAATCAGCAGCGCACCTTAACCGCATTATTTCCCATAGTACCATAAATTGTGAGAGGGAATAAACCGTGGTTTTAATCTATACTGCAACTATTACTCCATTAACACTGTAAAGATATACACTCTCATTACAGTTTTTATCCCAAAAAATATTATTATACCGAGAAATATAAAATTTCTTAATTTAATTCTTCCGGTGCATAACAGATAATAAAAAACAACCCCTGACTGAAAGAAATATTACGATTAATTTAGAAATAAATAAGAGAGAAAAAATTCACCATTCTAAAACATTAAAACAAAATTAGAATGAAAAATCACCGTTTATCATTTTAAGATTGAGTTAAAATAAAAAGAAACATTTTCAGCAGAGTAATGATTAATTTTCGAAAGAGCAGATAGTAATTTCTTTCAAAGCGGAACTTTAATTTTGCGGAAAGCGTCAAAAACGATGAAAGACAAAGAAAATAACGAAGTTATGCAACAAGCCGGAAATATATTTAGCCTACAGGATGATTTCTCGCTGATCAAAGCATTCAAGGAAGGTGACGAAGCGGCTTTCAAAGACCTCGTAATGCGGCACAAAGAGAAGGTCCGGAACCTGATTTATCTGAATTTAGGCAACACTTCAGCCATAGATGACATCAGCCAGGATGTATTTGTAGCGGTTTACAGAAAACTTAAGCAGTTCAGGTTTCAGTCGCAGTTTACCACTTGGTTGTACACGATCACGATGAATAAAATCAGGGATCATGTCAGAAAAAGGAAGATCATGTCAATTTTTTCCGCATTCAGTGGGGAAGATAACGAGCCATTTTTGGAAAGTGAAAACCATCGTGAAGATTTTGATGTAAATGAAATGGTGCGAAACGCCATTTCGAAACTTCCGCCAAAATTGCGTGAACCGCTGATACTCAGAGATTTTGAAGGCTTAAGTTACCGGGAAATATCGGAAACAACCGGAATTGAAACAGGAACTGTAAAATCAAGGATATTCAGAGCGCGGGAAGCACTGAGGAAGCTTTTAGAACCGTGGCGTAAGGAATTATTATGAGAAAGACGGACAAAAATTTTGAGGACCTTTCAGCCCTCATCGATGATGAATTGAGGGAAGATCAGGCGGATATCTGCAGGGATAAACTGCAGCGGTCGCCGGGAATGAGAGAAAAGTTAACCGAGCTGAAAAAGATAAAAACGGTTGTAAGTGAACTGTCGCCGCTTCCGGAGGATCGTTATTTCTGCACAAGATTGGAAGAGAGGATAAAACAACAGGGAAAAAACCGTTATTTACAGAAGCCTTATTATAAACCTGTTGCTTCGTTAGCAACGGTAACATTTGTATTATTGTTTTTCTTCAGTTTTAATCCGGGTTTTTTAGGCGATCTTTTTGAAAACCAGAAAGAAAACCTGTTGGAATTTTACACCAAAAATCTTCGCCCCTATTTTCTTGAAGAAGAACTTTCCAAAGAGGATGTTTTTAATTTTGCTTTCACGCACGAATTGCCAATAGACTCAGTATCAGGAAGTGTTTTGAGTCTGGGAGGTTCCGGGAGTGACCTTTCGATCGCCATCAAGCAAGGTTCAGTAAACAACAGTATGACGCTGAACCGGTTTATTGAAAAACTTAATCTTAACCCGGAACAAAGAGCCAAACTTGATAAAGTTCTGACAAAATATGAGGAAAAAATAAGAAAATCTATACTTATTAATGATAATAACACCGTTGCCGTAAATACAAATATCCGGAATTATATCCCGGCACTGAAAGCGGAGATATTATCGATTGCTGCCGAAAATAAGTCGGTTGCAGGGCTGCTTCCTGCGGGCTTCATGGAATCAATTCCGTCACTTGCGTCAATGAATTTTGCGGAAGATGAGGGGGCGTTTGTTTGTATTAACCCCGATACAGTGTTTGTTTTTTCAATGAAGCTTGACCCTAAAAGCGTCGGCTTTAATACTCCGGTTGTAAATAAGCAAGAAATATTAAAAAACGCGCAGGTTGTATTATCGTCGGATAAAACGAAATACGGCGGTTACCATGTCGGTGCGGGCGACACATCGAAAGGTAAGAAGTTTAGAATAAGAACCGATAATAACCTTCTTAAATTCGATTTACCGGAGCTTGCTTCGTTGGGAGGCGGTTTGCCTTTCTTTGAAATGAAGCGGCTCGATTCTTTGGTGGATCAGAGTATGAAAATTTTCGAACCTTTCTTTAAAGTTGATTCTTTTCCGGGCGGGGCGCAGTTCAAGTTTGAATTTCCTTTCAATGCACCGGGTATCCCAAATGCCGGAAAAGGGTTTGGGTTCAAGTTTGACACCTCTAAAGGCGGCGGGACTCTCGAGTTTATGCTCCCCGGTCAGGACAGTGCAAACTTTAAAATTATACTGCCTGATGGGAAAAACGGATTGCCTGACTTTAAAGGCTTTGGCGGCCTGGACTCGCTGCTGAAATTTAAAGACTACGGTAATGAACCGGGTAACCCGTTCAATTTTCCTTTCAAAGATTTTAACGGCGGGGATTTGGAAAAACTTCGTGAAGAGATGGAAAAATTCAAAGAAGATTTCAATAAGTTCAAAGAGCAGTTCAAGGACTTTAAAGGTGAACCGAAGAAAACCACTCCGAAACCGATAGAAATTTAACTGCCGGCAGAGTAGAAAGAGGGGCAGTTTAATATTTTGGGCAAATTATTACAGCCCGCAGATTAGCACCGGAGTGTTTCCGGTGCGCGGCTTGTTCGTTTACAGCAGGATACCGCTAAGCAACGGAAATATCGCACAGATATTGATTTTTTACCACTTATCAGCTAATTTTTGTTGATTGAGTTTTTTTTTGGTAGTTTTAACCTTTACTGCCAAAAAATTTCATAAAATAACGAAAATTGAATCATCATCATATACTTAAGTATCGCTTTCTTTTTGCCGGCATTTTTGCACTTATAGCTTTAGCCTTTCTCCGTTTATTATTTGTTACGGGCGATACAACAGGCGGCGTTCTAATATTAGAGATTAGTTCAGCACTATTTTTTTTCTTCCTTTTATCAGAAAGTATAAATCAGACAAAAGCTGTTAAAGTTGAGCCAATTGGTTATCTTCTTGCACTGCTGATAACCACATTTATAGCCATATCACTTAAGTTATTATTTGATACTTTCGGCAAGCATTTTATAGTATCAAAAATTAATTATGAAGCTTTAACCTCTACGGTTGATTTCCTCCCTGTTTTAGTGATCAACGCAGTTTTGCTCGCAATTTCTGTTTTTTACCTGACGATTTTCAGACATCTGTTTTATTTCAGGCGCACAAAGGCGAAAAACCTCGATTTTAATGCGATGCTGATTTTTATGGGGTTGACAGGTTTAACCTCGATATTAACAGAGGGAAAATATAAAGATTACCAATATTTTTACATGGCGTTTCTGATTGTAACTATATTACTGATGATAATAAACTGTGCGCGTATTGGTTGGATCACCTTTTTAGAGAAGAGGCAAAAGCTCCAGCTTCTTGTAATATCCGTTGTAATGATAGTTCTTTTCGCGCTTTATCAAAATACATTGCTTGATGATTCGAGTTATCAACAGGTTTTGAAGCATTATTCCAAAGCGTTTTTAGAGTTTCATTGGATAATTGCCATGTATGGGATGATTTTCTTCATTATTCTCTTTTTTACCACGCTGTTTCACCTGCCAACCGCCGATGTGATTGATAAAAGGACGAAAGAGATATCATCACTTCACTATTTTAGTGAGTTGATAAACAGAGTTTTAGACACGGAAGAACTTTCTGAGACGATAACGGAACTGGCGCTGAACATATCAGGGGCAAACGCTTCATGGCTTCTGTTTTTTGGCAACGAAAATAAAGCCGCCGGCATTAAAGGGGTTGGTTACCTTGCTTCGGAGAAAATTTCTAATTATCTGCATAGAAAAACGGACTTTACCACGATAAAATCGCCCGTTTCGTTCGATTTGAAAGAGTTTTATCACAGTGAAACCACTGATGAAAAGTATGACCATGCCTACTTAGTGCCTGTTTCGTCATACTCACGCATGCACGGGGTGTTAGTGCTTCTGAATAAGAATTCCGTGGCATTTGATCAAACAGAAAAGAATCTGATAAAAACATTTGCTGACTATGCTGCCGTGGCGATTGAAAACTCGCGGTTGCTGAACGAGTCGATAGAGAAAGAACGGTTAGAGAGGGAGCTGGATGTTGCCCGTCAGATGCAACGGAAAATACTTCCGGAAAAATTGCCGGAATTGCCCGGCTATGATATTGAGGCAGTGTTCATCCCTGCGTTTGAGGTTGGTGGTGATTACTACGATTTTTTCCGGTTGGCGGATAATAAAGTGGGATTTGTTATCGCTGATGTATCAGGTAAGGGGATTTCCGCTGCTTTTGTGATGGCTGAGCTTAAGGGTGTTTTGGAATCGTTCTCGACGATGAAAAGCAACCCAAAAGAGATATTGGTTGCGGCAAACTCGGTGCTTAAAAAGATACTTGACAGGCGGATGTTCATAACTGCTATGTACGGCATACTTAATCCCAAGACAGGGGATGTGAGCCTTGTAAGAGCCGGGCATTGCCCCGCACTTCACAAAACTTTTTCAGACGGGAAAAGACCGGATGAATCCGAAGAGAAAAGACCGGACGATTCAGACGCTATTGATAAAAAGTTAAACAGAAATGGTGGTTTTGAGATAGAATCTGTTACAAGCGGTGGGGGTGAAGTGGGAGCGAATAAAAGTGCTTCATCAGGGGTAGAGAGGGGGCCGGTTATAAGCGATGGGGATGAAAAAGGTACGAACGAGAGTGCCGCAGCCGGGGAAGAAATGAACCCCAAAACACCGGTTATGGTGATAGAAGAAAAACAGCCCGTTGGCTTTGGTTTAGGGATGAATTTCACCGGAAAATTTGAAAAGACGCTGCAGGAAGAAAATTTTGTTTTGAAACGGGGGGAGCAATTAGTTATGTTCACCGATGGTGTGAACGAAATGAAAAATGAGCAAATGGAAGATTACGGCATAAAGAGGCTGAAATCACTTTTGCTGAATTTTACAGGAGATACCGGCAACGAGTTGGCTTCGCATATTGTAAAAGATTTAACGCAGTTTGCCGGCACAAAACCTCAACACGATGACATAACTTTACTTATCATCAAAAGAATTTAGAAGAAGCATAAAGCGTTATAACTGTTACAATTAAAAATATAATAAAGAATTTAACAGAAGCAAAAAGCGTTTTAACTTTAAAAAGTTAATTGAGAATTAAAAAAAAGCAAAAAGAAGATAAATGGAGATAAAATAATGGCAGATTTCAAATCCGGTTTACGGGATAAAGATGAGTTCAGCATAATAGACCTCAGCGGCTATCTTGATGCTCATACTGCACCTGAGCTGGAAACAAGATTCACCAACTTGATTGATAAAAATCGCTTCAAAGTGGTGGTTAATCTAAAAGACTTAGAATATATATCCAGTGCGGGTCTCGGTGTTTTTATGGCGTACATAGAGACAATGCGCGAAAATCAGGGGGACATCAAATTAGTCAGCCTGAAACCGTCAGTATATAGTATTTTCGATCTTCTCGGCTTTCCTTTATTATATGATATAATGAAAGACGAGGAAGAGGCAATAAATAAGTTCAAAGAACAAGGTAAATGATAAAGTGAAGAATCCGAAAAGCGATTACCCTGAACTACGGGTTAAGAGCAGCACCGAGAATCTTGTTCGGATAAGAGAATTTGTTAATAATTCAGCCAGAAAATTTGGCATCAGCGAAGAGATTGTCGGCAGCCTTGTTCTTGCGGTGGATGAAGCCTCGTCGAATATTATCAGACATGCATACAAGAACCAACCTGACGGTGAGATAACCGTTGTACTGTTTGTTGAAGATAACCAATGCACGATAGTACTTACCGACCATGGGGTTGGTTTTAACCCCGATCAGGTGCGCACACCTGATATGGTTGCTTATTTGAAAGAGAAAAAGAGGGGAGGCTTGGGGATACACCTGATGAAAAAACTGATGGATGAGGTTGACTACCACTCCGTTACAGGAGAATATAACAAATTAGTGCTCAGAAAAAAGATAGCATAACTATGCACAACAACGAAACATTGAAACTCCAGAGAAATCTGATGGCGCTGGTTGAGTTCAGCCGGACCGTAAACCAAAGCCTCGACCTTGATTTTACTCTGAACAACCTCCTTTTCAGTTGTATGGGGAAGTTCCTAACGACCAAGGGTTTGGTGATCTTAAACCGGGAAGGAACTGCGGTTATCCGTTCCGCTAAAGGGATACCCAACGAAGAGATAGAGAAATTCAACACCGGAAGTGTGAAATTTGGCGGGGAAGAGGAGATTAGACCGGCACTTCCGGAGCTTGGTGAGTCAATTATTTTGCCAATTTCTTCTTCCCGGGGGGAACTTGGCTGTTTAGTTCTCGGTGAAAAAATTACGAAGAAAGACTACACAACCGAAGAGACTGAGTTTCTGAAAACGGTTATAAATATAGCCGCCACCGCTGTGGAAAATGCACTGATTATTGCCGAATTGAAAGAAGTGAACAGAAACCTGGACGGAAGAATAAACCGGTTAAGTTCACTTTTTGAACTAAGCAAAGAGTTTGGCTTGCTTTCCGATGAAAGAAGGATCAGCAAACTTTTGGCGTACTCTTTACTTGGGCATTTTCTTTCATCGATCTACGCAATAATTTACTTTGAAGAGGGGCACAACCGCGTAATAGATACCACAGTGCCAAAAATTAAAGAAATAGTTGAAGATTTGGCAAATCGTTCGATCACCACTCATCACCTCGGGGCTTCGGTTAAAGAGCTTCATCCCGATTTATCGGGGCTGAAAATTGAATTAGTGGTGCCGATGAAAATTCAAAACGAAACTAAAGGTTTGATTCTACTCGGGAAAAGGGGCGGCGCATACGATTATGAAGAGACTGATATCGAGTTTATCTATTCAATAGGAAGCCTTGCCATTATTTCATTAGAGAATAAACACCTCTTTATGGAGGCATTGGAAAAACAAAAACTTGAGGAAGAATTAGAACTTGCAAAGGATATTCAAAAAAATCTGTTGCCAAAATCTATTCCGGAAATGAAATTTTATGATATTGCCGCCACTTCAATTTCTTCAAAGCAGGTGGGAGGCGACTATTACGACATTATCCGAAAAGATGACACGAACTACTACATCGCAATCGGGGATGTTTCCGGTAAGGGGGTGCCTGCTTCTTTGCTGATGGCGAATCTTCAGGCGTTTTTGAAATCGATCTGCAGGCAGGAGGCCGAAATTTCGTCTTCCACCGGTATTATTAATGATTTAGTTTCGGAAAACACAACAGACGGCAGATTTATTACATTTTTCTGGGGGATAGTTAACGATGAAACACGCAGCTTCACCTATGTGAATGCAGGGCACAACCCGCCCCTGTTGGTGAGAGCCGGTGAAATCAGGTACCTTGATAAGGGGGGGATAATCCTGGGGGTTATGCCAACAATGCTGCCTTATGCTTCGGAAACGATTGAACTGCAGCAGGATGACCTGTTGGTGCTTTTCACCGACGGTGTTACCGAAGCAAAAAGCCCCGAAGATGAAGAGTTCACTGATGAAGCATTGGAAGCGTTGGTGAAATCCATTACCGGGTTGCCGGCAAATAAGGTATTGGAGAGAATAACGGAAGAAGTAAATAAGCACGCAAACGGCGCTATGCAGTCGGATGACATTACCGTAATTGTGATAAAAGTTAAATAAATTGAGAATCAGTAACATTTTCTTCGACAGAAAGTTTGCAATAAATTTTTTCACCACAATCGTTATGCTGATTGGGTTGTTGAGTACATACCAAATTATATTCATCAACAGCACTTCCAACGATGAGTGTTTATGGTACGCAGGCAAAAACAGCCGGGGCGAGTGGGGCATCGTAATAAGGGATGTGTTGCCCGGTGGGGCTGCGGATTTGGCAGGGATAAAAAACGACGATATGCTGCTGGCAATCAACGGCAAAATGGTGAACAACGCGTTTGACGCGCAAAAAATTCTGGATAAGTTGGATTACGGCGAGCTTGCTGAATACACAATCGACCGAAACGGCAAACAACTAACCGTGAATGTGAGGGTTAAGAAAGTTTTAAATTATCTTGACCTTAGCTACAACATATTTCTGCTGGTCTGGCTTGCTGTCGGGTATTTAGTCCTGATTTCAAATCCTACCGGTATAGTTAATGTTTTATTTTACCTGATAGGTTTCCTGGGCGTTCTTTCAACCACCCGCGGAGCTTTTATTGATCGGTTTGTTTACCTTAACCCGAAATTTGAAGTGCCGGAGTGGTATTTTTACCCCTGGATAGTTATTAATTCGTTTTCTGCCGGCGTGTTTATTCACTTTTTTCTGAGGTTCTTCAAAAAAGGTGATGGGCTATACCAACGGTATGAAGTTTATGTAAATTACGCCATTGTTATTATGGTTTCCATTTATGCCATAATTGACACACATTTACGAATCATTGCCGGTGGGGGAAACGGAACCGGAGTGCAGCCTGATCTTGTGTTTACCATTTTACACATGATTGCTTATAATTTTGGGTTAATAAGTTTAATTGTAGGCACTATCAGGCAGTGGCGCTCACCTGAAGGGGTGCCTTTAAGATGGCTTACGGGAATTTATATCCTCGGGTTTTCTGCAATGGTGGGGGTTGCTTTCTTTGCCCCGCGCAACAACCTTATATTTTACAATAACCCCGAATTTTATTTGGTGCTTTTAACCCTTTCGTTGATACCGATCTCTTTTGCCTACGCAATTTTCAGGTATCAGCTGATGGATGTTAGCATTGTTGTGAAGAATACGATACTTTACGGCACCGTAACCGTGATGGTTGGCGTTCTTTATTTTGTGGCAATTTATGTTGTCGGGCAGATGATCGGCAATGCTTTCGGGGCTGAATACAGAAATTTTGTTGCTCTTTTAAGTTTTGTAATTTTTGCGCTTGCTTTCAAAAATACAATTGAACGGTTGCAGGATTTGATTACAAGGAGGTTCTTCCCCGACCAATATTCGAACACACAGATTCTAATGGGTTACAGTGAAGAACTGGCTAATATTGTGGGGATGGAGAATATTCTCAAATCAGTGAGCCGAACTTTTAAAGACCTGATCCTTGTCAAAAAATTTGCCCTTTATCTTTCCGAGGGGGATACTTTTACACTTGCTGCTGATTTTGGGGTTACTGACAGGCGAGAGAAGCCGGATTCTTCGATCTCCGAGTTAGAGCCAAGATATAATTTCTTCCTTGAAGAGGGGAAAGACAAGGTAATAACCCAAAAATCTTTGGAAGTTTTTATCGGCGGAGACGCTTCATGGGTAACAAGTGAGAATTTCCCCCTTATTATTCCACTGAAAGTTAACAGGAAGATAACCGGGCTTATGTTTCTTGGTGAGAAACTTAACGGCAGACCTTATGCCCAGAAGGATATAGATTCAATTAGTTCTGCCGCTTCACAAATTGCGGTTTCGTTGGAAAACGCAAGGCTTTATGAGGAAGAAACAAAAAAAGTACAACTTGAACGCGATCTTAATGTTGCACGGGAGATACAGGAATCACTATTGCCGGGCAGTTTTCCGATTAACGAGAATATTGAGATATACGGCAGAATGGTACCCGCATCGCACATCGGTGGTGATTATTTTGATGTGATTAAGGTATCGGACTCACAGTTTTTCTTAGTGATAGGCGATGTAAGCGGCAAGGGGCTTCCTGCAGCTATTCACATGACGAGGGTGCAGGCTATGCTTCGGATGCTTTGCACGAACGACAGAACCCCCTCAGTGATTTTGAAAGAACTTAACCGTCAGATTTACAGCTCGCTCGGTAAAAATTGGTTCATAACGATGACGCTGATTGGTTTGGACACCGACAAGAATTGCATCTGCATCTGCAGAGCCGGGCACACTCCTGTTCTTATCTCGCAAAACGGGAGAACAGACTTTCTGCAGCCGAGAGGGTTAGCGGTCGGGTTGGATAAAGGTGACCTGTTTGACCTCCACTTAGAAGAATTAAAACTTGAACTTCAGCCCGGCATGTCAATGCTTCTGTTTTCCGACGGTGTTACCGAAATGATGAACCCGGAAAATGAACTTTTTGGCGATGAAAGACTGAAAGCCGTTTTTAATGAGTTTAACGGTTCGAGTGCGCCGGAAATGTATGAAAAGTTAAGTGAACAACTCAGCAATTTTCGCCGGGATCGGGAGGCATACGATGATGAAACTGCGCTGTTTGTAAAGATTAAAGCGTGAGGAAGCATCAGGGATTTTCAATTGTGCGATAGTTGACTATTCGAGACAATTCAAGACTATTCGTCCGGTTTGCGCACCTTTTATGATTTTTACCGGAAATGCGGAAATATTATGAGTAAATATTTTTAATCAATTATAAATTGGCAATTCCTCTATATTTAGTTTAATAACTTCGAAAAATATCAAAAGAATTTATTTGTTCACAGTTACATCTACAATTACATCTTTTCTCCCCACAAACAACATCGGATATGGAATTTCTTAATCAGGCGTGGGAGGTAATTAATCACTTAGATAAATACCTTGAAATGATAGCGGCACATTTTGGCAGGGTTACCTATATTTTCCTTTTTTTGTTGATTTTTTTGGAAACCAACTTTGTGCTTACGCCAATTCTGCCCGGTGTAACAATTATTTTTGCGGCGGGTGCGCTTGCAGCGGTTGGGATGCTGAACATCTATGCGCTGATACCTATTTTTATTTTTGCGGTTTTTTTCGGTGATATTCTGAACTATGTTCTCGGGCGATACTGGGGCGAAAAAGCGTACAAATTGGATAATAAGTTTATTCGCCCCTCATACCTTAAAGCTACGGAAGCTTTTTTTGATAAGCATGGGAGGACTACGATGTTCCTCGCTCGCTACTTCCCATTGGTCAGAACTTTTGCGCCTTTGGTTGCGGGCATCGTTAAGATGAAATTTGTGCCGTTTTTGGTGGCAAGTGCCCTTTCTGCAGCAATTTACATCACAATCTATACCCTTGCGGGTTATTTTTTCGGAAGCATACCTTTTGTTAAAGATAACCTCACTGTAACTCTTTTCGTGGTAGCATTTGCTTCGGTTATTCCTATGATCTACAAGGCGCTGATGAAATATTTGCGCCATAAAAAGGTTTCAGGGTGAGAGAGAATTGCCGGATAATTAGGTTTTGAGGCAAAAACATTCTTGCGGGTGAATGCAAAAAACCATACGAGGCGAGTTAACAGGTAGTGGGGGTAGGAATGACGGAAGCACCGGCAATGTATATTGCAGAGGTGAAAACCATACGGGTTGAGTTAACAGGTGGCGGATGAAAAAACTATTGAAAATATTGTAAAACAAAAAAGAGGCAGCCTTTTGGGACTGCCTCTTTTTTTTTGTCAGGTTTAATTTTTAGTCTTAAGTCTCTAATTTTTAGTTTTAACCTTCAGTCTTTAATCTTTAATTTTTAGTTTAAACTTTCTTTCTTCAATTGTTCTGAAAGTTAACCAAAAAAACTTTAAAAATTAAAAAGTATTCTTAATTTTCTTTTTACGGCGAACATACACGGTTACCCGGTTGCCCGATACCATTTTAGAAAGTAATATTAATTTTCTTTTTAAGCGCATAATCAAGAACGAACGCACTCGCCACGAAGATTGATGAGTATGTTCCGATGATTATACCGAAAAAGAGTGTGAACGCAAACGCACGAATAACCTCGCCGCCAAGGAGCAAGAGAATGAATACAGTCAGCAGCGTTGTACCGCTGGTAAGAACCGTTCTGCTCATTGTTTTGTTGATAGCCTCGTTCATGTGAGCAAAAAGGTCACCGCCCTTGTGAATGCGCATCGTTTCGCGCACTCTGTCGAACACGATAACTGTATCGTTGATAGAATACCCGATAAGGGTAAGAAATGCAGCGATAACGGTGAGGTCTATCTCCAAGTTCAAACCGGGGATTACATCGTAGAGCAGCGAGAAAATTCCGAGAGTTAGCAACACATCGTGAAACAACGCCAAAACCGCACCTGTGGCAAACACTAATTTGAAACGGAAACCTAAGTAAATAAGGATTCCAAGGAGTGAGAGAACCACGGCGATAACAGCATCTCTTTTAAGTTCAGCACCAATCTTGGGGCCTATTCTGTCTTCTCTTAAAACTTTGAACGAGTTGTCTTTTAACTTGGTACGCAGGTTTTCTTTAATGATATCCGCAACACCAATTCTGACGATAACTTCGGTGTTTGTGGGTTCCATCGAGACACGGGAAGCCTGAAAACCGTTATCAAAAAGCACTTGTGTAACATTTGTTGCGGTATCGGGTCCCGGAAAATCGTAGATATAAGAGCCGGTATTTGGGTCTTCTTTTTTGTGAATTGCCATACCTGGGTAAGCAGCTTTAATTTTTTCGTCTATACTCGAAACAATTTTCGTTTTTGCCTCTTTAGGCACCTCCTGCAACTCGGTTCTGATTAGAGTACCGGTTTCAGCGCCGAAAGTTTTTACTTCGATATTACCAAGACCAATGTTGGTAAGGTATTTCCTTATTTGTGTAACATCAATAGGTTTATCAAACCCGAGCACCACTTCAGTGCCGCCCTTAAAATCGATACCAAAATACAACCCCCGTGCGAGAATGCTTATCAATCCGAGCACGAAAATAATGGTTGAAAGCATATAGAAGTATTTCCTCTTACCGAGAAAATCAACATTAAGATTATGAAAAATTCGCATTATTTATAAAACTCCTAAATTCCTTTACAGATTAACCGATTGAGACAGGGTGACCCTTGTCGGTGAAATATTCAAAAACAACTTTTGCTATTACCAACGCTCCGAAAAGCGAGGTAAGAATACCAATCATAAGTGTCAGAGCAAACCCCTGTACCGGACCGGTACCAAACTGATACAGGATAATACTGGTGATAAGAGTTGTGATGTTGGAGTCCCAGATAGCAGCTCCTGCTTTAGCGAAACCACCTTCAACGGCGGCTTTAGCAGTTTTGCCGAGCGCCAGTTCCTCCCGGATTCTTTCGTATATCAGCACATTTGCGTCAACCGCCATACCGATGGTTAACACGATACCGGCAATACCGGGTAGTGTAAGAGTAGCCCCGAAAGCAGCAAGCGTGCCGATAATCAGAAAAATAACAAATACAAGAGCGAATGAGGCAATTCCTCCGGCGCCGTTATAATAGACGATCATAAAGAGGGCTACAAGAAGGAAACCAAAAAGCACCGATTGCAAACCGGCTGAAATGGAGTCTTCACCGAGCGATGGACCAACGGTTCTTTCTTCGATAATTTCAACGGGTGCGGAGAAGGCACCGGCGTTAAGGATGTTGGCAAGAAGTTTAGCCTCGTTGAGGTCTTTCATACCGTCGATCTGGCTTCTTCCGCCGGTGATTTTGGTTTTAATTGTAGGTGCAGAGTAAATAACACCATCGAGCACAATGGCGCATCTTTTATCGATATTAGCCCCTGTAATTCTTGCCCATTCAACCGAGCCTTCAGAGTTCATCGTCATCGAAACGACAGCGCCTGCGCCGCCGGTTGGGTCAGGTGTTCCGACCGCTTCGGTGATTACACCGCCGGTAAGTTCGGCTTTTTTATTAACGCAGAGCAGATAGTAGAATTTTTCGTCGCCTACGCCCGCAGGGTTGTTCATAAACAAGAACTCGTCGTTATCGCTAAGAACCGCCTGCGCAACGGGCGAGTCTAACATTTTCTGAACTTTATCTTTGTTAACAGCGGGCACATAAATATCGCCGTTTTGCTGGTTAATTTGCAGAAGAACAAACAGTGGGTTTTCTTTAGCGATTTGTTCCTGCGATTTAGCCGCGGTATCGTTAGCGGCTTTTTTGGCGGCGGTATCGTTTTGTTTACCGGTATCTTGCTTAGCCACGGCGGTAGAGTCAGGCTTTGCCACAGCGGTAGAGTCAGCCTTGGCAGTTTGGTTCTCAGATGTTTTTGCGGAATCAACGGTATCCTCAACCTTACCGGCGGCAATTGCTTTATTCAATTGTTGAATTTTCTCAATGGCATATTGCGGATCACGCACCATTTTGAACTCTAACAGAGCAGTGCTTTGAATCAGTTGCCTTGCTTCTTCTTCGTTTGCAATGCCGGGTAGTTCAACGACGATACGGGCGTCACCCTGTTTTTGAATTGTCGGCTCCGAAACGCCGTATTGGTCAATTCTGTTTCTTAAGATTTGTTCGGCACGGGCAACGGCGTCCACCGCCTGATCGTGCAGTTGTGAGGCAATTTTAGAGTCGTCATCATCAATAGTGCCGAAATATCTGTTCAGGCTGATTTTAGCTTTCTGCAATTTTTTGACAAAAACATCAACTACCGATTCATCGTTAGCAATAGCCTCTTTGGAAGCTTCATCGAGTAATTTTAGAAAAGTTTGGTCAGGCTCGTTGGCAAGTTTTTTAAGCAGTTCTGTAGTGTTCACTTCGAGAACCACACGCATACCGCCTTGAAGATCCAACCCGAGTTTTAGCCTTTTCGCTCTGTCTTTAGCATAGTCAGGGTCGGCAGTTTTTAACGAATCTTCAAAATTTTTGAGTTGTGTTTCCAGTTCAACTTTATCAATTTTGGGATTTTTCGCCAGAATCAGCTGCTTTTGAGCGGCAACTTTTTCTTCGATAGCCGTGGTGTTCAGGTAATCTTGATATGTCGGGAATAAAAAGTAAGCCGACAAAGCAACTAATGCAACAGTGATCAGGATCCTGTAGATGTACTTTTCCATAAGTTAACTTAACTCGATTATTTAAAATGAAAAAAAATTCAGAACAGCAATTTACGGTTAAGTCCTTAAAAATTCAACTTATTTGGCAATGCACCATGTTAATAAATCGAAAAAAAGTGCCGGAATTGTTAAATTTAAGTTTGTATTAGTGATAAATTTTAAAATTTTCAGGAAGAAAAGAAAATTTAATGAAACCGAAAGAGATTTTAAGTAACCGGTTTTCGGCTGACGAAGTTGCTTCGTTGCCGGAGAGAAGCGAAATAAAAGAGAGTGATAAGTGGGATGTAACCCACATTTTTGCGAATGACGCCGCCTGGGAAGAAGAATTTTCTGCTGTTCAAAAAAAGCCCGAAAAGTATTCGGAGTTCAGGGGTAAGATTTCCGGAAGTGCTGCTTCACTTGCCGAATGTATTAAGTTTGACGAGGAAGTTTCGATTTCTCTCGGGAAGCTTTACTTATATGTTATGCTGCAGAAAGACAGCGACCTGCGCGTTAATCTTTACAGAGGGATGCACGACAGGATCAGCAATCTGATTACGATTGTGGGTTCGAAGTCATCGTTTATTCTGCCGGAAATTAACAGCACACCCGATGAAATAATAGAAGAGGCTATCCAAAAGCACGGTTTGGCAGAGTACCGGCACTTCTTTGATGACCTCAGAAGGAAAAAAGCCTACACCCTTTCGGAGAAGGAAGAGATGCTGATGGCGCTTTCGGCGGGCGTTCTGAACGGGGCTTATGAGGTTTTTTCGATCTTTTCGGACGCAGATTTGCAATTCCCAAGTGTGAAAGATGAAAACGGCAACGAGATTGAAATTTCCAACGGAAGGTTTTATGCCTCGCTTTATTCGAAAGACGCCGCCTACCGCGAAAGGGCATATAAAGCGTTTTATAAGCCTTTTATCGACTATTCAAACACTTTTTCGGTTATTTTTAACAATAATCTTAAGGGTAAAATTTTCAATGCAAGGGCGAGGAACTTTGAAAGTTCACTTCAGGCGGCACTTCACGCAAATAATATCCCCGTTGCGGTTTACGACAACCTGATTGATACAGTTAACGCAAACCTCGCGCCGATGCACCGGTGGGCGGAAATTAAGAGGGAGCGGCTCGGGAAAGATAAAATTCATCCGTACGATGCTTATGTTACCATTTTTGATACTGCGGATGTTAAAAAATATTCGTGGAGTGAAGCCGTCGGGCTTGTATTGGATTCGTTGGAAGTGATGGGCACGGGCTATGTGGATATGCTTAAAAAGGCTTTTAACAACAGATGGGTGGATGTTTATGAAACCGCAGGGAAGCGCTCGGGGGCATATTCTTCAGGTTGTACATACGGCACACACCCTTATGTTTTGATGAATTTTTCGGGGATGCTGAACGATGTTTTCACGCTTGCACACGAGATGGGGCACAACATGCACTCGTGGTTTACGGGTGAAAACCAGCCTTTTGTGTATGCCGATTATTCGATCTTTTTGGCGGAAGTTGCCTCAACTTTCAATGAATCGTTGTTGTTGGAGCACCTGATAAAAATTTCGACCACGAAAGAGGAAAAACTTTCGTTGATGGAAAAATATCTGAACAGCGTTACCGCCACTTTTTACCGTCAGACTATGTTTGCGGAATTTGAAAAAACTGTGTATAGCCGCGTGGAAGCGGGCGATGCGCTTACTGTTGAAGAGCTTCGTGAGCTTTACAAATCAGTCTATTCTAAATATTGGGGCGCTGCCATGGAAGTGGATACTGAAGAAGAATATACCTGGGCAAGGGTGCCGCACTTCTATTACAATTTCTATGTTTATCAGTATGCAACAGGAATGGCAGCCTCGGAAGCTTTGGTTAGCCTTGTGAGAAAAGAGGGTGAACCGGCGGTTAACCGTTATCTCAATTTTCTGAAAGCGGGCAAATCTGACTATGCCATTAATATTTTAAGAAATGCCGGTGTGGATATGGCTAAACCTGACGCCATTAAAGCAGTTATCACCAAAATGAGCACAATCCTTGATGAAATGGAAAGGATGGCGTAGGAGCTATTTAAAGCTAATATTAGCCTTTCTGGAACCTGTTCCGCCACCCCAGTTCAGGCTTTGATCCCTCAGGTTAGCCTGCTGGTTTTGTTGTTGGTTAGCCTGTGGTGTGTATGAAATAGAGCCTACTTGCATCCCCCGATAGCTTGCCTGCTGGTTGTTAACCACTTCAAACAGGTTTCTTTTTGGTAAATCTTGCTGAACAACAGGCATTTGTATTCTGCTTTGAGTTCTTATCCTGCGGTTTTCAATATCTCTTCTGACGGGCGGTACCATCGGGTCAGAACTTTGAGGTGCTGCCTGCCCCGGCTGTTGGTACTGTTGCTGATATTGCTGTTGCTGGGCTTGTTGTTGTTGCGCTTGCTGGCTTGAATCGATGTTCACTTTCGAGCGGTCAACATCCGGTATTTTCGCTTTTCTTACTTTCGTCTTTTTATCGGGGTTTTTCAGCATTGCCATCTGTGCGGCATAAAGTTCAGGCCCCGTTTTTTGCGGTTTTTTGCCGGTAATCAGCGCTTTAATTTTTGCATACGAGAAAGCGATAATAATGAATACAACGATAAGAATCGTGAAAACAATAACAACATTTTTAACTAACGGGATTATATCGGTATTCATTTATTCAGGCTAATTTATTATCTGTTTTCCTTTGGATATTGCCACACCCTCGCACATATCTTAGAACAGGGAACATCTGTATCAGGTGCATTCGGGTGAACAAAAAATAGTAAAAAATATTTTCAAACTTAAACCGTAATGTAATAAAAATTTTTTGACTAAAATAAGCAGCAGCCTTAAAGATGCACGCTACAGGCTTAAAACATCGATACAGATCACATAATTATAATTTATAATAAAGTTCGTGTTTGTATTTTTCACGAAATCGTGGTAAATTAGCCGTTCTATTTTATTTTTTTTCACCCGGAGATCTGAAATAATGACAAAAGCCGATTTGGTAGATATTATCGCTGCCGGCACAGGACTTACAAAGCTGGAAACCGAAGCCGTTGTGGAGGGATTTTTTAAAAGCGTAATCGAAGCCCTGGCTGAAGGGAGAGGAATTGAAATCAGGGGTTTTGGTACCTTTAAAGTTAAGAAAAAAGCTGCAAGGTATGCCAGAAATCCCAAGAGTGGAGAAAAAGTTTTCGTGCCCGAGCACCACATCCCTGTTTTTAAATTCTCTAAAGATTTTAAAAATCGGGTTGACGACGGCATGAAAGGGAAATAACCTCCCTTTTTAAATTACAACCATTTTAAATTATGGATAGAGAAACCGGTTTTAGGAAATGTGCTAACTGTGGGACTGAAAACAGCCCCGACTCTTCCTTTTGCAAGAATTGCGGTTCACCGCTTTCTGATGAAACAGGGAAGAATCCGGCACATCCTGTCAGAAGAATATCCCGAAAACGCAAGGCTAAAGGGTCAAACTCCGAAAGCAAAGCCGCACTGATTGTTTTTGTGGTGCTGCTGATTGGGGGGTTACTGCTTCTTTCAGGTTCGGGGACTTTCGATTTTCCGAAAGCCGACACTTCCCACGAGGGGCATAATCACCCTACGGATCAGAATCCGATAATTCCACCGGATGCCGGAAATAATGCTGCAGCGCTTAACTCTCAGATTGCTAATCTGGAAAATTTGCTGGCTGCTGAACCCGGAAACGACTCGCTGCAACTTGAATTAGCACATAAATATTTTGATAAGAAAGAGTTCACAAAAGCGATTAATGGCTATACACTCTATCTGAAAAACCACCCCAACTCACCGGAAGTGCTGACCGATATGGGGGTTTGCTATTTTAACTTAGAGAATTTTGCCGAGGCGGAAAAGAATTTTTTGAAAGCTTTGGAACTTGACCCCCAACAACAGATTGCCAACTTAAATATGGGAGTTGTTAAATTGGTTCAGGACCAAAGGGATGCTGCAAAAGAATGGCTGACAAAAACAGTTAGGCTGAACCCAAACTCTGAAACAGGTTCAAGAGCTAAAGCCTTGTTAAAAGAAGAATTAAAAGTTGATTTAGATAACTAAAATTTAACTTTTTAACTTCTGTTTTCAATTTGATTTAGATTAAAAATTAAAATTAAAAATTTAAGAAATAAAAAACCAACAATTAACCCGGAGATTTAAATGCCCTGCGGAAAAAAGCGCAAAAGACATAAAATGTCAACGCACAAGCGTAAAAAAAGACTGAGAAAAAACAGACATAAGAAAAAAGTAAGATAGCCTGAAATAACATTGACGGCTTCTTAAGTTTTTATGAAGCCACCTTAGCTCAGCTGGTAGAGCAAATCATTCGTAATGATTAGGTCGCCGGTTCGAATCCGGCAGGTGGCTCCCCCTTCGTTTAAGGAGGAGGCTGTTGGTCACCACGGAAACTGAACTCATCGCCATTGCAGCACCTGCGATCATTGGATCTAACAAGAACCCATTAAAGGGGAAAAGTACACCCGCCGCTATTGGTATCCCAATCATATTATAGATAAACGCCCAGAATAAGTTCATTCTGATAGTTTTAACCGTTGCTTTCGAGAGTGAAATGGCGTTTATTATCTTCATCAGGTCAGCTTTTATGATGGTCATTTTGGCAACATCAATTGCGATGTCGCTGCCGGTTCCCATAGCAATGCTGATATCCGCCTGTGCTAAGGCGTTGCTGTCGTTTATACCGTCGCCGACCATACCGACGGTTTTTCCTTTCGCCTGAAGTTCTTTAATGAACTCCGCCTTATCAGCCGGAAGCATTTCGGCTTTGAAGTGTTGAATTCCGGCTTTTTCGGCTATTTTTTGAGCAGTTGCGGGGTTATCACCCGTTAACATATAAACATCTATGCCGCTGAGTTGCAACTGCCTGATTGCTTCAACAGATGTATCCTTTATTTGATCTTCAATTGCAATAACTGCAAGAGCGTTTGTTTCGTTTGCGAACCAGATAACTGTTTTTGCGTTATCTGTCCATTGAACGGCTTTTTGATTCAGGTGCTCCGGAATTGCAATGTTGTGCTCCCTGAGCAGTTTTGCGTTTCCTATGAAGTAGCGTGCTCCCACTATCGTTCCGTATGCTCCCATACCGGTCAGGCTTGTGAAGTTTATGATTTCTTTGAATGTCGTGCTCCCGATATAATCCACCACTGCAGCTGCAAGAGGGTGCTCTGACCTTGCTTCAAGCGAGGCAAGTATTTCCGGTTGCGGTGTTGTGTTTTCAGCCCATTGGATATCTGTTACTGCCGGTTTCCCTTCGGTGATTGTGCCGGTTTTATCGAAGATAATAGAATCCATTTTTTTTGCCAGTTCTAAGCTTTCGGCGTCTTTTATCAATATTCCTTGCTCTGCGCCTTTACCGATACCGACCATAATTGCGGTTGGAGTTGCCAACCCCAAAGCACAGGGACACGCAATAACCAGCACAGTAACCATTGCAAGCAATCCGTGTGTGAACTCGCTTGTTCCGCCGATAACCACCCACGCGGCAAGTGAAAGCAGGGCTATTATTATAACAGTTGGCACAAAAATGGCGGATATTTTATCAACTAATTGTTGCACGGGAGCACGGCTGCCCTGTGCTTCCTGAACCATTTGAATTATGTGTGCAAGAAGTGTATCACCGCCTACTTTTTCAGCCCGGAAGTTAAAACTTCCTTTCTGGTTAATTGTGCCGGCAAATACTTTGTGTCCTGCGGTTTTTTCAACGGGGAGCGGTTCGCCGCTTATCATGCTTTCATCGATAAAAGATGAGCCTGAAACCACGACACCGTCAACTGCAATTTTTGCACCCGGCTTTACTACAATTTCATCACCAACGCGGACATTGGAAAGCGGCACTTCCTTTTGAATTCCATCGAACAGGACTGTAACGGTGTTTGGCTGCAGCCCGATCAGTTTTTTGATTGCCGAGGAAGTTTGCCCTTTTGCTTTGTCCTCAAGGGTTTTGCCCAACAGAATAAATGCGATAACCACGCCGGCAGCTTCAAAATAAACATGTGCTTCAAGCCCTTTGGAGGTCCAAAACTCGGGGTAAACCGTGTTAAAAACGCTGAAAATGTATGCCACTCCCGTGCTTAATGCCACCAAAGTATCCATGTTTGCCGTGCCGTGTTTCAGCTGTTTCCATGCTCCGATGTAGAATCTTCTGCCAAAATAGAGTACGATTGGGGTTGCGAGCACCCACATTATCTCGTTTGCATAAGGCATGCTCATAAAAAACATCCCTATTACAACCAACGGAATCGAAAGCGCAATAGCGCCGGTTGTTTCTAAATAAAGCTTTTTTGACTCTTTTTTTCGGAGGTCGTCAACATCGGTGTTTTTTTCATCGGTAACTAAATCGTAGCCGAAATTTTGTACCGAAATTTTCAGTTGTTCCGGGGTGATAAGTTTTGCGTCGTACTCAACCTGAACGGTTGCGTTGGCATAGTTAACGATCGCCGAGCCAACACCGGGCTGTTTAGCGAGCGTTTTCTGAACTCTGGTTGCACAAGCCGCGCAGGTCATGTTAAGTACGGGGTATGTTTTCTTTGTCATCGTATCTAATCCGTTGCATAAAATTTATAAGAAATTTTCAAAAACCCTTTTTGGCTGTTTTTGGCTGTTTTGGCTGTTTTTGCATTGCAGATTTTAAGCCTTTCAAAAAAACTCAAAAAATGCAAATCAACTCAATCCTTTTGGATGTGTTGGCGTTGCATATTTTTAAGGAGTTTTTAGAAATCCTTTTAGATGTTTCTTTGAATTGCTGCTTCTTTGAATTTCTTAATAACAATTCTGACTAACCTCGTCGGAATTGTACCCTATCTCGCAGGATTAGCGCCACATCTCGCCCAATTTGTGCCACATCTTTCAGGATTAGCGCCACATCTCATCCGTTTTGTGCCATAATTTTAATTTAAAATATAACTTATTAGATGTAAAAACACAAAACAGGTTCAATTTAAAAGAAATTTTTTGTTGAGCATGTAAAAATTTTTCCCTATTTTGTTGGTAATGCTTTTTTGAATTATTTCACAAATATTTCAATACTAAAATATCGATAATTGTTGGTATTTTTAATCCATAGCAGGCGGCGTAAATTTTTGTTACTTCGGGAATTTTTTATTACTTCGGGAAAATTGAATGACAGAACAATTACTTTTTGGTCAATATAGAATAGAATCCACCATAGGGGTGGGGGGAATGGCAGTGGTTTATAAAGCTTATTATCCCCCGCTTGATAAATACTTTGCAATAAAAAAATTGTCTGATACCCTATCAGCTGACCCTGATGCAAGATTAAGATTCCTCCGTGAAGCACGCACGCACTCAAAACTTGAACACCCAAACATTGTTCGATTTCACGATATTTTAGGGGACGCAAATTCCAACGATGTGTATATAATCATGGAACTTGTGGAAGGGAGAACACTTTCGAAAATTATAGGACGGGAAATGGGGCCCATCCCATTTGAGAAAGCATGGGTATGGTTTAAACAAATTTTAGAAGGAATTGGCTACGCTCATTCCATGGGTGTTATTCATAGAGATTTGAAGCCCGGTAATATAATTGTTACGCCTGAAGATAAAGTGAAAGTTTTAGATTTCGGTATCGCCAGAGACGAAACCGGGCAAACGATCACCCAGACCGGTCAGGTGGTGGGAACACTACAATACGCCAGCCCGGAGCAAATTCGGGGCGAAAGAATTGACCAAAGGAGCGACATTTACAGCTTGGGTATCACGCTTTACGAAATGGTCGCAGGTTGCCTGCCTTATGATTTTGCACCTAACTCAAGTTCTTATCAAATAATGCATAAGATTTTAACCGAAAATTTACCGGACCCTCGAAAATTTTATCCGCATATTCCTGAAAATATAGTACACGCAATATTTAAGGCAACTGAAAAAGATATTGAAAAAAGAACTCAATCGATAAATAAATTTATTTCAGAGTTAACCTCAACTGAAGAATTTTTAAATGATAACAGCTTTAATGAACCACTTAAAGCAAATATTTATTCAGATCCGACGGATTATTTCCAAAAGCCAAAATCCAATTTTAAGGACAAAGAGGAGTTAAAATCTGTTTCGATTGAGTCCCAGATAGAGAAACTAACCGAATTGTCGATGATTTTTCCGAATTTTAGAGTTACCGGTAAACCAAATGAAATTGTTATGGTTAATAATGAAGATGGGGCTGAATCTATTCGAAATAAATATAAAGCAATTGGTTCAATAAGTTTTCTTTTTATTTTCATGCTCTTCTTAGGAGTACCGGGTGTAGGTTCATTATTGGGGTTAGGGACCGTGTTTATTTATAGATATTTCTATAAAGAACACAAATTTATACAGGAAACACTCAAAATTACCGATAACGAATTAATCTTACAGAAAAAGCGTGAGGTTGTAGAATATCCACTTTCAGAGATTTCTGAAATCAAATTTACTGCAAATTTAAAAGCTTTTGAATTACGACTTACTAACCCTCCAAGACCGCCCTATGATTTTTTTAAAAATACGAAGACGGAATTGATGAACAGTTTAATTCCAATACTAAATAATATTTTGAGTCTCCGAAAAAATTAAGTTTATATTCAAGGGAAAAATGTGAAATAATCTATTACAACTCAATTTTTTGAATAAATCGTTAAAATATTACAATACTTTATGAAAAAGACCGTAATTTAAGAGGGAGTTCTAAAAATTTAATATCATCATCAAAATAAACCAAGTGCCCCAAATTTATTTTGGCAGATTTATGCCGGTCGGTAATCTTTTATCTCAGTGAGAATAAGTAAACTTATTTTTTTACAACATAAATTAAGCAGATCGATATGGAAAATTTAAACAAAGTTGCACGGGTTGCAGTTCTTTTCTGGATCCTTCGGATGGTAACGGTTACATTAGCTGGTTTTATCCCCGAAATAATTTACCGTCTTTTTAAGTTAACCAGAGATTCAGATTTCATTATATTCATCGTTATTCTTGCACTTACCGTCACAATCACACAAATAACCCGAAAGAAATATGTATCGGCGTTGTTTTGGTCAACCTTTATAATTTTAGTTACCTTAAGCGATGCACTGTTGGGAATAGTTTTACGGGCGTTAGAAGGGGATGCACTAATCAGCCTCATACTCTTTCTCGCCGGTTTTGTAATTACAATTTTTCTTTGGTACCAATCAAACCAAAACCTCGATGTTTATCCGATTAAAGAACAACAAAGAGAAATATTCTATTGGGTTACCTTTTTGTTTGCAAACGGCGTTGGTGAGGCGTTAGAAATTGAACTTGTCATTTTAACAGAAATGAGATACTGGGACATATTTGCCATTTTCGTTTTGTTACTCGGAATTGTAGTTTTATTACACTATAGTACAACAACTAACCGAAACATCCTGTTTTGGCTGGCAATTATCTTTACCCAGCCATTGGGCTATATATTTAAAGGTTTTATGGTGTCCTCGGGGTTTGAAGGTGGTTTAGGTTTGGGATTGGAGGGTGGTTTCCTTATTGGGATTGTAATGCTTACGGTTATATTACTTTTAGCCCACAACTTTGAAGATTTGGAGAAGATAGAGGTTTCGGATATTTTCCAAAGAAATAAGTACAGAGCTTTTTGAAGCCTTTTCAACAACTATTTTGATGATTTTAAAACAGAGAGAAAATGATGAATGAACAACTTCTTTTTGGTCAATACAGAATAGAGTCAACTTTGGGAATTGGTGGCATGGCAGTTGTGTATAAAGCCCACCACATCTCACTTGATAAACCATTTGCGATAAAGAAATTATCCGATACCTTAGCTGCAAACCCGGAGGCAAAAATGCGTTTCATCCGGGAGGCACGCACCCACGCAAAACTTAAACACCCTAATATTGTTGAATTTCACGATATCCTGAATGACGAGGCAACCGGTAATGTTTACATCGTTATGGAATATGTAGAGGGGAGAACGCTCTCAAAAATTATCGGGAAGGAAACGGGGCCCATCCCCTTTGAGCGGGCATGGATTTTGTTCAAACAAATTTTAGATGGAATTGCTTACGCCCACTCTATGGGGATTGTTCACAGGGACTTAAAACCGGGGAACATGATTGTTACGCCCAAAAACCAACTGAAAATTTTAGATTTTGGAATCGCACGCGACGAAACAGGGCACACGATAACACAATCCGGGCAAGTGGTCGGCACGCTTCAATACGCCAGTCCCGAACAAATTCGCGGGGAAAAAATCGACCAAAGAAGCGACATTTACAGCTTGGGTATCACCCTTTACGAAATGGTGGCGGGGCGCTTACCGCTTGAACTTGACACAAATTCAAGCTCATTCCAAATAATGCAGCGGGTAGTTTCGGAAGAATTTCCCGATCCGCGAAATTTTTATCCGCACATTCCCGAATATGTTATAAATGTACTTGCAAAAGCAACCGCCAAGAATATTAATGAGCGAATTCAGTCGGTTAACCAATTTAAATCCTTTTTTGAAGGCGTAAATCTGCCTGAAGAGCCGGCAAGCGGAAGTTTTCAGTTTGTGCCCGAGCAACCGAGTACGCCACCATTGCCTGAAAACCGGAGTCAATTTTCTTCACCTTCGTCGGGGTACGGAACTTCACAACCGAGTTATGGTGCTCCGCAGGGATATGGTACTTCACAACCGAGTTATGGTGCTCCGCAGGGATATGGTACTTCACAACCGAGTTATGGTGCTCCACAGGGATATGGTACTTCACAACCGAACTACGGTGCTCCACATTTGAATTATGCTCCGCCCGCTTCATTTCCTGTTCAGGTGGAAAGATTGAGGGAAATAAGCAAATTATTCCCAAAATTTGTTCTGAACCAATCGCAAGGAGCATTGATATTAGAAAACGACGAGGACGGAAAAGTTGAGTTTCGTAAATATCTCTTATATGGGATCATAGGATTATTTGTTTTTTTATTCTTGATTTTTTTGAATCGAAATGAAGAACTTGACATATCTATAATTCAACATATCTTTTTAAGTTTGATACGGACTGCCTTTTTCTCGGTTCCGATCTTAGTAACTCTTTTATTCAACACTTTCAGGAAAGAATTTCTTATCATCACAGACAGAGGGTTCATTTTGGAAAAGGACCGTGAAGGGCAACAGGAATTTTTGTATAAAGATATGAGCTGGGTTAATATCGCTCCGGGTTCAAATGCATTGGAAATTAGATTCACCAAGCCGTTGATAAAACCGAAAAGGTTTTTCGTGAATACCAAAAAAGAGTTATTACAAAGAATTTACCCCATAATGAAAGAAATTGCTCAAATGAAGAAACAGTGATTTTTTTGTTAGATCGGTTGAGAATTTTTCGAAAAAATGAAATTAAGCAGCCACTGATTGATTAAATTATTGAAGTGGCGATATTTGCTAAAATTGCGGAGTAAAAAGAGAAAAAACAATGCCTGAGCAACTACTTTTTGGTCAGTATAAGATAGAGTCAACCATTGGAGCGGGTGGTATGGCGGTTGTGTATAAGGCGCATCATGTATCGGTAAACAAGTATTTTGCGATAAAGAAATTGCTCGAGAACATGACTTCCAACCCGGAGGCGAGGCAGCGTTTTCTGCGTGAAGCGCAAACGCACTCGAAGCTTGAGCACCCTAATATTGTTCAGTTCCGTGATATTTTGAGTGCTGCGAACAATGATGATGTTTACATCGTAATGGAGTTTGTTGAGGGAAGAACTCTTTCGAAAATTATCGGAAAAGAAACAGGCCCGATTCCGTTTGAGAAAGCATGGGTTTTGTTCAAACAGATTTTGGCCGGAATTGGGTACGCCCACTCTATGAAAGCTGTGCACAGAGATTTAAAACCGGGCAACATAATCGTAACACCGGATAACAAAGTTAAAATTTTGGATTTTGGAATCGCAAGAGACGAGACGGGGCACACTCTTACCCAATCCGGTCAGATGGTTGGAACGCTACAATACGCAAGCCCCGAGCAAATTCGCGGTGAAAAAATTGACAAACGAAGCGACATCTACAGTTTAGGTATCACACTATACGAAATGGTGGCAGGCAGATTGCCTTTTGATTTTGACCCAAACTCAAGCACCTACCACCTCATGCAACGAGCTCTGACTGAAGATCTACCTGACCCAAGAGACTTTTACCCTTACATTCCCGAAAATGTTGTGGATACTATTTTCAAAGCTACTGAAAAAGATGTTCAAAATCGTATTCAATCGATAGATGAATTTTATGCCTGTTTAATTAATGAAGAAGCACCCAAATATGTAAAAAAGAAAGCTTCCGGTGGTTTTTCAAAGGATTCAACTTGGGAAAGTCCAACCACGAAGCAAATAAATTTAGATTTTAGTTCTATTGAGACTGAGATAATAAATTTAAAAAACTTATCACAAATTTATCCAAATTTTTCCATCAATGTAAAAGATGATGAAATTGAATTAGAGAACAGAGAGGATGGCAAAAAAGTGGTGCGAATTATTCTTTACTTTGTTATTTTATTTTTAATAATAATGTTTTTTTCTAAAGTCTTTATAGAGCCTGGATACCGTTTTAAAACGAAATTAATACTTTCTTATTTGCCATTTTATGCAAGTGCATTATTACCTTTTTTGATTCTTTTAAAAACTAGAATATTTAAAAAAGAGACAATTATTCTTACTAAAGAGTCATTTATACTAAAATCAAAAAAAAATAAATTATCTTTTAATTATATTGACTTGGCTTTAATTACTTATAATTCAAGCCAAAGATCGTTTAAGTTTTTTCCGAAAAACCCTAAGAGTAAGAAGATTCAATTTTTCAAAAATAGTAAGGAAGAATTGCTTCAGGATCTAAACTCAATCCTGAATGATATCTTGAAAAAAGCAAAAGAGTAATTCGGAAAAATCTTAAAAGTGGAAAGATTGATTACAGGTAGCTGAAAGTATGGTTAAATGTTGCACTGACTCACCTCTCCCCAAAAAATCCAGCCTCCTAACTCCTATCCCCAAAAACAAGCCATATCCACCCCAAAAAACAAGCCCCAATTTCTTTAAACCATCCCCCCCCCTAAAATCCGACCCTAACTTCTTTAAATCATCCCCCCCCGGCAAAAAACCTCCTCGCCCGCAAATCTCCTCCAAACCCCCTCTCAAATCCCACCGCCAATTCCCTCCCAAATCCCCCCCCCATTCCCCCGAAAACGGGCGCCACTTCTTACAAAAGAGATTGATTTTTGCCGATTTTGAGAAATTTCTATGCTTTTCATTTACAGAAATGTGGTTTAAAGCGATTAAACCCAATATCCGGGTTTGCACATTCTTGGCACATTATATGTATGGTAAGAAGTGAATATAGTGGAATGAATTATGTCCGGCGTGATATTTACAGTACCCGATAAATGCAAGAGATGTTATTCTTGCATCCGCGAGTGCCCTGCGAAAGCCATCAGGGTGGTGAACGGTCAGGCGCTCATACTTCAAGACCGCTGCATCAGCTGCGGGAACTGCGTATTAGTATGCTCGCAGCACGCCAAATGTATAATCAGCAACATAGAAGAGACCCGTGAACGGGTTCTTTCATCGATTGAAAACGAGCGCGTTGCGATTGTTGCGCCCTCGTTTGCGGCGTCGTTCCCTGACAATTATGAAAAAATACCCGCTGCGCTGAAAAGTCTGGGTTTTGACACTGTAGTAGAGACCGCCTTCGGGGCTGATCTTATCGGCGGTGATTACATCGAAGCGGTGATGCACTCGGAAATTCGCCCTGTAATCAGCACCGCCTGCCCCGCAATTTTCAACTATATTCAAAAATATCATCAGGAATTAGTGCCCAACTTAGCCACGATCGTCTCCCCGATGATCGCACTCGGGCGTTATTTGAAAAAAGAAAAGGGTGAAAACACAAAAATTGCTTTTATCGGGCCCTGTGTTGCGAAAAAAGATGAATACACGGATGAACCGGTTGAGGGAGTGATAGACTCGGTGCTGACTTTCAGTGAGTTAAAGGAAATGTTGCTTGAAGCTCACATAGTACCGGAAGAATTGGAAACAGTGCCCTTTGACCCCCCGCGGGCGGCTATGGGAAAGGCATTTCCGCTCGCCGGGGGGTTATTGAAATCAACCGACTTACCGGGTGATGTGCTTGATGAAGAGATAATTGTGGTTGAGGGAAGGGAAAAAGTTCTTGAAATAATTGATGAAATAGCCGCTAACAACATAAACGCCAAGTTTGTGGATATTTTGTTTTGTGAAGGGTGCATTTCAGGTCCGGGGATCGATTCAGATTTGAACTATTACTCTCGGCGCGAAAAAGTGATTGAGTTCATCAAAAAGGACCTGAAGCAGGTTGATAAAAAAGTGTGGAAAACGAACATATTCAACAGCAGGGATATCGATTTTTCACGAAATTTTATCCGCGGCAGCCAGAGGCGCCCGACACCTCCGGATGATAAAATTGCGGAAATTCTTGCAACCATTGGTATAAAGGAGAAGAAAGATGAACTTAACTGCGGAGCATGCGGATATGCAAGTTGCCGTGAGTTCGCAATAGCTATAGCTAAGGGGTTAAGCGAGAAAGAGATGTGCCTGCCGCACCTGTTGGATGAAATAAGGGAAGCCTACGATAACCTTCACGAAACGGAAGCAGCGCTTCACTCGGCGGAAAAACTTGCTTCGATTGGTCAGCTGGCTGCAGGGGTTGCGCACGAAATTAACAATCCGCTCGGAACAATTATGGTTTATGCGGGGATTTTGAAGAAAATTGCGGATAAAAAGAAGATTTTTGACGATATTACGGATGATCTTGATATGATTATGGGCGAAGCTAACAGGTGCAAAACAATAGTTGCGAACCTGTTGAACTTCGCACGGCAAGGTAAACTGAATGTTACTTCTTTCGATTTAATTGCAGATATACGCAACATACTGAAAAAGATGGAAGTAACCGGAAAACTGAACGGAATAATGGTTGATGATGAGCTTCCGTGCTCCGGGAGCATGATGATACAAGGTGATAAGGAGCAGCTTGAACAGGTAATATCGAACCTGCTGTTCAATGCCGTTGATGCGATGCAGCACGCGGAAAACAAAATTTTGCGTGTTGGGTTCGAAGATAGTGGGGAGAACTTGAAACTTTTTATTGCCGATACGGGCAAAGGGATAGAGAAAGAGAACTACAACAAAGTTTTCACACCTTTTTTCACCACGAAAGAACCGGGCAAGGGAACCGGTCTGGGGCTTGCCATTTCCTACGGCATTATCAAAATGCACAAGGGAGATATTGGCTTCCAAAGTGAGGAGGGGAAAGGCACTGAGTTCTTTATCCGGGTTCCGAAGCGGCAATTTTCTAATATATGAAGGTTACAAAAATGAACTACGAAAAGAAAATATTATTAGTTGATGATGACATAGATGTTCTGGAGCAGAACAAGATTTTATTTGAAGCTGAAGGATTTCAGGTGGAAACAGCTGAAAACAGCGTTGATGGTTATGAGAAATTTCTTGAATTTAAGCCCGCTTGCGCCATTGTTGATTTGATGATGGAAGAATACGACTCAGGGTTTGTGCTTGCACACAAGATAAAACGGCACCCGATGGGGAAGAAGATCCCTGTGTTCATCGTAACGGCGGTTGCAAGTCAGGTTGGGATGCAGTTTGACTCGATGACCCCTGAAGAGCGGGAGTGGATTCACGCTGAAGATGTTCTTAACAAACCGGTGGTAATAAGCGATATATTGGTGAAATTATCCGACTTCTACAAGGAGCAGCAGTAGCCGGTTACTATGAAATTTTTAGCCGGAAGCTAAAAACCTAAAAGCCGGAAGCCAAGCACCGGAATAAAAGAGAGAATCAGGAGCACGATACCGTGGAAGTATCAGAAAAACCCGCAAAGATACTTTTAGTTGACGACGAAGAGTATCTGCGAAATGGTGTTAAGCGAATCTTACAGATCGAAGGATTTGAGGTAGAAACTGCTGAAAACGGCACCGAAGGGATCAAATTAGGCACAGAGATTGATTTCGATGTTGCACTGCTTGATCTTAAAATGCCGGATATCAGCGGCATCGAAGTGCTCCGCAGTATCAGAGAGAAAATGCCCAACACAATATGCTTCATGGCAACGGCTTATGCCAGCTACGAAACGGCGGTAGAAGCAACAAAGTTAGGTGCCGAGGGTTACATTCTGAAGCCATTCACTCCCGATGAGTTAATTCACAACATCGAAAAGGGGCTTCAGAAGCGCCGGCTGATTCTTGAAGCTGAAAGGCTTCGGTTGGAGCGGGAAGCCCGGCTGCTTGAACTTGCTTTCGAGCGCAGCCGGCTGAACACGATAATCAATCTGCTGGCAGACGGCGTTCTGGTAATGAACCAATTCGGCGAAATGGTTTATTATAACCCCGCGGCTTTGCGGCTGTTTGATGTCGATAAAATTTTATTGGCTGAACGGATATTCGAAGTGTTGCCGCCGGAAGTACGGGAGATTGCGGAAGCGATACTGAATAACGACTCTTTCACTGATGTTTCGCAGTCGGTGCAGTATAAATTGCATCAGGATAGCGAACAACCGGAGATATTTGTAGAGGCTACATGCTCGCCAATTCCTGACAACGAGAAGAAAAAAACAGCCGGAGTTGTAGTTGTTGCCAAGGATATAACCCAGTACAAACAGATAGAAAACCTGAAATCGCAGTTTGTTTCGATGGTTTCGCACGAGTTGAAAGCGCCGGTAGCTGCTACAATCGGTTTTCTTGACCTGTTGGGTAACCCAAAGCTGAACCTAAGCGATGAGCAGAAGCAGGATTTTCTTGACCGGAGCACCTACCGCCTGAAAAGTCTGCTGACAATGGTGAACGACCTGTTGGATATCTCCAGAATTGAGCTGAACACTGTTAAGAGAGAAATAGTGAAACTTGACCTGGCTGTTTCGGTAGCTGATATAGTTCAAATGATGGAATTTGAAGCGGCAAAGAAGAAGATTACGATACACTTCAATAAAGATGAAGAAACAACCTACACAGTTGAAGCGGATAAACCGGAGATTGAAAGGGTTATTACCAATCTGCTGAGCAACGCCATTAAGTACAATGTTGAAAACGGCGAAGTGTTTATTTCGCTGCAAAAAGCGGGTGCTTATGTGCTGTTGGAAGTGAAGGATACCGGAATTGGTATGCGCCCGGAAGAGAAAGAACGCCTCTTTTCGGAATTTTTCAGGGCGAAAAACGAAAAAACGAAGGGCATTCACGGAACCGGCTTAGGGCTTTCGATCGTGAAAAAAACAATCGATCGCTATGCCGGGAAGATCGAAGCCGAAAGCGAGTACGGAAAAGGCTCTGCCTTCAGGGTTTATCTGCCTGAAAAGGCTGTGATTTAAGGTATTATTAATGATGGTGAAACCCGCGAGGGGGTAAGGTTTATCTGCCTGAAAAGGCTGTGATTTAAAGTATTCAGGATTTTTAAAGATCTTTAAACATTTTTAACATTTTCTAAAGTTGTATAATTTTTTTTTCAAGGGTATTTTAATTTAACTTTCGGGCGTGCCCCGTTGGGCACAGAAGTCATAACTGCGGAACCAATTTGTTGCATTCTGTGGAAGGTTCCTCTCGGGAGAAGTCTCCCTGTTTCAAAAGATCCTGATAAAAGGATCTGATTGCTTGTAACAGACAACAGCTAAAAAATTAAATGAGGATGAATAAGTTTATGTCACTCATTGCTATAATTGACGACGACCCGGATATTATCGACGCCACATCTATAGTTCTTATGGCTAACGGCTACAAAGTAGCGACCGCCAACAATCCGACCGACGGATATAATCTGATTATGGAAAAATCACCCGCTTTGATCATACTTGATGTAATGATGAACGAGCCGGACGACGGTTTCTTCCTTGCTCAGAGGCTCCGTCGAGAAGGGGTTACCACCCCAATCATTATGTACACATCAGTCTCTAAAGCATTAGGTTTTGAATTTGGTAAAAGCACCATGGTGCCGGTTGACGATTTCGTTGAGAAACCGATAACCGCCGATGATTTGCTTCAAAAAGTTCAAAATTTGCTTAAAAAGAAATAGAGGTGCAAAATGCTGGAACTTGAAAAAAATAACCTTACCCGCGAAATTGAAGAATTTGCAGGTAATTATAACAATAATCGCACGGCGTTAATGCCGTTGCTTGAGTATATCCAAGGTAAATATCATCACATCCCCGATTTTGCTCAACAGGAAGTGGCAAGAGTGCTCGACATACACCCGGTTGAGGTGTATGGAGTGGTTTCTTTCTATTCTTTTTTGAATGAAAAACCGAAAGGGCGCAACATCGTCAGGCTTTGCAAATCGGTTATTTGCGACATGGGCGGCAGATGTGCCATTGCAAAAGCAATTGAAAGGGAAATTGGGGTGAAATTCGGTGAAACAAGCCCCGATTTGAAGGTTACCCTTGAATTTACTAACTGCCTTGGCATGTGCGATCAGGGGCCCGCAATGATTGTGAACGACCGCGTTTACACAAAGCTTGACCCTGAAACTGCCTGTGCCATTGTAAGAGAAATTAAATGAGGAGGATGAGATGATACCTAACGATGTAACCAATACTATTCATGACTCAAGCCTTCTTTTTTCATCTTACGAGGCGGGTTCTGCCTTGAAAAAAGCTCTCAATATGACGAGGGAAGATATTCTTTTTGAACTGAAGGCTTCAAAACTTAAAGGCAGAGGCGGTGCGGGGTTCCCCACTTCAACCAAATGGATGTTGGTTGCTGCCGCAAAAGGTGATGATAAATTCATCATCTGCAACGCAGATGAAGGCGAGCCCGGCACATTCAAAGACAGAGTGCTCCTGATGAACTATCCTTTCTTAGTTTTGGACGGAATGGTTATCGGAGCATATACTGTGGGAGCACAGCACGGATATATTTACCTGAGAGGTGAATATGTTTATATGCGCGACTACCTTGAAGACTGCCTTGCCGAAATGCGCGAAGACAATCTGCTCGGAGATAACATCCTCGGTAAAGAGGGATTTAACTTCGATATTTCGATTGTAATGGGAGCCGGAGCTTATGTTTGCGGCGAAGAAACCGCCCTGATCGAGTCGCTTGAAGGGCAGCGCGGTGAGCCGAGAAACAGGCCCCCATATCCTGTAAATACAGGGCTTTGCGGGCAACCGACAACGGTAAACAATGTTGAAACGCTGGCAACAGTGCCGCACATTCTGCTGATGGGTGGTGAAGAATACGCCAAAAGAGGAACTGCTTCATCAGCAGGCTCGAAGCTATTTTCAGTTTCGGGTGACTGCGATAAGCCCGGCGTTTATGAACTGCCCTGGGGCATCACTATTAACGAACTCCTCGAGAAGGTGGGAGCGCGGGACACCAAAGCCGTTCAAGTGGGCGGAGCATCGGGAGTCTGCGTCCCAAAATCAAAGTTCAACAGAACTTTATCTTTTGAAGATGCTCCCACCGGGGGTTCGATTATGATATTCAACGAGTCGAGAGACATGCTTCATGTGCTCAAAAACTTCATGGAGTTTTTCGTTGAAGAATCATGCGGGCAATGCACCCCTTGCCGGATAGGAAATCAAAAGCTGCTTGAAGGGGTTGAAATGATAGAAAGGAAGGATTACACCTTCTCTTACATCAACGATCTGAAAGACCTTGCACACACGATGAAGGTAGCTTCAAAATGTGGATTAGGTCAGAGCAGCCCAAACCCATTCCTCTCGATTTTGGAGGATTTCAAGGATGAAATATTTCTAACTAAATGCAACGGAGGTGTATAATGAAGCATCTGAAAACATCGCGTTCCCCGATCAGTCAGCAGGCTTATGTGCCGAAACCGCCGGAAAACTTGGAAACAATCGGCGGCACTGTTACTGTTCAAATAAACGGTGAAACGATAACGGTTCCTTTCGGCACTACGATACTTGAAGCCTGCCGAATGGCGGATATATACATCCCCACCCTGTGTGCACACGAAGATTTGGGTATTGGCGGTCACTGCCGGCTTTGCTTGGTTGATGTTGAGGGAATGCGTACGCTACAGGCGTCGTGTGCTTTTCCCATCACTTCACCAATTAAGGTTAAAACTTCAACCACTGCGGTGCGCAAAGCCCGGAAGCACATAATGGAATTGTTGCTGAGCGAACATGTGGGCGAGTGCTACGCCTGCGTGAAAAACGGAAACTGCGAGCTGCAAACCTTAGCGAAAGAGTTAGGCGTTGACCACTTCACTTTTGGGCACAGAACCGAAAGCAAGTTCCCCGTTGATCGCTCCTCTTATTCCGTTATAAGGGATATGGATAAATGTATCAACTGCCGCCGTTGTGTGCGGACTTGCATCGACTTGCAGGAAGTTGGTTGCCTTGAGGCGATCGGAAGGGGTGCCGAAACCCACATCGATACATTTATGAGCAAACCACTCGCGGATGTTATTTGTATCAACTGCGGGCAGTGCATAAACCGTTGCCCAACGGGAGCACTCTATGCAAACGACCCGTCGGATGAAATCTGGCGGGCGATTGAAGACCCGACGAAGCATGTGGTTATTCAGACTGCCCCTTCGCCGCGGGCTGCAATTGGTGAAGAGTTTGGGCTTGAACCGGGCATCTCGGTTACCCGTGAACTGAACACTGCACTTCATCGAATCGGTTTCGACAGAGTGTTCGATACCAACTTCACCGCAGATCTGACGATTATGGAAGAAGGCACGGAATTGCTGACAAAACTTAAAAAAGCGCTTGTTGACGGCGATAAAGATGTTAAATTACCGCAATTTACATCATGTTCGCCCGGCTGGGTTAAGTATATTGAGCATTTCTATCCTGATTATCTTGATCATCTCTCCACTGCAAAATCGCCGCAGCAGATGTTTGGTGCGGTAATTAAAACATTCTATGCCGAGCAGGCGGGGATTGACCCTGAGGATATCGTAAGCGTTGCTTTGATGCCGTGCTCCGCTAAGAAATTCGAGTGCAATCGCCCTGAAATGACCTCTTCAGGTTATAAGGATGTTGACTACGGGCTTACGGCGCGTGAAATGTCGAACATGATTAAAGAAGCCGGGCTGAAAGTGCCCGATCTTCCTCAATCTGATTTCGACAATCCGTTTGGGCTTGGCTCCGGTGCCGGTTTAATCTTCGGCGCAACCGGCGGCGTAATGGAAGCGGCTTTAAGAACAGTGTATGAATTGGTTACCGGAAAGGAAGTCCCCTTTGAAAACCTTCGGATAGAACCCACCCGGGGCTTTGAAGGCGTTAAAACCTCTTCGATTCTGCTTGAAGATTGCGTTCCTGAGTATTCATTCCTCAATGGTGTAACGCTTAAGTTCATGGTAGCACACGGAACGGCAAACGCCAAAAAGGTAATGGAAATGCTTGTAGCCGGTGAACTTAGCGATGTTCACTTTATCGAGATAATGGCTTGCCCGGGTGGTTGCCTCGGTGGAGGCGGTCAGCCGATCCCGACAAATGCAAGGATTCGTGCGGCAAGAGCCAAAGCGATTTACGCTGAGGAAGAGATGCTGCCGGTAAGGAAATCGCACGAGAACTCGCACATTACGGAGTTCTACCGGAAGTTCATACCTGAGGGACCTTGCAGTCAGAAATCACATGAATTGTTGCATACCCACTATACAAAGCGGGGTAAATTCATAGTCTAAGCTGTTGACTGTTGATTTGGAGGTTGTTTTTATGCAAATAAAAGCAACCTCTTTTTATTTTTAAACCCGGAATTAAAAATTTATCCGGAATTGGAAAATGACTGAGGGTGAGAATTGCCGGTGTTGGAAAATTATCGGTACGGCGGTGTTGTTGGGGTAGGGAGTTATCGGATAATAAGTAATATTCAAAATTGAAAAATTTCAAAAAAAATAATCGGAGTGAAGATGAAAGTTTTAACATTTTCATTGTTGTTTAGTATTTCATCTCTTTTGTTGATTACAGGCTGCCTAAAAAAGGTTGAGCCAAGGCACGATGCTGCTCTTGAAAAGGCAAAGAAAGAGGCGACTGCTGCCGCAGGTGATTTTATGAAAAGTCTGAAAGAGATATTGGTAAGGGAGATGAAAGAGAAAGGCCCTGAGGGTGCGTTTGATGTGTGCTCAGATACTGCTCAGAAGTTTACTGCCTTTTATTCCAAAGAGAAAGGAATGGAAATACACAGGGTTGCATATATGAACAGGAACCCGCTAAACCTGCCTGATCAGGCTGAAACGATGTGGATGAAAGAAATAGAAAACATGATGAAAGAGAAAAGTTTCAACAGAGATACTGTTTTGTATCGTGTGGTTAAATCAGGCAGAAGCAGGATGCTCCACTTAGTGAAACCGATTTTTCTTGCTCCCGAATGTGTTGTATGCCACGGAACAGAGGATCAAATTCCGGAGGCAGTGATGAAAAAGATCAATGAAAAATATCCGGAGGATAAGGCGAGAAACTTTCAGCCGGGTGAACTTCGCGGGTTGGTTACGGTCAGATTAAAGATATAATTTTTTAGATTTTATTTAAAGTGTAACTTTTAATAAAATTGTATAATTATTCGTTAAATAAAGAAAATAACAGCTTTTGTTTAATTTAACACTTTAACCAAAAATTAAAATCTTTTAACCGGTATTACTTCATAAAAAAAGTGTTGATAGTCTTTATATGGAGTCCAGGAGCCACCCCATTTCCAGCCGTGTTTTAAGAAAATTTTATAAGCGGGTGAATCTTTATGAATAGTTCCCGGCTTTTTGATATCATATATCGCACCGGGAGGTGAAACATATTTACCACTAACATAAGGGTTCCACAGGGGGTTAATATCAAGCGCCAAACCGTTTGCATGCCGGCTTATACTTTTTGTTCCGGCTACCAAACGGTAGTTAAATGCTGAGGTGTTATTAGCTGCCATCGATTTTCTGTCATTCCATTGATATTTGCTCATAGGTTCAATTTTTTCAATAATAAATCCCGAATCCGCCATTTCTTTGAAAATATTCACAATATCGGGAGCAACAATTTTATGAACAATTAACAGGTTTTTAACTCTGACGCCGGGTGAAGTAATGTGCTCCACTTCTACCGTTTCCAGAATATTTCTCAAACCGTTTGATTGTTTTTGCGTAATCAGTTTAAGTGTAACCATTGAAGCGAGTTCATCTTCTAAAAATTTAGCCTTTTCAGCAGAATCTTTCGGTGCCGGCTCTTTCGATTTTATTGAATTATTTATGGAATCTTCAGTTGAGTTACGGTTCACACCATTTTTTACAGAGTCCGTTGAAGATTTCAACGATTGTGCTGCCGGGTTTGGGTTTTTTGTGCACGATTGTGTTAACGGTGTAAAAAGGAGAAGAATCAATAAACAAGTGAGGAGATGGGGTTTAATCATTTTTTTTTGCTTCCGTAAGTTCTGTATTCAAAAAAAAGACCGACAAGAAAAGCGATCACCAAAACGATGATTGTGATTAAGGAAGAGCCCTCAGTTTTTTTAGCAAGATAAAAAGAGAGGATAATTCCCATTGCCAAAGTCAAACCAAGAAAGCTGCCCGGTTTTTTCATTGTGCTAATCTTTCGTTAATTCTCGTAAATTTTGGAACTAAATTTACTTTTTTTCCCGACTCTTTACAAATTTGAATGAAATCTTTACCTCGGAAACCGTCGCAGAACAGCTTGCCTAAAGTCCACAAAAACCTAATAACAGCCATTATCAATTGTGTAGAGGGCACACTCCGCGATGGGAGATATGCAGAGGGTGTTATCAATTATGTGTTGAAATCGAACCCCAAATGGGGAGCACGGGACAGAAGTTTCATTGCGGGTGCTGCCTACGATACAATCCGCAACCTTCGGTTGTATGCCTATGCAGTTTCAGTTGAAAATAGTGCACCTTTTGTTTCGGGGTATCCCCTAATTTCATCCGAAGATATAAATAAAACAGTTTATTCGCGTTTGTTTTTGAACGGCTTTATTGATAAAGATACCTTAGAAGATTTGAAGTTAAATCCGGATGAAGTGTCGCAAAGGTTTGAAGCGGGGAAGAAGATCAGAAAAATCAGGGAGTCGGTACCCGACTGGTTAGATGAGCTTGGCACAAAAGAGTTGGGAGCACGCTGGAGTGCAGAGCTTGCTGCACTTAATCAAAAGGCAAAAGTGGTTTTAAGGATTAACAGACTTAAAATCAGCAGAGAAGGAGTTGTAAAAAAACTGAACGAACTTGGTATATTCACTGAGACACTTCCCGGCTACCCCGACGCACTTATACTTAAAGAAAGAAAAAACATCTCTAACCTACAGGAGTACAAAAACGGATATTTTGAGATTCAGGACGCCTCTTCACAGTTGGTGGCTCCGTTTACGGGGGTAAAAAGCGGAATGCGGGTAATCGACGCTTGTGCAGGCGCCGGGGGTAAATCACTCCACTTAGCAGCACTTATGGGGAACAAAGGGAGGATCATTTCTCTTGATATCGAAGCGAAAAAATTGGATGAACTTAAAAAACGAAGCAAACGAAACGGCGCGGAAATAATCGAAAGACGCCTTATCGATAGCCGCAAAGTCATAAAACGGCTGAAAGAAAGCGCCGACCTGGTTCTGTTGGATGCTCCTTGCTCCGGCTTAGGAGTGCTTCGCAGAAACATGGACGCAAAATGGAGGTTGCAACCGGAGAGAATAGAAGAGCTTAAAAAACTTCAGTGGGAAATTCTCTCTGATTATTCATCGATGGTGAAACCCGGGGGAAAATTAGTGTATGTTACCTGCAGCATACTCCCTTCTGAGAACGGGCGGCAAACAGAACGCTTTTTAAAAGAGTACGGATATAATTTCAGGCTTGAAGAAGAGCAAAACATTTCACCGGCAGATTCGGGTTTTGATGGTTTTTACCTTGCAAGATTTATGAGAAATTCTTAGTGTTCCCTTCATCCCTGTTCGATAGAAATTCTTAGTGTTTCCTTCCACCCCGTTCGGTAAAAAAGAATAAGAAATTTAATCGAAGAGATAAAATGATTAAAAAATAACAGCAGGCGGGTTTCACCCCGGCCGGGAACAGGAAAATTGCCCCACTTCACCCACCTTTTAGTTTCAACTTCAATAAACTGCATAAATTTATATAAAAACAGCACTTAGAAGAGTCGTTTAAAACTTTTTTTATATTTTTTTTCAAAAATGCTTGACTATTTCCCAAATTTTTCCTAAGTTGTGGGTCAAAGTGTAGGAAAGTGGGTAAAACTCCCATAAAAAGGCTGAAAAACACAATAAAAGGACCCAAAAAGTGTTCAAAGGACACTATTATCATACTCTTGATACAAAAAACCGGATAAGCATCCCCGCAAAGATGCGCAAATCGATCAGCGATGCGGCGAACAGGACCGTTGTGCTTACGAAGGGTTTTGTATCAAAAGATTTGGGTCATTGTATCGACCTGTATCCGAAAAATACCTTCGCCTTAATGGAGGAATCTCTCGCCAAACTTAATCCTTTCGTTCAAAATAACGCCCGATACATCAGGTCAATTCTTTTTGATGCTGAAGAGCAGCAGTGGGATGGTCAATACAGGATCATAATCCCACAGCCGTTGTTAGAACATGCCCGGATTGAAAAAGAAGTGTTGGTAATGGGATTTCTGCATAAGATCGAGCTTTGGAGCCCGAAGGTATATCGTGAGTATGAAGCCGCATCCCCTGAACCAATGGAAAAAATATCCGAGAGTGTGATGCAACTCTATGGACAGCAATCATAATCCGGTTCTACTTGAGGAGTCGGTCGGATATTTAATAACCGATAAAGGCGGCGCTTATTTTGACGGTACATTTGGTTTCGGGGGTCATTCCCGGCGATTTCTCAAGGAGCTTGATGACAGCGCAGTTATCATCGGAACCGACCTTGATGAGATCGTCTTCAACAAATCTCAGCTAAATTTCCAACACGAGAGCCGGGTTAGGCTATACAATTTTAATTTTAAAAATATAGGAATTGCAGCCAAATTGGAGCAAATTTCCGGGTTCAGCGGAATTTTTGCTGATTTGGGGGTTTCGTCATTTCAACTTGATAACGAAGAAGAGGGGTTTACTTACAGGAGCACGGCTCCGTTAGATTTGCGGATGGATAAAAGGGAGGGGAAACCGGCTTCGTGGCTGCTGAATAATCTGGAGCATAAAGATTTAGCAAGGATATTCAGGGATTATGGCGAGGAGATTCAATCGGGGTTCATCGCAAATCTGATTGTAAAATACAGAGAAGCGAAACCGTTCAGAACGACCACCGATTTGGCGGAACTTTTGGAAACGGTAACACCGCAAAGATTTCTTTTTAAGCGATTATCAAGGATTTTTCAGGCGCTTAGAATTGAAGTAAACGGTGAACTTGACTCGCTCCGGGAGTTTCTCGCCCGGTCAGTGCCGCTTCTTGAACCGGGTGGCAGGATCGTGATTCTCACATATCATTCGTTGGAGGATCGGATTGTAAAAGAGTTTTTTAAGGAGGAAGAGAAAGGGTGCACATGCCCGCCGGAGTTTCCGGTGTGTGTTTGCAACAAAGTATCGACGCTTAAGGTATTGACAAAAAAGCCCGTTACGCCCTCTGACGAAGAAGTGTGGCTTAACAGGAGAGCCAGAAGTGGCAAACTTAGAGCCGCCGAAAAAAAGTTAGTCCGCAACAATTCAGCAGAAAAAAGACGGTAAAAAATAATTCACAAGAATTAGAAGATGAAGAAGTCGTACAAAAAAAATATTTTGATAACTCTGGTTATCTTCATGATTTTTGGAGCAGTGATTTACATTGTGATAATTACAAACATAGAAATGAACCGGCTGACCAGAACCGCAGATGACTTAAAATCATCCATAAAAATTGAACAATCTACTGTTAAACAGAACCGGGCGGTATTGGATAAACTGATTTCGAAAGAATATCTGATGCCGATCGTGGCAAAAAAGTTTGATTTAAGAGAATCAGACGACTCAATTGCTCCGTTGGTTATTTCAGCGGATGAAATAAAAGAACTTGAAGAAAAAATTAACACGATTTCCGAATGAGTACAAACAGACTGTTTCTTGTAATCGGCAGTATGGCGGTCTTTTTGATCGTGTTAATCACGAGGTTGGTTTTTGTACAGATCGTACACGCGAGTGATCTGGCATATTTTGCCAATAAGCAACAAGTAGGGATGGAGCCGTTGAAGCCTTCCCGTGGCTCTATTTACGACAGAAATGGAACGATACTGGTTTACAGCCGGGATGAGGTTTCGTTTTTTGTTAATCCAAGGGTAGCGAGGAAGTACGGGAAAGATTCCGTTTTGGCGCAGAAATTAGCTGATTCGCTCGGGTATAATTTCCACGAGTTAAAAGCGAAAATTGATTCGGCAGACCGGACTTTTTGCATTTTAAAGGGTATCGATGCGAAGAAAGCGCAGAAAATGCGTAGGGTTGTGGTTGATGGTTTAGAGTACCATGAAGACCCCGTTAGGGTCTATGAATACAATGCATTGGCATCGCATGTAATTGGTTTCGTTAACTACGAGGGGAAAGGCATTGAAGGAATTGAAAGGAGCTACAACGACGAATTAGCGGGGAAACCGGGAAGCCGCTTCGTTCTTAAAGATGGCAAAGGGGCGGTAATTTCGATTTTGGAAGAAAATTATAAAGATGCCGTGCCGGGCGCAAACATACAACTTACTATTGACAAAACTACGCAGCTTCTTTTGGAGAAAGAGTTAGCAGCGGGCGTAAAAGCGGCGAAAGCCATCAGTGCATTGGGGATTGTGATGGACCCGAACACAGGTGAAGTGCTGGCGTTGGCAAACTATCCGGGATATGACCCGGGGAAATATATGGATTTTTCCGATGAAGTCAGGCGAAACAAAGCAGTTTCCGATATTTATGACCCCGGCTCAACTTTTAAGGGGATTTCCTTTTCCGGGTTGCTTGATCTGAAATTGGTTACACCTCAAACAGTGGTGGACATCGGTAACGGTACATTAAAATATTACGGGCACACAATAAATGATCATATAAGTTTATCGTCGCTTACCGTGCGTGAGGTGCTCCGTTACTCGAGCAACATTGGAACGATAAAGTTAATAAACAGAATTTCGGACAACGAATTTTATAAATACTTACGCAGTTATGGTTTTGGCAACTACACATACCTCGGTTTGCCGGGCGAAGTGAAAGGAATGCTTCCGCCGCCTGTTAAGTGGTCAAAATCATCAAAAGGGTCTATGGCTTACGGTTACGGAGTGTCGGTTACCCCAATTCAGCTGATCACGGCATATTCAGCCCTGGTGAACGGTGGCACACTTTATAAACCTTTATTAATAAAGGCGTTAACGGATCAAAACGGGCAGGTAATTCAATCATTTGAACCGACAAAAATTCGTGATGTTATTACCCCTGAAACATCCGCACTGATGAGAGTTCTGCTTACGGATGTTGTAGAAAAGGGAACAGGGAAAAAGGCTCAAGTAGAAGGTGTGAAAATAGGCGGGAAGACGGGAACCTCACGCAGAATTATGAACGGAGGATATACGAAAAAGTCGTATAACTCATCTTTTATTGGCTTTTTTCCGGCGGATAAGCCGAAATATATTTGTCTGATATTGGTTAATACACACAAGCAGACCGGCATTACGGGGGGTGAGGTTGCTGCTCCCATCTTCAAAAATGTGGCTTCAGTTTTATCAGGGAAAAAGAGTGAAACAATCAGCGATATTTCATTGGTATCCGTTTCGGATGAAGACGACGAAGAAATAATAGCGCCGGAAGGTGGAAAACAAGAGAGCCAGACGAAGGATGTCTTTGTTCCAGTAACCCAAATTAAAAAAGCGGCTTCACAGGGCGCAGCGAAAGGGATAATGCCGGATCTTCGCGGCACTTCGTTAAAAGATGCGATCGGGCTGATTCAGAAGATGGATTTGAAACTCACATGGTCAGGCACAGGTCGTGTGGTTGAGCAGAGCATAAAACCGGGTCAGAAACCGGCAAAAGGTTCGGTGATTGAACTTAAACTGCAGGAAAGAGCCATTTCCGGCGTAAATATATATTGAATTTATGAAACTTAACGAATTATTAGAACACCTTACGGTAATACAATTAACCGGTGATTTTGTAGCGAACGAAATTTCCGGAATTTTTCATAACTCGACGAAAGTTACTCCCGGCTCACTTTTTGTGGCAATTAAAGGCTACAAAACCGACGGTCATCTTTACGCTATGGATGCTTTCAGTAAAGGGGCGGCTGCAATTGTGGTTGAAGACACGAACGCAATTCCGGATGAAATATTCAGACGAAGTGGCAAAGCGAAAATTGTGGTATCCGACAGCAGAAAAGCGCTGGCGCTTCTTTCAGGTGCCTTTTACCGCTTCCCTTCAAAAAAACTGAGGTTATACGGTATTACGGGGACAAAGGGGAAAACCACCACTTCATTTTTCGTCAAAAAGATTTTGGAGAAAGCGGGTCATAAAACGGGTTTAATTGGCACCATTGCAAATATGATCGGCGAAACTGTGGTACCAACTGAATTGACAACACCCGAATCGGTTGAGTTAAACGCACTTTTTGCCCGGATGGTTGAAGAAGGCTGTACTGCTGCGGTTATGGAAGTTTCGTCGCACTCTCTGTTTTTGAACAGAACTTACGGGCTTGATTTCGACGGGGTTATTTTTACAAATCTTTCGAGTGAGCACCGTGATTTTCATGAGACAATGGATGATTATGCCACAGCAAAGAAGATTTTGTTCGATAACTTAAAGAGCGGTGCTCCCGCTGTTTTTAATATGGACGACCAGTACGGCTGTTTTATTTTGAAAGATACTGCCGGCAGAAAAGTTAGTTTCGGCAAACTCGCCGGGAATTACCGGATAGAAAATATTGAGTATGATTTCTCGGGTACTTCCTTTGTAATCGACCATTACAGCGTAAAAACAAACATCAGAACTGCGTTGGTTGGTGAATTTAATGCTTATAACGCAGCTGCGGCTTATGTGCTGATGGTTGAAGCCGGTTACGATCAAAAATTGGTGATCGAAGCTATTGGCGAAATGCCGCAGGTTGACGGCAGGTTCGAGCTGATTAAAAAAGGAGATAAAAAAGTGCTGATAGACTATGCGCACAGCCCGGGCGCTTTAGAACAGGTTTTGATAAGTATTAACAGTTTAGCGGGGGAGTCCCCGGTTTACACCGTGGTTGGATGTGGCGGAAACCGTGACAGGATGAAACGACCGGTGATGGGTAAAATAGCCTCGGAAATGTCGTCTGTTGCAGTTATTACCAGCGATAATCCGAGAGATGAAGACCCGGAGGCAATTATAAAAGAAGTGGTGGCAGGTATTCAGAAAGATAACTACTTAGTTTATGTTAACCGGGAAGAAGCGATTAAAAGGGCGATTACAGAAAGCCCCGAAAATTCTATTATTCTTGTCGCCGGTAAGGGACATGAAGATTATCAGATTATTAAGGGGGTTAAATCGCATTTTTCGGACAGAGAAATTGCCGAAAAATATTTGAAAGAAATTTAAGATTTAAGATTTAAGATTTAAGAAATCAACAATCATCATCATGCTGAGCCTTAAAAGAATTTTGGAAATTGAAAATAACCGTTTCAGAACGGCAAACTTGGATGAAAACACGGTTTTCAGCTCGGTGGTTATTGATTCCCGCAAAGTTCAGCCGGGTGCGCTTTTCGTTGCTATTAAGGGTGAAAGGTTTGACGGACACAATTTTGCTGATGATGTACTTAAAGCCGGCGCTGCCGCAATTGTTGTAAATGGGCGTAAATTCAAACATTTTGCGGAGCACGGTGCTCCGGTTATCGGTGCTCCCAATACAGTGGGAGCATTTGGGGGCATTGCGGGAGCATGGAGAGCGGAGCATGGTGCTCCCGTTATAGCACTAACTGGCAGCAATGGCAAAACAACCACTAAAGATATACTTGCAACACTGCTTGGATCAAAATATCGGGTAGTTTCAACAGTTGCAAACAACAACAATCACATTGGTGTTCCGTTAACATTGCTTGAAACCGGGGAAGATACTCAATTCGTAGTCTGTGAGGTTGGTACAAACCATTTCGGTGAAGTGGAATACTCAGCCCGAATTGCACAGCCCGATCATGCTGCTATAACAAACATTGGTGACTCTCACCTTGAATTTCTTTTGAACCGGAGAGGTGTAAAAAAAGAAAAAGAAGCATTGTTGCAGATTACGGCTGAGCGCAAAGGCAAAGTTTATTTAAACATAGATGACCCCTTTCTTGCGAGAATGGTAAAAAAATTCCCGAACGCCGTTACAGTTTCAATGAAGAAAGAAGCAACAGTAAGGGGCAAATTGTTGGGATTCTCAGAAACAGGGTACCCGCAACTTCAAATCAGTTTCAGCGGTGACGATGCAGGTAATAAAAGCGAAGTAATCACTCGTAAAAGCGTGAACGCCGGTAAGGAAAGCGAAGTAATCACCGGCAAAGGGGGAAGCAGCAGCCGAATTAGTAATAAGGGGGCGGGGTACAACGAAGGTGTTAGCGTCAAAGGCGAAAAAATTGAAATTACAATGAACCTTTACGGTAAAAAAAATTGCGAAAACGCCCTGTTAGCTGCTGCAATTGCGTTTGAATGCGGTATGACCGGTGAAGAAATAAAAAAAGCGTTTGAATCAGTGAAACCGCCGAAAGGACGAATGAACAGATTCAGCTTTAAGAAATTCGACCTCATAGACGATACTTACAACGCTAACCCGGCAAGCATGAAAAATGCGTTTGAAGCAATTTCCAACGATTCAGTTTTTAAAAACAGAATCGTAATTCTTGGGGATATGTTCGAACTTGGAAAAGAAGCCAGACATCATCACGAAGAATTGGTTAAACCGTTGGTTCGTGCTAAAGTAAAACTTGCTCTTTTAACCGGCAAGAACATAAAATATCTTCACGATAAACTCAACCATAGCGGGAAAAACTCGTTGCACTTTTCATCGAAAGAAAAGTTGATTGAATACCTTAAAAATCTCGATTTATCTCACTCGTTGATATTGGTAAAGGGTTCACGCGGAATGCAAATGGAAACCATAGTTGAATTTCTAAAAGACGAAGCAAAATCTTAAAATGCAAAGCAAAATCTTAAAAGACCGGGCAAAACCCTTAAAAGAAGAAGCAAAATCTTAAAATGCAAAGCAAATAAAGAAAAAGGCAAATAGATGCTTTATTATTTACTCGATTATCTGAACAAAGTTTTTGACCCTCCGGGATTGGATATGGTAAAATATCTCACATTCCGTTCTGCTGTTTCAGCGATTACAGCGCTGATTATGGCATTTTATTTTGGTCCGAAGATAATCAGGAAGTTGCAAGAGCACCAAATTGGTGAGAAAATCAAGGATTTTGGTCCGAAATCACATTTCAGCAAAGCCGGCACCCCCACAATGGGTGGTCTGATAATTCTCGTTTGTGTGTTCATACCTGTTCTTTTATGGGGCGATCTGAAAAGCACCTATGTTTGGTTATTGTTGGTTGGCACGATGTTTCTGGGTGGTGTTGGTTTCTTAGACGATTACCTGAAAGTGGTAAAAAAGATGAGAAACGGTTTAATTGCCCGTTACAAACTGATAGGGCAGGTGTTGATGGGCTTGCTTGTGGGTGCTGTTCTCTATTTTTCACCGGAATTTGCAGAAGTGCAGGGGCTGACAACAATTCCTTTCTTCAAAGATTTGAACTTGGACCTGAGTTATCTTTATATCCCGGTGGTAATTTTCATCATCACCGCCACCTCGAACGCAGTCAATTTAACTGACGGGCTCGACGGGCTTGCAATCGGGCTTACAATAATTGCGATGATTGCTTTGGGGATTATCAGTTATGTTTCCGGTAATATGATCTACTCCGACTATTTAAATATACAGTACCTTCAGGGTTCGGGTGAACTTACGGTATTTATAGCAGCACTTATTGGGGCGGGGCTTGGTTTTTTGTGGTTCAACTCGTTTCCTGCGCAGGTTTTCATGGGGGATACCGGTTCACTGGCGATCGGAGGGGCTTTTGGGATTATTGCAGTGATGGTCAGGAAAGAATTGTTGCTTCCAATCCTTGGCGGAATTTTCTTTTTTGAGACAATTTCGGTGATAATCCAGACCTCATATTTTAAATACACAAAGAAAAAATACGGCGAGGGAAGAAGATTCTTCAAAATGGCGCCAATTCACCATCATTTTGAAATGACCGGCTTAACAGAACCAAAAATTGTTATCCGTTTTTACATCATCGGTATAATTTTAGCAATAGTAAGTTTAACATCATTTAAGATCAGATAACAGTGAACATTTACGAAAACACGAAAATTTCAATAATCGGAGCGGCGCGCAGCGGCGAGGCAGCGGCTTATCTCGCACAGAAGTTAGGTGCGGTTCCTTTCGTAAGTGATAACGGTGCTCCGGATAAACTGCACGAAACCGCCGAAAGGCTGCGTGCGGCAGGCATCGGGTTTGAAGCCGGAGCAAATTCCAACGCTGTTTTCGACTGTGATGTTATGGTTGTTTCACCCGGCGTTCCGACTGAAGCAAGGGTGGTGCAGGATGCAATGGACAGAGGGATAAAGCTTATCAGCGAAATTGAATTTGCGGCGTCGGTTTGTCCTGCAAATATTTTTGCTGTTACCGGAACAAACGGCAAAACTACCACCACTTCGTTGTTGTATCATATTTTTAAGCTGACAGGGAAGAAAGCGTTCACTGCCGGTAACATTGGGCTTGCGTTTTCAGATATTGTTCCCGAGTGTGATGCAGAGACTTTGGTTGCGCTTGAAGTCTCAAGTTTTCAGCTGGATTTTATAAAGAAATTCAAGCCCAAAGGCGCTGCATTGCTGAACATAACGCCAGACCATTTAAACAGATACGGCTACAACTTTGAAAACTATGTGAAATCAAAATACCGCATTTTTATGAATCAGAAAGAGGGGGACACATCCGTTTATAATTTTGACGACCGGGTAATCAGAGAGCATGGGTTCAAAGGGGGCACGATAAAATATTTTTCAACCCGCAATGAAGTTGAAGAGGGTGCATATCTCTCAGGTGAAAAAATAATTGCCGTCAGCAGCGGACAAAAATTGTTCTCTTTCGATGTCCGTGAGATGAACTTAAAGGGAGAGCACAACTATGCAAACGCAGCCGCAGCAGTAACTTTGGCAGTAAGTGCGGGTGTGCCGGCTGATACGATTATTGAAGGGCTAAAAACATTCCAAGCGGTTGAACACCGCCTTGAACCTGTGCCGGCTTCCGACGGAATAGTTTACATAAATGACTCAAAAGCCACTAATGTTGATTCGGTGGTTTATGCTCTGAAAAGTTTTGAGACTCCAATATATCTGATTTTGGGCGGAATTGATAAAGGAAACAACTACGATTTGATTCGCGATCTTGTGTTAAAAAATGTTAAGAAAATTTATGCAATTGGCGAGTCTGCCGAAAAAATAATTGAATACTTCGGCGGGTTGCTGCCTGTTGAGCACAAGAATTCGCTTTACGACTGTGTTGTTTCGGGTCATAACGAAGCAAACCCGGGTGAAGTGGTTCTTCTTTCACCTGCGTGTGCAAGTTTTGATATGTTTGATAACTACGAGCACCGCGGTAAAGTTTTCAAGGCTGCAGTTCAGGAGGCAGCGGGATGAAACTTTACTCAACAATAATTTTTATATGTGCAGTAGCGTTGATGATTGGCGGCTCTTTAATGGTGCTTTCGGCAAGCAGCACATTTTCTGCGATAACATTTCAGGATGCCGAGCGCCTGTTCACGGGGCACCTTGGGAAAGTTATTATCGGGTTTATTCTGATGGTGATAATGCCGTTTTTTGACTACCGGATTTACAAAAAATACAGCAAATATCTGCTGATTTTTGGGATACTTCTCCTGATAGCGGTGCTGTTCACTGCACCGAGCATTAAAGGTTCAATGCGTGTTATCAGCCTGGGCGGGATGTCGTTTCAGCCCGTTGAATTGGTAAAACTGCTGCTCTTTATACATATCGCGGCGCTATTGGAGAGAACGGGCGAGGAAATAACCGACCTGAAACGGGGCGTTGTAATTCCGATGGTTTGGATAGGAAGTGTTGCTCTCTTAGTATTTCTGCAGCCGAATGTAAGCAACGGCGTGCTGATATTAGTAACCGGCATAGCTATGATGTTTGTAGCCGGCATCAGGGTTCAGCATTTTATGACTTTTGCCGGCGCAGGCGGTGCGCTCGCAATTTTGTACGCTTTAATTAAACCGCATTCGCTTAAGAGGATATCAACTTATTTGGGTGCTGTTTTCGGCAGTGGCGAGTTCCACCCTCAGGTGTTGCAGTCGTTATATGGTCTTGGAAGTGGCGGGTTATTAGGCGTTGGTTTGGGTAAGAGTGCTCAAAGGAACCTCTTTTTACCTGAAGCATACGGTGATTTTATTTTCGCAATACTTGGCGAAGAACTTGGGTTTATAGGTACCGTGGTAACACTTCTGCTATACGCAACAATCTTTGTTCTCGGTATTTTGATAGCAAAAAACGCTCCCGATAAGTTCGGGAAGTTGTTGGCTTTTTCAATAGCACTTTCAATACCGTTATATGCGTTTGTTAACGCTGCGGTTGCAATAGGGGTATTTCCTGTAACGGGGTTGCCGCTGCCGTTAATCAGTCATGGTGGCACAGCGGTAATCATTGTTTGCATGTCGCTCGGCATCCTCTTAAGTATAGGAATGCACACAAAGCCAAAAGGTTCAGGAAGTGGCAGCGAGAGCGAAACCGGCAACCGTGAAAGCGGAAGCAGTAAGAGAAATAAGCCTGACTACGACAGCAAAAAAAGTCATGAAACCGATGAAGATAACGATCCACTCGGAGTATTCAGTTGAACCGGGTGCTTTTTACCGGTGGGGGAACGGGCGGACATGTTTTTCCGGCTATTGCGGTAGCTGAAAGGGTAAGAGAGAAAGAGCCTGAGGCGGCAATTCTGTTTATCGGGACAAAAGGGAAAATTGAAGCAAAGGCGGTTCCGGAGGCAGGTTTTACATTTAAAAGTATTTGGATTTCGGGGTTTTCGCGGAAAAGCATAAAAGATAATCTGTTATTTCCGCTGAAATTGGTGGTAAGCACTTTGCAGTCAATCGGCATTTGCATGAAATTCAAACCGCAGGTGGTTGTTGCAACGGGGGGCTATGTTTCAGGTCCGGCGGTAACGGGTGCAAAAGTAATGGGGGCAAAGGTATTGCTTATAGAACCCAACAGTTACCCGGGAATAACAACAAGGTTGTTGGAGAGAAAAGCCGAAGAGATTCACCTGATGTTCGAAGATGCTGCACGCTATCTGCGGGATAAAAAGAAAGTTTTGATAACGGGAAACCCCGTAAGAAAAAGCATCAACGAAGATGACAGCGCCACAGCACGGGAAAAACTCGGTATAAAAGGGGCAAATAAAGTGGTTTTTGTTGTCGGTGGAAGTCTGGGCGCAAAGGGGATAAACAAAGGAATTGAGCATTCGCTAAATGAACTTGAACGGGAAGGGGTAACAATTCTCTGGCAGACCGGGAAATTGCTCTACGATCACTACAGCCCTTTAAGTTCTGAAAAGGTGAAAGTTCTTTCTTTCATCGAAAATATAAACGACTACTATGCGGCGGCGGATTTAGTTGTAGCCCGTGCGGGTGCAACTACTATAGCAGAACTTTCGTACCTGAACAAACCGGCGGTGTTGGTGCCTTTGCCTTTTTCCGCTGAAGATCATCAGCTAAAAAACGCAAAATCGATGGAAAATGCCGGCGCAGCAGTTGTGGTCGAAGAGAAAAATATTGAAAAAGAACTGCTGCCTGTTATTCTTTCCCTGTTGAATGATGAGGGTAAGCGGGCGGAAATGATAAATAATCTTAAAAAACTCGGCGGTAAAGACGCAGCTGAAGTTATTGCGGGAAGAGTGATTGCTGCCTGCAAATTTGGAAATTTTAGTTAAAAGGTTAAGAAATAAGATGTTTTCAAAATTTACAAAAGTGCACTTTGTCGGTATCGGCGGAATTGGCATGAGTTCGATTGCTGAAATTTTGATTTCAAGAGGTTTCACCGTTTCAGGCTCTGACCGGGCAAAAAGTGATATTACTGACCGCTTGGAATCGATTGGTGCAACCGTTTATGAGGGGCACAGCGCTGAGAATTTAAAAGATGTGGATGTGGTGGTTTACTCTTCCGCTGTTGCAGAATCTAACCCCGAAGTGCAGGAAGCTTTGCTGCGCAACATCCCGGTAATTAAGCGCTCGGAAATGCTCGCCGAGACGATGAGAATGCAAAAATACGGGATCGGTATTGCAGGCACACACGGAAAAACTACCACCACTTCGATGACCGGTTTAGTGCTTACTGAAGCAGGTATTGACCCCACAATAATCGTCGGCGGTAAGCTCTCGGGGCTTGGCGGAACAAACGCCAGATTAGGGCAGGGTGATTTCATTGTTGTGGAAGCTGACGAGTTCGACAGAACCTTTCTGAAACTTATGCCCGCAATAGCTGCCATTACAACATTGGAAAGAGAGCACTTAGATACTTACCGCGATTTGGATGATATAAAGGGTGCTTTCGTTGAATTTGCCAACAAAGTACCGTTTTATGGTTTTGTTGTGCTTTGCATGGATGAACCTGCACTTCTTGATATTCGACCGGCTATTAACAAGCGGGTGATTACCTACGGAACAAGCCCGCAGGCGGATTTGCAGGCGGTTAACATTACGCACGAGGGGCAAGTCGGCAAATTCACAGTGGTTTACAACGACGAAGTTTTGGGCGAAATTTCAATTCGGGTGCCGGGGCTGCATAACATCAGAAACTCATTAGTGGCGGTTACCATCGCTTTGGAGCTCGGAGTGCCTTTTGAAACGATAAAATCTGCCCTGGAAAAATTCAGTGGTGTTTACAGAAGATTTGAGATTAAATACGATAAAGAAATAATGGTTGTGGATGACTATGGGCATCACCCGACAGAAACCACTGCCACTCTGGCGGGCATCAGGGCGGGTTGGAGAAGAAGGTTAGTTTCGGTCTTTCAGCCGCACCTGTACAGCAGGACGCGCGATTTTTATCGCGAATTTGGAAGATCGTTTTTAAACTCTGATGTCTTTATCTGTACCGACATTTACCCTGCCCGTGAAGAGCCGATTGAAGGTGTAACTGGTGAATTAGTGGCAGAAGCTGCACGAAAAATGGGTCACAAAAATGTGATTTATGTGCCCGATAAGGAAGATGTGCCGGAGGTGTTGATGAGCATTTCTAAACCGGGTGATATTGTTGTTACACTCGGTGCCGGCGATATCTGGAAATATGGCGAAAAGTTCGCTAAAATGTATGCGGATGGGAAGTAACAGGCAGATAACAGGCAGATAACAGGCAGATAACAGGCAGATAACAGGCAGATAACAGGCAGATAACAAGTAAATAACCGGTTGACAACTGATAGACGACACCCAAATAACAGATAAGTAACATGCAAATAACACGCAAGCAACAGGTAAGTGAAAAATGAAAAAAAGAAAGATCATCCCTGCATTGATATTTCTTGTGATTCTTGCTGCTGTGGTTACGGCACTTCCGGGTTTTCTCTTTAAAAAAGAGATTTCTCAGAAAGTGAAAAGTTACGAAATGACCGGTGCGAATCTGATCGAGCCGGGTGATTATGTTCGATTCTGCAGAGTTAATGCAGATAAAGGGGAGTTTCCGGATATAAGCATTTTTTACGACAGGATGCTGAACCATCCCTATATCAAAAATCTTGAAATGGCGCTTGGTGAAGGGGGAAAAGCCCGGATTAAAATTACCGAAAAGGAAATTGTTGCCTCGGTTTCTGTTGGCGGCAAGTTGATGCTTCTTTCCAAGGAATTGGAAGTTCTGCCCGTGATGAAAGAATTGAAAAATTTTGACTGGCCCGTTATTCTGAACACAAAGGCTGAGAAAGTGAATTATTTTTCACCTTTTCCGGACTCAACGATTCTGACGGGTTATAAAATTGCTTCGGCATGCAACATTTTGGGTGGGGACCTTGCCGCGAATCTCTCGGAGATTGATTTAAGAAGAGGAGGAAATGTTGTACTGGTTTTCTCTGATATGAAGCCGCCCGTAATAATGGATAAAAATTCGATTGCCGGGCAAATACTTGCACTGAAAAAAATCAGAGAAATGGGTAAAGAGCTTGAAATTAATGATAAAGTAGAATATATCGACTTACGGTACTCGGGGAAAGTTTACTTGGGAAAGTCGAAGAAATCGGAAAAGAAGGATGACAAAAGAGATAATAACAGGTCTTGATATTGGTGCCACGATGGTTCGTGCGGTTATAGCGCAGAAAGAAGACAAAAACAAAGTTAAAGTTCTTGGTTTTGGCGAAGCTCGCTGCGATGGCTTGATTAAGGGTGAGGTTGTTAACATTATTTCGACATCCGAAGCTGTGAAAACCGCTTTGAAAATGGCGGAGGAAGATGCCGGTCAGGAAGCAAAAAACATTATTGTGGGTGTTTCGGGTGAAAATACTAAAAGCATGCGCACGAGAAATTATGTAACGATAAGCAACGACGATGGAATTGTTACCGTTGATGATTTGAAAAAACTGCGAAACGACCTCAGAAACATTCCGATTTCAAGAGATGATTTGGCACTGCACATCCTTCATGAGGAGTTTTTTGCTGACCGTCAGGGTAAAATTACCCGCCCGGTTGGGGTTGCCTGTTCAAGATTAGAAGCAGCAAACTACATCGTTACGGCGCCCGTTAATTCCGTGAAAAATCTAAGGAAAGCGATTGAAAAGGCAGGTTATAAATTTTCAAGCCTGAAACTTCAGTCTCTTGCAGCCGCTTCGGCAGTGTTAGACCCCAACGAAAAAGAGCTTGGTGTTCTGCTGATTGATTTGGGTGCCGGTACAACTGATGTGCTGATTTATCAGGCAAGCGCATTGCGTTTCTCAAGGGTTTTCGGGATAGCCGGTAACACCATTTCGAACGACATTAAGGAGGTTTTGAGGGTAGTTTACGAGGATGCCGAAAAACTGAAAACTGAGTACGGATATGCCATTGAAAGTGCAATTGTTAAGGATGTTCAGGTATCTGTAGCAGGGGTAGGACCGCGCCCAACCACGAAAATTCCCATAAGCCTTCTCATGCAGATTATTAACGGGCGGGTAGAAGAGTTGTTTCGCTTAATCAAACAAGAGATTGAAAAAGATGAGGTGAAAAACAAAGTGGGAGCCGGCATTGTAATTACCGGCGGTGGTGCTCTCTTAAAAGGTATTGCAGATTTGGCGGTAAAAGTTTTCGGCCTTCCGACGAGAATTGGGTTGCCGTTGGAAGAGCATTTTGAAGGCGATATTCAAAAACTTGATAAACCGGAGTATGCTTCAGTGCTTGGTTTGCTTCTGCCGGTAGAGGATGATTATTTCTCTAAAGAGGATGATGAAGAAGCGGAGAAGAAAAAATCTGACCGTTTCTGGAATAGAAGAGAAACGAAAGTAAAAAAGCCAAAAGTTGAAAAAAATAAAGGCTCTCTCAAAGATTTTCTCGAAAATGTGAAAAGAAAGTTTGATGAACTCTGAGAGAACAACACTTTTTGTTATCGGAGCTAAACTCTCGAATTGTACCGAAAATTTTGTTTCATCTCTGCCGAAAGGGATGTCGTTGGTTCATGTCGGAACAGACCCGGAAGAATTAAAACAATTTTCTTCCGGCAGAAAATTAATTGTAAACGGGGGGATAAGGGATTTTTACACCGACGACTCGGTACTGTTTGTAAATCAAAAAGAGTTTGACAATCTGTTGCTGGCAATCGAATATTTTCTGAAAGATCAGAAAGCGATGATTTGTCTTTTTGCAACGGGTGACCCTCTCTCACTGGCAATCACGCCGATGTTAGCGAGAGTTTCAGATGAAAAAGATATCGACGCGAGTTTCCTCGGAGTTAAAACAGAGGAAGAAGACCGCAGAATAACGGAAGAAACTCTGAATTATTTTTTGAAAAACAGGTATCGTCTTTATTTGCTTGAGAGGGAAGATGGTGATTTTTCACTTCAGGCGAACGAAGAAAAAATAAACGACACTTCTTTTAAAAGTGTAATTAATCTGGTAGTTAAAAGTTTTAAACAGGCTGAATAAAAAATCTATTAAACGGAGGTAATTATGCCATTTGCAATGCTCGAAAATGAAGAACCGAAACTTCAGGCAAACTTAAAGGTTGTTGGAGTCGGTGGTGGCGGGTGCAATGCAATAAATTCAATGATTAAGCAAGGGATCTCGGGTGTTGAGTTCGTTGCTGTTAACACCGATGCGCAAAGCATCAATGCAAGCCAGGCCGGAAAAACACTGGTTATTGGCACTAAAACCACACGGGGTTTAGGTGCCGGAGCTAACCCGGAAGTTGGCAGAGAGGCTGCCGAAGAAGACAGAGCAAAAATTGAAGAGGTGCTGCAGGGGGCAGAAATGGTGTTTATTACCGCCGGTATGGGTGGCGGCACCGGCACCGGTGCAAGCCCGGTTATTGCTCAAGTGGCTAAATCTATAGGAGCGTTGGTTGTTGCAATTGTTACAAAACCTTTCACTTACGAAGGACCAACGAGAACTAAAAACGCCGAAGGGGGTATAAACGAACTTAAGAAGTATGTTGACTCGATTATCGTTATCAGAAACGCAAAACTGCATGAACTTTTAGACGGTAACACACCGGCATTTGCGGGATACGACAAACCGAATGAGATACTTTACGAAGCTACAAAAGGTATTGCCGAGATTATAACAATACACGGCAGAATAAATGTTGACTTCGCAGATGTAAGAACGGTTATGCAAGCCAGCGGTATGGCGCTTATGGGAACCGGTACTGCTGCCGGCGAAAACCGTGCTATTGAAGCAGCGCAAAAAGCCATCAGCAGTCCACTGCTCGAAGGGATGGATATAAGAGGTGCAAAGGCTATGTTAGTGAACATTACTGCTTCGAGCAACCTTACTATGAAAGAAATAGAAGAAGGTATGACCGCAATTCACGAAGCTGCAGGGCAGGAAGTTAACATCATTTTAGGAATGGTGGAAAAAGAGGAGATGAACGATTATGTTTCATTCACAGTGATAGCTACCGGTTTCCAAGCGGATGCAAACCGGGATTTGGGCTCTGCCGGGATAGTACAGGTTCCGCCTGTTCCTTCGATTTTTGGCTCCGGTAGTTCCGAGAATAACACCGGTCAGGAGAGAAAAACCAGCATTGTCGATTTAGTTTTTAGCAATCAGGCTTCAAATACAGTTGATATGAATAACCTTGATGTGCCGACAATATTAAGAGATACATTGAAAAAAGAACAGAAAATGCGTGATCCTGAGGTTCCGCAACAAAAGTTAGAGAATGAAGGTAAAACTGACGAATCAATTAATCAATTGAAATTCCGAAGTAACCCTAACTCAGTACCGAAAGATGAAGAAGAAGACCGAAGCGCTTCGTTTCTCAGAAATATTATGGATTAATTGCCATTTAAGCATAAAATAAATTACCTCTAAATCATAAAACACGCGATTTATCCCAAAAAACGGGATAGATTATTTCTACACGAAAAAACAAGTTTGGGCGGTGTGCATTCAGCCGGCACACCGTTCCGGACTTTTTTCTTTTTACAAGGAACAACAAAAGAATTTGACGGTAAAACCTTTAAACGATAAATTGCAACCATGGATTATAAAAATTTGGTAACAAAATGAAAAAGATTTTAATATTATTTGTTTTCGCTGCCGGCATGCTCTTCCCACAAGAGCTTGATGCAACAGTACAGGTGAATAACGAAAAACTCACAATTAAGTATCGTGAGTTGCTTTCTGATTTTGCCCCGATGATTCAAACTTATTTAAATACTACCAAGTTTTCGGGTTCTTCGTGGGAGTACGATAAAATTAAGTGCAGTTTTAATATCTTCTTTACTGCCGCGAGCGACGAGTCGAATTATTCCGCACAAGTTGTTGTTACCAGTATGCGTCAGATTTACAACAGCGACAACTATTCGCCAATGCTGAATGTTAACGACCCTACATGGAGCTTCACATACGAGAAAAACCAGGGCATTTACTTCGATCCAAATGTTTTTAATTCGTTAAATTCTTTCTTAGATTACTACGCGTATTTGATAATTGGGCTTGAAAATGATTCGTGGGAGAAAGGTTCAGGAACCCCATTTTTCCAAAAAGCATTTGATGTGGTCAATTTAGCCAATGGAAAAAGAGCCTCAGGCTGGGGAAGTGGCGGCAGCTATAACAAAACTGACCTGATCCAGAACATTATGGATGACAAATACAGAGCTTTCCGCGACGCCACATCTGACTACCACAGAGGAATAGACCTTTTCGCAAAAAATAAGGCTAAGGGGCAGGAACTGATTGTTAACATGATAAAGGTTTTGGATGGAATGAAATCGAAAATTGATATCAGAAGCGTTTATCTGAAAGTTTTCTTTGATGCAAAAAGTGGCGAGATTATCGAACGCCTGAAAGATTACCCTGAAAAATCAATTTTCAAAACTCTGAAAGCTGTTGACCCACCCAGGTTTGCAAAATATGACGAAGCAATGAGGGATGAGTAAAAGCTACCTGACCCTTGCACAAAAACGGGTTCAGTTCGTCTGATGATGAACTCAGACACTTAACAAAAGCTACTTAACCCTTGCACAAAAACCGGTTGATTTTAAAGACTTTTCATAGACTTTATTGCAAAAGCAAGCAATAAAGTCTTTTTTTTTGCCCCCCTGTCAACTGCTTGATTATTTCCTTAAAAGCAACCCTCGTAATTTTTGCCTGTGAGTGCAGGGAGCGCTTTCAACAGCGTTATTATTTCATCAAAAGTACTTTTAGGTTTCCGGCAGTTTCGCAGGTTTCGTTAACTAAAGAGAGCCTGACCAAATAAACACCCGATGGGAACGAGTTCAGCGAAAGTTTTTCCGTAAAACTGCCCGCGGGATGGAACCCGGCTTCCTTTCTCAACACTTCCTTTCCTGAAATATCGTAAACAGTAAGAGTTACATTCCCTGCAGTGGGTAACTGATACTCTAATGTAGTGGCGGGGTTAAAAGGATTTGGATACGCAGAAAGCAAAAGTTTTTCAGGCAGACTAATTTCAGTTTCAACAGATTGCGGTGCCAGATATTTTGTAATTTCCGCCCAAAGTTCGGGGCGTTCCCGGTCGTAGTTAAGCGCCCACATCCCGATTCCCTTCAGGTTTTTGTTCTTTGCGAATGTATATTTAAGCCCTGTTGCACGATCGTCATCAAACCATACCTGATTGAATTGATTGTTGTTTACGGGAATAATATAATATGCGGTTTGTGAAGCCGCATGCCACTGCAAACCGTAATTTTGCGATTGTGCCATCGCCGAAGCAAACCTTGGGCTTGCAACAAAGGATGAAATTGTGGCACCAACCTGGTTTGAGTTTGCAACCCACTCCGCTCCAAAATAGGGTACCCCGAGAACCAATTTTTCAGGTGGACAACCGCCATATTGTACATTAACAGTATTGGTTATGTTATATGTACCGCCGGTAAGAGGTGCCGGTGGTGCTGTAACGGTGCTGAATGAGCCGGCAAAATCGTAGCCCATGATGAAGATATAGTCGCAAGCAGCAGCCAAACCGGGTAGTTGCCACCCACTCCAGTTAACAGCAGGTCCCGCAAACGATACTTCTTTACCCGGATGGTTAGTGTGTATATATTGCGTAAGGCTCGCCATGAAGTTGTTAATTGCAGTTCCTCTGTCGGCAACATACAGAGCTTCAAAATCAACATTTACACCGTCGAAACTGTAAGTGTTAATCAGGTTGGTGAGTTTGGCAAAGAAATTGTTTTTTGCGGAATCTTTGGTTATAAGAGAATGAATAGAAGCCGGTGCAAAGTTAACCGCAGTAAGAATCATTTTCACCCCTGCTGTGTGTGCCTGGTTTATCAGGTTCGTCCAGGGCCAGCCGGAGGGATTTGTGATGTTTCCGAGTGAATCAACTTGGAAATCAAAAGCCGCAATGTGCGTTAAAAGGTCATATTTTATGTTACTCAAGGCGCCGGGATACTCCCAGTAAGGTAAAAAACCGAACACAACTTTCCCGGTTTGTGCGCTTTTATCAAACTGCAGAGGGATTATCCCGTCGGGTTCTTCAATCATATTTTCAACAGAAACCTTGCCGTATCGGATTTTATCCGCCTGATGAACCGAAATATGGTTTTGCGCAAAAAGCAGGTTACCCGAAAGCGCTGCCGTAAGTAAAAATGAAGTAAAAATAGTACGCATCATTTGATTCCAAAAAGTTTTTTAAATTCATCCTGCTGTTTTTCCAACGAGCTAATCCGTTCGTTTTCTTCTTTTCCCTCGTTGTTCCTGAAATATCTTTTAATAAAATCTTCAGACTTCATTGCTTCGCAATAGCATTTTTTTGCATAGTTAAACACTTCAAAATCGGAAGAAACCACAACAATATTTCTTGGGTTTTTCGCTCTGTCAATAGCGTTTTTAATCAAAATATCAGCGGGTCGGGCGTTAGAGTAAACAATTTCAGTTTTATTGGTTCTTATTTTTTCGCCGGCAAATCCGTCCAAAAAGAGGGTAACTTTGTTGTTCGTTTGGTAGAAAACCGAATCGAGCCTCAGGGCAAGGTCTTCCCGCACACCGGCTCTGTCGGAGTTCATTCTACTGCTGAGTGATGGAACTTTGCCCATCAGGTTATTACCGTCAATAAAGAAAATTTTCATATCTAATCCGCAAAGTTGCTCATTTTTTTCGGTTCTGCAAAGCAACAGGCTCAAATTACCACAGGTCATAAATTTGCATACTAAGGGGGGGGGTAAAAATCTTTGCAACCGAAGCAACCGCGCAAATTACCGCAGGTCATAAATTTGCGTACTAAGGGTGTGGTAAAAATCTTTGCAACCGAAACAACCGCGCAAATTACCGCAGGTCATAAATTTGTGCCGCAACCCGTCGGAATTTTTTATATTAGCATTCCGTTTTAACACAAATTAAACTTTCGACGATGATATGATTACAAACAGCCAAATTCCTCCGTATAGCCCTAAACCGCGCAGCGGGGTAAAAGATTTTTTTCTTACCATGTTCGCCTCGATGTTTGGTTTTATCTTAGCTCAGGTGGCGCTTTTTCTCTTCCTTTTTGGAATCATTCTTGTTCTCGCAGCTTCCGCAGGCTCTGGTGAAGTGTCGGTCAAAAGTAACTCCATTCTGAAGATCACTATGGATCAGGAAATTATTGATTCACAACGGGATGAAACTGATTTTCTGACCTCACTTCTGCAGGATGAGACAGGAAAGAAAAACAGCCTGCAGGAATATCTGAACGCAATAAATACTGCTGCCGGTGATGACAACATTAAGGCTATTTATCTTGAACTTTCCGACCCCAATTCCAATCTGACAAATCTTCAGGAAATCTGGGATGCCTTGGCTGAATTCAAAAAGACCGGTAAGAAAATATTTGCTTACTCGGATGCCTACAGCGCACGCGGTTTATACATGGCTTCGGTTGCCGATAAAATTTGGCTTAACCCGCAGGGAAGTGTGCTTTTTAAGGGGCTTGGGATGGAAATTCCAATGTTTGGACCTCTTCTGAACGCGCTCGGTGTGGAAGCTCAGGTAACAAAAGTGGGCAAATACAAAAGCGCGGTTGAACCTTACACTCTGCAAAAAGCAACGGAAGAAAACAGAACTCAACTGAAAGCCTGGGCTGGGGGGTTATGGAACTCGTACCTTCAGAAAATTTCCGCAAAAACAAAATTGGATAATACACGGCTGAACCAAATTGCCGACTCGCTAACCTCTTTCGACCCGAAAGCTGCCATGAACTATGGGCTGGTTGATACTTTAATTTACAGACACGAAATTAAAGACAAAATAAGAGACGAGTTAAATCAAAATGACGACCCCAATTATATTTCATTCAGTGACTATTTAACCACCGGCGCCGGGCAGTTTAAGTATGTGAATTCCGATGAGGTCAGAATTATCTACGCTGAAGGTACAATAATATCCGGAGAGAGTACCGACACAGAGATAGGGAGTGATACATTTGTTGAAGCTGTTAAAGACGCAACTGAGGACGAGTCTGTCAAAGCGGTTGTTCTGCGCGTTAACTCGCCGGGCGGTGATGCTTTGGCAAGCGATATAATGTACCGTCAACTGCAGTTGTTAAAGGCAAAAAAACCTCTGATCATCTCGATGGGTAATTATGCCGCTTCCGGAGGGTATTATATTTCAGCACCGGGCACAGTGGTTGTTGCATCACCAAACACAATCACCGGTTCCATCGGTGTTTACGGGCTGCACTTCAACCTGAAAAATTTAATGAACAACAAGTTGGGCATATTTTTCGATACAGTTAAAACGAACAAATACTCAGATTTCATGTCTTCAAGCAGGCAACTTTCGCCTTACGAGTTGGAAGTGCTGCAAAAAAGTGTTGACAGGGTTTACGATACCTTCACCGGGTTGGTGGCGACCGACAGAAAACTTAGCTTAGAAAAGGTGGAAGAGATTGCGCAAGGGCGCATTTGGTTTGCACCCGATGCTTTGCAAAACGGTTTGGTGGATACCCTCGGCGGGTTGAGGGATGCAATAAAAATTGCGGCTGAAAGCGCCGGGCTATATAAGTATTCGGTTACTTATACAAGCACTTCTGAATCGTTTTTTAAAAAATTGTTCAGGAGTATGAATGTTAAAACCCGCGGGATTCTGTATCAATCGAAAGTCTCTGATAAGTTGCAACCTTTCTTACAGGAGATTGACCGTGCCGAAAAGTTGAACGGGGTACTAATGCTGATGCCCTATAAACCGGTCTTTTTCTGAGTTAACAGTATAATCTGAAAGGGATTAGTAAATGTTTTCCGAACAGGGGGAAAAGAATGTTGAAATTCTTCGGAACCGTTTTCAAATTGATTATTTACTATATTTAAAGTTCGGATATTTTTGATTTTGAAATTGGAACAGGCAACTACCAGGATACTTTTAAGGAACCGAAAGGCGCATTTCGAATATACAATCGTTCAATCGTTTGAAGCCGGAATTGCACTCGTCGGAACCGAAGTTAAAGCGCTCCGTGCCGGAAAAGGTAACATGACAGACGGGTTCGTCGAAATCATTAACGGTGAAGCGTGGCTTAAAAGTGTTCACATTTCCGAGTATTCGCAGGGTAATATAAACAATCACGACCCGTTCAGGGATCGAAAACTTCTGCTGAACGGCGTGGAAATCAGAAAACTTAACCAAAGGGTTAAAGAAAAAGGGTACACTATTGTGCCTCTTTCTCTCTACTTGAAGAACGGCAAGGTGAAAGTCGAGATCGCTTTAGTAAAAGGTAAAAAACTTTACGATAAACGAGAAGCCATTGCAAAGAAGGACATGGAGAGGGAGAACCGCAGAAAAGAATAAGATTTTGTAATTCAAAAATAGAGGAAGGAGAAAAAGGTGTTCGTACCTTCTCGTATCTTTTTCACTAAAGGCGTTGGGAGACATAAAGATTATCTCGCGTCTTTCGAACTCGCACTGCGCGGTGCAGGAATTGAAATGTGCAATCTTGTAACCGTAAGCAGTATTTTTCCGCCTGACTGTAAACGAATTTCTAAAGAAGAAGGATTAAAATATCTTAAACCGGGTCAGATCACTTTTTGTGTAATGGCTCGAAATCAAACCAACGAACCGAACAGGCTGATTGCCTCTTCTATTGGTGTGGCTATTCCCGCTGATAAAAGCCTCTATGGCTATCTTTCAGAGCATCACCCGTATGGTGAGCCGGAAAAGATTGCCGGCGAGTATGCTGAAGATTTAGCTGCTACTATGCTGGCAACTACTCTTGGCATCGATTTTAATCCTGAAGTTGACTGGAGTGAGAGGGAGAACATCTACAAAATGTCCGGTAAGATTGTTCGCTCGTTCAATGTTACTCAATCGGCTGAAGGGCATAAAAACGGCTTGTGGACAACGGTTCTGGCAGCGGCAATTCTTCTGCCGTAACGGATTATAAAGCCCGTGTTTGTTTTACAACATCTTTTGGTTGTTAAAAAAGCACGGGCGCTTTTTTTCAACATAAACGGAGGTTTATGGCACCATATCTGATTTATTTACTCTCAATTATGAGTTCCTTGAACTCGGCACCTCCGGGGGAAAATTTTTTTACGCTACACAAAGACTATATGGAAAATGTGTACAAACTGCCTGAAGGCGTTGCTATCAGCGATGAATATAAAATGCCAACCGTCTCTGCAGATAAAGCTACCGTAAATAGTTTGATTAAACTTTCTGCTAATTATTTAGGGTATCCTTATGTGTGGGGTGGAACAACAGAGCGAGGTTTCGATTGTTCAGGCTTTGTTTATTTCCTTTTCAATAAAATTGGTAAGCCGATTCCAAGAATGCCCGCTGACCAGTGCCTCAGGGGCGATGATATTAAATTTCAGGATATCGAACCCGGCGACCTGATCTTCTTCAGTGGCTCTAACTCTAATTCTAAATGGATTGGGCATGTGGGGATGGCTTTCGACCGCGACTCCAACGGCAACATTCGCTTCATTCACGCCGAAAGTAAGAGAACCGGCGTGATTATTACTTCTTTGGAGCAGCAATATTATAAAAAACGCTTTATAAGAGCAACCAGAATAATTAAATAACCGGAAATCCAATGAAAAAACCAAAAAGGCATTTCTTTTCCTCGATCATTTTTTTGATCTTTTTATTTTCTCTTTCTTTCATCGGGTGCGAGCAAAAGGCTAAAGCCGACGATAACCTGCCGCCGACGAATTCGGCAGCAAAAAATGACTCTACAGAAAACACTGATAAAAAACGACAGCCGGAGTCATACGACCCCTCGAAATACAGCGCGGTTTATGACGACATGGCGAAGTTTTTTGCCGGTGTTCCAACTGATTCAACCGGCAGTTTTGCCGGTTTGTTCAACACTAACACCTGGAAAGCACACGCTCAAAGGTTCAGTGCGAGCTGGGCTGGGTTGGAAAATAAAAGACTGGCACCTATCAGGAAATGGGCTGAGACCGAACTGGCGGATATTTCGCCGGATACTAAAACACTGTTCTATCCTTTCGGGGGACCCGATTTTCTGTTTGCGGCTACTTTTTTCCCAAATTTTGAAAACTATGTTCTGATTGGGTTAGAACCGGTTGGGCAGCTGCCTGATTTAAATACTCTTAGCCCAGGAGTCTTAAGTTCTTACTTAACCAGTATGCAGGGTTCGCTTAGAACTTTAGTAACCGGTGGGTTCTTTAAAACCAGAGATATGGCGAGCGATTTCCTTCCCGGCAGGGTTAACGGTACCGTCCCTGTTCTCTTGATTTTCCTCGCAAAAACCAATCATAAAGTGCTGGACATCGAGTATATTAAGATGGATGGCAAAGGTAAGCTTTCGTACGAAAAAGCAGATTTTGGCGCCGCTAAACAGAAAACCCGATACGACGGTGTGATGATTAAATTCACCGATAAAAACGCCAAAATTGTGAAAAAACTCTATTTCTTCAGCACGAACCTTGCAAATGACGGGTTCCCGAAAAAACCGGAATTTCAGGAGTTTATCCGGTCTCTGAAACCTTTTGCCTCGATGGCTAAAGCGGCTTCATACCTGATGCATCAGCCTGCTTTCAGTGGGATACGGGATTTTGTTGTATCGGAAGCTAATTATATGGTTGAAGAAGACAGCGGCATTCCGATCAGATATTTCAAAGACAGCGACTGGGAAAAGAGGTTCTACGGTGTTTATTCCGCCCCAATTCCACTTTTTGCAAACCATGTTCAGAAAGATCTTCAAGCCGCTTACAGAAACAAAGCTGAAGTTCGCCCGCTGCCTTTCGGGCTTGGTTATTACTGGGAGCCGGGGCGCAGCAATTTATTGTTCGCTATTAGAAAAAATGGGAAATAAACAGCCGGATTAACCTTTAGTTTTTCCCGGTTCGCCGGCAAAGAATCAATAAAAAACTGAAGAAAAAATATTTGCCGATAGAATTGAACTGCAGGATATTTGACGGAAAAATACCCACAGTTAAAAAATTGAACTGCAGGATATTTGACGGAAAAATACCCGGTGGCAAAGAATGAACTGCAGAATACCCGACAGTGAAAAATCTATCTGCAATATTTAGAGAGAGAATCGGCGGCTGATGTCTCGCCAAGGGCGTTTGCTTCTTCAAAAGCGGCACACGCCCTTTCTTTTTCCCCTTTGCCGGCTTTAATGCTTCCGAACATCAGATAAACGGTTGGTTTTTTATCATTTAAGTAAACGGCTTTCTCCAAGTAAATTTCTGCCGATGAAAGCTCGTTTTTCATGTAATAAGCCTGCCCGAGCAAAGCAGCCACCCCTGCGATATTGGGGTTTCTACCCTGAACTTCCTGCAATTTATTAAGCGCCAAATCCGTTTTCCCCTCTTTCAGCAAAGCTTCCGCTTCTTTCAGCCCTTTTTTATCAGTCTCAATTTTGGTTTTAGATTCCAGCTCAATCTGTTTCTTAAGGAACTCTTTTTCCTCGTTAAGCCGGGCTTTTTTATAGAAAGTGTAAATTACAACAAGCTGCACTACAGCAGCAAAGATCAAAAAGATCGCCAGTTTCCTGTTTTTTTTCATTCTCTTTTGTAAGTTAAAGGAATTAATTTTGAAAAATATCAAACCAAATATAAGAGTAAACAAATGCGAATTGCAACGAAAATTCTTTTTTTCTCGCTGGTTGTATTGGTTTTTGTTGTATCGGCACAGAACTACAACAACGCACAATTACAAAATTTGAAAAGATACCTAAATTCTGATCTGAAAAAAAATTACCAACTTTATAATCTTGCACCTGCTGCCGTGGTTGATTCACTAACGGTAAACCGGGAAAAAGAAGTGGTAATTTATTTAAACCGCAGAGCTTCGGGAAATCCCTTCAGGGAGAGTGATCTGCCCGGTGCATTAAACCGTTTTAACAATGCGAAAAACTCGTATGGGTTCACTAATTTTGGGCTTAAGGTGATGATCGGCTCGTTTGAAATGAGTGAAATGGTGCCGTTGCTTTATCGTACAAAGTTGCCGGTTGACAGTACCCGCCTGCCGGTTAATGAAAAACCGACAAAGGTTATTACTAATTTGGATAAAAAATTTACAATTACTAAAGGGCTTGACGGAAGAAACATCGCGGTTTGGGGCTCGCACGGGTGGTACTACAGTGCAAAAGACAACAAGTGGATTTGGCAAAGAGCAAGACTATTCGGTTCGATTGAAGATTTGCTCACCTCTTCTATGGCGCTGCCGTTTTTAGTGCCAATGCTGGAAAATGCCGGTGCGGGGGTTTATCTGCCGAGGGAACGGGACCTTCAGACAAACTCGGTTGTAATCGATCCGGAAGAAGGGAACGCCGGCGCCGGGGTTTCCAATTTCAGTGAATGGGAAAAGGGAAGTGCCGGCTTTTTGCACTCAGAATCGGGTTATGAAGCAAATATTAACCCTTTCAGGCTCGGTTCTTTTTTAACGAAAGAAACTGTAAAAAATGAAGAAAATCCGTTGGTTTATACACCTAAGATACCGGAAAGCGGAGAATATGCTGTTTATATTTCGTTTGGTAAGGATGAAACCGGCAGAAATGTTAAGGATGTTAAATATACGGTTAAACATTCCGGTGGCGAGACTTCTTTTTTAGTGGATCAGCAGAGGGGGTGGGGTACCTGGTTATACCTCGGCACATTTAAGTTTTTCAAAGGAACTGACCCGTCAAAAGGGGCAGTGGTTGTTTCCGATCAAAATGAAAACGAAGGTGTGGTTACCTCCGATGCCGTTAGGTTTGGCGGAGGGATGGGCGTAGTGAAAAGAAACGGAAGCACAAGCGGGCGACCGGCATTTGTTGAAGCTGCAAGGTATTACCTGCAGTACACAGGTGCACCCGACACTTTGGTTTATAACTTCCAAAGCGACAAAGATGATTATGTGGATGATTACCAGGCGCGCGGCGAATATGTTAACTGGCTGAATGGCGCCCCGGATGGCCCCAACAAACTCACTTCCCTTCAGGGGCTGAATATACCGATTGATATTTCTTTAGCCTGGCACACCGATGCGGGAATTATGGGTGGTGACTCAACCGTTGGTTCACTGATGATATACAGTTCGGTGGGTATGGATACTTCGTTTTTCCACAACGGAAGATCAAGAATGGCGAACCGGGACTTGGGCGACATCGTACAAACACAAATTGTAAGCGATATAAGAGCTTTGTTCGATAAGAAGTGGACGCGCCGCGAAATGTGGGACGCCGGTTATTCTGAAGCTGCCAGACCAAATGTGCCTTCAATTCTTTTAGAGTTGCTTGCTCACCAGAACTTTGCTGAAATGAAATTTTTCTGGCACCCTCAATTCAGGTTTCATGTTTCAAGGGCAATTTACAAAGGGATGCTAAAATTTCTTGCTTCGATGAGCGGTACCGGGTTTGTAGTGCAGCCGCTTCCGGTTTCAAATTTTTCAGCTCTGCTTAGCGGTGGCGCCGCCGAGTTAAGATGGGAACCGGTTTCTGATCCTTTAGAAGCAAGTGCAAAGCCCACGGGCTATGTGGTTTACAGAAGAATTGGGGAGGCAGGGTTTGACAACGGAAAGTTCACAAATGAACCTTTTTTCCGGGATGAAAACATCCCAACGGGAGTGCCTGTAAGCTATAAAGTAACCGCAGTTAATGCCGGCGGTGAAAGTTTCCCCTCTGAGGTGCTTGCTGTTGGTATCGCTAATTTAAGCAGCAAAAACAGTGCAAGCGAAACGGGCAATACTGATAATATGAAAGCTGACGGTATCGCCGGTAACAGCGTTTCTGAAAAGGCAAAAGAAGTGCTGGTTGTAAACTCGTTCGACCGGCTTGATATGCCGGCAACGGTGAACGAAAAAGGTTTTGAGGGCTTCCTGTTTCAGAAAGATGAAGGAGTACAGTACATAAAAGATTTTGCCTCTGTTGGTGAGCAAACAGATTTTGATCGCTCTTCGCAGTTCAAAACAAACGATGAACCGGGCTGGGGGGCATCAAAATCAGACGCAGAGGGGCTGGTTATCGCAGGGAACTCGTTTGATTACCCGGCACTGCACGGCGAGGCATTGTTGAAGTGCGGGTTTTCTTTCAGCAGCACTTCAGTTGCCTCTTTTGTTCAACCTGGGTTCAGTACTAAGAACTATTCGATGATTGATATCATTGCCGGTGAGCAGAAAGAGTCCGTTATCAAATTGGGGCTGCAACCGGTTGTTTCAACAAGTTTCACACTGTTTTCTGACGAATTAACCAACAAACTTAACGCTGTGGTTCACGAAGGTAAAGCGCTTTTCATAAGCGGAGCTTATGTAGGTTCGGAACTTAACAGAAACGGTAAAACTAAGAAACTTGCAACGGATGTTCTTAAAGTTAACCTTGCCTCAGAATTTGCAACCGCCAACGGAAGGCTTTTTGGAACGGAGAGGGCTAACGGCGCAGAAAACGAAATTTTTGAGTTTAACACGGCTTTTTCCAAAGATATTTACAAAGTTGAGGCTCCTCAGGCTATTGATCCCGTTGCTGGCGGTGAGACTTTGTTCAGATATTCCGATAATTCCACTTCGGCGGTTGTTGGCTTTAACGGACAGCATCGCACTGTTGTGGCGGGTTTTCCGTTTGAAACATTGGTAACTCCGGAGTACCGGGAAGCTTTTATGCGGTTTGTTACCGGCTATTTGCTTAGATAGCGGTGGCTGTTTGGCCCCACGAAGCCTTCACAGCCGGCAGGGATACGAAAACTGTTTGCTTAGATAGTGGTCGGTTATTTTTCATAGTTTTGGAATAAACTTTGCCCCATTTGGTTCTATTTTTTACCGTTTAGGTTTTAATTTCAACCGGTAGCGGAAAGTGCAATTATTCCGTTGTAAAAACGGTTCCTAAAGCCAAAATTCGTATCTTTGTAAAATTAAAAAGCCGGAGTTTTTAACACGATGAACATAAATTTTAGAGATATTCCCGGGCAGTCACCCCTGTTTCTTGATTACCTTTACAACTTCAAAAATGTGGCGAAATATTATATTAAAGATTTCAGAAACGAACAGATTTACGAGCCACACTTCCGTGATGTTCTCTCAAAATACCCGACTGACCGGCGGGAGCTTGCAGCTGCCATCAAAAATCAATATCTTAACAAAAGAATTTCTGTTAAAACTTCCCGGAATATCAAATTTCTTGAGGAGAAAAACACCCTTGTTATTGCCACCGGGCAACAGCTTGGCATTGCAGGAGGACCCCTTTACACGATCTACAAAACTATTTCCGCTATTAAATTAGCCGCTGATTTAACCGAAAAATTCCCCGATTTCAACTTTGTGCCTGTCTTTTGGCTTGCCGGTGACGACCACGATTTCAGGGAAATTCAGTCGATCAATGTGATCAACAAAGAAAGCAAATTGGAAAAAATCACTTACTCGATCGATGAAGACCCCGAAAAGGACTTTGGAAGTGTCGGCAGCATGATTTTGGAATCGGATATTGAAGATTTCTTCACACAGTTGCGCAGCAGTTTGAGGGAAACTGAGTTTACAAACGATGTTATAACTTTCCTTTCCGGAATTTATGAAAAGGGTAGGACGATTGCCGATTCGTTCACCGAAATGATGTATAAGTTTTTTGATAAATACGGTTTGGTTATCTGCAACCCACAGACAGAAGAGATTAAAAGGCTGCTGATCCCTGTTTTCAGGCACGAAATTGAAAACTACCGCACGCACGCTTCAAAGCTGATTCAGGTGAGCGCAGGGTTGGATGAAGAGTACCACGCACAAGTGAAAATAAGGCCGATAAACATCTTCATAAACAACGAAACCGGGCGGCACCTGCTTGACCCGTTGGAAAATGACGAGTTCCGCCTGAAAAGGAAAAAAGTTAAATTCACCAAAGACGAACTGCTTCAACTGTTGGAGACTTCACCCGAAATTTTCAGCGCTAATGTGATTCTGCGTCCGATTTGTCAGGATTACCTTTTCCCGACTGCTTTTTATATCGGGGGGCCCGCCGAGGTCGCTTACTTTGCGCAGATAGTTCAGCTTTATAAAATGTTCAACTTAGCCACACCGATCGCGTATCCAAGGCTTAGCGCTACTATTGTTGAGAAATCAGTGCAGACACTTCTGCAAAGGTTTGGCATTACCATTGAAGATTTCTTCAAACTCAAAAGAGAGATTTTCAATAAAGTTGCATCTATGATTTCGGAATATGACATCGACGGCAAGTTTCAGGATGCAGAGGGAAAACTCGCCGAAGTTTACGATGATCTGAAGAACTACCTTGCAGATGTGGAGAACACACTGGCTGACCCAGTAGAGAAAAGCAAGATAAAGGCGCTTCAACACCTTTCTGATCTGAAAGCAAAAGCGGAAGCTGCAAGGCTGCGAAAGCATGAAAACACGATGAACCGGTTGGATAAATCGTATGCGCTGCTGTTACCCGAAAACAACCTGCAGGAAAGGGAGTTGAACTATTTCTATTTTGCAAACAAATACGGGCTTGGTTTTTTCGAATACCTTATCGAAAAACTTCAGATTAACGAACACGACCACAGTGTAATTTTCCTCTGATGAAAAATCATAATTTTGTACCCGTTACTCTCCTTTTTCTGCTGTTTGTGGTTTTTCTGCAATTTTCTGCGGTTGCTCAGCAGGAAAGTGGAAGGTTATACAAGTTCCGGTTGGATAACGCACCTTTCCCCGATCCGGGGCGCGCTTCGGGCTACAACGGGCTTTCTTACGCAGGGCACTACGACGATAACACCGTTGCCGTTTACATTCCACCGGGGTACAAAGATAACGGCAGTACCGACATTGTTTTCTATTTTCACGGATGGTATAACACGGTTGATGGCGTGCTAAGCGGGTTCAAGATGATTGAGCAATTTCTTGAAGCGCGCAAGAACGCTATTTTGGTTATACCGGAAGGACCCAAAAATGCTGCTGACTCTTATTACGGGAAATTGGAAAGAGAGAACGGCTTCTTAAATTTAGTGATGGAAATTTTGGATTCGCTGAAGGGGCGAACTGAAATTGAAGAGACTATTCCCGGTAAAATTGTGGTTGCGTGTCACTCAGGTGGGGTGAGGGTTCTTTCAAAAATTTTGAAGCAGGGAGGTGTTACTCATCAAATCAGGGATGTCTATCTCTTCGATGCTACTTACGGGTATATTGATGAATATTTAGACTGGCTGATGACCTTCGAGGGAAAGTTAATTTCGATTTGGACTGAAGGCTCCGGCACCAGAGACGGTACGATGAGGATGATCCAAAGGCTGAAAGACGCCGGAATCCCTTTCTTAAACATTGATGAGGTGAACCTCACTAAGGATGATCTCATTTTTAACCGGATTGTAATAATTAAAACACCATTGGCACACAGCGACCTCGTTTTTTTAACAGGTAACTTCACTAAATTTCTGAACACAAGCATGTTAGACTTATTGGAAGTAAGGTGAAATTTATCACCCTTTTTTTCTTAATGAAAATTGAACAGATTTTAGTAAAATTTGCTCTAAATCATATCGATTTAATTTATTAATTGATATATTCAGTATTGATTAATTGAAAATATTATGTCAAATAACACTAAAATTTTGCTTTTTTACTCCCCGTCTGATGAAATTCATTTGATTACGGATGAAATAAAGAAAGTAATTGAATCTCCTGAGATTGAACATGTTACTGACTTTTCAGAATTGGAGAGAACGCTTCACAAATATAACCCGTCAATTGCAGTTCTTTTGTTTCAGTCAACGGTTAAAAATGCGGTCAGCAGTGTAAAAATTGTTAAGCAATTCAACCAACTTATTCCTGTTATCGTAATTTCCGACCCATCGGATGAAGCAACCGTGATCGAAGTGATGAAAGCCGGTGCAGATGACTACATTCATCGCTCTCATCCCGAGAAAATTGAAAACGCAATTATTGCAGCACTTTCCAAAAGAAGCAAAGATATTGACAGGGAAGCCGCGCTTAAAATTCTGATTCATAACGAGGCAAGGTACCGGAACTTCTTCAGGGAACATCCCGCGATGAAACTGCTCATCGATCCCGATTCGGGGCAAATTATTGAAGCTAATATAAGTGCCGCAAAATTTTACGGCTACACCATCTCCGAGTTTAAAACTAAGCAAATTCAGGAGTTAAGTATTTACGATTCAGTGACTGTGTTAAATGGTCTGAGGCAAAGCGTTTTTTTGGGTGGTAGGAGAATTGTAACTCAACACAAAAAAGCTAACGGGATAATTGTTGATGTGGAAATTGAAGCCGGTGTACTGGTTCAGCGGAAAACAGAATTTTAACAGTTGAAAATAATGTAGAAAGTCAGGCATAATCCTGCACCTTCATCCTTAGTAATTTAGCGTTCAAAAGTTTTTTGTTTCTCTCCTTTAATTTA
>WBZO01000163.1_pt1 | contig 174472 bp, 166 predicted proteins | sample 5204261 | NCBI WGS metagenome assembly WBZO01 (sample SAMN12412400, study PRJNA552823) | activated sludge metagenome | isolation source: activated sludge from anammox sidestream of wastewater treatment plant... | place: USA: North Carolina | collected 2017-09 | reverse complement strand
CACTTGGTCGACCGGCTTCTGGCCGACGGCCATTCCGTCCTGGCGATCGACAATCTGGCCTGCGGTTCGGACGCCAATCTCAATGACGCCCGGCGCAATCGCCGTTTCCGCTTCGAGAAGATGGACATCGCCGATGGCGCCATCATGCCGTTGTTTAAGGGCATCGACTGGGTCTTTCACCTCGCCGCGCTCGCCGACATCGTGCCGTCGATCCAGCACCCGATCCCCTACCATCGCGCCAATGTGGACGGCACAGTCGCGGTGCTTGAGGCGAGCCGCGCGGCGAATGTGAAGCGCCTCGTCTACGCCGCTTCCTCATCCTGCTACGGCATCCCGGACGTTTATCCGACACCGGAAACCGCCGCGATGCGGCCGATGTATCCTTATGCGCTCACCAAGTTCATCGGCGAGCAGTACGTAATGCACTGGTCGCAGACTTATCGCATGCCCGCGGTGTCGCTGCGCTTCTTCAATGTCTACGGCCCGCGTGCGCGCACCAGCGGCACTTATGGCGCTGTGTTCGGTGTCTTCCTTGCGCAGAAGCTCAAGGGGCTTCCCTTCACTGTCGTTGGCGACGGCAAGCAGACGCGCGACTTTACCTATGTCACCGACGTCGCCGCCGCCGTCGCCGCCGCCGCCGAGAGCAATCTCACCGGCCTGTGCATGAACGTCGGCTCGGGCAACACCTACAGCGTCAACCGTCTGGTCGAACTGCTCGGCGGTCCCGTCACGTACATTCCGAAGCGGCCCGGCGAGCCCGACTGCACCTTTGCCGACACGACCCTGATCCGCCAGAAGCTCGACTGGGTGCCGAAGGTCTCCTTCGAGGACGGCGTCGCCACCATGCTGGAGAACATCGGCTACTGGGAGTCGGCGCCGGTGTGGACGCCCGACCGCATCAAGGAAGCGACCGCCGACTGGTTCAAGCATCTGGGAGCGGCCGGCTGATGCTCAACGTACCGCAGTCTCCGAATCCCCTGAACAAGCTCAAGCAGCTCGCCGAGCTCGGTGAAACCGCCGCAGCCCTCCGCGCGTCCGGCGAGACCGTCGTGCTCGCGCATGGCACCTTCGACCTGCTACACATCGGCCATCTGCGCCACCTGCGCGAGGCCAAGCGGCACGGAACGCGCCTGTTCGTCACCATTACCGCGGACAGCTTCGTCAACAAGGGTCCGGGCCGTCCGATCTTCTCCGAGCACATGCGCGCCGAAATGCTCGCTGCGCTGGAGTTCATCGACTGCGTGGGCATCGTGCACGAGGCGACCGCGCTCGCTGCCATCAATGCAGTTAAGCCGGACATCTACATCAAGGGCCAGGATTACCGCGAGGCCAAGGACGACATCACCGGCGGCATCATCGCCGAGCGCAAGGCGGTCGAGAAGTTCGGCGGTCGGCTCGAATTCACCGACGAGGTCACCTACTCGTCGTCCAACCTGATCAATCGCCATCTGTCGGTGTTCGACCCGACGCTCGACGAGTATCTCGAGACGCAGCGCTCCAAGCGCATGCACGATGAGCTCCCGGCGCTAATCGACAAGATCAAGAACTTCCGTGTGCTCTTCATCGGCGACGCCATCATCGACGACTACAATTACGTCTCGGCGATGGGCAAGTCTCCGAAGGAAAACATCATCGCCACTTTATTCGGCGAGCGCGAGGTGTTCGCCGGCGGCGTATTCGCGGCAGCCAAGCACGTCGCCGACTTCTGCCGCGAGGTGGAGATCGTCACGGTCATCGGCGAGAACTGCGAATTCGAAAAGATGATGCGCGCCTCGCTGCCGTCGAACGTCAAATTGCACACGTTCCGTCGCATGGGCGTTCCGACAACGCGCAAGGCGCGTTACATCGACAAAAGCTACCTGCGCAAGCTTTTTGAAGTCTATTACATGGACGATACGCCGGTGTCGGCGACCCACGAGCGCGAAATCGAGCGTATCATCGTGGACCGCGCAGACGAGTTCGACCTCGTCGTTGTCACCGACTTCGGCCACGGCCTGCTCAGCCAGTCGATGATCGCGACCCTGCAGAAGCACGCCCGCTTCCTGGCGGTGAACGCGCAGTCGAACAGCGCGAACATGGGTTACAACCTGATCACGCGTTACAACCGCGCCGACTACATCTGCATCGATGCGCCGGAGGCGCGGCTCGCGCTGTCCGACCGCACCAGCGAAGTCGAGCACATCACCAGCAAGGAATTGCCCTCGCGCATCGACTGCCCGCGCATCGTGGTCACGCACGGCAAGAACGGTTGCGTGGGCTACGAGCGAGACAAGGGCACGGTGCACGCGCCGGCCTTCACCAAGACGGTCGTCGACACTGTCGGCGCCGGCGACGCCTTCTTCGCGGTCACCGCCCCGCTGGCGGCGGCCGGCGCTCGCATGGATCACCTGACCTTCGTCGGCAACGCGGCCGGCGCGATCAAGGTCGGCATTGTCGGCCATCGCCGCTCGATCGAAAAAGTCCCGCTGCTCAAGTTCCTCAACACGTTACTGAAGTGAGCCGTCCGTGACCGTCCTCAATGCCTATCTCGACACGCTGGCGGCCGTGACCGCGGCGACGGAAGTCTCAGGGCGCTCCGGCGAGCGCATGGCGCTTGACGCCGGCGTCGCGCAGGCAATCGAAAGCGCCAAAGGCACCCACGCCGGCGGCAACAAGATCATCATCGTTGGCAACGGCGGTTCGGCCGGCATCGCCAGCCATACCGCCATCGACTACTCCAAGAACGGCCAGATGCGCGCGATGGCCTTTGGCGACAGCGCAGCGCTGACCTGCCTCGGCAACGACTTCGGCTACGAGCACGTCTATGCGAAACAGGTCGAATACCACGGCCGCGCCGGTGATCTGCTCATCGCCATCTCCTCTTCGGGCCGCTCGCCGAACATCCTCAACGCCACCGACGCCGCACGCAAAGCCGGTATCGGCGTCATTACCTTCTCCGGGTTCAAGCCGGACAATCCGCTGCGCACGCGCGGTGAGCTAAACTTCTACGCGCCGTCGGGCGAGTATGGCTTCGTCGAGATCGCGCACCAGACGCTGCTGCATGCGCTGCTCGACATCAAAATTGGCTGGCGTCCCGCCGCCTGATCCCTGGATGCATAATGACCCATAAGACCTGGAACGTTCTCGTCACTGGCGGCGCTGGCTATGTGGGCTCCGTGCTTGTGCCCAAGCTGCTGGCCGCCGGTCACAAAGTGACGGTGCTCGACCTCTACCTCTACGGCGAAGACCTTTTCGCGGCCCACCGCGGCAATCCCAATCTCACCGAGGTGAAGGGCGACCTGCGCGATCCCGTCGCGGTCAAGACCGCGCTGAAGGGCTGCAATGCGGTCATCCACCTCGCCTGCATCTCCAACGACCCATCGTTCGAGCTCAATCCGGAACTCGGCAAGTCGATCAATTACGACTGCTTCCTGCCGCTGGTGAAAATGTCGAAGGACGCGGGCGTCAAACGCTTCATCTATGCCTCCTCATCGAGCGTCTATGGCGTCAAGAAGGAAGCCGAGGTGACCGAGGAGCTTTCGCTCGAGCCGCTCACCGACTACTCGAAATTCAAAGCGATGTGCGAGGACGTGCTCGAGAAGGAGCGAGAGCCGGGCTTCACCACGCTCACGTTGCGCCCGGCAACCGTCTGCGGCTACGGGCCGCGCCAGCGCCTCGACGTGATCGTCAACATTCTCACCAATCACGCGGTCAATGTCGGCCGCATCAAGGTGTTCGGCGGCTCGCAGCTGCGCCCGAACCTTCACATTGAGGACATGACCGATCTCTACCTGCTGACGCTGCAGTTGCCTGCGGAGCAGATCGACGGCCGCATCTACAACGCAGGCTACGAGAACCATCCTCTGATGCAGCTCGCCGAGATCGTCCGCAGCGTCACCGGCAAGGTCGATATCGACGTGGTGCCGACCGACGACCTGCGGTCCTATCAGGTTTCCTCCAAGCGAATCCTGCGCGAGATCGGCTTTGCGCCCAAGCACACCATCGAGGACGCCGTGCGCGATCTCAAGATCGCATTCGACACCCGCAAGCTCACCAACCCGCTCAACAATGCGATGTATTTCAACATCAAGCGCATGCAGGAGGTTGGGCTGCGATGAGCGCAACCGCGACCACAACGAAAGCTACGGCTCCGGCCGCGGCGGCCGATCCGCTGGCGCTCTATCGCGCCATGCTGCGCATCCGGCTGATCGAAGAGGAAATCGCCAAGCGCTACTCGGCACAGGAGATGCGCTGCCCGGTGCACCTGTCGATCGGCCAGGAGGCGACTGCGGTCGGCGCCTGCGCCGCGTTACGGACCGACGACCAGATTGTCTCCAGCCACCGCAGCCACGCCACGTATCTCGCCAAGGGCGGCGACCTCAAGGCGATGATGGCCGAAATCTACGGCCGCGTGACCGGCTGCTGCGGCGGCCGTGGCGGCTCGATGCATCTGTTCGACGACCGCGTCGGCGTGCTGGCGAGCGTGCCGATCGTCGGCAGCTTCATCGCGCTTGGCACCGGCGCGGCGCTTTCGTTCCGGCACGCCGGTGACGACCGCGTCTGCATCGTGTTCCTGGGCGACGGCGCCACCGAGGAAGGCGTGTTCCACGAAAGCGCGAACTTCGCCGCGCTGAAGAAGCTCCCGGTGATCTTCTTCGTCGAGAACAACGGCTATTCCTGCTACACCAATCTCAACGACCGCCAGCCGGTCCGGCCGATCACTGACGTGGCTCGCGCCCATGGCATGCCCTCCGTCCAGGTCGACGGCAACGACGTGATTGCGGTCCATGCCGCGGCCGCCGCGGCGGTTGCGAATGCGCGTGCCGGCAAGGGCCCAACACTGATCGTCGCCGACACCTATCGCTGGCGCGAGCACTGCGGTCCCAATTACGACAACGACATCGGCTACCGCACACCGCAGGAGTTCGAGTCCTGGCAGGCGCGCTGCCCGGTGGAGACAACGGGCGGCAGGCTCCTCGCCCAAGGCGCGCTGACGAAGGCGGCACAGTCAAAGCTCGAGACCGAGATCGGCGCCGAGATCAACGCCGCCTTCGAGTTTGCGATCAAGTCCGCCTTCCCCGACCCCGCGACCGTCAGGGATCACGTCTATGCATGAGCCGAGGCTGATCACAGCCGGCGAAGCGATCCGCGAGGCGACTGACCTCGCGATGGCGGCCGACCCGTCGGTCGTGCTGATGGGTGAAGGCGTGGCCGATCCGAAGGCGATCTTCGGTACCACCGCGAACCTTTCGCAGAAATACGGCGCGCAGCGCGTCATCGAGCTGCCGCTGTCGGAAAACGGCTTCACCGGCATCGCCATCGGCGCCGCGATGAACGGGCTCCGGCCGATCATCGTGCATCAGCGTGTGGAATTCTGCCTGCTGGCGATGGAACAACTCGTCAACAACGCGGCCAAGATCCACTACGTCTCAAACGGCGCACACCGCGCCCCGATCGTGGTCCGCCTTATCGTTGGTCGCGGCTGGGGCCAGGGACCGGCGCATTCGCAAAGTCTGGAGGCGCTGTTCGCCCACATCCCTGGCCTCAAGGTCGTGATGCCGTCGTCGGCGGCCGACGCCAAGGGCATGCTGCTCGCCTCGATCCAGGACGACAGCCCGGTGATCTTCATCGAGCACCGCTGGATGCACTATGTGAAGGGCCAGGTGCCGCCCGGCATGCAGGCAGCGCCGCTCGACGGACCGCACCGGGTGCGCGAGGGCGATGCGGTGACGGTGGTGAGCAACTCCTATCTCACGCTGGAAACCATCCGCGCCGCCGAAGAGCTCGCCAGGGAAGGCATCGCCGTCGACCACTTCGACCTGCGGGTGATCCGGCCGCTCAACGCCGCGCCGATCATCGAGTCGGTGCGCCGCACCGGGCGTCTGGTGACTGTCGACACCGGCTTTGCGACCTACGGCATCGGCGCCGAGATCGTCAGCCGCGTTATTGAGGAATGCTGCCTGCAGATGCGCGCGAGCCCGCGCCGCGTCGGACTGCCCGAATTCCCGACGCCGAGCTCCCGCTCGCTCGCCGCGGCTTACTATCCGCGCTCGCCCGACATTGCAGCCGCCATCGCCGAGGTGGCGGGGGCGTCCGCCGAGCGTGTCGCGAGGCTGCGCGCCACGCTGAGCGCCGACCGCGAATCCGTCCCGCTCGACATTCCCCATCATTCGTTTCAGGGCCCGTTCTGATCATGAAGGTGCGGTACTCCTACCTTCCGCAGCAGTTTGCCGATGCCGACGATCTGTGGGCCCAACTCAAGGCGTTCGTGCCGACCGGCGACTTCACCCTCGGCAAGCCGCTGATCGAGTTCGAGGGCCGCTTCGCCGAGCTGATCGGCACCAGGCATGCGATCGGCGTGGGCTCGGGCACCGACGCCATCAAGCTGTCGCTGAAGGCCATCGGCATCGGCCACGGTGACGAGGTCATCACCGCGGCGAACACCTTCATCGCCACGGTCGGCGCCATCAACGAGATCGGCGCGCGCCCGGTGTTCGTCGACTGTGACGACACGTTTTGCATGGACACGGCGCTGGTCGAGCAGGCCATCACGCCGCGCACCAAGGCGATCGTGCCGGTGCATTTCACCGGCTACATGACCGACATGGTCAGGCTGATGCCGATCGCCGAGCGCCACAAGCTGCCGATCATCGAGGATGCCTGCCAGGCGATCCTCGGCGCGCAGAACGGCCGCAACGCCGGCACCTGGGGCCGGACCGGCGCGTTCTCGCTGCATCCCTTGAAGAACCTCAATGTCTGGTCGGACGGCGGCGTGATCGTGACCAACGACGACGCGCTCGACCGCTCGCTCCGGCTTCTGCGCAATCACGGCATGCGCAATCGCGACGAGATCGAGATCCTCGGCTACAACTCGCGGCTCGACACCATCCAGGCCGTGGTCGGCAACTGGCTGATCCCGCAGACGCTCAGCATCTCCGAGCGCCGGATCGACAACGCCGCCTACTACGACAAGCATCTCGGTGCGCTGAAGCAGATCCGCATTCCGGGGCGCCGCGCCGACATGCGCGTAGTGTACCACCTCTATATGGTGTTCGCGGAAAATCGCGACGCGCTGCTGCGTCATTGCATGGAACGCGGCATCGAAGCGAAGGTGCACTATCCGGTGCCGCTCTACCTTCAGGACGGGCTCAAGTTCCTGGGCTACAAGTCGGGCGCATTCCCGGTCACCGACCGGCACGCGCATGAGATCATCACCTTCCCCTGCGACCAGCATCTGAGCCGGGCCGAACAGGACCACGTCATCAAAACCGTCAGGGACTTCTATGGCCGCGGTTGAGACGAGGCAGCACACCGTTCCCTACGTCGACCTCGCCGCGCAATACGCCGGCGAGCGCGAGGAGCTGCTCGCCGTCCTCGACCGGGCGCTCGCCAGCGGCCAGTGGGTCGGCGGCGCGATGGTCGAGGAGTTCGAGGCCGCGGCGGCACGCTACCTTGACGCCCGCCATGTCATCAGCGTCGCCTCCGGCACCGACGCGCTGATTCTCGCGCTGCGCGTGCTCGATCTTGGCCCGGACGACGAGGTGATCACGCCGCCGAACTCGTTCGTCGCTTCGACCGCCGCCATCCACTTCGCCGGCGGCAAGCCGGTGTTCGCCGACGTGCTGCCCGACCAGAACATCGATCCCGCCGCCGTAGAAGCCGCGATCACGCCCCGCACCCGCGCGATCATGCCGGTCCATCTCACCGGCCGCGTCGCTGACATGGACGCGATCAACGCCATCGCGGCAAAGCACAATCTCGCCGTGATCGAGGATGCGGCGCAGGCGGCCGGCGCGCGCCTCAACAACCGTCAGGCCGGCACGCTCGGCACGCTCGGCTGCTACTCCGCCCATCCGCTCAAGAACCTCAACGCGGCGGGCGACGCGGGTTTCATCGTCACCGGCGACGACGCGCTGGCCGACCGGCTGCGGCGGCTGCGCAACAACGGCTTGGTCGACCGCAACACGGTCGCCGAATGGGGCGTCGTGTCGCGGCTCGACAACGTCCAGGCCGCGATGCTGCGCTATCGGCTGGACCGCCTCGACGATATCGTCGCCGCCCGGCGCAGGAACGCGGTCGCTTACCGAGCGGCGCTCGACCAGTGCGCCGTGTTCGCACCGCCCTGCCGGCCGCAGGAGTTCAACGCGTTCCATACCTTTGTCATCCAATGCGACCGTCGGGACGCCCTGCGCGACCATCTCGCTAGGCACGGGATCGGCACGGCGATCCACTACCCGGTGCCGATCCACCTCCAGCCTGCGGCGAAGGCGCTCGGTTATCGCAAGGGCGACTTCCCAGTCACGGAACGGCAGGCCGAACGCATCCTGACGCTTCCGGTCAACCAGTCGCTCAGCCGCGACGACGTCGAATACGTCGCCGAAACCGTGAACGGATTTTTTCGATGACCGGCGACGTACTGGACTACGCCGATCTCGTCGCCCGCTACGAAGCAGGACTGATCGACACGCTGCGGAGCTTCGGCTTCCAGACCGACTATCTCGACCTGTGGGTGCCGGATGAGGACCTGACCCGCAGCCTGCTCAATCTGTTCGATGCCGCCGCCGAGGCCGGCCATACCGCGCTGTCGGTCCGGATTTCGCCGGAAGCCGCGGCAGAGGCAAAAGCCGCCGGATTACCCGACAAGGCCGCATCGCGCGGGCGGGTCAGCTTCCAGGGCGGCGGCGGATCGGTCATCCTGCGGATCGACAACCTGCACGTGGCGGCGACGGCGGCGCGCACAAGCCCGGCCAGCGTGAGCCCGCAGGTGCCCGCCCCCGCGCGCACGTCGGCGGCCGAAACCGCCAGCGCGGAGGAATCCTTGCGTCAGCCCACGGCGCTGTCTGAACCGTATTCCTCCAATCTCGCCGCGGCGGCCGCGGGTGCAGCCGCATCTTCGGCGCCTGCCAATGCCGTCCATGTTCGCGCCGAGATCGACGGCCTCGTGCTCGAGGCCGCTGTCGATCCGGCCGATCACGTCATCCACGCCATGCAAGCCTCCGGAGCGCGCGGCAAGATCGCCAGCGATGCGATCGCTGCCGCCATCCGCCTCTGCCAGGGACTGCCGGTGATCGAGGCGGCCGACCACGGTGCGATCCGCCTGGAATTCCTGTTGCGCGGCGAAGCCCCGCGGCCCCGCCCTGGCATCCTGGTTCCGGAAACCACCGAGCCTGCGTTCCGTTTCGTATCGGCGCTGCTGCGCGCGCTGCTCGCGGATTACCGGGCGAAATCGGGCTTCAAGAGCCGGACCAACACCTTCGATGTCACCCCCGGCCCCGCATGGATGCAGGCCTCCGAGGCCGACCGGCGCGCCATCCTTGAGTGCGCCTTCACCGCCGGTGGGTTCCCAGCCGCGGATGTCAATGTCGAAGCTATCGAGTATGATGTCCGAGTGGTCGTTTCGCTCGGCGGCTCGCTTGCCGGAAGTCCGGCGCGCGTGACCGCAGATTTGGAACGCTGCATCAAAAAGCATGCCGACGGACGCCTCGAGCTGTTCCTGAGCGAACTGAAGGACAGCAACAAGCTCCGCCGGCTCAGTGAAAGCAGCATAGCCAAAGACAACGCACCGAAGGGCAAAGCATCGTGACTGGCCTCGTCGAACATACCGAATTGATCCTGGACGGCACGAAGATCGGCTGGCACCTCGACCGCGTGCACGCCTGGGAGCGCGGCGAGCGTATCGCGCCGATCACCATCGACATGGCGCTGACGCGTGCCTGCAACTTCGCCTGCGGCTATTGCTACGCGATGCTCCAAGAGAACGACCGCAAGGTTATGAATCGGAAGGTCATTTACGACTTCCTGGAGGACTGCGCCGAGATCGGTGTCAAGGGTATCAGCCTCGTGTCGGACGGCGAAAGCACGATTTCGCCGGTGTTCGTCGATACTATCCGGCGCGGCAACGAGCTCGGCATCTCGATGGCCTGCGGTACCAACGGCTTCGTGCTCACCAAGCCAAAGCTCGAAGACATCCTGCCGCACATGACCTATCTGCGCATCAACATCTCGGCCGGTGAACGCAAGCGCTACGCCGAGATCATGGGCGTAAAGGAAAGCTGGTTCGACCGCGTCTGCCAGAACATCCGCGACATGGTCGAGATCAAGAAGCGCGACAAACTGCCGGTCACCATCGGCCTGCAGATGGTGTTGATGCCGGAATTCGAGGATCAGGTCATGCCGCTCGCCCGGCTCGGCAAGGAGTTGCGGCCGGACTACCTCGTTATCAAGCATTGCTCGGACAACGAGGACGGCGATCTCGGCGTCGACTACAGCGCCTATGAGCGGCTTTATGACACGCTGCATGCGGCCGAACGGCTGTCCGACGACGAGTACAAGGTCGTCGTGAAGTGGTCGAAGATCGAGGCCAAAAACGAGCGCAGCTACCAGCGCTGCTACGGTGCGCCGTTCATGATCCAGCTTTCCGGCTCCGGCCTCGTTGCCCCCTGCGGCATGCTGTTCAACGAGCGCTACAAGAAATTCCACATCGGCAATATCTGCGAGGAGCGCTTCAAGGATATCTGGGCAAGTGATCGCTACTGGGAAGTGATGAACTACCTCGCCTCCCCGGATTTCAACGCGCAGAAGATGTGCGGCTCGCTTTGCCTTCAACACAAGGTGAACGAGGCACTCGATGCGCATCGCAAAGGCCAGATCGCGCTGCGCGATCCGGGCGCGGCGGCGCCGCAGCACCTGAACTTCATCTGAGTACCGGCGATACCGCTAGTGCGCACGCAGCGCCTCGCATCGGGCGACGATCCCGAGTATATGACGGGCAAACAGCTCGCCCGCGCGCGGGCCGGTCAGATGCTCGCGATAGACGCGCTGGCCCTGCGCAGCGACCTCAGCCGTCTGCGCAGGGTCTGCGATCAGCGCCTCGATTGTCTCCTGCAGGTCGCTCAGGTCCCAGCGATGCGCGGCCATCGTTTCCCCGCCGCGAAACACGTCCGGCCAGGTTTCGATGCCGGACATATCGGGCTTGAGCAGCAGCGCCCCGCTCATGAAGATCTCGAAATCGCGCAGCGTGATCTCGCCAAGGCCAAAGGGCGAGACCGCGATGCGGCTTTGCGCAAGCTCCTCAATGTAGTGGCGGCGCGACAGCTTGCCGGTCTCGATATACGTGGACAGCATCGCCGCGATCCGCTTGCGCTGGAACGCGACGGACTCGCGGACATAGCGCGTGCCGATGCGGCAGGAAAGGTCCTTGCGGCGCGGCGTGGACGGCGGTGTGAAGGCATCCGGGAAGCGCAGAAGCGCGCGCAGTGGAAGATATTGATACGCCTTCATGCGCAAAGGTCCATGAAGGCTGTAATCAGCAAGGCCCGAATTCCAGGATACCGCGAGCTTGCCGAACAACGCCGGATCGGTAATCGGCTCCGATTGAACGGGTTCGGAATCCATGACGCCGAAGGCGCGATGGTAATAGTCGGTGAAGATGCGCTGTCCATAGAGTGGCCGCAGGTATTCTCGCCGATCGCGCAGAAGCTGCGATTTACAATACAGCGAGACCACCGGCAGCGGCCGCGCATGATCGAAACCCGCGCTGTCAGCGATGCTGACATAGACGAGGTGGCGCACCTGCGCGCGCATCCGTTCGAGCTCCTCCATGATCGCGTCGCTCTCGGCCTTCCAGCGCGCACTGTAAGTCCGACCATCGATCAGGAGGATGTCGCAATCGCGCGCCGCTGCCGCGAGGTCGCGCGTGATGCGAATATCGAGGCCTGCATCGCGCAGCGCGCCGCGATGCAGGATCAGCGGCATCAAGAAGGCGCGGCCGTTCGGAGAGGTGAATCCGGCGGTCAGCACATTGACGCGATGTCGGGACGTCGTCATCGGGCTGCGCGAGGATTTCGGTACGGGCGGGATGACCGGCATGCTAGGATAGGCGGCGGGCAAGTCAAAACAGTATCTTTCGCAGCGGCGCACATATCCGGCCCATGCTGAATCCAGATCATCCTAAAGCGTTTGCCGGGTCGCAGCAAGGCTCCGCCTGTATTCTCTGCGTCATCGACTCGCACGAACACGGGGATAGCAAACGGTATCTGGCGGTCGGGACGCCTGGCCAACGGCGGGCGCGACAGCCGTCCCCTCATATATTGCCTCAGCTAACGCGACGTGGAGGCGGCACAGTCGTGACGTTCCGTAGAAACCTGCGAGACGTTCCGCATTCCGCCGCGAGCGGAGATCAATCGTGTTTCGCGGGGGGCGCATGATGTCCGTCCGGCGATGGCTTATGGAGCTTGCACGGCGCTTGCACCTCTCGCGCGGGAAGACCGAAGCGCAGTGGCCGCGCGCGCCCGCAGGCGTCTGGCTCAATCCAAGCGATGCGGACTTTGCGGACTACGATAAGGCGCCGCTCGCGCTCACTTGGCGAACGGCGGCACAGGATGATACCGCCGCGTGGCAGGAGAACGCGCGCGGCAAGCTGCGCGAATTGCTCGGCCTTAGATCGTCTTTCTCTCCCATCGCACCCGCGATTCCTGGAGCGGACGGATCGGCCGGCGCATTCCGGCGCAGGACATTCTACATCCAGAGCGGACCGCGGCGGCACATTCCCGTCACCCTAGTGTGGGACTCGGATCGCGAACCCGACATTAGGCCTGTAATGATCTGCCTGCAGGGCCATACATCCGGCGCGCATCTATCGTGGGGACAGGCTTTGCTACCGATAGACCTGCAGCGCCTTGAGAATGGTGGTGACTACGCCGTGCAGGCCGTTCGCCACGGCCATGTCGCGCTCTGCATCGAACAGATTGCCTTCGGCGAGCGCCGCGAGCAGGGACTGAGCCATCGCTGGGAACACCCGTGCATCGACGCAAGTAACCGCGCCCTGCTGCTCGGCCGCACTCTGCTCGGCGACCGTGTCGGCGACGTCATAGCTGTGATCGACTGGCTGGAGACGAAGCCTGCCGGCCTGCCCGCTTTCGATGCCGGAAGGATCAGAACCATGGGCAATTCCGCAGGCGGCGAGGTCGCGCTGTTTTCGGCCGCCCTCGACACACGCATCGAAGGCGCGATTGCATCCGGCTGCGTCGGGGATTGGCGCAAAACCAGCGGGCGCCGCCAAACCTGTCCCGATACCGTGATTCCGGGCATTCTCAACTCGATGGAATATTCCGACGTGCTTGCCTTGTGCGCGCCCCGCCCGCTACTCGTGGTGTCGGGCGTGGCCGATCACATCTATCCGTTCACGGTCGCGTCCGAATGCGCGGAGGACGCGCGCCCCGCCTATGTCGCGCTGAATGCGAGCCGCTCGCTGCGCGCAGTCGAGGGTCCTGCGGGCCACCGTTTCTATCCCGACATCGCCTGGCCCGCTTTCCTCGACTTACTGGATTCTAACACATGACAGAGCCGGATCGCACACCCGACATTTTTCATCTGTCGCTCGAGTTCAAGACCGGCGCGGCGTTTGCGCCCGCAAGCCGTTTCGATCTGCGCTTGCACAAACTCTTGGACTCCAACCGTCACGACGACCAGCGCGGCATGGTTGCGATCTGGGGCATCCCGGCTCTGGACGGCAAAATTTTGTGCGCGCGAGAGCTTCTGGAAAAGATCCGGAGCGAGGGCCTTTCGACGCTCGCGCCGAAGCTCGATTGCGGATTCCTGCTCGTGCTGCATGACCGGCAAGACGACCGGCTGTCCATCGTCACCGACCGCACCGGTTCGCTGCCGCTGTTCTATGCGGCAGAAAATGGACGCTTCGTCGCAAGTTCTTCTTTCAAACGGCTGTTCGACGCGCACGGGGCGGGCGGAAGCGCCGGCCTCAACCCCTGGACGATCGCCGAATTCTTCTATTTCCGCCGCGTCTTCGGCACCCGCACTTACGACCGCACGATCTCCTACCTGCCCTATGCCAGCATTCTGACCATAGAGGGCGACGGCCGCACGCAACATCGCCGCTACTGGCGCCCCAATGCCGACAAGCTACGGCTTAGTCACGACGAGCTTGCCGAACGTCTTTCGAGCCTGCTGTCGGACTCCATGCGGACCTATATGTCGGACGGCCACGCCTTCGGCCTACTCCTATCCGGCGGTCTCGACGCACGCGCTCTGCTCGCTGCCGCTCCGGCCCCGCCAGTCTGTTTTACCACCACGCCAAAGCCCAACAACGAGCTGGCCGTCGCGCGGGAGCTCGCACGCATCAAAGGTAGCGAGCATGTTTATCTGCCGCGCCCCGAGCAACTGCTGAACGACGCACTCGCGCCGTCAGTCGCGCTCAGCGGTGGGATGACGGTCTTCAATGAGGTTCAGTTTATCGGTTATGGTGACAAGATCGCTCCGCGGGCAAACACGTTGTTCATGGGACTTGCGCTCGACATTATGTTCTGCGGACATTACTTGCCGAAGTCGCTCGTGAGCTATAGCGGGCGCGCCGGATGGCATTTCCGCCTGCACGACCTGCCGGACGATCTTCCGCAAACCTTTGTCGATTCCGTCAGCTACCGGCTCAAGACCAGTGATCCGATGCGGGTCGTGCGCGCAGAACATCGCAAGGCGATGCGCGAATATCTTATCGAAACAGTGCGAGCTGAGATGCAGGAAGGCCGCGACATCGGATTCGAAAACTACGACTTGTGGGAATATGTTCATCTGCACAATTTCGCGCGACATTATTCGTTGCTGATGGCTCAATCGGTGCGCACCTTTGCGGCCTGCCGGATTCCTGCCTTCACCAATTCGCTTTATGACCTATGCTGGGCGATGCGCGCACAGGACAAGTACAATTGGGCCGTTTATCAGAAGGCCATCACCCGACTCGCCCCTGCGATGATGCAGGTGCGCAACGCTAATACCAATATTCGCGCCGACATGTCCCTGCGCCGGCAAACAGCCGTGAAATTCGCGCGCGCGATTGGCGCGCGGCTAGGTCTTCGCAGCGGTGCAGCTCCGAGCTGGTGGGACCGATCTTGGCCGGAGGCGCGGCAGGCTATCGACGTCAATCCTTCCATCAAAGAGCGGGTAAAAAGCCTTAACCGTTCTCCCTATCTTGCCGCGGTTGAGATTTTCGATCTCCGCGCAGTAGAAGAGGTGATCGCCGAGCACTTCGCGGGACGGCACGACCACACGGTGATGCTGAGCGAACTCATCACTATCGATCGCGCCCTGCAGCCTTTCAGCTAACAGGTTCGCGCCGAACATAAAATGCAACCGCTCTTTCGCCACAAGGTTCGCGCTTTCCATCTCGCACCTGGCACACAAAGCGCCCCTCAGTAACTTTTTTTGTGACACATACCGGCTGGCATCATACCGATCTTTGCAATATCGATCTTTTGTTAGCATAACCTACAATTGCTGTGGTAAGGCGCCTTTGCAGATGCAGCGAGTTTCCGGCACTTGCCGTTTCGGTCAAAAGGACTAGCAGATTGCACAGCGATTCCGAGGTTCGGACATCAACTGCCGCAACGAGCGCTGTTGGATCAGATTCGATTGACCTTCTGTACGTCATAGGATCGCTAGATCTCGGTGGCACGGAGCGTCATCTGGCCCAGCTCGCGCCATTGCTCAAGAAGACCGGTTGGTCGCTAGCGATCTATTGCCTTACCCACAGCGGGGTCCAACGGGCCGAACTCGAACGCAAAGGGGTAGTGGTTATTGGTCCGCCAATTGAACTTAAGACAAAGCAGCGATTGTTTCGTTTCTTCGCGCTGTTGGCTTCGTGCCTCAAATTGCTGACAGTCTTACTGCGGACACGCCCACGAATCGTCCATTTCTTTTTGCCCTTGGCCTATCTTATTGGCGCGCCCCTCGCGATCGTATCAAGGATTCGCATTCGGCTAATGAGCCGTCGGAGCCTGAACTACTACCAGCGCAAGCATTCCCTCCTCTCCTGGCTCGAACGGAAGTTACACAGGCATGTCACGTATGCACTCGGAAATTCGCAGGCCGTGGTCGATGATCTCTTAGCCGAGGGAGTGAGTAAGGCGCAGACACGGCTCATCTATAATGGAATTGATCTAACTCCATTCGATCAACGTCCACCGCGGACAGAAGACGGTCACCCCTCGTTGGTGATCGTCATCGTAGCAAATCTCATTCCATACAAAGGTCATGTCGAGCTCATCGAGGCCGTAGGAGCCATCGCGCACAAGATGCCAATCGATTGGCAATTGTGGTGTGTCGGACGAAACGACGGACTTCTTGCCGTCCTCGAGCAGCTTGCGAAAGAAAAGAATGTTGAACGCAACGTAAAATTTCTTGGATCACGCGTTGACGTGCCGAGCCTTCTGCAATCCGCAGATATCAGTGTCCTAAGCTCACATGAAGAGGGGTTTTCAAACGCAATCTTGGAGGCTATGGCAGCGGGCCTGCCCGTTGTTGCCACGAATGTTGGGGGCAACCCTGAAGCAGTCGTTCATGGTGAAACCGGCATCATTGTGCCTCCGAAGAATCCCAACGCCTTGGCCGAAGCGATCTCGCGCCTCGCGTCAGATCCGATCCTTCGAAAGAAATTGGGCGACGCCGGGCGCCTCCGCGTTCAAACTAATTTCTCAATTGATCACTGCGCGCAGCAATATTCTGATCTCTACTCGAACATCCTAGGTATGGACTCCATAGACGGAGAGGCCTCGCAGCCAACGGCTTTCCTTGAAAGACTCATCCCAACGAAGGCGATTCGATTAGCGCTCCTCTTTTGCGTTAGTATTGCGGCGTTGCTTGCAGCGATACATCAGGTGGGATTTGGTGATGTCGCAAAGACATTCGCCGAGGTCCCCCTTGTCGCGCTGGTCTCCGCAGCAGCGCTGATGATCGCAGGCGCGTTAGTTGCAAGCCTGCGGCTGTACTTCATCGCTAAGGACCTAGGATGGACCTTAAGCGCCAAGGACTCGCTGTTGGCATTGAGCGTCGGCCAAGTGGCTAGCGCAGCCTCGGTTCAATTCTTTGGCCAAATTGTTGGGCGAAGCGCCATCTTTCGCTCGCGTGGACTGTCAGCATCCGCAAACATAGCCATTGCCACATACGAGCGATTATCGGCTGTCGGTGCCTCCTTGTCGCTCGCGGCAGTAAGCGCATGGTACTTGTTTGGTCGCATTGCGATCGATGTTCGAGCTGGTGGCGACCAATTCCTGCTCATAGCTGCGGGTATTGCGTTCGCTACCGTGGCTGGCGGAGCGCTTGGGTGGGCGAGCTTCGCTTTCCGAGCGTTAAACACCATTGTAACCGGCCGCACGGTCCGCGCCTTCGCGCGCAACATGCTATTGGCCTTCCTCATTCAGTTTCTCACCGCTGGAGCTTATGTGACGCTGGCGTCGGCCCTTGCGCCGAATCTCCACCTGATCGATGTCCTAGCAGCGTCATTGATTGTCATGTTTGCCGCTAGTCTACCCATTAGCTTCGCTGGATGGGGTGTACGCGAGCTAAGCGCAGCGATTGCACTAACCGCGGTGGGTGTGGCATCGGGCGCGGCGGTAGCAACCGCCATCATCATTGGCGCGCTCGCGTTAGTTTCGGTGATAGGGATTGCTGCGATTGCCTCGCTGCTCCCAGTGAGCGATACACGCCCGCCTGCCCTTCCTAGCCAAGAGACTAGAATCGATGTTGGAGTAAGTTTGCTCTTGCCACTTCTGGCGGCGACGGCGGTCCTCTTTCAACTTCACGTTCCGGTCGGACACAATCTCGTAAACGTTAATCTTGCGGATCCTATCGCTATCCTCGGGGGAGGCGTATTTGCGCTAGGCTATGTCTTTTCAAAGCGCACTAGTTGGCGGCTTCCTAACCTAAACACCTTTGTCCTCATCGCTACCGCGGTTGTTGGCTTCGCCTTACTTAATGGCTTTCTTCGTTATGGCTGGGTTGATTGGGCCTTTATGAACAAGGGCTTCGGTTGGCTGGTGCTTCTCTGTTACGGCGCTACCGGCGCGCTGATCGTCCATCGCAATAGCGACGAAGGATTCGATCTTTTGGTGAGGACTTTCATCGGCGCGGTCTGTGGGATCTTATTTTTTGCAACCACCGTCATCATATTGAGACGCACCGGATTGACGTTGCCTCGCTCTTGGTTTGCGTTCCCTTTAGGCGGCTTTTCGCAAAACAGGAACGCATTTGCTCTAATTCTTGTTTTGTCTGTTTGTATGCTGCCCTGGGTGAGACCGGCGCAACAGTCCTGGCTATTAGGACTATTCCTTGCGGGCATATGGTTAGCAGGTTCACGCGCATCATTTGGTGCGATTGGAGTCCTGCTTTTCCTCCTTGTCGCCCTGAAACAGTTGGCACTGATACAGACGACAAAAGGTCTCATCGTTTTCGCGAGCATCGCTGGCGCCGTCGAGCTTGCGCCCATAGCCTCTGTTCTGCTGGCGGGCCAAACATTTGACGCTGACGCTATTCCATCCATCTGGTCGATGACGCTATCACCCGTCTCTTCAGACCACGACCGGATGAAATCACTGTTCGATGGTCTCAAGATGTTTGGAGAGAATCCTGTCCTTGGTCAGGGATTGGGCTCCTATATTGCCCAGCAAAAAGGCGCGACGCAGTTGGTGATTCACTCCACTCCTATTTGGTTGCTGGCGGAGGTGGGTTTAATTGGGTTGCTTGCTTTTGCGATACCGGCAATTCGAATTGTTCAAATCGAAGCAAAGCGAATCTATGTCGACCGAATGAGCACCATCCTTATCGGAATGCTTGTTTCATTCGGAATTATGTCAGCAGTTCACGAATTGCTCTATCAGCGCGCGTTCTGGCTCTTGTTGGGCGCCGCACTATCGATGAGGGTATCAAATCGGGGGAACTCTTAGTGCATCGCCGGAAGACCCATCGATCCACGCTGACTGCCGCTTGGTAATGATGTACATTGCAGCATCGCCCAAGCGGCTTATTGAGCCCGTCGTTATAATGGCTCATCCCGCTCGGTACCTTGCGAGCGCTCGCAGCAGATATTTGACGGCCACCATTGACCCGGCAGGATTAAGAAAATGCATCATTTTGCAAGAGTATCAGCGCTCATCCTGCTTTGGCCCGCAAATGGATTTGCTGAATCCTACAAACCCCCGGAAGAAAGCGGCCGGGGCATGAATATTCGGATAGAAGAAAGCGACCTCACCAATAAAACTAAACGGTTGACGGTTGTTTTTAATGTCCCTGATCTCCCAAATGACACTTTGGTTGCTAATCGGTTCGAGCTAATCGAAATATATTCGTATCGACAAACAAACGGCTATCGATCACATGACACCATTCTTGGAAGAGTTTATGGACCATGGTCCGTTGGCGAGGAAGTCAGCTTTACGGTCGACGTTCCTATCGATTACTTCGACGTTTCTCAAAATTGGATCGTGAGATTTTGCCTTGGACACGCATCTGCATGCGTTCCGAGCCAAAATTTGCTTCGAAGGAGACAGGTTCGAGCAGCGGCATTTGAACCCAGAGTACTAGCGCCCAGATTCGTAGTCTCCCCGGCAACCGCCACGACTTTCCCGAATCACTAACAGCGGAGCACGTTGGCACATTGCGTAGGTGGAGATCCTGCTTCACGCTGCACGCTTCGCAGGGTTGGCATCCTCGCCGAAGCCTTGGCGAAGGAGGGCCACCATCGTTCCGCCCAACCACCAATTCAGCTCCGTTGCCAAGCCATGTAACGGTCGTCTCGCGCGGGCTCCCTACATACTTTTGCACTAAAGTGAAGACCAAGTACCGGATCTTCCACGGCTTCGTGCGGTCGCCGCAAATGGGCAATATGGGCAATATCTGCTTTTCCGCCCTGCCCCGGGCCGCGCTCGCCGGAAACCGCCGCGATTCGGCAAATCGGAACTTTCTGCATGCAGCTCTGTCCGATGATCATCGCGCCGGCCTGAATCGCCGCGGTTTTACGGCCGGAATCACCGCCGATTAGCCGTTGCGGGACCGTCGCGAGCGGCTTATTGAGCCTGCCTTAAGTGCGGCTATACTCCTTCGCCCGGTCCGCACGGATCCCGACAAGGTCTTTGACATGCGTTCGTCGACAAGCTTGCCGCACATGGGACAGAAGGAAGCCGAGGCCTATGGCGAGCGGATGATCGCCTCGGCGCTGCGCACGCTCGAGACCGAGAGCGGCGGCATCTCCGCGCTGGCGGCGGCGTTGCGCGACCATCTTGGACGCTCGTTCAGTGCGGCCGGCACGCTGATCCAGACCGCCAAGGGCCGGCTGATCGTGTCCGGTATGGGCAAGTCCGGCCATGTCGCGCGCAAGATCGCGGCGACCTTCGCCTCCACCGGCACGCCGGCCTTTTTCGTGCATCCGAGCGAGGCGAGCCACGGCGATCTCGGCATGATCACGCCCGATGACGTGGTGCTCGCTCTGTCCTGGTCCGGCGAGACCGCCGAACTGAAAAACCTCATCGACTATTCCAAGCGCTTTGGCATTGCGCTGATCGCGGTCACGGCGCAGGCTGACAGCACGCTCGGTAAGGCCGCCGATGTCGCGCTCGTGCTGCCGCAGGCGCGCGAGGCCTGCCCGCACAATCTGGCGCCGACCACCTCCGCGCTGATGCAGCTTGCCATCGGCGACGCGCTCGCCATTGCGCTCCTGGAGAGCCGCGGCTTCAGTGAACGAGACTTCCACATCCTGCATCCGGGCGGACGGCTTGGCGCCATGCTGAAATTCGTCCGCGACGTCATGCGCACCGGCGAAGCCGTACCGCTGTGCCGCAGCGGCCGGCTCATGGCGGAGGCGATCGTCGAGATGTCCGCCAAGGGCGTTGGTTGCGTCGGCATCGTCGATCAGCGCCAGCAGCTCATCGGCATCATTACCGACGGCGACGTCCGCCGCCACATGAAGCCCGGCCTGACCGAATCCTCGGTCGACGACGTGATGACCCGCTCCCCCAGGCAATGCCGGCCGGACCAGCTCGTTAGCGAGGTGATCGAGACGCTCAATTCCGCGAAAATCACCGCGATGTTCGTGGTCGAGGGCGCCCGGCCGATCGGCGTCGTGCACCTGCACGATCTGTTGCGCGTCGGCGTCACCTGACACGTCGGCGCCGCCTTGCCGATGATCCAGCCGCGATGGGCCTTGTGAGTTCCGGCCGATGATCACCCTGTCCGATATCTGGCGCCTGTGGCTCCTGCCGGCGCCGCTCTTGATCGTGACTGCTTTTCTGGTGTGCGCAGCCTTGATCCGCGTCCTGCACCCGCTGCTCGTGCGCTATGCGCTGGCACGTCCCAATGCACGCTCCGCCCATCGTGAGCCGACCCCGCAAGGCGGCGGCATCGCCGTCGTTGCGGCAACGCTGATGGTGGCCGGCACCGGAATGCTCGCCGCACCGGTGACGAGCGTACCGCTGCATGAACTTTTTACGGTCGCCGCCGCCGTCGTCTTGATCGCGCTCGTCGGCGCCGCCGACGACATTCGCGCGGTGGCGGTGGTTCCACGGCTCCTGGCCCAGGCGCTCGCGGTCGGCGCGATCATCGCGGTGTTGCCCGACGACGTCGCGTTCCTGTCGTTTCTGCCGTTCTGGCTCGAGCGGCTGCTGCTGGTGGTGGGCGGGGTGTGGTTCGTCAATCTGGTCAACTTCATGGACGGCGTAGACTGGATGACGGTCGTCGAAGTCGTTCCGCTGACGGCAACGCTGTCCATCCTCGGCTTCGCCGGCGCGCTGCCGGGCCATGCCGTCGTGGCAGCGCTGGCGCTGTTTGGCGCGATGCTCGGCTTTGCGCCGGCCAACCGTCCGGTGGCGCGGCTCTTCCTTGGCGATGTCGGCAGCCTGCCGATCGGCCTCATGCTCGGCTGGCTGCTGCTCGCCCTCGCCGCCGGCGGCCACCTCGCCGCCGCGCTATTGCTGCCGCTTTATTATCTCGCCGACGCCACCATTACGCTTTTTCGCCGGCTTCTCCGCAAGGAGCGCGTGTGGCACGCTCACCGCAACCATTTCTATCAGCGCGCAATGGATCGCGGCATGCCGGTGCGCACCATCGTTTCCCGCGTTTTCGCGCTCAACGTCGTTCTCGCTATTCTGGCTGTCCTTACGATGCTGGTGGAAAGCAACATGGTCAAATTGCTCGTGTCGCTAGCCGGCGTCGTGGCGGTCGCGGCAGTACTGTTTCATTTCGCGCGCGAGCGATCTTGATGCGTGTCCTCGTCACCGGCGCGAGCGGCTTTGTCGGACAGCCGCTCGTGCGCGCTCTGGCCAAGGCCGGGTTCAATGTCCGCGCCGCGGCCCGCGGCGCGTGGCGCCCGCCGCAGGATGAGCGTATCGAGACCGTTGCGCTACCCGACCTGGACGGCGCGGTGGACTGGCAGCCGCTCCTCGCAGGCATGGATGCCGTCGCCCATCTCGCCGGGATCGCGCACGCCGGTGGCGGCATCCCGGAAGCGCGTTACGATAACGTCAATCGCGCGGCCACGCGCTCGCTCGCCGAGGAAGCGGCCCGGCAGAAGATCGGTCGCCTGATTTTCGTCTCCTCGATCCGCGCGCAAAGCGGTCCGGCCAGCGAACGCGTACTGCGCGCGGACGATGAACCACAGCCGACGAACGCTTACGGCCGCTCCAAGCTTGCCGCCGAGCAGGCCGTCGCGGCATCGGGCGCAACGTTCACGATTCTGCGGCCGGTGGTCATGTATGGCCCGGGCGCTAAAGGGAATTTCGCGAGCCTGCAGCGGCTTGCGGCCTCGTCCTGGCCGTTGCCGCTCGGTGCCCTGCGCCGGCGCCGCTCGCTCCTGGCGGTCGACAACATGATTTCCGCAATCGTGTTCGTCCTGAGCCATCCGCAGACCGCGGGCGAAACCTACATCGTCGCGGACCGCTCGCCCCTGAGCATGCGTGAAATTGTAACCATGATGCGCTCCGCGATGGGGCGCCCGACCCGCCTCGTGCCGGTGCCGGAAGCGTTGTTTTCGCTGGGATTGACAGCTATCGGTCGGCGCGATTTGTGGGAGCGGCTTGGCGGCCAGCTCGTCGCCGATCCGCGCAAATTGCTTGACGCCGGATGGGAGCCCGCCGTCGAAACGCGCGCGGCGCTTGCGAGCTGGATTTCGCAGGCCGGTCACGGTGTTTCGGCGCCGCCGTAACAGGCGTCTGCGAACCGATCAGGGCCGCGATCGCAGGATGGCCCAACCCACGACAAACGAGCGGTGACTATCGCCGCGCTGAAAGCGCATCGTCAGCGGCGCCTGCACCTCGGCCTCTGCCGCGATCGGCCCGAACGCGGGCGGCACCATCTTCGTGTCGAGATCGGTCCACAGCACGACGGCACCCTTGCGGTGCAGATCATCGAGATCGATCCACGGCGCGCGCCGCGGATTGCCGTCGATCAGGACCCGCGGTCGCTCTGTCGCATAGTGAGCGACATTGCCGCCGAGCCACATGGTCGAGATGACATAGGCGAGCGGCGTGCCGGTCTCCGCCCGGAAACGGTCGGCAACCTCGCGCGCGAAGGTTTCGCCGGGAAAGAATACCGCGCGATAGCGCTGGTCGAAAGCCGGCATGAGCGTGTAATTGATCACGAACGCGCCGGCGATGCAGATCGACGAAATTGTCCAAAGCACCATCGCCAGGCCGAACCTGTCGATATCGATTGCCTTGCGGCTGCGCAGGACGGCCCAGAGGCCGAAAAACATCCAGAGCGGGTAGCCCCACATCGCAATCAGGCCGCGTCCGGTAATCGCCGAGGCGAGGATCAGGGTAAGAAGCGGACCGAACGTCAGAAGATCGACAATCCGCCGGTCGAACGCCCGCGCATTGTGCGCGGTCCTCGGTCCGGTTCTTGGCCACACCAGCGCAGCGGCAATAGCCAGTCCTGGAATCATGAAAAACGCCTGGCTGAGCATGAACAACGCCGGATGGTAGAAATAATGGAACCACCGCGTCGCCTTGATCGCCCGCTGGCTGGCGTAAGTGTAGGGGAGGAAATCGTTGTCGACGAGCCAGACCAGATGCGGCGACATGAATACCAGCGCGCATAGGACGGCGAGATAAGGACCCGGCGTCTTCAGATATCCACGCGCGCGATGGTCGGCGAGCACGAAGATCGCCATCGGGATCGCGAGCATGACGACAAAATACTTCGCCCATAGCGCGACGCCGAACGCAATGCCAAGCGCGATCCAGTAGACCAGCCGGCCGCGCGTCAGCGCGCGATGGAACGCCCATCCGGCAAAAGCCCAGAACGGCAACTGGATGACGTCGTGGTTGAACTTGGCGGCACTGAAATTGACGTAATGAATCCCATCGATGATGAGAACCGCGACGAGCGCGCCGATGGGACCGACCAGCGGCAGCGCCGTCAACCACACCAATGTGAACGAGCCGACGACCGTGATCTGCGAGACGGCGTAATAGGCGATATCCGAATTGAACACCAGGCGCGTCGCCTCGATGATCCACCAGGGCATCGGCGGCAGCTTGTCGTAGCCGAGCTGCCACTCACGCCCATAGGTCAGGGCCTCGATGATATCGAGCGGCAGGTTCGGGTAGAGCGCGGACGGCATGGCCGTCCATACGATCGCATGCACGACGAGGAAGATCGCGAAACCCGCCCGCGGATTGTCATACAGCCAGGCGATGACCGTGCGGACGATTCCGGAAGAACCGCGATCATCGAGCGAACGGGACCGGCCGCGGGTTTGGTCGAGGTTATGCATCGCGAACTCAAACCGCGCGTAACGATAGGGCTGCATGTCGGCAACCGGCGGACATTTTTCCACCGGCGGATCGGCACGACGGGCAGGCTTCCGCAATCATCGCGTCACGCCGCCTCGCCGCGGAAATCCGGGACTGCATCGCGCAGCACGCGGTCGATCACCGCCCGGTCGCCGCGAACGAGGCCCTGCTGCAAGCGGGTGAGCCATTCCTGCATCGTATCGAGCGGCGGACTGACGGGCCGCGCCGCGACCACGCCGGCAATACCGATTTCCACGGTCGGCTCCTCGCGCGCGAACAGAATTTCGTGCAACCGTTCGCCGGGGCGCATCCCGGTGAAGGAAATATCGATGTCGCGGCCGGGCTCAAGGCCGGAGAGCCGGATGATCCGCTCGGCGAGATCGAGGATTTTCACCGGCTGTCCCATATTGAGCACATAGACGGCGACGTCGGAACGGTCGGGCCCCAGCGCGTGGCTGCCGGCGGTGATGACGAGATCGCAGGCTTCGCGGATCGTCATGAAATAACGCACCATGTCCGGATGCGTGACGGTGACCGGTCCGCCGGCCTCGATCTGCGCCTTGAATTTCGGGACCACTGAACCGTTGGAGGCGAGCACGTTGCCGAAGCGCACGGAAATAAGCCGCATCGCATTCCCCGCATTCGGCCCGCGCGCCGATCTGGCATCGAGCGCCTGACAGTACATTTCCGCGAAGCGCTTGGTGGCGCCGAGCACGGAGACCGGCTCGATCGCCTTGTCGGTGGAAATCATCACCATGCCGGTGGCGCCCGCCGCGATGGCGGCATCGGCAACATTGACCGAGCCGAACACATTGGTCTTGACGCCCTCGTCCCAGTCGCGTTCGAGCAGCGGAACATGCTTGAGGGCTGCGGCGTGGAAGACGAGGTCGGGCTTGAAATCCGCGAACAACCGCACGATGCGGTCGCGGTCGCGCACGTCGGCGATACGGCCTTCGATGGACGCCGCCGACTGCTTGGTCGCCAGCGCTTCGAGCGCGGCATGCAAGGCCGGCTCGGCATTTTCGACCACCAGCAGGCGCGCGGCACCGAACGTGACCGCGCGGTCGCAGATTTCCGCGCCGATCGAGCCGCCGCCGCCGGTGACGATGACGGCCTTGCCGCGGATGAAATCCTCCAGCCGCCGGTAATCGATATTGACCGTTTGCCGCAGCAAAAGGTCCTCGACATTGACGGGGGCGAGCCGCAGCGCTTCGCCGCCCTCGTCGAGCGCCGGCAGGCGGCTGGTGGCAAGCCCGAGCCGGCGCGCCTGCATCAGCAGCGCCTCCGGCTTGGCGTCCGGCTCGAAGGCCGACGGCGTCAGCACGACACGCGTCACGCGCCGCCCGCGATTGCCAAGGTCGGCGACCGCGCGTTCGAGGTCCTCGAATTGCCCGAGCACGGCGATGCCGCGGATCGACTGGCCCTGATCGGCGGGCGACGGCGAAAGGATGCCGACCGGCCAGATTTTCTTTACCGCCCCGCTTTCGATCGCGCGCAGCAGCACCTCGGCATCGGCGGCGCGGCCCAGGATCAGGGTCGGGGCGGATTCGGAGGCCCTCGCCTGCTGGCGGGTGCGCGAATAGCGGAAATAGCGGTAGGCCACGCGCGGTCCGCCGAGGAAGAACATCTGCAGGACCCAGTAGATGGCGATCGTGGTCTTGCCGAAGAAGAAGGTGCCGTAGAGGTTGGGCGCAACCAGGATGTAATCGAGCACCAATAGCGAGAGCGCGAGCACGGTCGCCGAACGGAAAATGTTCGACAGGTCCGGCAGCGAAGCGAAGCGCCATTTGGCGTCGTCGAGGTGAAAATACGAATAGACGATGCCGGCATAGAGCACGATGGCGGGCACGATGATCACGAGCAGGTCGGCGCGCTCGGCGATGCCCGGCGCCTCGAACCGCAGATAGAAGCTCGCCAGAATGGCCGCCGCCGTGGCGCACAGATCGTGCACGACAATCAGGGTCTTGCGCGACACTTTCATATGCGGTGGAACCCCTCATGGCGCCCGGACGAGCGCATTCCCCCGGCCGGAAAACGCGCTCCGCATAGCACATCCCCAAAACGGCGGGCGAGCTAATTCGACCCGGCCGGCGGCTGCGCTAGGGCCGCATCCACGGCGGCGATCACGGCTTGCGGCGACAGCCGGTCGAGACACAGGCTGTAGCTGTCGAGCCGACGCAGGCAGCCTTCCTCCTGGCACGGCTGGCAGGGCATCGGATGCTGCAGCAGGCGGACATTGCCCCGCATTTGCACGGCGGCCGAAGGCGCCCATGGCATGGTGAGCCCGCCCGCAGGCCAGGGCGCCCACAGGCGCGGATCGGTCGGCCCGAACAATGCGACCACGGGACAGCCGGCGGCGGCGGCCAGATGGGTGACGGAGGTGTCGGGTCCGACAAAGACGCGCGCGCGCGCAAGCAGCGCCGTCAGCGCCGACCAGGACAGCGCCGCGTCGAGGCGCCGCACCGCGGGCAGGCCGGCAAACACCGCGTCGAGATAGGCGCGCTCGGCCGCGGCCGGGCCGCCGGTCGCGATCACGCCGAGCCCGCATTCACCGAGATGGCGTGCGAGCGCGCGCCAGCCGTCGCCCGTCCAGCTTTTGTAGACATACATCGGCGCCGCGTGCAGGACGGCGTAAGCCGCCGGAAGCGCGTCGGGCAGCGCACCCGGCTGCGGCGGCACAATCTGCGGCACCGGCTCGATCCCGATCAGACGCGCCAGCGCCAGCATCTCCTCGACACGATGCGCGCCGGCCACCAGCGGCAGCGCGCGATCGAGCAGCAGACGCTTGAGCGTGCCGATGAAACGCGGCTCGACCATTCCTGCCCGCCGGCGCCCCGCCAGCGCGGCATAAAGCGTCGGGCGGTCGCCGGCCTGGGTCGCAATCGCGAGATCGTAGCGGCGCCACAGCCGTGCCGCCATCGCCAGACTTTCGGCAAGACGCGCGCGCGGCGGCAAGGTCAGGCAGTTATCAATATCCGGATTGCCCTCCAGAATGCCGGCGGTATCGGCAAACACCAGCACGTCGATGGTTGCGTCGGCAAAGGCGCGCCGCACGCTGCGGATCAACGGCGTGGTCAGCAGCACGTCGCCGAGGCGGCGCAGCGCGACGATCAGAATGCGCGGACGCGGCGGCAGCGACAACATACACATTCAAGAAACGGCCGGCCGCGGTCGATCGAATACGTTCTGCCCCGCTTGCCGCGATACAATTCCGCCTGCCACGCCTACCCCGAAAATGTATATCCAGGCATGCGTGGCGTCGAATAGATGCGAATTCGCGAGCGATCCGATCATGCTCTGCACCACCACCAGCAAACCGATCCACGCCGCAATGCCCCCGCTGCGAAACAGCATCAGGTGCGCGAGCCACATCGCATAGAGCAATATAATACCGAAAAGGCCCAACTGGATTCCGATTGCAAAGGTCTGATTATGCGGGTTCGCTGTTACGAGTGCTGCAAGCCCGGACTGGCCGTCAGCCGAACGCCAGAACATTTCACGCGTGGCGCCCGTTCCGTGTCCCATCAATGGCGCGCCTGACATGATAACCGCAGAGCGCCTCCAGAACGCCAGTCGCTCGCCCATAGAGGTGCGGGTGTCGGTCGTATAGTAGCTTTCAATCTCCCCTGAAATGCTACCGATTCGCCCGCGAACATTGTCTGATGAAATCCATACGAGCATGGCGAGAACACCACCGATAGTGCTCATGCTGATGGCGCCGCGCCAACCGTCAAATTTATGTCCCAACAACGCCATCAGGAACGGAATCGTCAGCAATGCGGTGCGGCTCGTCACCACGAAAAACATATTGGCGAAAAATGGCAAGCTGAGTGCCAGGATCAGCAACCCGTAGCCTATCCGGCGCGCGCGGAATGCGTCGAACCCGAGATAAAGAAGCCCGAAGGCACACAGCGTGAATACCGCGCTTTGCGAAATATAATCCTTGACCGGAATGCCAGGCGACTTGCCAATCCCTGGCACAAGCAGCGACAACCACGACGCCAGCAGCAGAACCGCACCCGAGAACAAGAACGCTACCAAAATCCAATGACCGCGCTCGGATCGCCGGAACTGAATGAAAAGCAGACCAACGAGCGCAAGCCGCAGAAAATCTTCGGCTGCGCGCAGCTTTTCCTTCCAAACCGCTGGTGACCATAACAAACCGATCAGCGCGAGCCCCAGCAGCGCCACCGGAAGCCACATCGCCGGCCGACGGAATTCCTGTCTAATCGCATCCTGATCGAGCGTTGGGATCAGAAATACAAGCCATGCGGCAACACAAATCCCGGTCGCCGAAATCGACCAAGGCAAAGTGAGCACAACTGCTATGGCGGCATAATCCGCGAATTGCCGACAATTGGCGCGCACAGAGGTCGAACTAGTCGTCATATGCAACCTGTCGTTACAATTGAGATCAATCTACTCTAACCGACCGTCGCGCGATCCCCGAGAGTCCGAGTCGCGCGCGTGTGCGCTTTTCGACGATCACCTGTTCGAGCTTTTCGTCGTTTGCCGCAAGCGCGCTGCGGCCGGCCGCGGGATGCCACAAATGCAGCACGCCGGTCGCAAAGGTGCCGTCCTTGCGCCGCACGCCGGCATGGATGAGGCGCACCAGCAGGTCGGAATCCTCCCGCCCCCAGCCATTATAGTCGGCGTCGAAACCGTCGACCGCATCGAGATCGGAACGCCAGACCGCGAGATTGCACGAGCGCGCGCCGCGCCATTCCTGCGCGCGCAATCTGCGCAACGGTCCGAGCGCCAGCGCGATCATCGGCGCCAGCCGGTTGATGTCGCCATGCGCGCGCCGCACGAGCCAGGTCCCGAAACCCCAGTGTTCTGGTTGCAGTCTTTCGCGCAGCACCCGCTCCGTCATCGCCTGCGACATCAGGATGCGGTTGCCGGTCACAAACCAGCCGCGCTCGGCGAGCACGCGATGGCGCGCGACGAAATCCGGGCGCGCGATGCAATCGCCATCCAGGAAAATGCAATAGCTCCCATTGCTCGCAATGATCGCACGATTGCGGATTTCGCTGGCGCGAAAACCCTCGTGCGGCTGCCAGGCATGCGCCAGCGGGCGGCCGAGACGCGGCTTCCAGCTCTCGATCAGGTCGGCGGTGGCGGGCCCGGACCCGTCGTCGGCAACAATGACCTCGAAGTCGCGGTCGGTCTGCGTGGACAGCGAGCGCAGCACCGCATCGAGCGCATCCTCGCGCTCATGCGTGGTCACGATCAGCGAGATCAGCTCAGCCACGCCGGCGCCCCTTCAGCCAAGCTTTCATATAACGATAATAGGTGCCTTCGGCGTTGGCGACAGCCAGCAGGAAGCCTTCGCGGCCGTCGAGAAAACCCGCCCGCAGGATATAGGTGCGCACGAACGACCATAGCCCGCGCACAATCCCGGTCGAAAACGAGACCCGACGGCCGGACGCCTCCAGCATATCGGCGCCCGCGGTCGAGTAGCGGTCCATGCGCGAGAGCGCATCCTCCAGCCGCAAGACCGGATGATGGATGAGCGGTGATTTCAGGCGAGCAACCCTGCCCTCGCAAACGACGCGCTCATGCACGAGGTCGTCGGAAAAGCGCGCCTTGCCGCGCCGGAACACCCGCAGCACATAATCGGGATACCAGCCGGAATGACGCATCGGCCGCCCGCAGAAGGTCGACAGCCGCGGCATTTCATAGCCATCGGCGCCGGCGCGGCCGATTGCCTGCATGATTTCTTTGCCGAGGTTCTCGCTCACACGCTCGTCGGCATCGAGCGAAATGACCCACTCGCCCTGGGCGAGCGAGAGCGCAAAGTTCTTCTGCGCGCCGAAACCTTCAAACGGATGCGAGACCACTTTCGCGCCGTTGTCCTGCGCGATCGAGACCGTGCCGTCGCTGCTGCCGCTGTCGACGACAATGCGCTCGTCGCAGAAAGCAAGGCTCTTGAGACAGTCGGCGATATTGCGCGCCTCGTTCTTGGCAATGACGATGGCGGACAGCGTCAGCATTTCGTCCTCCATCACCCGGCGGCGCCGGCAAAGCGGATACGGTCACGCAGGCGCCGCTTGGCATCGCGCAGCACGCGAAACGGCAGCGCCAGATAATATTTGCGCAGGATCTGCCAGCGGCCGGTCCAGTCGAGCGCAGGCGCCTCCGCGCGCGGTACATACCAGCCATTGAGCCCAGTACGGCGGATCAGGCGATAGCCGGCCCGCGTCAGATAGGCGTGCTTGTCGAGGCTGGTGACATGATCTTCGAGCAGGATCAGGCGCGGACGCCAGTACGCAAAATCAAATCCGGCCAGCACCTCAAGTTCATGCCCTTCGACATCGACCGAGAGCAGATCGAGGGGATGCGGCGCGCCGGCCTCGCGCAGAACCGCGTCGAGGGTGCGGACCGGCACGTCGATGGCCTTCTCCGGCCGCACGCCGGTGACGGCGAGACGCGGATCGAACGAGGAAAACGCGCCGGCCACATAGAGGCGCATCGTCGTGCCCGCACGTTCGGGCGACGAGCAGGCCACTTCGCAGACTACAGCCTTGCGTTGTGCGCGCAGCTTGGCGGCAAGATCGGGTTGCGGCTCGATCAGCACGCCGGTCCAGCCCGCCTGTTCGAGATGGAAGGATTGCGATTCCGTCTTCGGCTCGTTGGCGCCGACCTCGACGAAGAAACCCGGAGCCCCGCCGGCGAAGAATTGCCGGACCAAACCCTCTTCCTGTTCGGGCGGGAAGATCGCAGGCATCGTTAGCGCCTGGCTTTGGCGCGCGAACGCCGCACGATGTCGGTCGTGGAATGGCCGGCGACGAGATCGACCAGAATGACCTGCCCGCCATCGGCTTCGACGATATCGCGGCCGACCACATCCTTGCCGCGGTAATCGGCGCCCTTGACCAGCACCTGCGGCCGGATGCTGCGGATGAGCTGAAGCGGGGTATCTTCGGAAAAGATCGCCACCAGATCGACCGCTTCGAGCGCGGCCAGCACCTCCGCGCGCGCCTTCTCGTTCTGAAGCGGACGCTCGTCGCCCTTGTTGAGCCGCCGCACCGAGGCATCGCTGTTGAGGCCGACGATCAGGCGGTCGCAGGCCGCGCGCGCCTGCGCCAGCACCGCGATATGGCCCGGATGCAGCAGGTCGAAGACGCCGTTGGTGAAGCCGATGCGCAAGTCCCGGCGGCGCCATTCGGCGACACGGGCGGCAAGCGCCTTGCGGTCGCGCGCGATTTTCTCCTCCGAGGCGAGTGCGGCCGGCGGCAGGATGCGCTGGCGCAGTTCCGCGGCGGTGACAACGGCTGTGCCTTTCTTTTCGACGGCGACCGAGGCCGCCGCGTTGGCGGTGCGCATCGCCGTCTCAAAATCGGCGCCGAGCGCGAGCAGGACGGCGAGCACGGCGACCACCGTGTCGCCGGCGCCCGACACGTCGCGCACCTTCGCCGGATAAGCGGGGACATGAACGGGTTTGCGGCCTTTGATCTGCAACAGCATGCCGTTCTCGCTCAGCGTCACCAGCACGGCCTCGCTGCCGACCAGGCGCGCAAGCTTGGCGGCGGCGGCGGCGACCTCCTCCTGCGTACGTACTGGGTGATGCGCCGCCTCGCCCAGTTCCTTGCGGTTGGGCGTGACCAAGGTCGCGCCGCGATAGATCGAGTAGTCGTGCCCCTTGGGATCGACGATGACGGGAATGTTGCGCTTGCGCGCGCGTTCGATCACCGTGCGGATAACCTTCGGGGTGAGCACGCCCTTGGCATAATCCGACAGAATGACCGCCTGCACCTGCCCGAGCGCTTTCGACGCTTGCGCGATGATGGCCGCTTCCACGCCGGCGGCGACCGGCCGCGCCTCTTCCCAGTCGGCGCGCAAGAGATGGGTCGAGAAGTGTTCCGACACGAAGCGCAGCTTGCGCGTGGTCGGCCGCGCGGCGTCGGTGATCAGGCGCGGCTTTAGCAGCCGGCTCGATTGCGCGAACAATTTGCGGCAATGCCGGCCGGCCTCGTCACGGCCGATGGCGCCGACAAAGATGCAGCGCGCGCCCAGGCCGGCAATGTTGCGCGCGACATTGCCCGCCCCGCCGATCACGACGTCCTCCCGCTGCACCGCGATCACCGGCGCCGGCGCCTCGGGTGAAATGCGGGAAACCTCGCCATAGACGAAGTTGTCGAGCATCAGATCACCGACGCACAGAACGCCGAGCTTGCGGGCTTCTACGAGCTTTTTTTCGAGATCGAACATCGGATGTGAATCGCGGTTCACCGGTAGCGGTCCGCCCGGTCGAGATAGCCGCCGACATAGCGGCCGACTGCCTCTTCCAGCGGCGTGAAGCCGGCATTGTAGCCGGCGCGGCGCAGGTTGCTGACGTCGCTCTCGGTAAAATACTGGTACTGGCCGCGAATAGCGGGGGGCATGTCGATAAAGGCGATATTCGGCTCCCGCCCCATGGCCGCGAACATCGCCACGATCATGTCGCGGAAGCTGCGTGCCTTGCCGGTGCCGACATTGAAAATGCCGTTGGCTGACGGTGTCGCCAGCAGCCAGCCGATCACCGCCGCGACGTCATCGACATAGATGAAATCGCGCCGCTGGTCGCCATCGGCAATGCCTTCGCGGTGCGATTTGAAAAGGCGCACCGGCTTGCCGGCTTTGGCCTCGTCGAAGACGCGGCAGAGCACGCTCGCCATGCTGCCCTTGTGATACTCGTTAGGCCCGAAAACATTGAAGAATTTGAGCCCCGCCCAGTGCGGCGGCAACGGCATTTTGCGCGCGGCGCGATCGGCGACGACCTGATCGAACAGGTGCTTGCTCCAGCCGTACAGATTCATCGGCCGCAGCGTGCGCAGCGCATCGGTCGTCCATTCGTCGCGGAAGCCGCCGGTGCCGTCGCCATAGGTCGCCGCGGACGAGGCGTAGATGAAGGGCGTGCGCGTCTGCGTGCACCAGTCGAGAAGCCGCAGCGAGAGCCGGAAATTGCTTTCGATCACCAGATCGCCGTCGGCCGCGGTCGTTTCCGAAATCGCGCCGAGATGGATCACGGCCTCGAGCTTGCGGCCTTCGAGCCACGCAGGCAGGTCCCCCGGCGGCACGATGTCGGCAAGCTGGCGCTTGCTCAAGTTCCGCCATTTGCCCTCGGTCCCGAGCATGTCGTTGACCACGACATCGGCCCGCCCGGCCTCGTTGAGGGCCGCCACCACATTTGAACCGATGAACCCGGCTCCGCCGGTCACCAAGATCATCGCGCCGTTCCCCGCCGCACCGGCTGTCCACAGGGCCTTCCTTTGCCTGACAAGCTCCGAGGGCGCAACGCCGCGGGGCCGTGAAAGGTAAATTCGGCCCGCCGGCGGCCCGCGGGGCATAGCACGCGTGAGCTGCTTGGGATCGCCGACCGACCCCGTGCCACCCGGCCGCCTGATGCACCTGCCCCGATCGCGGGGTGGCCTTAGGCACGCGATCCGTCCAAGCGACTCGACATTGCCGGTCCGGCGGGCTAACCGCTGCCGCGTTGGCCGATACCGTGAAGATATGAACTCATATTCATATCAATTGTTGAAATGATACATAACCCGTCTCCAGAGGTCGACTCCGCAACCCGGCCCGACCCCATTCTGGTCGTGCCTTACATGTGGATCGGCGATTTCGTGCGCTGCCATTCCGTGGTGCAAGTGCTGAAATCCCGCTGGCCGAACCGCCCGGTCGACTTCCTGACCACGACGCTCTGCGCGCCGCTGCTCGATTACATGCCCGGCGTCCGCAAGGGTATCGTCTGGGACCTGCCCCGCCGGCGGCTGCCGCTGTCCCAATACCGCGCCTTGGCCGAACGCCTGCGCGCGGAGCATTATGGCAGTGCCCTGATCATGCTGCGGACCTGGAAATCGGTGCTGGCGCCGTTTCTTGCCGGCATCCCCGACCGGGTCGGCTTTTTCGGCGAAGGCCGCCTCCTCCTCCTTACCGACATCCGCTGGGGCGAACGCAATCTCGAACGCATGATCGACCGCTGCGGCGCGCTCGCTTTGCCGAAGGGTGCCCCCCTGCCCGCGGAATGGCCGCTACCGCAGGTAGCCGTCCCGGCCGCAGAAATCACCGCGTGGCTGGCGAAGCAGGGGCTGAAGAAAAGCGGACATCCGGTGGTCGCGCTGGCGCCCGGCGCGGTCGGTCCCGGCAAAGCCTGGCCGCCCGGGCATTATGCAACACTCGCGCGCGAGCTGGCCGCCAATGAGACCGAGGTGTGGATTCTCGGTGGTCCGAACGAGCGCCAGATTGCCGCCGACATCTGTGCGGCCGGCGGGCCGCGCGTGAAGGATCTGACCGGCAGCGATCTGCGCGATGCCATCGTCGCGCTGAAGATTGCCGACGCCGCCGTCACCAATGATTCCGGGCTGATGCACATCGCCGCCGCGCTCGGGACGCCGACGATTGCGATTTTCGGGCCGACCAGCCCGCGGCTATGGGCCCCGCTCAATCCGCTCGCTGCCATTCTTGAGCCGCCCGGAAACACCGGCGGCGGGATCAAGGGCCGGCGGACTGCCGACATCGCGCCACAACGGGTTCTGGACGCCGTGCAGCGCGTGCTGGCCGCTCCCGATCGGCGCGGGCGTCTTGCATGAGCGGATCAGGACCGATACGAGGAACCACGGCAGCGGCATTGGCCGCGGAGAAAACCGACATGGCCGATCCGCGCGAGGACGCGATCAGCGCGCATTTCCGCAAGTCCGTCGATGCGCTGCAGCTTGCGGCCGCCGACCGTGCGCTGGCCTTTGCCATTATGTCGATTGCCGGTGCGATCGGCAAAGCCTTCCGGAACGGGCGCAAGGTCCTGCTCGCCGGCAATGGCGGCAGCGCGGCCGACGCACAGCATATCGCCGCAGAATTTCTCTCTCGCTTTGCCTTCGACCGCAATCCTCTGCCGGCGATTGCGCTGACAACCGACACCTCGGTACTGACGGCGATCGGCAATGATTACGGCTACGACCAGGTATTCGAGCGGCAGGTGCGCGGGTTGGGAGTCAAAGGCGACGTGTTTATCGGAATCTCGACATCGGGACGTTCGCCGAACGTGATCGCCGCCCTGAAAACCGCGCGCGATATTGGAGTCATCACAATCGGCATGACCGGAAGCGGCGAACGGCCGATGAACGTGCTTTGCGATCTCGTCCTCGCCGCACCCTCGACTGAAACCGCGCTGATCCAGCAGGTTCACATCACGGCCGCGCACGCCATTTGCGGGCTCGTCGAGCGCGACCTGTTTCGGGCGCCCGCCACGTGATCCGCGGAGCGGCCGACCCGACGCGCGCGCGCCCTGCCGCTTTTCTCGATCGCGACGGGGTCCTCAACAGGGATACCGGCTACATCGGAACGCGCGAACGGTTCGAGTGGACGCCCGGCGCTGCCGCCGCCATCCGGCGCCTGAACACAGCGGGGTACCTCGTCTTCGTCATTTCAAATCAGTCGGGCGTTGCGCGCGGATTCTTCACCGAACAGGACGTTGAGGACCTGCACGCCTGGATGCGCGACGAACTTGCCAGGCAAGGTGCGCGGATCGATGATATTCGTTTTTGCCCCTTCCACCCGGATGCGCCGCTCGCGGCCTACCGGCAGGATTCCGACTGGCGCAAACCGAAGCCCGGCATGCTGCTCGACATCATGCGGGTCTGGCCGGTCGATAAATCGCGGAGTTTCCTGGTCGGCGACAAGGAAACCGACCTGCGCGCCGCCGGGGCAGTCGGCATCGCCGGCTATCTTTTCGACGGCGGAAACCTGGCGGACGCGATCGCCGATTATTTGCGCCGGTCCACTTCTGCCTAGATCATGATCCATTCTGATTGAATCGGATCATGATCAAGTTTCTTTGATTTTTCGTACGATCTTGCGCCGAACCGGTTCCCACTTCGACGGATCGCGCGCTACGGTCGCCCGAGAACGTCGTGATAGACGCCGACAATCAGGTCGGCTTCGGCATCGGCGCTGAACTCCGTCACCACACGCTCGCGCCCGCGTTCGCCCATGGCAGCCGCGCGTTCAGGCACGCGCATCAGCGGTTCAAGTGCCCGCTCCAGTGCATCGACATCCCCGGGCGGAACGAGAACGCCGGTAATGCCATCCGACACGGCAGTCTCGGCAGCGCCCGCGCGCGCCGCAACAACGGCGGCCCCGGAAGCCATCGCCTCCAACAGGGTCAATCCGAACCCCTCGTTGCGCGACGTAAAAGCATATATCAGGACGCGCCGATACCAGGGCGGAACATCGTCGATCGGCAGTTCGCCAAGGAAACGAACCCGTTCAGACAAGCCGGCGGTGCGTACCCGCTCTTTAAGCGCTTCCGCGAAACCGCGCTGATCGGGCGTCACCGCCCCGATGATAACGGCGACAAAATCCGGATAGCGCGGCAGCAGCCGGCACATCGCCTCGACGAAAACGTCGGTGCCCTTCTGGGCGCGCACGCGACCGAAGCAGCCGATCGCATAGCGGCCGGGCAGACCGGTGGCCTTCAGCTCCGCTTCGCGGTCGCCGGGCGGGCGATAGCGTCCGGTGTCCACGCCATGCAGGATCACCGTCGCCGGGAACCGCAAGTAGGACGCAGCCGCCTCGCTCGTGGCGATGATCACATCCATGCGCGCCATCAGAAATCGCGTGATCCAGGTATGATGACGTTGCGCCGCCGAGGTGAATACGAGCCGCAGCGGCCAGCCGAACCATTTGAGTACAAGCCCGGCCATCATCTCGGTATTCCGGCGGGCATGCCAGACCACTGGCCGGCGCGGCCGGCGAAAACGCAGTCCGACGAGGTCCCGCCATCCGAGTTTGCGGATACCCGGCGGCATGTCGCTGCCAAACCAACCCGCGGCGATCCGGCCCGCGATGCGCGGCGCCACCGTGCGATTCGTTGCGGTGACGCCCGAATAGCGCCAATGCAGGTTGGGAACAATGACCTGGAAATCTTGCACGGACCCGCCTCGAACCGCCCGAAATCAGAAATCGCCGGCCCCTGTATACGATGCGTTAACGCTGGCGGTAACCCTCCGGCCGCCGAAACATAACCTTCATATTGCCCGGCTAATCAGGGTCTCGATTGGATCGGGGCCGCCTTGCATGTGCATTCTGGTGACCGGAGGTTGCGGCTATATCGGCAGCCACATGGTGCACGAACTCGTCGATACCGGCGAGCAGGTGATCGTGCTCGACGATCTATCGACCGGCTTTCGCTCGGCGATCCCGCACCATGTGCCGCTCTATGTCGGCAATACCGGGGATATCGGGCTGACCAGCGCCCTGATCGGGGCGCATCGCGTTACCGCGATCATCCATTTTGCGGCATCGATCGTGGTACCGGAATCGGTACGCGATCCGCTCTATTATTACCGCAACAACACCATGAACACGCGCGCGCTCCTGGAAAGCGCGGTCAAGGGCGGCGTCAAGCACTTCATCTTCTCCTCAACAGCCGCCGTCTACGGGAATCCGGACCGCATTCCGGTCGCCGAGGACGCTCCGACGCACCCGATGTCACCCTATGGCGCTTCCAAGCTGATGAGCGAAATCATGCTGCACGATGTCGCCGCCGCGCACGGATTGAAATACGCGGTGCTGCGCTATTTCAACGTCGCGGGCGCCGACCCCGCAGGCCGCACCGGGCAGATGACCGTGGGCGCCACCCATCTCATCAAGGTCGCCGTTGAAGCCGCACTGGGATTGCGCGCCAAGCTCGACGTGTACGGGACAAATTATCCGACACCGGACGGCACCTGCATCCGCGACTATATCCATGTCAGCGATCTGGCCCGGGCACATTCGATGGCGCTTGCGCATCTGCGGCGTGGCGGCCGCAGCATGACGGTCAATTGCGGCTACGGACACGGCTATTCGGTGCTCGAGGTGATCGAGGCGGTGAAACGCGTCAGCGGGCGGAACTTTGCGGTCGCGTACGCCGAGCGCCGCCCGGGCGATCCCGCCGCGATCGTCGCCGACAGCGCCAAGATCCGAGCCGCGTTCGGCTGGGCGCCCCAGTTCGACGACCTGCCGACGATCGTGGGCCATGCGCTCGCCTGGGAAGCCAAGCTCGCCGCCGAGCGCGCGCTGCCGCTCGCCGCGCAGGCCTGACCAAGCTAGCTCCTTTTCATACTTGAATAATCTGGCACGGACGGGCATGGAAGGCCCGGCTGCCCGGCGCGGCCGCCATGCCTGGATTCGGGCATCCGGACAACGGCCCAAAAGGCCCAAAAACAACCAGCATCGAAGGACCGTCAATGCCCGGCACAGCCGACCACAATCCTGCCGCTGAGCAGAGTGCCTCCGCCCTGATCCGGCGTCTGGTGACCGAATACGGCCTGTCGCATTGGCGCCGCTATGCCCTCGCCTTCTTGCTGATGGCGATCGGCGCCGGAACCACCGCGCTGACTGCCTATCTGATGGGCACCGTGGTCAACGAAGCCTATGTGAACCGCAGCTTCCCCGGCATCGTGTTCCTCGGCGTCATCACCGTGATCGTGTTCGCGGTCAAGGGTGCCTCCGGCTACGGCCATGCCGTCATCCTCTCGCGCATCGGCAACCGCATCATCGCCGAGAACCAGCAGCGCATGTTCGACCGCCTGATGCGGCAGAATCTCGGCTTCTTCTCGCAGCGCCATTCCTCCGAATTCCTCGCGCGCCTGTCGACCGGCGCCAATTCCGCGACGCAGGTTCTCAACCTGCTGGTCACCGCGGTCGGCCGCGACCTGCTTTCGCTCATCGGTCTTGCCGCCGTGATGGTGATCCAGGACCCGGTCATGTCGCTGTTCGCGTTCGTCATCGCGCCGCCGGCATTGTGGATCGTGCGCAAGCTCGTGCGGCGCGTGCGCACGATCGCAAAGAACCAGTTCACCGGCGGCACCCGCCTGTTCGAGACGATGCAGGAGACGATCCAGGGCATCCGCATCGTCAAGACATTCACGCTCGAAGACGAGATGCGCGAGCGCATGCGCAAGAACATCGCCGACGTCGAGCACGAGGCCAACAAGCTGGCGCGCGTTTCCAACCGCTCCAGCCCGCTGATGGAGACACTCGGCGGCATCGCGATCGCGCTCGGCGTCACCTATGGCGGCTATCGCACGATCGAAACCGGCGCGACGCCGGGTGAATTTTTCTCCTTCATCACCGCGTTCCTGCTTGCTTACGAACCCGCCAAGCGGCTGGCACGGCTAAACATCGATCTCAATGCCGGCCTCGTCGGCGTGCGCATCCTGTTCGACATCATCGATGCCCCGCCGAGCGAGCCGGAGGACGGTAACCGCCCAGCGCTGCGCATGCAGCAAGGGCGCGTGGAGTTTTCCAGGGTCGAGTTCGGCTACCGGCCGGGCGAACCGGTGCTGCGCCAGACCTCGTTCGTTGCCGAGCCCGGCAAGACCACGGCTTTGGTCGGGACCTCAGGCGGCGGAAAGTCGACGATCTTCAACCTCATCCTGCGCCTTTACGAGGTGCAGGCAGGTACGATCTCCATCGACGGGCAGAACGTCGCCGAGGTCTCGCGGTATTCCCTGCGGCAGCAGATCGGCTATGTCGGACAGGACGTCTTCCTGTTTCGCGGCTCGATCCGCGACAACATCGCGTTCGGAAAACCGGGTGCGAGCGAGAAGGAAATCGTCGATGCCGCGCGGGCGGCCAATGCGCACGATTTCATCATGTCGTTCCCCGGCGGTTACGACACCTCGGTCGGCGAGCACGGCCTGCAGCTTTCCGGCGGGCAGCGCCAGCGCATCGCGATCGCCCGCGCGCTGATCAAGGACGCCCATCTGATCCTGCTTGACGAGGCGACCGCCGCGCTTGATTCGGAATCCGAGCGCCAGGTTCAGGATGCCATCGCCCGCCTGACACAGGGGCGCACGACAATCGTGATCGCCCACCGCCTGCATACTGTCGCGCATGCCGACAATATTCTCGTCATCGAGGACGGCCGCGTCTCGGAATCCGGCCGTCACGAGGAGCTGGTCCGCAAGGGCGGCCGCTATGCGGCGCTCTACCGGCTCCAGCTCAAGGACGAGCAGCCGGAGCAGAAGGTCGCCGCCATTGCCTCTGCGTGAGCGGACACGCGACCGGTGATTTGATCCGCGGGCGCGGTATGCTATGCGGACGTTGCAATCTGCGACGTCCTCCTGCCTGAACACTGAACCGTCCCAGAATCGGATCGCCCAAAATCGGATCGCCCATGAGTGCCGATGCCAGCAAGTACGTGATTGCACCCCCGCCGCAGGCCGCCATCAGGGTCAAGGGCAGCGACAAGCTCTTTCCCGTGCGCCGCATCTGGTGCGTGGGCCGTAACTATATCGAGCATATCCGCGAGATGGGGCAGGACGAACGCGCTCCGCCGTTCTTTTTCGCCAAGCCGGCCGACGCGATTGTCCACGATGGCGGCGTCGTCCCCTATCCGCCGCTGACCAAGGATATGCACCACGAAGTCGAGATGGTCGTGGCGCTGAAGTCCGGCGGCAGCGATATCAAGCCGGAAAAGGCCAACGACTGCGTCTGGGGCTACGGCGTCGGCATCGACCTGACGCGCCGCGACCTGCAGATCGCCTCGCGCGAGATCAAGCGGCCGTGGGAAATCGGCAAGGCCTTCGACGCTTCGGCCCCCTGTGGCGCACTCGTTCCTACCTCCGAAATCGGCCACCCCGCCAAGGGACGCATTGCCCTGAAAGTGAATGGCGCCGTGAAGCAGGAAGGCGATCTCAACCAGATGATCTGGAACGTTCCGGAGACGATCTGGAAACTGTCGGAGATGGTCGAGCTTGCGGCTGGCGACATCATCATGACCGGCACGCCGGCCGGCGTCGGTGCGCTTGTACCCGGCGACAAGGTCGAATGCGAGATCGAGGGCGTCGGCACGCTGACGGTCACGATCGGAAAACCGAAAGCCTGACGTCAGCGGCCGCAATATGCGCGCACGACAATAATCCGATTGCGACTGGGGCGGCTCCTCACCGCCCCGTTTCGCTTTTCAGGCGCGCTCACGCCGCGGGCTTGATCAGGCCTTCGGCTTTCATCGCCTCGTGCACCATCGGACGCGCAGCAACGCGCTCACGGAACGCCTTCACGTTCGGCCATTCGGCGAGGTCGATCTTGTGCAGGCGCGCCCAGTTGAGCACGACGAACAGATAGGCGTCCGCCACGCTGAAGCGGTCGCCGAGCAGATACTGTTTGCCGGCCAGGTGCCGGTCGAGCAGGGCGAACGCCTTGAGGATATTGTTCTTGGCGATCGTCTTGTAGTCTTCGGGCGTATCCGGCTTGAACAGCGGCGTGAATTGCTTGTGGATCTCGGCGACCACGAAATTCAGCCATTCGAGCACCCGGTAGCGCTCCATCGTTCCGGGGGCGGGCATCAGGCCAGTTTCCGGCCTGCAATCGGCGATGTACTGGACGATGGCCGGTCCTTCGGTGAGAATCTGTCCGTCGTCGAGCTGCAGCGTAGGCACCATGCCCTTCGGATTGACGCTCCAGAAATCGGTCCCGCTTGCGGTCTTCTTGGCCTTGTTGTCGACCCGTTCCAGATCGAACGGCAGCCCGGCCTCGCGCAGAACGATGTGCGGCGACAGCGAGCAGGCGCCGGGCGAATAATAAAGCTTCATGAACGTCCCCGATTTTATGCAGAAGATGAGGTGAATTGCCGTCTTCAATGCGATGGCATGGATGACCAAACGCTGTGCCATGAAGGCGCGCGGGAAAACGCCCGTCAAGACGTGGCGGAACATGGGGTGCAATCGGCTCAGCCTTCGCACGACGGCCTTGAGGTTAAATCCAGCGCAGCCAGCCATCCAACGCGGGCCTGCCATGACATCCCGCCGGAACTAACACCGCAGCCGGGTAAACGGAACCCCGGCCCGTCTCGTGCGTTCTCCGCGCACGATGCCATTTCCTGGAGCCAGATCCATGGCCACCACCCCTTCCCGCAACGCGATCGCGGTCGTCGTCGAGCCGCAGCCCTACGGCGACGTGACGCTTATGCCCTGCGGGGCAACGGGACGAGCGGAAGCGGAACTGGCGCGCGCCATGGCGACCGCGATAACGGACACCGGCCCCTCATCGGGCTCGGAGGCGTTGCGGATATTGCGCCGTACCTTTCCCGATTCCCCGCTCGCGGTTCGCGTGGCCGCCCTCGACGCGATGATGCGCCGATAAGACTACATGCCGAGATAGGCCTGCCGGACACGGTCGTCGGCGAGCAGCTCTTTGCCGGTTCCCGATAGCGTGACACGGCCGTTTTCCAGCACATAGGCACGGGCGGCGAGCCGCAGCGACACCGCAACGTTCTGCTCGACCAGCACACAGGTGAGGCCTTCGCGGTTGAGGTCGCGAATGGTGGCCAGCACCTGCTGCACAACGGTGGGCGCAAGGCCGAGCGAGGGTTCATCGAACATCACAAGTTCCGGCGCGCCCATCAGGCAGCGGCCGATCGCCAGCATCTGCTGCTCCCCGCCCGATAATGTTCCTGCGGCCTGGGACAGACGCTCGCGCAGACGCGGGAACAGGTCGAGCACGCGCTCGCGGTTGCGTTCGCGCGTTGCGCGCGCGCGCGGCAACATGGCGCCCATGTCGAGATTTTCCGACACCGACAGCGTGGGGAAGACTTGGCGGCCTTCCGCCACCTGCCCGATCCCCAGATCGCAAACCTTGTAGCTCGGCGCACCCGCGATATCGAGGCCGCGAAAATGGATCTGCCCGCGCGCCGGGCGATTGATGCCGGCAATGGTGCGGATGAGGGACGTCTTGCCGGCACCGTTGGCGCCGACGATGGCGACGATCGAGCCTTCCGCCACTTCCAGCGATACGCCGTCGAGCGCCTGCGCATCGCCGTAGAAAACATCGAGACCGGAGACTTTCAGCATCAGCCGACGGCCTCCGCACCGAGATAGGACTGCACGACGGCAGGGTCACGGACCACCTCGTCCGGCCGCCCTTCCGCGATGGCCGCCCCGTGATGCAGCACCATGACGCGCGAAGCGAGCGCCATCACCGCGCGCATGACGTGCTCGATCAAAAGAACGGTGACGCGGTGCTCCTGGTTCAGGCGCTGGAGCGCCGCGACCATGCGGTCGGTCTCGGTCGGGCGCAGCCCGGCCATCACCTCGTCGAGCAGCAAAAGTTTCGGCTCGGTGGCGATCGCGCGCGCGACCTCCAGCCGCTTGCGGTCCGGAAGCGTCAATTCCGACGCCAGCCGATGGCGCCTATCATAGAGATCGAAGCGATTCAGAATTCCATATGACGATTCGCGCGCGTCACGCAGCCCGTGATGGCGCAGCAACGCACCGACGATCACGTTGTCCTCGACCGAGAGCGCCGGGAACGGTCGCACGATCTGGAAGGTCCGGCCGACGCCGGCGCGGCAGACCTGATCCGGCGTCTTGCCGTCGAGCCGCTGGCCGGCAAATTCGATCTGGCCCTGATCGGGCTGATAGACGCCGGCAACCATGTTGAACAGCGTCGTCTTCCCCGCGCCGTTCGGGCCGATCACGGCGAAAATCTCGCCTTCGGCAACCTCGAGACTGACATTGTCGACGGCGAGGAGACCGCGGAAGCGCTTGGTGACGCCCTGTACGGAAAGAAGCGCGCTCATGACCGGCGCTCCCTGATCCCGAGGACGCGCGCAACCCACGGCCAGACACCGTGCGGCAACACGATCACGACGAACAGCAGGCACAATCCGTAAAAGACCTGCTTGACGCCCGGAATGTCCACCCCGAACTTGTACAAGATGGCGTGCATGGACTCCGACAATCCCGTGAGCAGAAATGCGCCGAGGACCGGACCGAACAGCGTACCGATGCCGCCGATGATCGGCGCCAGGATCAGTTCGATCGAACGCGAAATATGGAAAACCTGTTCCGGAAACAAGTTGTTGTAGAAGAAGGCGAAGAACACCCCGGCAAGCGACGTCATGCCGGCCGACAGGATCACCGCAAACATCTTGTAGCGGAAGGTATCGATGCCGATGGCGCGCGCCGCCTCTTCGTCTTCGCGGATGGCGAGCCAGAAATAGCCGATCCGGCCCGTCAGCAGCAGACGGCAGATGACGAACGCACCGACCGTCATCGTCAGGATCAGATAATAGAACATCATCGGCTTGCCGCGCAGGTTCCACAGATCGCTGACCGAATAGTTCGCCACCGGGAGAAAGAAACCACTCGAACCGCCAACCCAGCTGAAATGGTCGAAGCCGACCCGCGCGAACTCCGCGAACGCAATCGTCAGGATGGCGAAATAGACTCCGCCGACGCGAAAGCGGAAGGCGAGAAAGCCAATGATCGCTCCACCGATGATAGCGATCGGGATCGCGGCGAGAATGCCGATCCAGGGCGAGACGCCGAAATGCACATACAAGGCGGCGGTCGTATAGGCGCCGAGCCCGACATAAAGCGCGTGGCCGAGCGAAAGCTGGCCCGCGAAGCCCATCATGATGTTCCACGCCTGGCCGGTATAGGCGTAATAGAGGATGATGATCAGAACGGTCAGCAGATAATCGTTGACCAGAAACGGCGCGGCCACCAGCACCCCCAGCAGCAGACCGCCGAGGACGAGCGCACGCGCAGGGACGCCTTCGAACAATTGCCCGATCATGTCGTCCTCTTGCCCATGATGCCTTGCGGGCGGAACAGAAGTACGAGCACAAGCAGGGCGAAGGCGAACATGCTCTTGGCGGAAGGCGTGAACAGAAGACCAGCCATCGCCTCGGTAAAGCCGATCAGGATTCCGCCGAGAAGCGCGCCCGGCATCGATCCGAGGCCGCCGGTAATCACGATGATGAACGCGAGCAGCGTATAGGCCGGTCCGAGCGCCGGCGTCACGTCGATGATCAGCACCAGCATCGCGCCGGCCGCGCCGACGCAGGCCGCGCCGATCCCGAACGTCAGCGCGTAAAGACGCTTCACGTCGAGGCCGACTACCAGCGCGCCGACATAATTGTCGGCGCAGGCGCGGATCGCCTGCCCGATATAGGTGAAGCGGAAGAAGGCAAAGAGGATCGCCGAGACCAGCACCGCCGCGCCGCCAGCATAGACCTTGGTCGCGTCGACGATCAACGAGCCGACCAGGAAGCTGTCAAACGCGTAGCTGGTCTGGACGTTCTTGGCGTCGGGCCCGAAAATGATCAGCAGCACGTTGACCATGATCAGCGCGATCGCGACCAGCAGCATGAACTGGCTGTGCTCGGGGCGATTGATGAAGGGATTGATCAGGCTCGCCTGCAGCGCATATCCGAACACGAACAGCACCGCCGCGATCGGCACCATCATGACGAGCGGATCCAGCTTGAAGGCGGAGAATATCACGATGGCGATATACATGCCGATCGTCATCATTTCGCCATGCGCGAAATTAACGATCCGGATAACGCCAAAAATGACCGACAAGCCGAGCGCCATCAGTCCGTAGACGAGGCCGGTCAGGATGCCGCTGATGGCAACGTTCAGGTAGATTTCTGCGGGCACGAAATGGTCCTGTCATCGCAAGCTCCGGCCGCTGTTCGCGGCCGGAGCTTGCGCTTTTATTTTTATCGTTATCAGCCGCGCTTGTCGTACGGCTTCATCGGCCATTCGACCTTGGCATTCGACGCTTCCTTCGGCGCCACGGTGACGAGCTTGCCGCCGCGGTTCTGGATCGCCGAATTCCTCAGCTTGTCGTTCTGGCCCTTCGCGTTGAACTGGATGCCGGGGCCGGTCGAGACGTTGTCCTTGATATCGGTCTTGCGGATCGCGTCCGCCAGCGCCGTCGGATTGGTCGAACCGGCGCGCTTGTAGGCATCGGCCGCCACCAGCAGCGCCTCGAACGTGTAGACGTGGTTGGTGTTGACGTTGATGCCGGGGAACGCCTTGGCGACCGCCGCCTCGAGCTGCTTGCTGAGCTTCTTGTTGGGATCGTACCAGGGGACGAAGCTGAGCGGGCCGTCGCCGAGCTTGCCGAGCGTCTTCAGGTACTGGTCTTCGTACCAGCCCGGGCCCATGCTCAGGATCGCCATCGGCGACCAGCGCTGCTTGACGAGTTCGCGGGTCAGAAGGATCGCGTCATTCAGACGGCTGACCACCAGCAGCGCATCCGCGCCGGTCGCCTTGGCCTTGGCAATCTCGACCGAAAGGTCGCGCGCCGTCGGATCGTAGGAGATCGTTTCCGCAATCTTGTACGGCATGTCGAACTTCGGCATGACTGCGCCGATGCCGTTCTTCATCGCCGTGCCGAACGTGTCATTGCAGTGCAGGAAGGCAACCGACTTCGGCGCCGAACCGGTGGCGGCAAAAATCTCTTTCTGGTTGGCGAATGCGTCGGCCAGGATCGTGCCGGCAACCGGGAAGTTGCGGAAAACGAACTTGTAGCCCTGCTCGGTGATCGGGGGAGCAGCGGCGATGTTGATGACGTAGGGAATGCCCTTCTGCTCGGCGACCTGGGCGATCGCGGTCGACTGGCCCGAATCGAAAGCGCCGATCAGAAGCTGCGCACCTTCATTGATCAGCTTCTCGGCCTGTGCGCGCGCCACTTCGACGTTGGTTTCGGTATCGGCGTTCATGATCTGCAGATTGGGCAGACCAAGATCCTTGAGGATGCCGGCCGCCACCTGCACGCCGCGCTGGCAATCCTGCCCGATCCCGGCCTGCGCACCCGAACGCGGCAGGAGCACGCCGACCTTCAGCGCGGCACCCTGCGCCTGGATGATGTTGAAAGGCGCTGTGCCCGCAAGAAGCGCGGTTGCGCCGGCGCCAGCCGTAAAGGCGCGCCGTGTGACGCGCGGGCCCTTGCGGGCCAAGTCCGTCCGTGTGGTCTTGGTCATTCTGGAATCCTCCCTGAATCCCGGTCGCGGCCGAACGCCGCTTGAATGCTATTTTTCTTATTCTTCGGAACAAGTTGCAATGCCTGATCGGAGCTGACGCGATCGACAGGCCGATCGCGCGATCCGACCGGCCGCCCCCGGTCCGGTCTTTCAAAATATTGTTGTCCACGACAATTGATGTAGTCAACAACTATCTACGGCGTTAAGCTGATCAGCAAAACGCGCGCTCTGCGACGTACGCTGGCCGCCGCGGCCATCGTGCGATGCCGGCTCGACCAGGGAATGTCCGTGTCCGACCGCAAATTTTCAGCGAAGGCCTCCGCTCCCTCGACGGCGCGCCCGCGGCTGGCAAGTCCGAAAGCACGTGATGCGCGGCCCGATCGCGGGGTGCTGAACGGGCATCTCGGCTATTTCATGCGCCGCGCCCAGGTCTGGGTGTTTCAGGACTTCATCCGGACGCTTACGCCAATCGACATCCGGCCGGCCCAGTATTCGGTGCTGGTGGTTATCGGCGCCAATCCCGGCCTCTCGCAGTCGGACATTTCGGATATCCTTGGTATCGAGCGCGCGCGTCTCGTGCGCATGCTCGACAGGCTGGACCGGCGCGGGCTGACGCTGCGGCTGCCGTCCGACCGCGACCGTCGGTCGCATGCGCTGCATCTTACACGCGAGGGCCAGAAGCTCCTCAAGCAGGCCAAGATGCTGGCCGCGCAGCACGAGGCCAGGCTCGCCGAGCTGTTCGGCCCCGCCAATCGTCAGATGATGATCGAAGTCCTGCGGGAATTCGAGACTCGGCTGGCCGCCGGGCAATCCTCGCGCTAGCGCGCGAGCGGGCTCCGGACTGCATCAAGAACCATTCACGACGCCGTCACGCCTGTGGCGGCCGATGACGCCGCACGGTGGCGACGCGGAAGCGGTTGGCGACATAGGCTGTGTCGGTCAGGCAGGCATTGCCGGCCGGATTGGCGCCGGTGACATGAAAATCGCTGAACGCGGCGGACTGGTTGACATACACACCGCCGGTCAGATTGACCGAAAGCGCAACGCCGGCCTTGGCGAAGGCGTCGGCCGCCGCATCGATCACGACCTCCCCGGTCGAATAGAGCGCCGCCGTGATCGCGCCTTTGCGACTGGCGGATTCTGCGGCAAGCGCGATCGCATCCGTGGTCGAGGGCATCCTGATCACGAATGCGATCGGTCCGAACCGTTCCTCGCCCCAGGCCGTCTCATCGCCCGCGTCGACGGCGACAATGAGCGGCGAGGCCGTGCGCGCCTGCGCAAAGCCGACGACCGGGACCGGCGCGGAATCGCGCACCACGGAGCCGAGCTTGCGCGCTGCCTCGATGCGCTTGAGCGTGGCCTCGCTTTGCACGGCGCCGAGCAGCGCCATCGCGCGATCGGGATCGCTCAGCAATTTGTCGACCGCGGCACCGATACCGACCGCGACCTCGTCGAAGGTCTTGTGGCCCTGATCGGTCGCAATGCCACCGGCGGGCACGAAGATGTTCTGCGGCGCCGTGCACATCTGCCCCGAATAAAGCGTCAGCGAGAACGCGATATTGCCGCACAGGCCGCGGAAATCCGACGTGGAATCGATAACGATCGGATTGATGCCGGCTTCTTCGGTGAAGACGAGATCGGTCGCCGCATGCTCGCGCACCCATCGGCCGAACACCGGGCTGCCGGTGAAATCGACGATCGCGACGCGCGGATCGGTCACGAGTTCCTTCGTGATCGGCGCCTCCGCGTCGTCGGGGGCGAGCATGATCACGTTGGGATCGAAGCCTGCCTCCTTGATCGCCTCGCGCGCGATCCGCACCGTCAGCGCCAGCGGCAGGATGACGCCCGGATGCGGCTTCACGAGAACCGTATTGCCGGTCGCAAGGCTCGCAAAGATGGCAGGATAGGCGTTCCAGGTCGGGAACGTGGCACAACCGATGACGAGCGAGACGCCGCGCGGGACGATGCGCCAGACCTTGTCGAGCACGAGCGGATCGCTCTTGCCCTGCGGTTTCGACCAGTTAGCGGAGCCCGGAACGCGCTTCATCTCGTCATAGGCGTAGGCGACCGCTTCCAGCGCCCGGTCCTGCGCATTCGGGCCGGCGGCCTGGAACGCCATCATGAAACCCTGCCCGGTCGTATGCATGACGGCGTTCGCCATCAGGAAGCTCTGCCGGTTGATGCAATGGATGATTTCGAGGCAGACGCCGACGCGATCCTCGACGCTCGCGCGGCCCCACGCCTCGCCCGCCGCACCCGACAGCGCAAGCAGCCGGTCCACCGATAGCGCCGGATAAGTGATGCCGAGCGTGATGCCGTAGGGCGAGACCTCGCGGCCGACGCGCTTGTCGCCGAGCTGGTCGATATCGAACGGCTTTCCGAGCATGGCCTGAAACGCCGCCTCGCCGTCGGCCTTCGCGGTCTCGCCGTAGATTTTTCCGCTGGCCGTTTCCGGATAGGCGCTCCAGTAACCGCGCGTGCGCGTGGCGACGACCGCCTGGTCCAGCAACGTGCGATGCGCTTCGAAGAAGGCGCTCATGTCCCGATCCTCCCGCCGGCCCCGCAACCGTCTGCACCGAGCATATCGGGCGGGTTGCGTTGACACCCATTTTCCGGCCCCATACTAATTAGCCGACCGGCCGGTCAGTCAAGTGCCTGCCGGTCGCAACGGGCGCCCGTCTCCGCAAAAGAGACCAAGAAGCGCCGAACGGGGAGAAAACGGCATGGACGAGACGCCAGTCCTCGTCGACAAGCGCGCGCATTATCGCGTGGTGACGTTCAACCGGCCGCAACGGCTGAATGCTTTCAACGAGGACATGCATCGCGCGCTGAAAGCGGTGCTCGACGAGGCGGAGGGCGATCCCGATTGCCGCGCGCTCCTGTTGACCGGAGCCGGCCGCGCTTTCTCTGCCGGTCAGGATCTCAACGACCGCGTGACCAAGCCGGGCGAGAGGATCGTGCTCGGCGGGACACTTGATCAATATTACAACCCGCTGATCCGCAAATTGCGCAGCCTGCCCTTTCCGGTGATCGCGGCCGTCAACGGCGTTGCCGCCGGCGCCGGCGCCAGTATCGCGTTCGCCTGCGACATCGTGCTGGCAGCGAAATCCGCGACGTTCGTGCAGGCCTTCGCCAGGATAGGGCTGGTGCCGGATTCGGGAGGCACCTGGTTTCTGCCACGGCTGGTCGGCACCGCCCGCGCGCGCGCGCTGGCGCTGCTTGGCGAGTCGGTCAATGCCGAAAAGGCCGAGAACTGGGGCCTGATCTGGAAATGCATCGCCGACACCGACCTGATGGCGGAGGCCGAGACGCTCTGTGCCCGCTTCGCGACCGGGCCGACTTTCGGCTATTCGCTGATCAAGCGCGCTCTGGATGCTTCGGAAACCAACGATCTGCCGACCCAGCTCGATCTCGAACGTGACCTGCAGCGCGAAGCCGGCTTCAGCCCCGACTACGGCGAGGGCGTGCGCGCGTTCATGGAGAAGCGCGCCCCGAATTTCACCGGCAAGAAGGGACAATGACCGATGGACGGAGCCGCGCTGGCGCGCGTCTGCGCTGAAGCGATCTGGGCGGACGATTCCGCCAGCAAGCAATTCGGCATCCAGCTCATCTCGATCGAGCCCGGACATGCCGTCCTGGCCATGACGGTCGACGAGCGCATGGTGAACGGCCACAATATCTGCCACGGCGGATTCATCTTCCTGCTCGCGGATTCCGCTTTCGCCTACGCCTCCAACACCTACAATCGGCGCACTGTGGCGCAGCATTGCGGGATCACCTACCTCAATCCGGCGCGGATCGGGGACCGGCTGACCGCCCGCGCCGTGGAGCGGCAATGGGTCGGACGAACGGGTCTTTTCGACATCACGGTGAACCGGGCCGACGGCTTGCCGGTCGCCGAATTCCGCGGCCACTCGCGCACCATCAAAGGCGAACTCATTCCCGGCCTGAAAGCCGACTGAGAGATCAACGATCATGGTCGACGCATCCTACAAGCCCTACGGGCTCGAACCGATCGAAACCGCATCCCGCGACGAGATCGCGGCGCTGCAGACGCAGCGCCTGAAATGGTCGCTGCAGCACGCCTATGACAATGTCGCGGCCTACCGGAAGAAATTCGACGCCGCCGGCGTGAAGCCGTCCGACTTCAGATCGCTCGAAGATCTCGCCCGCTTTCCGTTCACGACCAAGCACGATCTCCGCGACAATTATCCGTTCGGCATGTTCGCGGTTGCGATGGACCAGGTCGTGCGCGTACACGCCTCCTCGGGCACGACCGGCAAGCCGACCGTCGTCGGCTATACGAAGAAGGACATTGACACCTGGTCCCATCTCATGGCGCGCTCGATCCGCGCCTCCGGCGGCCGGCCGGGCATGAAGGTGCACGTCTCCTACGGCTACGGCCTGTTCACCGGCGGCCTCGGCGCCCATTACGGCGCCGAGACGCTCGGCTGCACCGTCATTCCCGTATCCGGCGGCATGACCGAGCGCCAGGTGCAGCTCATCATGGATTTCAAGCCCGAAATCATCATGGTGACGCCCTCCTACATGCTCGCCATCCTCGACGAGTTCCGCGGCAAGGGGATCGATCCGAAATCCTCGCCGCTGCGCATTGGAATTTTCGGGGCCGAGCCCTGGACCAATTCGATGCGCGCGGAGATCGAGGCCGCGTTCGGCATGGACGCCGTGGACATCTACGGCCTCTCCGAGGTCATGGGCCCCGGCGTCGCCAACGAATGCGTGGAGAGCAAGGACGGGCTGCATATCTGGGAGGATCATTTCTATCCCGAGATCATCGACCCGGAGAGCGGCAAGGTGCTGCCGGACGGCGAACGCGGCGAGCTCGTCTTCACCTCGCTGTCCAAGGAAGCGATGCCGGTCATCCGCTATCGCACGCGCGACCTGACGCGGCTGCTGCCCGGCACCGCGCGCAGCCATCGCCGGATGGAGAAAGTCACCGGCCGCTCCGACGACATGATGATCGTGCGCGGCGTCAACGTCTTCCCGACCCAGATCGAGGAATTGCTGCTGCGCTGCGAGGGCCTGAGTCCGCACTACCAGATCGAGCTGCTGCGCGAGCAGCGCCTCGACGTCATGCGGCTGATCGTCGAGGCCCGCCCCGACCGCGCCGACGAAAGCTCGCGCGCCGCGGAGGCCGCCTCGCTTACAACCCATATCCGCAACCTCATCGGAATCGGCGCCGAGGTGATCGTCGGCGATCCCGGCTCGGTCGAGCGCTCCGCCGGCAAGGCCCGCCGCATCGTCGACAAGCGCCCCCGGGACTGAGCGATGGCGCGCCCGCGGTCCGCCGACTACGACGACAAGCGCGGCGCCATCCTGCGCCATTCGGCGGCGATGTTCGCGCAGAACGGCTATGACCGCACGTCGATGGCGGAAGTCGCCGCCGCCTGCGGCGTCTCCAAGGCGCTGCTCTACCATTACTATGTCAGCAAGGAGACGCTGCTGTTCGACATCCTGCGCACGCATCTGCAGGACCTGATCGACAGCGTCGTCGCGATCGACAGGACGCTGACGCCGCGTGCGCGCCTGCGCGCACTGATCGGGGCAGTGCTGGAAAGCTATCGCGACGCCGACGACGAGCACAAAATCAAGCTCAACGAAATCGGAAAGCTGACGGCGCCGCGGCGCCGGGAACTGATCGAGATGCAGCGCCGGCTGGTCGCCGTCTTCGCCGACGCCATCGGCGCCGTGATGCCCGACATTGACCGCGACAAGATCCTGCTCAAGCCGGTGACCATGTCGCTGTTCGGCATGCTCAACTGGCATTACATGTGGTTTCGCGAGCGCGGCGCCATCAGCCGCGAGGATTATGCCGATCTCGTCACCACGCTCGTGATCGAGGGCGCTCAGGCCTTGAACGCGCCCGCGGCAGCCAAGGCGCGCAAGCGGGCGTAGACGGCGGCCTTTCGTCCCGCGGCGGCATCGCGCGACCTGTGCGGCAACGGGCGTGCGTAGCGACATCCCTGTCATGTCCGTTTGCGATTGCGGATTTGTCTTTGGCGAGCCGGCGGGTCCGATACGCGCCGGACAAGCGCCATCGCCCGTATTGTTTGAAGGCGCCGGGTACGCCTGTCGTCTTTCCTGTCCCTCGCGCAAATGCGAGGGGGGGACGGAGCGCCGGGCGGCGCACCATCTTCAGTCCGCGCATGCGGCGCGGGGTGTCCCGGGCAAGGACACCGCGCCGTCCGGCGCTCCATCGCGGCGTCTTGCGCAACGTCGGGCCGCGCTTTCGTCCGCCCTGGGGCGGATCGTCAGCCGGCTCCCGGCAGGAGGCCGTAGTGCCTCCGGGCGGAGCCCCGACGCCGCCCGGGGCCGTGCGTGCGAGGCACGGACGCGGGCGCCGCACCGTCTCCCGCCGCATGACGCCTCATGAAGCGCCCCCGGCGGATACGGCAACTAGGAATATAATCATATTACGGACTTTGTCAAGCGGCGACCGACACGCCGGTCGGCCTCATGGTTCGAGACGCATCGCTGTGCGATGCTCCTCACCATGAGGATCGGGGCGCGTCAGCGCCCGAGCCCGCCCTTCTCCTCGATAAAGCGCACGACCTCGGCGACGCCTTTGCCCTCGCGCATGTTGGCGAACACGAACGGCCGCGCGCCACGCATGCGCTTCGCATCGCGCTCCATCACTTCCAGCGAAGCGCCGACATAAGGCGCCAGATCGATCTTGTTGATGACCAGAAGATCGGAACGCGTGATGCCGGGACCGCCCTTGGAGGGAATCTTGTCGCCGGCCGCGACGTCGATCACATAGATGGTCAGGTCGGCCAGCTCGGGCGAGAAGGTCGCGGCCAGATTGTCGCCGCCGGATTCGATCAGCACGAGATCGAGATCGGGAAACCTGCGGCGCATGTCCTCGATGGCGGCGAGATTGATCGAGGCGTCCTCGCGGATCGCGGTGTGCGGACAGCCGCCGGTCTCCACGCCCGCGATGCGTTCGGGCGCCAGCGCGCCCGAGCGCACGAGATATTCGGCGTCCCACTTGGTGTAGATGTCGTTGGTGATGGCCGCGATCTGGTATTTGTCGCGCATCGCCTTGCACAAGGCGTCCATCAGCGCGGTCTTGCCGGAGCCGACCGGGCCGCCGACGCCGACGCGCAGGGGGCCGTGTTTCTGTGGCACGATAATCTCCTTCATGCGCCTTCCAGCATGATCATCATATCCATATCGCTGGTGCAGGACCTGCGAAGCACAATGAGTGGCTGATACTCGGGCGAGCCGTACCAGGCATTCAGCGCCTCCATGCTGGGAAACTCGATGATCACGACGCGCTCCGGCTTCCAGTGCCCACCCTCCGGAAACTTGTGGGCGCCGCCTTTGGTGAGATAGCGCCCGCCGTGACGGGCGATCATGGGGCCGACCTTGATCCGGTATTCCTCGAACTTTTCCGGATCAGTGATCGAATGTTCAACAATGAGATAGGCCGCCATCGCCGTTGTTCCTGCGGATATGAAATCAGACTCACGACCTGAACAGCCGCGTATATTGCGTCTCGTGCCGCATGCCCGCGAGATCGGCGCGAAAGGCGGCGCCGCCGAGATCGTCGAGCGAAGCGACGAGCGCGCGCGCCGCGGTCTCCGCCACCGTGCTTTCGAGCGCGGCGAGCACGCGCTGCCCGTCGGTCTGGCCGAGCGGGACGAGCCGCACGCCCGCCGAAATCCAGTTGGCCGCGAGCGCATGCAGGAAGGCATGCAGCGCAGGCGCGCAGCCGATACCGTGGCCCGCCGCGGCGACGCCGACGACGACCGGATAGGCGAGCGGACCGTCCCAGAGGGCCTTGAGCCTGTCGAGCGCTTCGCACGGCCAGGCCGCGCGCGTCGCCTCCGCGAAGGCGCGGCCCTGCGCGGTCGTCTCCAGATGGCGCTCCTTTGAGGACGCAAAGGCGGCGGCAAGCTCGGCGATGGCGCGGAGCGACGTATCGTCTTTATCGGCGGCTGCCCTGTGCGCATGCACGAACAGCACGGCATCGCAGAAGCCCGTGCCCGCGCGCATCATCACCGCGAGCCAGTCGGACAGCGTCGCGGCGTCGCGGACGTCGCCGGCCTCCACCGCCCATTCGATGCCGCTCGAATAGGAGAAGGCGCCGACCGGATAGGCCGGCGACAGCCAGGCCATCAGCCGGTAAAGCGCGGCGGAGTCGCGCGCATCAATGATATCGCGTCCGGTATTGCTTGCTGGCTCCCCTCCCCCCGCGAGCATCGCAGGCAAGTTTACGCAGCCTGCGTGAACTTGGCTGCGTGCGAGTGGTGGGGAGGGGTCGGGGGTGGGGGGCGACATGAGTTCTCCGGATAATCCCTCCTCCTCTCCCCACCCCGTGGGGAGGGTAGAACGCTTGCTGTCGCCGACCGACCTCACCAGCGGCAGGCTCTTGCGCTTATCGCCCATGCGTATGGCCGTGCCGATGTGAAGGACCGTGATCATCGTCGTCATCGTGACGGTGATCGTGGTTGTGGTGATGATGGCCGTGCGCGTGTGCATGCGCATGAGCGTGGATCTGGCCGCCCGCATAGGCGCCGCTTTCCGGATCGAACGGCGCGTCGAGAAAGGACAGCGCGGCACCGAGCCCACGCAGCATGTCCTCCAGCACATGGTCGCGCCGGATGCGCAGCCGCTCGCCCACGACCTGCACGTCGGTATGACGGTTGCCGAGATGCCAGGCGAGCCGCGCCAGCGCGTTCGGCGAGGACGCCGCGATCTCCGCCAGCGGTTCGGGCTTGCCGCACACGCGCACCATGCTGCCGTCGTCAAGCACGAGCCCGTCGCCATCGCGCAAGGTCGCGGGCTTCTCGAATTCGAGCAGAAGCTGCGTGCCGGCCTCGCCGGTCAGCACGATGCGCCGGCGCGTGCGATCGTCGGCATCGAGCACGACGCGATCAATGGCTGTGGCATCGCTCCACTGGCCGGCGGGAACGATCGAGGCAACGCGGTGCATCTTATTCTCGCCATGCGCAGGCTTGACCCGCGCATCCATCTTCAGGTTCCGACAACTCAAAACAAAAAATACCGCTGCGCCATCGGCAGCACTTCGGCCGGCGCGCAGGTGAGCAGTTCGCCGTCGGCGCGCACCTCGTAGGTTTCCGGATCGATGTCGAGCTTCGGCGTCGCACCGTTGTGGATCATGCTCGCCTTGCCGATCCTGCGCGTATTCTTCACCGCCACAAGCTCTTTCTGCACGCCGAGCTTCCTGCCGAGATGGCCGCGTACCGCCGCCTGCGACACGAACACCACCGAGGAGGCGGTGAGCGAGCGCCCGAAGGCCGCGAACATCGGCCGATAATGTACCGGCTGCGGTGTGGGGATCGAGGCGTTCGGATCGCCCATGGCGGCGGCGACGATCGAGCCGCCCTTGATGACGCAATCGGGCTTCACGCCGAAAAAAGCCGGCGACCACACGACGAGATCGGCGAGCTTGCCCTTCTCCACCGAGCCGATGACGTGGGAGATGCCGTGTGCGATCGCCGGATTGATCGTATATTTGGCGACGTAGCGCCGGGCGCGCATGTTGTCGTTGTCGCCCTTTTCCTCCTTCAAGCGACCGCGCTGCTTCTTCATCTTGTCCGCCGTCTGCCAGGTGCGGATGACGACCTCGCCGATGCGGCCCATGGCCTGACTGTCCGACGACATCATGGAGAGTGCGCCGATGTCGTGCAGGATGTCCTCGGCCGCGATCGTTTCCTTGCGGATGCGGCTTTCGGCGAAGGCGAGGTCCTCGGCGATTGCGGGATCGAGATGGTGGCACACCATCAGCATGTCGAGATGCTCGTCGATGGTGTTGCGCGTAAACGGCCGGGTCGGGTTGGTCGAGGACGGCAGCACGTTCTTGAGCCCTGCCACCTTCATGATGTCGGGGGCATGGCCGCCGCCCGCGCCCTCGGTGTGGAAGGCGTGGATGGTGCGGCCCTTGAACGCCTTGATCGTGTCCTCGACGAAGCCCGACTCGTTGAGCGTGTCGGTGTGGATCATCACCTGCACGTCGTAATCGTCGGCGACCGAAAGGCAATTGTCGATGGCCGCGGGCGTCGTGCCCCAGTCCTCGTGCAGCTTGAGCGCGCAGGCGCCGCCCTTGACCATTTCCTCAAGCGCGGCTGGGCGCGAGGCATTGCCCTTGCCGGCGAAACCGAGATTGACCGGAAAGGCATCGGCCGCCTGGATCATGCGCGCGATGTGGAACGGCCCCGGCGTGCAGGTGGTGGCGAAGGTGCCGTGCGCGGGGCCGGTGCCGCCGCCGAGTAACGAGGTGACGCCCGACATCAGCGCGTCGTCCACCTGTTGCGGACAGATGAAATGGATATGGGTGTCGAAGCCGCCGGCGGTGACGATCTTGCCCTCGCCCGCGATCACCTCGGTGCCCGGGCCGACCACGATGGTGACACCGGGCTGGATGTCCGGGTTGCCGGCCTTGCCGATCGCGTGAATCCTGCCGTCCCTGATGCCGATGTCGGCCTTGACGATGCCCCAATGGTCGAGGATCAGCGCATTGGTGACGACGGTGTCGACCGCGCCCTGCCTGCTGGCCGCCTGCGACTGGCCCATGCCGTCGCGGATGACCTTGCCGCCGCCGAACTTCACCTCCTCGCCGTAGATCGTGAAATCCTTCTCAACCTCGATAATGATGTCGGTGTCGGCGAGCCGCACCCGGTCGCCGGTCGTGGGGCCGAACATGTCGGCATAGACGGAGCGTTTGATCTTCGCGGACATGGCCGATCCTTCAGAGACTTCTGCCGTCAACCTGCTTCACTACCAGCGCCAGCGGATCGACATCATCAAGGCAACGGGCGTTGATCGCGACCATCTCGCCATTCGGCGTCTTGCCGCGCGCGAATGACTGGATGCCGCATGTCGCACAGAACAGATGGTCGATGACGTGTTTGTTGAATTTGTAGGTCGTCATCTTGCCTTCGCCAGACAACAGCCTGAAATTCGCAGCCGGCGCAAAGGCAAGCAGCGACCCCAGATTGCCGCAACGCGAGCAATTGCAAGCCAGCACCTCGCCAAGCTCCATCGTAACTTCGTAGCGCACGGCGCCGCACTGGCATCCGCCGGTATATTTCTGAGCTGCCATGATCAGAGCCTCCCCATCACCTCGCCGCGAAAGCCGTAGATCGTCCGTTTTCCCGCGAGCGCAACCAGTGTGACCTCGCGCGTCTGGCCGGGCTCGAAGCGCACAGCGGTGCCCGCCGCAATGTCGAGGCGCATGCCGCGCGCCTTCTTGCGGTCGAATTTCAGCGCCGGGTTGGTCTCGAAGAAATGATAATGCGAGCCGACCTGGATCGGCCGGTCGCCGGTATTCGACACCGTCAGCGTCTCCGTCCTGCGCCCGGCATTCAGCTCGATCTCGCCGTCCTTGATGAAATATTCGCCGGGGATCATGCTCACTTCTCCCGTTTGAACAGCCGCCAGAGCAAAGCGGCGCCCGCGACCAGCGCGAAGGCGACCACAAGCACGCCTGCATCGGGCAGCGGGCTCACATCATGCGGATGCGCATGCGGCGCGGATGACGGGTGCGCATGCGCCTGCATCGATGCCAGAGCCGCGGTGAGTGCGAACGCAATCGATCTCATCAGTTCGTCCTTCCTGCATTCAAGAATTGAGGGTCGCGCGCGCCTGCGTAACCGCGGCGTCGAATGCCTGTTCCAGAGCGGCGTTGAGGCCGCGGCATTTGTCGACGACCTTTTCCGCCCATTCCACATATTCGACGATCCGCCGCATCTCCCAGTCGTCCGGAGGACTGGACGCCAGCGCCCACACGTTGCTGGTTTTGTCGGCGATCTTGATCAGTCGCGCGCGCTCGCTTTTCGACGAAGCCGTCGCGATCTGCCGCGCCTTGCGTTCGGCTTTCGGCAGGCTCTTGTCGTCGGTGACCTCCGCGACCAGCGTCGCGACCGCGGGACCGAAATGGATTTCCAGATCTTCGTAGGTCGCGGACGTATCTTCGAGCGTGTCGTGCAGGTAGCCAGCAACGAGCAGAGGATCGGCGCCCCTCGTCGCCTCCGCCAGCAGGGAGGCGACTTCGATGAGATGATTCACATACGGCTCCCGCGCGGCGCCCTTGCGCCGCTGCTCGACGTGACGGCGGGCGGCGAAATCGGCCGCCCTCGCCACCAGGACCATGCCCTCGTTCCTCGCGGAATCGTCCGTCATCGGATCGGATCGTGCACGGTGACAAGCTTCGATCCATCCGGAAACGTCGCTTCGACCTGGATGTCGTGGATCATTTCCGGCACGCCCTCCATCACCTGCGCCCGCGTCAACACTTTCGCGCCTTCGCGCATGAGTTCGGCGACGCTCCTGCCGTCGCGCGCGCCTTCGAGAATGAAGTCGGAGATCAGCGCCACCGCCTCCGGATGGTTGAGCCTGACGCCGCGCTCCAGGCGGCGGCGGGCGACCATGGCGGCGGTCGCGATCAGCAGCTTGTCCTTTTCGCGCGGTGTCAAATGCATGAGCGGCCCTTCAGTTCATCCACAATCGCGGCAGCGCGCTGTTGCCGAGCGCGCTCAGCACGGCGAGGAGATCGCGGCGCAGCGCAGCGCCGTCGCGCGCGCACAGCCGCACGAGCGCGATCCCGTTCCAGGCCGACACGCCGCATTCGCCGGCAAACCCGCCTTCCAGCGCGCGCACCGCCGCGGCCACGGTTTCGTCGCCGGACGCAAGCAGAATGGTGGCGAGCGCGCCCGCCCCGCCCGCGACCGCCGGACGCGCCAGCGTCTCGGCCACCGCGCCGTCGAGGCGCACGGCGTCGGCGAACACGAGCCGGCCGTCGCAGCGCACGCGCCAGCGATCGAACAGCCGGCCCCGCGTCATCGTCTCGCCCATGGCGGCGCGCCCGAAGACGAGGCTTTCGACCATCACGAGCGCGGCGCCGGAGGCGAGATCGATATCGATCGTGCGCGCGACCTGCGCGCCGTCGAACAGGATCGTTTCCTGCGGCAGCCAGCGCAGCGTCCCGCCCGGTGCGACCCGCAGCGTCACGGCGATCTCGGAATCGGGACCGTGCGTGCGGTAGATTTTCTCGGCCGCCGCGGTGCAGACGCAAAGCCGCGCGCCCGCCCCGACCGCGACGTCGAGCGCGAAGCGGTCGCCGCCCGCAATCCCGCCCGCGGTGTTGACGAGCACCGCCTCGCACTCGGCCGAACCGGCATTGGGAAAGCGCACGCGCAGCGAGCCTTCCTCGTGCACGGAGGTGCGCGCCGTGCGCCGGCCGTCGGAAGCGACCTCGAGCGCAATGCGTCCGCGCGCGCGGTTGGCGTCGAACTGCGCCTTGCGCGCGGGCGTGTCGGATCGGGACGAAATAGGAAATGTCACAACGAAATCGCCCGTCGCAATTCGCCTTCGTCGATATCCGACTTCGTGCACGAATAGACCACCTGGCCGCGGTCCATCACGGCAAAGCGGTCGCCCAACTCGCGCGCGAAGTCGAAATACTGTTCGACCAGAAGGATGGCAATTTCCCCGAGCGAGCGCAAATAGACAATCGCGCGGCCGATATCCTTGATGATCGAGGGCTGGATGCCCTCGGTCGGCTCGTCGAGCAGAAGGAGCTTCGGGCGCATCACCAGCGCCCGCCCGATCGCGAGCTGCTGCTGCTGGCCACCGGACAGGTCGCCGCCGCGCCGACGCAGCATGTCCTTGAGCACCGGAAAGAGCGAGAACACGTCGTCGGGGATGTAACTGTCGGCGCGCGACAGGGGCGCAAAGCCGGTCTTGAGGTTTTCCTCCACCGTCAGCAGCGGAAAGATCTCGCGGCCCTGCGGCACGTAGGCGATGCCGGCGCGGGCGCGCTCGTAGGGCCTGAGCGCGTTGATCTTCGCGCCGTTCCACAGGATCGTGCCGCGCGACACCGGATGCTGGCCGACGAGCGCGCGCAACAGGCTCGTCTTGCCGACGCCATTGCGGCCCATGACGCAGGTCACCTGCCCGGGCTCGGCCACGAGCGACACCGCGCGCAGCACCTGCGCCGCGCCGTAATGAAGGTCGATCGATTTCACTTCGAGCATCGTGCCACACTCGCCTTCTTCGGGCTCGCTCTGGTCTCGTCCTTCGAGACACCCGCTGCGCGGGCTCCTCAGGACGAGGCATCAACTCCAAAATCAATCCTCATCCTGAGGAAGCCCGCAGGGCTGTCTCGAAGGATGAGGCCCGTTCACCGCCCCAGATACACCTCGATCACGCGCTCGTTCTCCGACACCTGGTCGATGGTCCCCTCGGCGATGACCGCGCCCTCGTGCAGGCAGGTGACCTTGACGCCAAGCTCGCGCACGAAGGTCATGTCGTGCTCGACCACGATCACGGTCTTGTAGCGGTTGATTTCCTTGAGCAGCTCGGCGGTCTGGTGGGTCTCGGCGTCGGTCATGCCGGCGACCGGCTCGTCGACCAGGAGCAGCTTCGGCTCCTGCGCGAGCAACATGCCAATTTCCAGCCACTGCTTCTGCCCGTGCGAGAGCGAGCCGGCAAGCCGCTCACGCGCGCCCCGCAGGCGCACGATGCCGAGCAGTTCGTCGATGCGCCGCATCTGCGCCTCCGACTCGCGCCATTGCAGGCCGGCGAAGGCGCGCCGGTCGGCCTTGAGCGCCAGCAGCAGGTTGTCCTCGACGCTGTGCATGTCGAACACGGTCGGCTTCTGGAACTTGCGGCCGATGCCGAGCGTCGCGATCTCGGTCTCGTCGCGGGCGGTCAGGTCATACTGACCCTCGAACACGACGTCGCCCTCGTCGGGGCGGGTCTTGCCGGTGATGACGTCCATCATGGTCGTCTTGCCGGCGCCGTTCGGCCCGATGATCGCGCGCATCTCGCCGCTCTCTACCGTAAGCGACAGCGCATTGAGCGCGCGGAATCCGTCGAAGGAGACGGTCACGTTGTCGAGATAGAGCTGCGCGGTGGTGGTGCGGATATCCATGATGCCTCACTCCGCCGGCCGCGGCGCCGGCGCGCCGCCGATCTCGCCTGCAGTCTCGCCGCGCGCGCGCCGCTCGCGCCACCAGTGCGAGAGCGTGCCGACGATGCCGCGCGGCAGGAACAACGTGACCGCGATGAACAGGCCGCCGAGCACGAACAGCCAGTAGGGCGCGAGTGCGCCGGTGGTGAACGTGGTCTTGGCGTAGTTGACGAGGATGGCGCCGAGCACGGCGCCGGTCAGCGTGCCGCGGCCGCCGACCGCGACCCAGATCACCGCCTCGATCGAGTTGGCGGGGGCAAACTCGCTCGGATTGATGATGCCGACCTGCGGCACATAGAGCGCGCCGGCGACGCCGGCCATGCAGGCCGACAGCGTGAACACGAACAGCTTGTAGGACTCGGCACGATAGCCGAGGAAACGCGTGCGCGCCTCCGCGTCGCGGATGGCGACCAGCACCTTGCCGAATTTCGAGCTCACGAGCGCGCGGCAGACGAGAAAGCCGAGCGCGAGGAAGAGGCAGGAGGCGGCGAACAGCGCGGCACGCGTGGTGTCGGCCTGCACGTTGAAACCAAGGATGTCCTTGAAATCGGTGAGCCCGTTATTGCCGCCGAAGCCGAAATTGTTGCGGAAGAATCCGAGCATCAGCGCAAAGGTCATGGCCTGCGTGATGATCGACAGATAGACACCGGTGACGCGCGAGCGGAAGGCGAACCAGCCGAACACGAACGCGAGCACGCCCGGCACCAGCACGATCATCAGCGCGGCATAGGCGAAATGGTCGAAGCCGTACCAGAAGAAGGGCAGCTCCTTCCAGTTCAGGAACACCATGAAGTCGGGCAGCACCGGATGCGCATAGACGCCGCGGGTGCCGATCTGGCGCATCAGATACATGCCCATGGCATAGCCGCCGAGCGCGAAGAACGCGCCGTGGCCGAGCGAGAGGATGCCGCAATAGCCCCAGATCAGGTCGATGGAGAGCGCGAGCAGCGCGTAGCAGACGTATTTGCCGAACAGCGAGACGATATAGGTCGGGACGTGGAGCGGCGAGGTTTCCGGCAGCAGCAGATTGAGCGCCGGCACGAGCACGGCGGCGGCGACGACGATGGCGAGGAACGCGGTCGCTCCGCGATCGAGCGAGCGGATCAGAAGGCCGTTCATGGGCGGCCTCCTGTGTCCGCCCTCATCCTTCGAGACGGCGGCTGCGCCGCCTCCTCAGGATGAGGGCGCAATCCCAGAGACCTCATGGTGAGGAGCGCCGCGAAGCAGCGCATCTCGAACCATGAGGTCGCCGCCCCGTTTGCTCCCATGCTCATGCCTCCACCGCCCGGCCCTTGAGCGCGAACAGGCCGCGCGGGCGCTTCTGGATGAAGAGGATGATCAGCACGAGGATCGCGATCTTGCCGAGAACGGCACCCGCGAACGGCTCGAGGAACTTGTTGGCGATGCCGAGCGTGAACGCCCCGACCAGCGTGCCCCACAGATTGCCGACCCCGCCGAACACGACCACGAGGAAGGAATCGATGATGTAGCTCTGGCCGAGATTGGGCGACACATTGTCGATCTGCGACAGCGCCACGCCCGCAATCCCGGCGATGCCGGAGCCGAGCCCGAAGGTGAGCGCGTCGACGCGGCTCGTACGGATGCCCATCGAAGCCGCCATGGCGCGGTTCTGCGTCACCGCGCGCATTTCGAGCCCCATGCGCGTGAAGCGCAGCAGCGCCAGCAGCGCGACGAACACCGCCAGCGTGAAGACGACGATCCAGAGCCGATTATAGGTGACGGTGATCTGGCCGAGCTCGAACGCCCCGCTCATCCAGGACGGATTGCCGACCTCGCGGTTGGTGGGACCGAAGATCGTGCGCACCGCCTGCTGCAGGATGAGTGAGAGGCCCCAGGTGGCGAGCAGCGTCTCCAGCGGCCGGCCGTAGAGGAATCGGATGATGCCGCGCTCGATCAGGATACCGATGAAGCCGGACACGAGGAAGGCGAGCGGGATCGCGATCAGCAGCGAATAGTCGAACAAGCCGGGATGGTGCGCGCGGATCGCGTCCTGCACGACGAAGGTGACGTAGGCGCCGATCATCACCATCTCACCGTGCGCCATGTTGATCACGCCCATGACGCCGAAGGTGATAGCAAGGCCGATGGCGGCCAACAGCAGCACCGAGCCGAGCGACAGCCCGTACCAGGCATTCTGCACCGTCGCCCACATGGCAAGCTCGCTCTGGATCGAGCCGACGGCGTCTTTTGCCGCCTGCGCGACGCGCGCGGGCGCATCCACCGGCAGCCCGGACAGGAGCGCCAGCGCCTCCTGGTCGCCGCGTGCCTTGACGGCGGCCACCGCCGCGAGCTTATCGGCCTCGGCGGCGTCGGGCTTGTAGAGCAGGACCGCTGCGCGCGCCTCAGTGAGCGCACGCCTGATGCGGCCGTCGGTCTCCTTCGCGATGGCGGCGTCGAGCGTCGCAAGCGCGGCAGCGTCGCGCGACTTGAACACCGCCTGCGCGGCCTCGAAACGCTTTGCCGGATCCGGCGACAGAAGCGTCAGGCCGCCGAGCGCCGCCTCGATGGCGCGGCGCAGCCGGTTGTTGATGCGCACGGTCTTCAGTTCCGCCGGCGCCGGCGCGGCGCTGCCGGTCGCGGCATCGAGTACGGCCGTCTCGCCGGTGCGGATATAGATTTTGCGGGTCGCCGGATCGACTTGCAGGCGTGCATTCTGCAGCGCCTCGATCACCCGCGCCGCCATGGCGTGCCCGCTCGCGGCCACCGCGGCGATGCCGACCTCGGTATCGCTGAAGGAATCGGCGGCGAATTTGTCGAGCGCGGCGTCGAAGCCCTGTGCGCGCGCCGGTACGCTGCCCGCCGTCAGCGCCGCCATTGCGCAAGCGCCGATAAAAAGGAGAGCGATCAGAAGATCGCGCGTCGTTCGCATTGGTCTTGTCCCGGCCGTCTGAAGAGAAGGAGACGGCGGCGCACCGCCGCCTCCCGCGATGTCAGGCGTGCGCGATCAGGAGCTCTGGCCGCCGCACTTCTTGGTCTTGGTGTTGTAGTTGCCGCACTTGAGCGTCACCCAGTCGGCTTCGAGGTCCTTGGAGCCGTCGAGATGATCGGACCAGGCGTCGCCCGGCACGAGGCCATCGGTCTTCCACACCACGTCGAACTGGCCGTCGTCGCGCACCTCGCCGATCAGCACCGGCTTGGTGATGTGATGGTTGGCGAGCATCTTGGACGTGCCGCCGGTCAGGTTCGGCGCCTCGATGCCGGGCAGCGCGTCGATCACCTTGTCGGGATCGACGGACTTGGCCTTCTCGACCGCCTTCACCCACATGGCGAAGCCGATCACATGCGCCTCCATCGGGTCGTTGGTCACGCGCTTCGGATTCTTGGTGAAGGCCTTCCACTTGGCGATGAAGTCCTTGTTGGCCGCAGCGTCCACCGACTGGAAATAGTTCCAGGCGGCGAGATGACCGACGAGTGGCTTGGTGTCGATGCCGGCGAGCTCTTCTTCGCCGACCGAGAACGCCACCACCGGGATGTCCTTGGCCTTGATGCCCTGGTTGCCGAGCTCCTTGTAGAAGGGAACGTTGGCGTCGCCGTTGATGGTGGACACCACCGCCGTCTTCTTGCCCGCCGAGCCGAACTTCTTGATGTCGGCGACGATGGTCTGCCAGTCGGAGTGACCGAACGGCGTGTAGTTGATCATGATGTCTTCGGGCTTCACGCCCTTGGACTTCAGATAGGCCTCGAGGATCTTGTTGGTCGTGCGCGGATAGACATAGTCGGTGCCGGCCAGAACCCAGCGCTGCACCTTCTCTTCCTTCATCAGATAGTCGACCGCCGGGATCGCCTGCTGGTTGGGCGCGGCGCCGGTATAGAAGACGTTGCGCTCCGACTCCTCGCCCTCGTACTGGACGGGATAGAACAGGATCGAGTTCAGTTCCTTGAACACCGGCAGCACGGACTTGCGCGACACCGAGGTCCAGCAGCCGAACACCGCGGCCACCTTTTCCTTGGTGATCAGTTCGCGCGCCTTTTCGGCGAACAGCGGCCAGTTCGAGGCCGGATCGACGACGACCGCCTCGAGCTTCTTGCCGAGCAGGCCGCCCTTCTTGTTCTGCTCCTCGATGAGGAACAGCATGGTGTCCTTCAGCGTGGTCTCGCTGATAGCCATGGTGCCGGACAGGGAGTGCAGGATGCCGACCTTGATCGTGTCCTGGGCTTTCGCCGGAAGGACGGTTGCCAGGCTCAGGGTCAGGCTCAGAGCCGTGCCGGCCGTGGCCGCGAGCCAGCGGCGGGCCAGGGGTCGCTCGGCGACCGCGCGAATAGAGTGAAGCATCAGTGGTTCCTCTTGCGTTTGACGCGCGCATGCCCTCCGAGGGAACCCGGCGGTTTTCGCGCTGCAAAAACAATCGCAAGGGGCGTGCCAAGCCCGTTTTCCACCCTAAGCATCTGACTCGTGTGCAGGAATCCTCGCTGCTTTCTGCTTAGTGATTAAGCAGGATCAAATATGAGATTAATTTATAGGCAACATGACCTGCTTTTAGTCAGGAATGCAGGCAGAGTGCACTCGGCGGGCAGTCGGCAGCTTCACCACAATTCGTCCAGCGTCAGCGGGCGCGGAATGAGGTTCTGCTGGCGCGCATAGGAGATGAGCAGCTCCAGGCACGGCCGGTTCGCCTCGCGCCCGAACGGCGCGGTGTCGATCGCCCCGGCCTTGGGCAGTCCGGCCGCCCGCCTGCCCTCCTCCAGCAGCCGGTAGAACTCCGCCACCGCCTCCGGCTGGCTGCGCGCCAGCGCCTCGGTCACCACCACCATGTGATTGACCGGGACGACGCGGTGCTTCTCGTACCAGGCGCGCGCGGCGCTTTCCGGATCGGGGATCACGCTGACGAGGCGCGGGTCGTCCGGCATCGCCGCGCCATAGATCGCGGCATCAAGCTCGCCGTCGATCAGCATCTGCGTGATGTCCTGATCCGGCCGCGCGCGGACGACGCCCGCGGGATCGGCGGATTCCGCGACATGGCCGTCCTCGAACGTCACCCATTGCACGCCGGACAGATCGACGCCGTAGTCATTCTCAAGGATGCCGCGAATGTACGCGCCCGTGGTCTGGCTGTAGGAGCGCACGCCGATGCGCTTTCCCGCAAGATCGGCGGGACGCAATTCACCGCGCGCGCTGTTGTAGAGGCAGGTGTGGTGCTGGAAACGCGAGAGCATCGCCGCCGGCAAAAGCCGCAGGCCCTTGTCGTAGGCCTTCGCCTGCAGGACGGTGACCAGCGCAAGCTCGCTCGCGTCAAAGACGTGCTCGCGCACCATCGGTTTGAACGCGGTGTGCATCGGCTTCATCTCGACGAAGTCGAGTTTAAGCCACGGCGAGGCGATCTCCCCGCGCTTGAGCGGCAGGGTGTGCGGATAGTCGCCGAGGGCGACGCGCAGGGTGACGGGCGGCATGGTCCGGATCCTCGACTGAGACGAGGAAAAAGCTTGACAGAGTTATCAAAATTGTCAACAATTCAGTCGACCAAAACGAACCCTAACTGACGCCCATGCTTGTTGCCCGGCCCGCCTCCCCGCCCGAACCACTCGACATCGCCGCGCGCCTGCGCGAGGCGATCACGCGCGGGCAACTGATGCCCAACGAGCGGCTGATCGAGACCGAGCTGGCGCAATCCTACGGCGTCAACCGCGCCAATATCCGCATGGCGCTGGCGATGCTCGACCAAGAGGGGCTCGTCGTGCGCGAGCCCAATCGCGGCGCTCGCGTACGCGCGGTATCGGAAGCTGAGGCGGTGGAGATCGCCGAGACGCGGCTGGCGATCGAGGGTCTGCTGGCGCGGCGCGCGGCCGAACGCGCCACACCCGCCGACCGCCGGACGCTGCGCGCGATCGAAAAAGACATGCGGCGCGCGATCGAGCAAAGCGATTACGCCGCCTTCTCGCGCACGAACGCTGCCCTGCACGGGGAAATCCAGCGCATCGCCGGCAACGAGACCGCCAACCGCATCCTCAAGACGCTGAAGACGCATCTCGTGCGCCTGCAATACCGCGTCATCATGCTGCCCGACCGGTCGAAATCCTCGCTCAAGGAGCACGGCGCCATCGTCGAGGCGATCTGCGCGGGCGATGCCGATGGCGCGGAAGCGGCGATGCGCCAGCACCTTCTCAATTTCAGGAACCTGCTGCGACGGAGCATCGAAGCCGCAAGGCTCGGCGGCTTCTGAGCGGCATACAACAGACCCTGTCAGACGGAGTTCCCATGAGCACGCAGAAAGCCGGCCTCGTCGTCACCGCCCATCCCGGCGATTTCGTCTGGCGCGCGGGCGGCGCGATCGCGCTGCACGCGAAGAAGGGTTACCGCATGAAGATCGTGTGCATGAGCTTCGGCGAGCGCGGCGAGAGCCAGTTCGCCTGGAAGGAGGCCGGCGCGACGCTGGACAAGGTGAAGTCGGGACGCCGCGACGAGGCCGAGCGCGCCGCCGCCCTGCTCGGCGCCGAGATCGAGTTTTTCGATGCCGGCGACTATCCGCTGCGGCTGACGGAGCAGCATTTCGAGCGCATGGTCGACATCTATCGCGAACTCAATCCGTCCTTCGTGCTCACGCATGCGCTCGAGGATCCCTACAATTTCGATCACCCGAACGCGGCGCATTTCGCGCAGGAGACGCGCGTCGTCGCGCAGGCCATGGGCCACAAGCCGGGCGCGCAATACACCTACAGCGCGCCGCCGGTGTTCCTGTTCGAGCCGCACCAGCCCGAGCAGTGCAATTTCAAGCCGCAGGTGATCCTCAACATCGATGCGGTGTGGGAGACGAAGTACAAGGTGTTCCAGATGCTGGCGGCACAGAAGCACCTGTGGGCTTATTATGAGCGCGTGGCGCTCAATCGCGGCGTGCAGGGCGGCCGCAACACCGGCAAGCCGATGACCTACGGCGAAGCCTATCAGCGGCTGTTCCCGATGGCGGTGGAGGAGCTGGCTTAAGCGCGATTTCGTGTCCCGGGCGCTGCGCAGCACGAGCAAGGCGAAGTGATGCGCTGCAGACCCGGGACCGCCACGATCCGGAACGGTCCCGGATCAGCAGTGCACCGCTACGCGCTGCACTGCATCCGGGACACGAGTGTTGAGATTGGGAGAAAGTGATGAAACCCGTCGTCGTCCGCAACATCAAACGCGCCGATGCCAGCGCCGTCGGCATTCTCGGCGGTCTCGGAGTCTCGAGCGTGCACGAGGCCGCCGGCCGCATCGGACTGATGAAGCCCTATATGCGGCCGATCTGGCCGGGCGCCGGGATCGCGGGCCCGGCGGTGACGGTGCTGGCGCAGCCCGGCGACAACTGGATGATCCATGTCGCGGTCGAGCAATGCCAAAAGGGCGACGTGCTGGTGGTCGCCTGCACCACCGACAATACCGACGGCATGTTCGGCGACCTGCTCGCCACCTCGCTGATGGCGCGCGGCGTCAGGGGGCTCGTGATCGATGCCGGCTGCCGCGACGTCAAATCACTGAAGGAGATGGGCTTCCCGGTCTGGTCGCGCGCGATCTCGGCCAAGGGCACGGTCAAGGCGACGCTGGGCTCGGTCAACGTGCCGGTCGTGTGCGCGGGTGCGCTGGTCAATCCGGGCGACGTCATCGTCGCCGACGACGACGGCGTGGTCGTCATCCCGGCGAAGGACGCCGCCGACGTCGCACAGAAAGGCCGGAAACGGGTCGCCGACGAGGCCGGCAAGCGCGAGAAGCTCGCCGCGGGCGTGCTCGGACTCGACATATATAACATGCGCGAGCCGCTCGCCAAAGCCGGCCTGACCTACGTCGACAACCCCGAGGACGCCTGAACGCGCGCCGACGGCGCTCCGGGGCCCGCGCGCCGCAAGCGATAGGGCTTTGGCGGCAAGAAGGCACGGCCCCTCGCCACGCCGGATGCGGCGGCGCGGTTACGTTTCGTTAAGCTAACGCGCCGCGATTTCCTGTCCGCCACCACCGGTTGCCGCCTTCATTAACGGCCGCTGCCCTAAGATTTGGCACTTCGCACCCATTGCACATGCGCGCGAAGACGGCGTGTTCGGAGACAATGTCATGCAGGCGTGGCCCGCTCCCAGCGCGGATGCGACGACGCCCGGGCGATCCCGCGGAAGCGGACCGCCCGCCGAGGGCCGTCTGCATCGGGCGTTGCGCATGCACGATGCGCGCAGCGAACGGACCATGGCCGCCGCACAGGCCGCCATGTCCTGCTTCGTGCTGGCACTGCATTTGCTCGCTCAGATCGGCAGTCACGGGCAGTCGCTCAATCCGTGGGTGGTCGGCGCGCTCAGCGCGCTGGTCGCCAGTTCGGCCGTCCGCTGGCAATTGTCCAAGCGCCGGCCGCTGCCCGACACGCTGTTCGACCTGCTCACGGTCGCCGACATCCTGATCTTCCTCGGCCTGATCTGGACCTATCAGTTCGCCTATCAGCATCCGGCGGGCGGCGTGCTGAAAGCGCCTTCCTTCGTCCTGCTGATGACGCTCGTGGGATTGCGTGCGCTGCGCTATCATCCGCGTCCGGTGCTGGTCGCCGGCGGCACCGCCGCCTTCGGCTGGCTTGCCATCCTCGCCATCGCCGCCTCCACCGAAGGCGCGGCCGGCATCACGCGCAGCTATGCGGAATATCTCGTCTCCTACAAAATCCTGTTCGGTGCCGAAGTCGAGAAGACGGCCGGACTGATCGCGTTGACGCTCGTTCTGGCCGGCGCCGCCTCCCAGGCGCGCCACATCCTCTCGCGCGCCGCCCATGCGCGCGATTATGCCGAAGCGCTGGAAGCGGCCCGCCAGAATCTCGACGAGGCGACCGACGCCAAGGAGCGCGCGGAATTCGCGCTGGCACGGCTCGCCGAGCGCGATGCCGAGCTGAGCGAGCAGAACGAGCGGTTTAACGTTGCGCTCGAAAACATGTCGCAGGGATTATGCATGTTCGGCCGCGACCGGCGGCTCGTCGTCTGCAACGACCGCTACGTCGAAATCTACGGTTTGCCGCGCGACCTAGCAAAGCCCGGCACGCCGTTCCGCGACATCATCGAATTTCGCCTGAGGACCGGCATCTTTGCCGGCGACGATCCGCAAGCCTACCTGAAGGAGCGTCTTGACGCCATCGCCGAGGGCGTGGCCTCGACCAAGATTCATAACCTGACGAACGGCCGCGTGATCGCGATCGCGCACCGGCCGATGTCGAACGGCGGCTGGGTTGCCACGCACGAGGACATCACCGAGCTGCAGCGCGTGCAGGAGCAGATCGCCCATATGGCGCATCACGACGCGCTCACCGACCTGCCCAACCGCCTGCTGCTCAACGAGCGCATCAAGCAACTGGTGCCGCAGGCCAGGCGCGGCAAAGGATTCGCGGTGCTGTGCCTCGACCTCGACCGCTTCAAGAACATCAACGACACGCTCGGCCATAGCGTCGGCGACGAATTGCTGAAAGCGGTCGCCATCCGCCTGCGCGCCTGCCTGCGCGAGACCGACATCGTGGCGCGGCTCGGCGGCGACGAATTCGCGGTCATCCAGGTCTCCGACGAGCAGCCGCGCGACGTTACCGCGCTGGCGCGCCGCATCTGCGAGGTCCTGCGCCAGCCGTTCTCGCTTGCCGAGCACCAGGTGGTGATCGATACCAGCGTCGGCATCGCGATCGCCCCGCAGGACGGCATCGACGCCAGCCAGCTCCTGAAAAACGCCGACATGGCGCTCTATCGCGCCAAGGGCGACGGACGCGGCGTATTCCGCTTCTTCGAGGCGGAAATGGACGCACGCATGCACGAGCGACGCCGGATCGAACTGAGCCTGCGCGCGGGGCTCGAACGAAACGAATTCGAATTGCGCTATCAGCCGCTCGTCAGCATCGCGACCAACGAGATTTCCGGTTTCGAGGCGCTCCTGCGCTGGAAACATCCCGAGCGCGGAACGGTGTCACCTGCCGAGTTCATTCCGATCGCGGAAGAGACGGGCCTGATCGTGCCGCTCGGCGAATGGGTGATCCGCACCGCCTGTGCGCAGGCGGCGCACTGGCCGGCGCACACCAAGATCGCGGTCAACCTCTCGCCAGTCCAGTTCCGCAGCGAGAACCTCGTGCCGACCGTATTCTCGGCGCTCGCGGGCGCCGGGCTCGCGCCCGGCCGCCTCGAACTCGAAATCACCGAGGCCGTGCTGCTCAACCACACCAAGGCCACGCTCGAAATCCTCAACCAGTTGCGCGAACTCGGCGTACGCATCGCGATGGACGATTTCGGCACCGGCTATTCCTCGCTCAGCTATCTGCGCTCCTTCCCGTTCGACAAGATCAAGATCGACCGCTCGTTCGTCTCCGACCTCGCCGAGCAGCAGGGCACCGGCGCGATCGTCGACGCGGTCGCGGGACTGAGCCGCACACTCGGTATCGCCACCACGGCGGAAGGCGTGGAAACGCAGGCGCAGCTCGAGCGCGTGCGCAACGCCGGCTATACCGAGATGCAGGGCTATCTGTTCAGCCCGCCGCGTACCGCCGAGGAGATCACGGCGCTTTATTTCCCCCAGGCCGCAGCGCGGCTGATCGCCTGAGGCGGATGTCGGGCGGCACCGTATCCTTTCACGAGGGCGGATGACGTTGAGCCGCGTTGCCCGGCTCCGCCCGCTCTCACCAGTAGCGTCCGGCCGAGGCGGCCACGATCGTCACGACGCCGAGCACGAGATTGACCGCGACGATCCGGCGGATCTGCGCGAGGTGCTTGCCCGCCACCGGCCATTCGGATGCGCGCACCGTCTTCTGGAAACGCTGCCAGGGCACGAAGTAAAGATGCAGGAACAGAAGCATCATGAGAATGCCGGTACCCTGCATGACATGGATATAGACCGGCGCGCGCGCGAATCCGCCGAAGTCGCGGAACAGCATGACGTAGCCGCTGACCAGGAGCACGACGATGCCGGCGCCGACCGCCGGCAGGAATCGGCTGAACACGTTGCGCCACAGCGTCAGCCGCACCGGGCCTTCGAGCGGGCCTGCCGCCGGCCGCAGGATCATGTAGGCGAAAGCCATGCCGCCGACCCAGAACACCGCGGCGAGCACGTGTAGCGCGATCAGCAAGCCCGACATCCTCAATCTCCCGCACATGGCGGCCGCGCCGTCGCGGCCACGCGTCTGTGCGATCATTGCCGGGATCGCCACACAATGTCTATAAAGTCGCGGTCCATAAAGCCGCGTCGTCTTAAAGCCGCGCCCTTGACGCCGCCCGCGTTTCCGCTCCGGATCAGGCCATGCCGCCCATTTTCGATCCCAGGATTGAGGCCGAAGGCCGGCTCGATGCGCCGGCCTTCCACCGCAACCACGAGCCGATCTGGGCAGTGCTTGCGCCTTATCTCGCGGACGCGCGCGGGCATGTGCTGGAGGCGGGCAGCGGCACCGGCCAGCATGTGGTGACGTTCGCGAAGAAGTCGCCGCAGCTCGTCTGGTGGCCGAGCGATTACGAGGCGCGCCACCTGCGCAGCATTGAGGCATGGCGCGCGCAGGCCGGCTGCGACAATGTGCGGCCGGCGCGCTTCATCGATCTGGCGGCGCCGGGCTGGGGGCTCGGCGACGCCGATACGGACGAACTGCACGACCTGACGGCGATCTTCTGCGCTAACGTCATCCACATCTCGCCCTGGCCGGTGGCCGAAGGGCTGTTCGCGCAGGCATACGGCCGCCTGCGGCCCGACGGGCGGCTATTTCTCTATGGCCCGTTCAAGCGCGACGGCGAACACACCGCGCCGAGCAACACCGCGTTCGACGCAAGCCTGCGCGCGCAGGACCCGCAATGGGGCATACGCGACCTTGCCGATGTCGCCGCTCTCGCAAAGGCCAGCGGCCTTGCGCTGGAAAAGACCGAGCCGATGCCGGCGAACAATCTGACGCTGGTTTTTGTGCGACACGGCGAGGCCGGTCGGCGCGTTACCGCACCACGATAACGCGTGCCTCATCGACATGCCGCGGCAGGTGGGCGGCGACCTGCCTGCGCAGGTGCGCATCGGGCTGATCGTCCGCCGACCAGACCCGCACGAGGATGGTGTCGTCCCCTTGCAGCAACTCGAAATCGGCGATCATGCCGGAGGCCACCATGATGGCGAGCGCGCCGGCGGCAGCTTTGACATACGACATCGTCAGCTCCGTCCCTTGTGGATGGTCGTCGATCGTTCGATGAAGAAACGTGGAATGCGCGCGGTGTAGACGTCCGACATGCCGGTACGATGACCGGACAAAGGCAATTTGGGGGCAATGCGGCGGGGACCGTCAACGAACCATCATGTCCCCGTCATGGAAAGCGTGCAGGCTCCCGGGGCGTCGATGGCGTTCGATTCGATGCCGTCCTTTTGTCGCGTGTGCGGTTTGCTGAAGGATTTGATATCGCCTCCTTCAGCAACGCGGGCTGCCCCACGTTGGCCCGGCGTATGGGGGCAGCCCGCCCCCGCGTGTCCGCACCGAACATGCCTGCCGGAATGCCTTGGCCCGCGAGTGCGGATTTCGAATTATTCCATGGACGGCTAGGAGCTGTCGGTCCGGCCAGGGCGTCGCAGATGGCATCGATTTCCCCGACATCGAGGCGGCGTCTGTCCCGTTGCACCGTCCTCCTCGCTGCGCTGTGCGTGCTGCCCGGCTTCCCCGTGCATAGGGCGTTTGAGCGGCGGGTGGTCGGCGCCGAACGTCATGCCCTCGACCTGAGCAAGCGCGCCAAGGTCGACTTCAACGACCGGAGCTGGATGTACCAGGTCGCGTTCGCAAGCCTGAGCGGCCGGCGGGCTCGCCACACAACTCGGCGACACGCTCGCCATCCATGCCCGCGGCGAATTCGGGGTACGGATGGTCGGCCATTTCACGCAGGACGAGGCGCGCAGCCGCCTGTCGGGCACGCTGTGGACTTATGTCGGGGGCGAGCTGCGCAAGACCGACACCGCCGTCTGGATGCGCAAGCGGTGACGGCCCGCGCCTGACCCCGCACCGGCGCGAAAGCCTCGCCCGCGCGCAACGCGCAGGCGTCCTGCGCGCACCATGATCCGCCTCACTTTATTGCGCCGCCAAAGGTGATAGAAGGCTCAGTCCTCAATCGCAGCCGGACCAGTGACCCCCATAATGACCCAGACCCCGCCTCCCGAGCCCGTCCTCGACATCGCCCACCTCGCCCATCTCGAACTGCTCACGCCCAAATTCGAGGAAAGCCGAAAGTTCTTCATCGACGTGATGGGCATGACCCAGAGCGGCGAGAAGGGTGACAGCGTCTATCTGCGCGGCTGGGACGATTACGAGCGCTATTCGCTCAAGCTGACCGCATCGAAGACCTCAGGGATGGCGCATGTCGCCTTCCGCACCCGCTCGCCGCAGGCGCTGGAGCGACGCGCCGCCGCGCTGAAAGGCTCGGGCTTCGACGTCGGCTGGACCGACGGCGACCTCGGCCACGGCAAGACCTTCGTGTGCAAGGATCCCGACGGCCACGTCGTCGAGCTCTATTACGAGACCGAATGGTACGAGGCGCCGCCGGAGCTGAAGCCCGCGCTGAAGAACCAGGCGCAGCGCTATCCGGCGCGCGGGGTCAGCGTGCGCCGGCTCGACCACTTCAACGGGCTCGCCTCGGACGTCAAAGCCTGCCGCGAATTCTTCCAGAACTATCTCGGTTTCCGGCTGACCGAGCAGATCGTGCTCGACAACGGCACCGAAGCCGGCATGTGGCTGACCGCGACCAACAAGTCCTACGACTTCGCCTATACGCGCGACTTTACCGGCAGCAAGGGCCGCTTCCACCACATCACCTACGCGCTCGATTGCCGCGAGGACATCCTGCGCGCCGCCGACATCTTCCTGGAGAACGGCGTCTATATCGAGACCGGCCCGCACAAGCACGCCGTGCAGCAGACCTTCTTCCTTTATGTCTACGAGCCCGGCGGCAACCGCGTCGAGGTCGCCAATGCCGGCGCCCGCCTCATCCTCGCGCCGGACTGGAAGCCGATCCGCTGGACCGAGGCCGAGCGCAAGAAGGGCCAGGCCTGGGGGCTCAAGACGATCGAATCCTTCCACACTCACGGCACGCCGCCGGTCGAACACAAGTGATAGGCTGTCTTTGTCCTGGGCGCGGGCCGGCGGTCCGCGTCCCGAAGGACAAGGGACCGATCCTGCGGGACGCCCGCGTCGCGGGCTCCTGCGGGCGATGATCGACACGTCCGGCAGCATGTCTTCGATCCCCATCGTCGCTCTGCCGTCCGGCGAAAACGTGCCCGTGCTCGGACAGGGCACGTGGTTCATGGGCGAGCGTTCGGCGCACGCGGCCGACGAGGCGGCGGCGCTGCGGCTCGGCCTCGATCTCGGCATGACACTGATCGACACGGCGGAAATGTACGCCGACGGCGGCGCCGAGGAGGTGGTGGCCGATGCCATTGCCGGGCGACGCGACGACGTGTTCCTGGTTGGCAAGGTGCTGCCGGAGAACGCCTCGCGGCGCGGCACCATCGCCGCCTGCGAGCGCAGCCTGCGCCGGCTCGGCACCGACCACATCGACCTCTATCTCCTGCACTGGAGCGGCAGCCATCCCTTCGCCGACACGGTCGCCGCCTTCCGCCAGTTGCAGAAGGACGGCAAGATCCGCCACTGGGGCGTGAGCAATCTCGACATCGACGAGATGGAGGAGATCGTCGCGCTGCCAGAGGGCGGCGCATGCGCCACCGACCAGGTGCTCTACAACCTGACGCGCCGCGGCATCGAGTTCGATCTCCTGCCCTGGTGCCGCAAGCGGCGCATGCCGGTCATGGCCTATTCGCCGATCGAGCAGGGGCGCATGCTCGGCCATCCCGCGCTCAAGGCTGTCGGCGCTCGCCACGACGCCACGCCCACCCAGGTCGCACTTGCCTGGCTGCTGCGGCAGGACGGGCTGATCGTAATCCCGAAAGCCGCCGACCCGCGGCATGTGCGCGAGAACCGCGCAGCTTTGTCGGTCGCACTCACGCCCGAAGACCTGTCCGTCCTCGACAAGGCATTCCCGCCGCCGGCGCGCAAGCGGCCGCTGGAGATACTGTGAGAAGCCGGCCGGCGCGGCGTCGTTATGCGCAGCCTGCGGATTGCGTATAATTCGCCCAACGCATCATGAGCCAGGATCCGAACGTGACCGACTTGTCCCGCCTCACCCCCGGCCTTCGGGGCAGCGCCGAAATCACCGTCGGCGAGGAGCAGACCGCGCCGCGCGTCGGCTCCGGCCGGGTGCGCGTGCTGGCGACGCCGGTCATGATCAACATGATGGAGGCAGCCGCCCTCGACGCCATCGAGTGGCTCCTGCCGGAAGGCCACCAGAGCCTCGGCACCCATCTCGACGTCGGCCATTATGCGGCGACGCCGGTCGGCATGCGGCTGCGCGCCACCGCCGAAGTGACGAGCGTGGACGGACGCAATGTCGAGTTCCGCGTCGAGGCGTTCGACGACCGCGAACGGATCGGCGACGGCACCCACAGGCGCGTGGTGGTCAATGTCGCGCGCTTCGATATGCGCATCCAGAGAAAGCTGAAGGGATGAACGTGACGGGCAACGGATTTCCCCGCATCGCCTTCATCGGCTTCGGCGAGGCCGGCCAGGCGATGGCGGAGGGCTTGCGCGGCGAAGGGGTCACGGCCGTCGCGGCCTGGGACATCCTGTTTCCCGACAGCGCCGGCGCGCGGCTGAAGGAGGCGGCAAAGCGCATCGGCGTGCGCATCGCCGAAAATGCGGCGGACGCGGTCGCCGACGCCGGTCTCGTGATCGCGGCGGTGACGGCGGCCTCGAGCGTGGAGGCCGCGCAATCGGTCGCGCCGCACCTGCGCACGCAGCCGTTCTATCTCGACGTCAATTCGGTCTCGCCCGGCCGCAAACGGCAAAGCGAAGCGCTGCTCGCCGGCAAGGCGCGCTATCTCGACGTCGCCATCCTGTCCCCGATCCTGCCGCTGCAGCACAAGTCGCCGCTCCTGATCGCCTCGCCGCACGCCGGGGACGCCGCGCCGATGCTTCGCGCACTCAGCATGTCGTTTCGCATTCTCGGGCCGAAGACCGGCGAGGCCGCCGCGCTGAAGATGGTGCGCAGCGTCATGATCAAGGGCATCGAGGCGCTGACGGCGGAGTGTTTCCTCGCCGCCGCGCGCGCAGGCATCGTCGACGAGGTCGCCCAGTCGCTGAAGAACAATTATCCGACGCTCGATTGGCCGCGCGTCGTCCACTACAATATTGAGCGCATGGCGAGCCACGGCGTCCGGCGCGCGGCGGAGATGGAAGAGGTCGCCGCGACCTTGCGCGAGCTGGGCGTCGCGCCGCTGATGACCGAGGCGACGGTGAAGCGCCAGCGCGCGCTGGGCGAGATCGGCCGCGCGCCGGACGTGCGCGCCAGCCTCGACCGGGGCGCCGCCGCCATGCTCGCGGCGATCGAGGACACCGCAACGGGCGAAAAATCCTGACCGCCTGCGCCGGGGGCATTTCTCAATGCCCCCGCATCAATCCCGGTCATGCCCGGACTTGATCCTCCGGGCATCCATGAAATACAAAAATCGATGGATTACCAGGTCAAACCGGGCCGACCGGAGGTCGGACCCGGTTGCCCGGCAATGACGATTGAAGGATGCGTCGCTTAGTACGGCATCCGTTCTAGCCGCGCCTGCGTTTTGCAGACTTGCGCGGCGCGGACTTCTTGCGCGAAACCGATTTGCTCTTGGCGCCCGCGCGGGCGCGCGTTTCCTCCGGAATTCCGTTGCCGGATTTTTCCAGCCGCATCGACCAGTATTCCCAAGTGCGGGTCACGACATTGGGCTGCTTGTGCACGAGCGCGGCTTTCTCAATCTCGCCGGCCGACAACGGCGTCACTTTGCCGAGCTGGTGCGCCTGCCACTGGTACTCGGCGTTGCGCGCCGCATAGACCGCGCGCAGCACGAGGTCGGGCAGGCTCGCGCCCACCACCGTCGCGCCATGGCCGCGCATGAGCACCATGGCGTGCGGGCCGAGCGCGCGGGCGAGCGAGGCCCCCTCCTCCGGCTTCACCACCAGCATGTTGGTGTCGCCGAATTCCGCGCGCTGATCCCAGAACGGAACGCTCGCGCCCATCGGCGCGCCGAGATGGAAGACCGGCACCAGCGCCGTCCCGCTCACGCAGAACGGCATCACCGCAGGAGCATGATGATGGACCACCGCCATCACGTCCGGCCGCGCCTTGTAGATCTCGCCGTGGATGACGCGCTCGGAATAAAGATGCACATCGGTCGCCGCGACCGGGCGCGAATCGAGATCGAATTCCAAGACATCGCTGGGCTCGATCAACTCGGGCGAACGCGACCGCGGCAGGAGATAGCGGTCGGCACGGCCGGGACGGCGCACCGAGACGTGCCCGAAGGCATCGAGCACCCCTTCATGGGCCAGCATCCGGTTGGCGAGCGCCACGTCGCGGCGCTCCTTGGCGAGTTCTGCGGACATGGATCCGATCCTCCCGGTCATATTGGTTAACCCACCCAACCCCGGCGCGCATGCCGGAACGCCGGTCGCACCGCCATCCTTGCGCAAATCGCGATGAACAGCGGCATCCTTAATAAAACCCTGACTAAATCGCATCTTAATTTGTAAGAGAATCCTAATTCGGAACCGCTACCAGAGTGAGGTTGCTGGGACGGGCTGACACGGAATGACCAAGACCGTACGCGCATGGCTGCGGGCGTCGCTGCAGGGCACCATCGTGCTCGGCCTCGCCATGATCGCCGTGGTGTGGACGGGCGTCTGGGTTCATCTCGGCGTCCAGCGCGAAACCGCCATCCGCGGCGCCTTTCACGACACCGGCAATCTCGCGCGCAGCTTCGAAGAGCACATCAAGCGCTTCCTACAGAGCTATGACGACCGCCTCCTCGTTCTGCGCGAACTGTTCTACCGCGACTCCAGCCTGTTCGGCGCGCGCGGCGAACTGAAATCAACTCCCTCGACGCTCGCCAATTTCCGCTTCGGCATCTTCGACAGCAACGGCCAACTGATCGCCTCCTCGTTCGGCACCGGCAAGCCGCTCAACGTCGCCGACCGCGATCATTTCCGCTTTCACGTCACCAGCGACAAGGATCAGCTTTTCGTCGGGCGGCCCGTGCGCGAACGCATGACCGCAAACGTCGCATTTCACCTGACCCGCCGCCTCGAAGATCCCGACGGCGCGTTCGCCGGCACCATCACCGCATCGATCGATCCCACGGAACTGCTCAAGTTCTACCAGACGATCAATATCGGCGAAAAAGGCGCGATCTCGCTGATCGGCGCCGACGGTTATATCCGCGCCTGCCACGGCTTGCAGACCGATATCACGCAGTTGCCGCCCAATCGCGGCGTTCTGCAGCACATGAAAACGAACCCGGCCGGCAATTACATCAACGACGGCCGCCTCGACGGCGTCGTGCGCATCATCTCCTACCGCGAGGTCGCGGGCCTGCCGCTCACCGTGCTGGTCGGGCTTGCCGAGAGCGAGGTGCTCGCGCCCTATTACCGCTCGGTGATGATCTACGGCACGGCCGGCGGCGCGATCACGGCGCTCGTGATCATGGTCATGGTCCTGAGCATCCTGCACCGGCGCAAGCTCGAACAGACCTACCGCGCGCTGCGCGCGAGCGAAACCGAATCCCGCCAGCACCGCAAGACCATGCGCACCGCGCTCGACAATATCAGCCAGGGCATCCTGATGGCGGACGCCGACGGCAGCATCGTCGTCATCAACCGCCGCCTGATCGAACTGCTCGAACTGCCGCCGGGCTGGCTGAAATCGCCGCCGACGATACGGAGCATGGTCCGCTATCTGATCGATCGTGGAGAATACGGCGTCAATGGCTCGCTGATGGACGCGGTGAGCTGGCAGAACCTGCTTATGGGCGGGGTCGCGGTGCCGGTGTCGCGCTACGAGCGCACCCGTCCGAACGGAATCGTGCTGGCCGTCAATGCGCGCGAACTGCCCGACGGCGGCATGGTACGCACCTTCTCCGACATTACCGAGCGCAAGCACGCGGAGGCGCGCATCGCCGAGATGGCGACGCACGACGACCTCACCGGGCTCGCCAACCGCTCGCTGTTCCGCGACCGCGTTGACGAATTGTTCCTGCGCGCCCAGCGCACCGGCGAGCGCTTCGCCCTGCTGCTGCTCGACCTCGATCGCTTCAAGCCGATCAACGACATGTTCGGCCATCTTGCCGGCGACGGCGTGCTCAAGGAGGTTGCCGCGCGCCTGCAATCCTGCGCCGGGGAGAAGGACACCGTGGCGCGGCTCGGCGGCGACGAGTTCGCCATCCTCATCGCCGATGCAAGCGACGAGGGCGCGATCGCCGCGCTTGCCGACGGCATCCTCCGGGCGATTGCCGTCCCGATCACGATCGACGAGCAGCATCACGAAATCGGCATCACGATCGGCGCGGTGATCGCCGGCAAGGAGAGCAGCTACAGCCAGCTCCTGATGATGGCTGACCAGGCGCTCTATACTGCCAAGAAGGAAGGCCGCAACCGCTACTGCTTCGCGCGTTCGGGCTTCCTGTTCCGCCTGCCGACCGCGCGCTCGGCCTGAACCCGGACCGCATCGAATATCCATCCCGCGCGGACGGGCCGCTTCCGGCACGAACGGCATCGTGCCGCAGGGCGCGCGCTCAACCCTGCAAAACCGCCTTCCGCTTGGCAAAATTACGCTTTTCCCATTGACGGCCAAAAGCACGCCCGCTTAATCGTCCCGGACCTCGTTCCCTCGGCTCGAACGGGACGGCGTCCGTTTTTTCGAATTGCGCGCGATCCTCGCCGGAACGCGCGCCGGACCGCGGGGAATGACGGCAATGCCGGGACAAGTTGAGTTGCGCCGCGACGGCAATATCGCCGTGATCGTCGTCGACAATCCGCCGGTCAATGCGCTCAGCCACGACCTGCGCACCGGCCTGATCGATGCCTTCACGCGCGCACGCGACGACGCCACGGTGGAAGCGATCGTGCTCGCCGCCGCCGGCCGCACCTTCATCGCCGGCGCCGACATCACCGAATTCGACAAGCCGCCGACGGTGCCGACCTCGATGGACGTGATCGCGCTGATTGACGGCATCGGCAAGCCGGTCGTCGCCGCCGTGCACGGCACCCCGCTCGGCGGCGGGCTCGAAGTCGCGCTCGGCTGCCATTTCCGCGTCGCCGCGCCCGGCACGAAGCTCGGTCTGCCCGAGATCAAGCTCGGCCTCATTCCCGGCGCCGGCGGCACCCAGCGCCTGCCGCGCCTCGTCGGCATGGAGAAGGCCGCGCAGATGATCCTGACCGGCAACCCGATCCCGGCGAAGGATGCGCTGGCGGCCGGCCTCGTCGACGAGATCGTCGAGGGTGACATCGTGGCCGGCGGCATAGCGTTCGCGCGCAAGGTGCTGGCCGAGAAGCGCCCGCTGCGGCGCGTGCGCGACCGCGACGACAAGCTCGCCGCGCTGCGCGCCGACCCGAAGGCGTTCGAGGAGATTGTTGCCGCCCATCTCAAGCGCGGCCGCGGCCTGCACGCGCCGGCCGCCGCGATCAAGGCGCTGCGCTGGGCGCTCGACGTGCCATTCGACGAAGCGCTCAGGCGCGAACGCGAGACGTTCCTCGAGCTGCGCGGCGGCGACCAGGCGAAATCCCAGCGCCACATCTTCTTTGCCGAGCGCGAGGCGGCGAAAGTGCCCGGTCTCGGCCCCGACGTCAAAGCGCGCGAAATCAGGCGCGCAGCGGTGATCGGCGCCGGCACCATGGGCGGCGGTATCGCCATGTGCTTCGCCAATGCCGGTATCCCGGTGGCGCTGATCGAGACGTCGGAAGACGCGCTCAAGCGCGGGCTCGGCATCATCGAGAAGAATTATCGCGCCACCGCCGCGCGTGGCGGCCTCACCGAAGCGCAGGTCGGCGAGCGCCTGGCGCTGTTCAATGGCGTGACCGGCCTCGACCAGGTCGCCGGCGCCGACATGATCGTGGAAGCCGTATTCGAGGACATGGACATCAAGCGCCAGGTGTTCGAGGCGCTCGACCGCTTCGCGCCGGCCCATGCCGTGCTCGCCACCAACACCTCCTATCTCGACGTCGATGCCATCGCGCAGACGACGAAGCGCCCGGCCGCAGTCGTCGGCATGCACTTCTTCTCGCCGGCCAACGTCATGCGCCTGCTCGAAGTCGTGCGCGGCGCGCAGACCGCGCCCGAGACGCTCGCGACCGCGCTCGCGGTCGGCCGCAAGATCGGCAAAGTTCCGGTCGTGGTCGGCGTCTGCCACGGTTTCGTCGGCAACCGCATGCTGCGCGCGCGCTCGGTCGAAGCCGAGCGGCTTTTGCTGGAAGGCGCGCTGCCGCAGGACGTCGACAGCGCGCTCACCGATTTCGGCTTCCCGATGGGGCCGTTCGCGATGAGCGATCTGGCCGGCCTCGACATTTCCTGGCGCATGCGCAAGGCGCAGGGCGCGCGCGCGGAGATCGCCGACCAGCTCTGCGAAGCCGGCCGCTTCGGCCAGAAGACGCAGAAGGGCTTCTATCTCTACGAACAGGGCTCGCGCACGCCGCGGCCCGACCCCGAGGTCGAGGCGCTGATCGTCGCGACCTCAAAGCGCCTCGGCATCGCGCGCCGCCCGTTCGAGCGCCAGGAGATCGTCGAGCGGCTGGTCTTTCCGATGATCAACGAGGGGGCGCGCATCCTCGAGGAGGGCATCGCACTGCGCGCGGGCGACATCGACGTAATCTGGATCCACGGCTACGGCTTCCCGGTCTGGCGCGGCGGCCCGATGTTCCATGCCGACACGCTCGGGCTGCCCTATGTGCGCGACCGCCTCGCCGCATTCGCGCGCCAGACCGGCGATCCCAGGCATGAGCCCGCCGCCCTCCTGACTCGACTGGCATCGGAGGGGCGCGGCTTCGGATCGTTGCCGAAAGGCTGACCGATGTCCTCCCCCCGGCCCCATGTCTGGGAAAAGTCCTGCCCGCCGGGGATTTCGCGGGATGTGCCGATCGCGGCAAAGACGTTGCCGGATTTTCCGGAGGCATCGACATGACGCCCTTTCCGCAGAGCACTCGCTCGCAGGCGCTCGCCGAAAAGCTCACCGCCTTCATGGACGCGCATGTCTATCCGGCCGAACCGCTCTATGAGCGCCAACTCGACGCGGGCGACCGCTGGGCGCAGCCGCCGGTGATGGAGGAACTGAAGGCGAAGGCGCGCGCCGCCGGATTGTGGAACCTGTTCCTGCCGCGCCGTCACGATCCGCAGGCTCTGTCGGTGCTCGACTATGCGCCGCTGTGCGAGATCATGGGCCGTTCGCCGATCGGGGCGGAGCCGTTCAACTGCTCGGCGCCCGACACCGGCAACATGGAGACGCTCATCCTCTACGGCACGCCGGCGCAGAAGGAGCGCTGGCTGACGCCGCTGCTCGCAGGCGAAATCCGCTCCTGCTTCGCCATGACCGAGCCCGCGGTCGCCTCCTCCGACGCCACCAACATCCGCGCGGCGATCGCGCGCGAGGGCGACCACTACGTCATCAACGGCCGCAAATGGTGGGCGTCGGGCGCGATGGACAAGCGCTGCCGCATCGCCATCGTGATGGGCCAGACCGATCCCGACGCAACGCGCCACCTGCGGCAATCGATGATCCTCGTGCCGCTCGACACGCCGGGCGTTACGGTGGAGCGCGCGCTGCACGTCTTCGGTTACGACGACGCCCCGCACGGCCACGCTGAAATGACGTTCGAGAACGTGCGGGTGCCGGCCGCCAACATCCTGCTCGGCGAAGGCCGCGGCTTCGAGATCGCGCAGGGCCGCCTCGGCCCCGGCCGCATCCATCACTGCATGCGCATGATCGGCATGGCCGAACGCGCACTTGAGACGCTGTGCCAGCGCGCCCTTGGCCGCACCGCCTTCGGCAGGACGCTCGCCGAGCACGGCGTGACGCGGCACTGGATCGCGGAATCGCGCATCGAGATCGAGCAGGCGCGGCTGCTCACGCTGCAGGCCGCCCACATGATGGACAGCGTCGGCAGCAAGGCCGCGCGCAGCCAGATCGCCATGATCAAGGTCGTGGCGCCCAATGTCGCGCAGAAGGTGATCGACCGCGCCATCCAGGTGTGCGGGGCGGCCGGCGTGTCGCAGGACTTCCATCTCGCCTATGCCTATGCGCGCGCCCGCGCCATCCGCCTCGCCGACGGGCCGGACGAGGTGCATCGCGAGGCCGTGGCCAAACTTGAATTGCGAAAATATGCCGGCGGCGGCAACGCCGGCTGACGGCGCGTTGCGGTTCAGGCCGCCGGCCGCGCCCGGGGAGGAAACTCGGCAAGCCCGATCAGGAATTCGAGCCGGCGCAGGTTGCGCTCGATCTCCCGGCTGAGCGGATTGAGCCGCGCGCGCTCCCACGATTGCGGAAAGCGGTCGCGCAGCCAGGCGATCCCCTCCTGACGCAGCCACACCGCGCCGATCAGGCCGGTGAAGAACCACGACAGGAAATGATAGCGCGGGGTCGCGATATAGAAGAGCGACACGACATGCTGGGCGAGCGTCGCCGCCGCGATCAGCCGCAGCCAGGGATCGAACGCGCGCCCGAGCAAAACGCGCACGACCACCGCCACCGCCAGCACATGCAGCGGGACGAAGACCGGTTGTTCGGAGGGCCCGCTCAGCCAGCGTACGATCTGCCGCGCCGCCCGCGCCAGTTCTTCACTGCCGAAATCGAAACGCACAAGATCGATCAGGGCGGCGAGATAGTCGCGCGGCGGCATGACGAAGACGAGCGGATGGGTGGAATTGGCGCTGAACAGGACGAAGACGTTTCCGAAATACCAGTTGTGCAGCGGCATCAGCGCGACCGGCAGGAAGCCCGCACACAGCCCGGCGAGCCGCACCCATTCGCGCCGCGCAAGGCAGGCAAGGCCCGCGCCGCCGAGCATGACGCCGACGAACGGCGCGATATTGGGACGCGAGAACACCGCAAGCGCCATCAGCAGACCCGCGCCGAGCGCGACCGCAAAACCGCTGCCCGGCCCCTGCGGCCTGCGGCCGACGAGATAGAGCGTGCCCGCGAAAGCGAAGATGCAGGCGGCGGCATCGGCAAAGCCGCGCGCGGCCCATTTGGCGTAGAGGATGAAGGTCGTGCCGAACGCCGCGCCGAGCGGCACCGCGACGAAGATCAGCCCGAGCGCCAGCGCCCAGCGGCCGGGCAGGAAGCGGCGATAGAGCGCGAACACGATCAGCGGCAGCAGCAGCACGAGCGCGAGATAGCCGAGATTGCTGTCGCCGAAGAGGACGCGTTCGAGCGCACGCATGTAGCGCAGGCCCGGCGCGCCGTAATAGAAGACGACCTCCCCGCCCATCAGCGCGCGCCTATAGTCGCCCGCAAGCACCGCCTGCACAATGTCGCGCGCGTGCGACTCGTAGAACAGCCCGTCGTCCCCGCCGTCGAGCGGCCGCAGGCCGCCGATGAAACTCATGTCGTCGATCGCGATCATGACCAGCGACAGGCCGATCAATGCGAACGGCAACGCGCTGCGCCGCGGCCGCCAGCGCACCAGGAGGCCGACGATCGACACGACTGCAAACACAAGGAGCGCGATCACCATCGTGTGGCGGACATGGATCGTGACGGTCGGCTCCAGACTCATGGCGAGCGAATCCGGCTTGATCGCCACGCCATAGATGCGCCGCCCGATGTCCGCCGCCTCCAGCGTACGGCACGCCCACACCGCGTTGGTCAGGCGCGTGAACTGCTCAGCGCGCTCCTCCCAGAGTACCGTGCCCTGCCAGCAGACGTCGCTGCCGGCATAGGCGGCCGGAAAACGGTACATGACGAAGAACGGCATGGTGAGCTGCCAGCGCTTCCAGCCCATCCAGAACCGGCCATCGCGCTTGAGCCGCAGCAGGTCGCTGTGCGGCGGGGTCCAGTTGTAACGCAGCTCGTTCGTCACCCCGAGGCGCAGCCACACCGGATCGCTGAAGCCGATATGGTCGACCTGACGCGACAGATCGGTGCCGGAGAAGATGCCGTCGGCCGAAAAGGCATAGGGCCGGTCGGGCACCCCGCCGCTGCGCCAGCAGCCCGAGCGCTCCGGCGCGCAGCGCCGCTCGGGCGGATAGACCATGTCGAACTCGGCCGCCATCAGCCGGTAGACGTCGGGCGGCAGCCCGGTCACGAGCGCATTGTCGCGGCCGTCAACCAGAAAGATGTTGTGCCCCTCGTCGATCCGGGGCGGACTGAGGACCGCCTGCCCGACGACGGCCGCGAGGCCGATCAGCACCGCCAGCAGCCAGGGCCGGCCGCGCGCGGTGACCTCGCCGACAAAGACGATCACGGCGGCGACCACCAGCATCCCGTAGCCGAACAGGTGATTGACCGGCAGGCCGACAACCGCGACCAGAAGGGCGAGCGCGATCACCCTGCGCCAGAGCCCGAACCGTCGGGGAAAAGCCTGTTCGTCGGCGGAAGGGACCATGGCGACTCTTTATTCTGCGGGCCGGAGGAGGGCAACCGCATGCGCGGCCGGCGGCCCGCCCCGGCGGGACTTGTATCAACCAGACTTGCACCGGCCGCCGGATTCCCTCTATTGCCAGCCCATACCGGGCGAGGCCGCACCCGGCCGCAGGAGTGACCGTGATCCGGCTGGGAATCGTGGGAAGCAATTTCGGCCGCAACGTCCTGTTGCCGGCCTTCCGCGCCGACCCGCGATGCGAGGTCACCGCGCTTGCCGGCAGCGACGCGGCCAAGGCGGCAAGGCTCGCGCAGGAGAGCGGGGTGGCGCGCGCCTGCAAGACCTGGCGCGAGCTGGTCGACGATCCCTCCATCGATGCGGTGGCGATCGCCGCTCCCCCGGCCCTGCAGCCCGAGATCGCGGTGCGCGCGCTCGGCAAGGGCAAGGCGGTGTTCGCGGAAAAGCCGCTGGCGCCGGGCGTGGCGGAAGCCACTCGCATCGTCGATGCCGCCAAAGCGAGCCGGCGGCCGGTCATGGTCGATTTCGAGTTCCCCGAACTGCCGACCTGGCAGCGCGCCAAGGCGCTGCTCGACGAGGGCGCGCTCGGGGCGCTGCGCCATGTCGTGGTCACCTGGCAGGTCGAGAATTACGCCACGCTCCACCGCCTGCGCTCCTGGAAGACCAGCAGCGAGGACGGCGGCGGCGCGCTCGGCAACCTGGTCAGCCACTGCTTCCATTATCTGGAATATTTCTGCGGGCCGATCGAAAGCCTGTCGGCACGGCTGTTCGGGCTGCCGGGGGAAGAGCGGCCGAGCGAGAGCATCGTGGCGCTCTCCGGCGCGTTCGCGAGCGGCGCCGGGCTCAGCCTGTCCATGAGCGCGGCCTCTTATCTTGGCTCCGGCCATCGCCTCGAAGTCTATGGCGAGGACGGCACGCTCACGCTCGTCAACCCGACCGCCGACTATATGCGCGGCTTCGAGCTGCGCTTCGCGCGCCGGCCGGCGACCGCGCTGGAACGCATCGACATTGCCTATCCGGAGCAGGACCGCTATCCGGAGCAGGACCGCTATCCCGACAGCCGCATCGCCCCGATCGCACGCCTTGCGGCGCGCTTTCTCGATGCCATCGAACAAGGCACGACGCCGAGCCCGGGCATCCGCGAGGGCTTTCGCGTGCAGCACCTGATCGAGACCGCGCGCCTGTCGCACGATCTCGGCGAAACCGTAACGGTGGACGACGAATGAGTGCGCGCAAGATCCTGGTTACCGGCGGCAGCGGTTTCATCGGCTCCGCGCTCGTCAGGCGGCTGGTGCGCGACGGCCACCGCGTGCGCGTGCTCGACGACAATTCGCGCGGGCGGCCGCGCCGGCTCGACGGCATCGAGAACGACATCGAATTCGTCGGCGGCGACATCCGCAATTTCGAGACCGTGGTGGCGGCCGCGCGCGGCATGGACGAGGTGCACCACCTGGCCTTCGTCAACGGCACCGAATTCTTCTACAGCCAGCCCGAACTCGTGCTCGATGTCGGGGTCAAGGGCATGGTCCATGTCATCGACGCCTGCCGCCGGCACGGCATCGGCACGCTGATCCTCGCCTCGAGCTCGGAGGTCTACCAGACCCCCCCGCACATCCCGACCGCCGAAGACGCCCCGCTGGTGGTACCCGACCCGATGAACCCGCGCTACTCCTATGGCGGCGGCAAGATCATCAGCGAGTTGATGGCGATCAATTTCGGCCGTAAGTTCTTCGAGCGCGTGCTGATCTTCCGGCCGCACAATGTCTACGGGCCGGACATGGGCTTCGAGCACGTGATCCCGCAATTCGCCCTGCGCTTCAGGAAAGCCGCCGCCGGCAGCCCGACGGGTCCGGTGCCGTTCACGATCCAGGGCAGCGGACTGGAGACCCGCAGCTTCTGCTTCATCGACGACCTGGTCGAGGGCGTGATGACAATGCGCGCCAGGGGCGAGCACCTCAATATTTACCATGTTGGAACGACCGAGGAGATTTCCATCGCCGATGTGGCGCGCCTGATCGCCCGCCATGCCGGCCGTCCGCTCGATCTGCTGACCAGCCCCAGGCTTGAAGGCAGCACCGGCCGCCGCTGCCCCGATATTTCTAAATTGGCCGCCCTCGGCTATAAGCCTCGCGTCCTGCTGGCGCAGGGCCTGCCCCGGACCGTCGACTGGTACTGGGAGCATGACCATTTCGCGCCGAAATCCTGACCGGGTCTCGCCTGTCGCGTGCTGAAGGGGGTTGTCTTGCGTCCATCCAAAGTCGCCCGCGGCGCGGGGACCGGGGCCAGCGTGCCGGTCGAGTGTTGCCAGATCTGCGGCCACGAACCGCTCGAGAACATGCTCACGCTGAGCTACATGCCGCCGGTCAACCAGATGGTGAAGATCGGCAGCGTGCCGCGCCAGCAGCCCTGGTTTCCGACCAACCTGTTCTATTGCGGCCAATGCGAGCTGGTGCAGCTCGGGCTCGCGGTCGATCCGGTGATCATCTTCCCGCCGGAATATCCCTACACCAGCGGCACCACCAAAGTGCTGCGCGACAATTTCGCGGACCTGTGCGCGGAATCCTCAAAGCTGCTCGGCCTGAAGCCCGACGATCTCATCGTCGATATCGGCTCCAATGACGGCACGCTCCTGTCGAATTTCAAGAGTGCCGGCTATCGCGTGCTCGGCATCGAGCCGACCGATGTCGGCCATATCGCCAACAGCCGCGGCATCCCGACCGTGCAGCATTATTTCAACCCCGAGACCGCGCGCACGGTGAAGCGCGAGCACGGGGCGGCGCGCGTCATCACCGCCGCCAACTGCTTTGCGCACATGGAAGACGTGCACGGCATCGTCGACGGCATTCTTGAACTGCTTGCGCCGGACGGCGTGTTCATCTCGGAATCGCACTATCTGATCCCGCTGCTCGACAAGCTGCAATACGACACCATCTATCACGAGCACCTGCGCTACTACTCGCTGCACAGCCTGAAATACCTGCTTGAGATGAACGGGCTCGAAGTGTTCCATGCTCGGCCGATTCCCTCGCACGGCGGCTCGATCCGCGTCTATGCGGCGCGCAAGGGCGCGCGCAAGGCGGAGCCGAGCGTCGCGCAGATGCTCGGCGCCGAGCCTGTCGGCGACGCCATGCGCAAGCGCCTCGATACCTTCCGGCGCGAGGTGATGCTCACCAAGCTGCGGCTGCACGTGATCCTGCGCGACTACAAGGAAAAAGGCGCGCGCATCGCCGGCATCAGCGCGCCTTCGCGCGCTTCCACGCTGGTCAATTATGTCGGGCTCGACGACGCCATCATCGACTATGTCTGCGAGATCAAGGGATCGCTGAAGATCGGCATGTACATGCCGGGCACGCTGATCCCCGTGGTCGAGGAAAGCCGCCTCTACGAGGATCAGCCCGATGCCGCCGTCATCTTTTCCTGGCACATCGCCGAGGAGCTCGCGCCCAAGCTGCGCGCCAACGGCTTCCGCGGCGACCTGATCACGCCGCTGCCCGTACCGCGCGTGCTGTGAGGACTGTGCCGTGACCGCCTCGCGTACCCAGGACAAGCAGCAACAAGACAAGCAAAAGGAAATCGATTTCTTCGACGCGCACGCGGCGGCCGACGATTATGACGTGTTCACGCCGGAGGCGAACGCGCGCCTGATCGCGGCGTTCAAGCGGCTGACCGGACTGCCGCGCGGGACGCGCGTGGCCGATCTCGGCTGCGGCTCGGGCGCCTTCACCGAGCTCCTGCGCCGCGAGGGCTACGAGGCGACCGGCGTCGACATCAGTTCGAAATTGATCGCGGTCGGGCGGTCGAAATATCCCGGCCTCGATCTGATCGAAGGCGACGTCGAGCAGCTTCCCTTCGAGAGCGGCCGCTTCGACGGCGTGCTCCTGAGCGGGCTCGTGCATCATTTCCCCGATCCGCGCCGCTGCGCGGCTGAGACCTTCCGCATCCTGCGCGCCGGCGGGCGCTTCATGGCGTTCGACCCCAACCGGCTCAACCCGTTCATGTACCTCTACCGCGACCGCACCTCGCCCTTCTACAGCCCGGTCGGGGTGACCGAGAACGAGCGTCCGGTGCTGCCCGCCGAGATCGCGCGCGTGTTTCGCGACGCCGGCTTCAGCGTGTCCACCGATTACCTGGCCGGCCTCGCCTATCGTTACGTCGCCTCCGACAAGACACGGCTATTGCTTCCGATCTATAATTTCATCGATGGAACCGTGTTCAATCTCGGCTTCATGAAGCCGTTCCGCCCCTTCGTGCTGACCAGCGGAGTGAAACCGTGAACGTCCGACCCGACCTGAGCGCGAGCGAGCCGGCCAGCGTCGAGAACGCCGATATCACCGTCGTCGGCGGCGCCGGCCATGTCGGCATCCCGCTGGTGCTGGCGCTGGCGGCCGCGGGCTCGCGCGTCAACGTCAACGACCTCAACAGGGAGACGCTGACGGTCCTCAAATCCGGCCGTCTGCCCTATATCGAGTACGACGCCGCCGACCTCCTGACCCAAGCGCTTGCCGAAAAGCGCCTCGTCTTCACCGACCATCCCTCGCAGATTTCCCGGCGCGGGCCGGTGATCGTCACCATCGGCACGCCGGTCGACGAGTTCCTCAATCCGGTGCGCCGCGTGGTGCAGGGCTGCATCGACTCGCTCCTGCCCCACATGGCGGACGGGCAATTGCTCATCCTGCGCTCAACCGTGTTTCCCGGCACCACCGACTGGGTGCACAACTATCTCAAGGAGCAGGGACGCGACATCAGGGTCGCCTTCTGCCCCGAGCGCGTGGTGCAGGGTTACGGCATCAAGGAATTGCGCGAGATGCCGCAGATCGTCTCGGGCACGACGCCGGAAGCCGAACGCGAAGCGCGCGCTTTGTTCGAGTCGATCTCGCCGGAGGCCGTCGTGGTCAGCCCGATGGAGGCGGAGTTCGCCAAGCTGTTCAACAACGCCTACCGCTACATCGAATTTGCGGCGACCAATGAATTCTATCTGATCGCGCGTTCGGCCGGGCTCGACTATCAGCGCATCCTCAATGCGATGAAGCACAATTATCCGCGCGCGCGCAACATCCCGCGCCCCGGCTATGCCGCAGGGCCGTGCCTCGTGAAGGACACGATGCAGCTTGCCGCCTATGCGCGCAACCAGTTCGGCCTCGGACACGCCGCGATGCTGATCAATGAGGGCCTCGTGCTGCACGTGCTCGACGACCTGCAGAAGCGCTACGATCTGAGCGCCATGACGGTCGGCCTGCTCGGCATGGCGTTCAAGGCCGAGGTCGATGACACCCGCGCCTCGCTCAGCTACAAGTTCAAGAATGCGCTGCGCAGCCAGGCCCGCAGGGTTCTGACCACCGATCCGTTCGTCACCACCGATCCCGACCTGCGGTCGCTCGAGGACGTCATCGCGCAGAGCGATCTGATGATCCTGTGCACGCCGCATCTTCGCTACAAAGACGCGGATTTCGCCGGCAAGCCGGTGGTCGATGTCTGGGGATTCCTGCAGGGCCCGAACATCGTGCGCTGAGCGATGACCGCGCACATCGATATCGTCATCCCGGTCTATAACGAGGGCGGCAACATCCTGCGCACGCTCGCGGCGCTCGCGCGCGAATTGCGCACGCCCGCGCGCGTGCTGATCTGCTACGACCGCGAAGACGACGACACCCTGCCCGCCATCCGCGGCAATCCGGAGGCGGCGGGCGCGCTGCCGGTCGCATTCGTGCGCAACCGCGGGCGCGGCGCCCACAGCGCGGTGATGGCGGGCTTCGCGGCGAGCACGGCGCCGTTCGTCCTCGTCTATCCCGCCGACGACGACTACAATGCCGGCATGCTGGACGCGATGGCGGCGAAGGCCGAGCAGGGGCATGACATCGTCTGCGCGAGCCGCTTCATGCCGGGCGGCAGCATGACCGGCTGTCCGTGGCTGAAGGCCGTGCTCGTGCGCGCGGCCAATTTCACGCTGCGTCACATCGCGCGGCTGCCGACCCACGACGCCAGCAACGGCTTTCGCCTGTTCTCGCGCCGCGCCATCGAATGCATCGCCATCGAATCCGACAGCGGCTTCTGCTACAGCATCGAACTCCTGGTGAAATGCCACCGGCTCGGCTGGCCGATCGGCGAGGTGCCGGCGCGCTGGTTCGAGCGCGCGCACGGGCAAAGCCGCTTCCGCGTGCTACGCTGGCTGCCGGCCTATCTGCGCTGGTATGTCTACGCCTTCGCCACCACCTATCTGCGGCGGCCGGCGTCGAGCGTGCGCCTGAAGACGGCCTGACACGGAGGCGGCGAACGCCATGGACGAAAGCTGGCCCCGGATCCTCGCCCGCCGCACCACGCGGCTGTCGCCCTGGGCGGGCATCATCGAGCGCGAGGTCGCGTTCGCGCCCGGCGAGGAAACGCAGACCTATCACGCGGTCGCGCAGCCCGATTACATCGCCATGCTCGCGCGCACGCCGGACGGACGCATCCCGCTCGTGCGGCAATATCGCCCGGCGCTGGAGATCTTCACCTGGGAATTGCCGGCGGGCACCGTCGATCCCGGCGAGACGGCGGCGGACGCCGCCGCACGCGAACTGCTGGAGGAGACCGGCTATCCCTCGCGCACGGTGCACGAGCTCGGCACGTTCGCGCCCTGCTCCGGCCGGCTCGCCAACAAGGTGCACTCCTTCTTCATCGAGACGGACGAGGCGGTCGCCGGACGTACGCCGGAAGCCGGCATTACGCTGCGCCTCGTAACGCCCGGCGAACTCGCCGCGATGATCAAGGCCGGCCGCTTCGATTCCCAGCAGCATCTCGGCACCCTGCTGCTGGCGCGCCTGCACGGCTTTCTGGACCTGCCGATAGCCTGAAACATCTGCCGGACTGTCACGGCTACGTAGCGCCCTATGCGTCCATCAGGCTGACATGGGCGGCAACCACGCGCCAGCCTTGCGGAAAGCGGACCCAGGTCTGCATCTGGCTGCCGACGCGGCCGGGCGCGGAGGGGCGCTCATAGAGCGTTGCGGTCGCCGCGACATCGCGGCCATAGGTCGTGATCACGGTGCGCGACAGTTTGCGCCCGGACGCGACCGGCGAACGCGCCTTGCGAAACGACTTGATCTCGGCATGGCCGTAGAGGTTTTCCGAAACGCCGTAGCGAACGGTGCGCGCATCGTCATGGAACATGGCATCGAGCGTCCCGACGTTGTTGGACACCAGCGCCTGCTCGTAGCGCTCGAACGCTGCCGTCACCTCCGCGACGATTTCGGGCAGGTCGATTTCCATGAAAGGCTCCTCATGCTCGCGGCGGCCGCAGCGCATGCGTCGCCCCCATCGCCCCCGCAGTGACAAGCGATCGCCACCGCCGCGTCTTGCCGCCGGCACGCGAGCCGCGACCACCGGCAGTCCGATCAGGAGACCAGGCCGGGTGAAAATCCCCCGGCTCAACACGACACCATATGCATAAATATTAGTCAGTTTTTGCTACCTTGCTCTTTTGCCCGATTTATAGGCGATTTTGTCGCAATTGTCTTTGCTCAATCGCGGCACGCGAATTGCTGCTCAACTGGACAATCACCCGGCCGCCGGCACTTCGTCATGCAGATGCACGATCCGAAACGATGGACCTGACGCTGAAGATCGTCATCGTCGACGAGAGCCCGGTGCGTTCCGCGATTATCGAGGAAGGATTGCGCGAAGCCGGCTACTCGCATGTGGCTCGCGTCGCAGAGACTGCGAACCTGCTGGCGCGCGTCTATGCCGTCGATCCCGACGTCATCATCATCGACCTGGAAAACCCCAGCCGCGACGTGCTTGAGCAGATGTTCCAGGTCAGCCGCGTGGTGAAGCGGCCGATCGCGATGTTCGTGGACCAGAGCGACGCCGCCTCGATCCAGGCCTCGGTCGATGCCGGCGTGTCGGCCTACATCGTCGGCGGGCTCGCCAAGGAGCGGGTCAAAAGCATTCTCGACCTGTGCATCTCGCGTTTCAACGCGTTTTCGCGGTTGCAGGACGAACTGGAGCAGGTCAAGAGCGCGCTCAGCGACCGCAAGATCATCGACCGCGCGAAAGGCATCCTCATGAAGGTGAAGAACCTCAGCGAGGAGGAAGCCTATTCGCTGATGCGCAGCACCGCGATGCGCGAAAAGAAGAAGATCGTCGATATCGCACAATCGATCATCACCGCCGCGGAGATGCTCAAATGAGCGGCGCCAGGCTGTCCATCGGCTTCATCCCACTGGTCGATGCGAGCGCGCTCATCGTCGCCGTCGACAAGGGCTTCACCGCCGCCGAAGGGCTCAACGTCGATCTGGTGCGCGAAGTCTCCTGGTCGAACGTGCGCGACAAGCTCAATATCGGCCTGTTCGACGCGGCCCATCTGCTGGCGCCGGTCGCCATCGCCTCCACGCTCGGGCTCGGCCACGTCAAGGTGCCGATTGTCGCCGCCTTCGGCCTCGGGCTGAATGGCAACGCGATCACGGTCTCGCCCGCCCTGCATGCGGCCATCGCCGCGCATGCCGATGGCGACATCGGCGATCCGATGGTGACCGCCCGCGCGCTCGCGCGCGTGGTGGCCGAGCGCAAAATGCGCGGCGAGGAGCCGCTCACCTTCGGCGTGACCTTCCCCTATTCGACGCACAATTATCAGCTTCGCTTCTGGATGGCGGCCGGCGGCGTCGATCCCGACCAGGACATCCGCCTCGTCGTGCTGCCACCGCCCTATATGGTGGAAAGCCTCGTCAAGCAGCACGTGGACGGCTTCTGCGTCGGCGCGCCGTGGAATTCGGTCGCCGTCGATCTCGGCGTCGGCCATATCCTGCATTTCGTGTCGGAAATCCTGCAGCGCGCGGCCGAGAAGGTACTGGCGGTGCGCGCGCGCTGGGTGAACGACAATCCCGACCTGTTCGCGCGGCTGATCCGCGCACACGGCAAGGCCGCCGCCTATATCGAGGACGTCGCCAATCGCGAGGAGGTTTCCGCCATCCTCGCCGCGCCGGACCGCATCGGGTGCGCGGCCGAGGTCGTCCGCCGCACGCTCGACGGCCGCATGAAAATCTCGCCCGACGGCACCTACCGCACGAGCGAGCGCTACCTCCTCATCGGACGCGCCGGCGCGGCACGCCCCGATCCGGTGCATGCCGCCTGGCTCTATGCGCAGATGGTGCGCTGGGGACAGGTCCTGATGTCGGCGGAAGCACTCGCCGAAGCCAAGGCGACGTTTCGGCCGGACCTCTACGATTCAATTCTCGGTCCGGCGCCGCTGCCGCCCGACGAACCCGCCGACCGCATCGGCGCTTTCACCGGCCCCATGTTCGATCCGAACGATATCGGCGCCCATCTCGACGGCTGGAAGATCCGCCGCCGCTAGAATCCGATCCGGTCAGATCGAACCGGACCGGGCTCCGGTTTTCTGATTTTGTCGCGCCATCTTCCGGCGAACCGGTTTCCGCTTCGCCGGATTGTGCTCCAAATAATTGCGCCCAAGCGCAGGCAGCGTGCCTGGGCCAGTGGCGCGGTTTTGTGCGCTGCACAACGTTTCGGCAGACATCGTCGGAAATTGCGGATTCATTCGCCATGCGCGGACGCGCGCGCTGGCGTCGAAAAATTCCAAACCGCTGGAAAGCTTCATCTTTCCAATTCGCCCCGAACTGGCACGGAGCTTGAAACAGGAGATGGCGAACGGCGTCCAGCGAACGGGCGTCAGGTCCAACGATGGACCAAAAAGCAATGCCGCTGTCCGAGGGAATGCTCACGCGAGCAGGCCTGTGGCTGCGGCATTTTTGTTTGGCGGTCGGAAAGCGGGAAACGCGACAGGGCAGGTCACGAGAGCCCCAACACCAAAGAAGGAAGAACGAGTGCCATGACCAATATCCGGAAGGGACACAGCAAGCGGCACGGGATCAATCGCCGCGAATTCCTCAAATCGAGCGCGGGCACCGCCGCCCTGCTCGCCGCCGCGCAATCGGCATTTCCATTCGGCGCCCATGTCGCCGAGGCGTCGGGTCCGGAAGTGACCAAGGCGACGCTCGGATTCATCGCGCTGACCGACGCGGCCCCGCTCTTCGTCGCCAGGGAGAAAGGGCTGTTCGCCAAATACGGCATGCCCGATGTCGAAGTGCTCAAGCAGGCGTCGTGGGGCGCCACGCGCGACAATCTCGTGCTCGGCGGCGAAGCCAACGGAATCGACGGCGCCCACACCCTCACGCCGATGCCCTATCTGATCTCGGCCGGCAAGGTGACGCAGAACAACGTCCCGACGCCGATGTACATCCTCGCCCGTCTCAACCTGAACGGCCAGTGCATCTCGGTCGGCAAGGAATATGCGGACCTGAAGGTCGGCGCCGACACCAGGGGCTTCAAGGCCGCGCTCGAAGCCAAGAAAGCCTCCGGCAAGCCGGTGAAAGCCGCCAACACCTTCCCCGGCGGCACGCACGACCTGTGGATCCGCTACTGGCTCGCCGCCGGCGGCATCGACCCCGACAAGGACATCGAGACCATCACTGTACCGCCCCCGCAGATGGTGGCAAACATGAAGGTCGGCACGATGGACTGCTTCTGCGTGTGCGAGCCCTGGAACCTGCAGCTTATCCACCAGGGCATCGGCTACACAGCGATCACCACCGGCGAGCTCTGGAACCTGCATCCGGAAAAGTCGCTCGGCATGCGCGCCTCCTTCGTCGACAGGAATCCGAAAGCCACGCAGGCGATCCTGATGGCGACAATGGAAGCGCAGATATGGTGCGACAAGCCCGAAAATTATGAGGAGGTCGCGCGAATCTGCGCCAAGCGCAACTGGATCAACTGCCCGGTCGAGGACATCACCGACCGTGTCAAGGGCAGGTTCGACTACGGCATTCCCGGCAAGGTGGTCGAGAAACATCCGCAGATGATGCGCTACTGGAACGACTTCGCATCCTATCCCTTCCAGAGCCATGATCTGTGGTTCCTCACCGAGGACATCCGCTGGGGCAAGTTCGAGCCCACGCTCGATACCGCGGCCCTGATCAGGAAGGTCAACCGCGAAGACCTCTGGCGCGATGCCGCCAGGGCGCTTTCGGTGCCCCCCGCGCAGATCCCGACCTCGACCTCGCGCGGCAAGGAGACCTTCTTCGACGGCAAGGTGTTCGACCCGGCCGACCCCAAGACCTACCTCAAGAGCCTCGCGATCAAGCGCGCGGAGATCGGATGACATGCCGCAGGGCCGCCGCGAGCGGCGGCCCTCGCCTTGCCGCATCGCTTCCCGGAGACAACGCCATGAACATGCCCGCCATCAAGACCGAAAGCGCCCTCGCCGTGCCGGCAAGCCCGGCCGCCACGGTGCTCGCGCTCCAGATCAGGCGTCCGCCGCCCGGCGAACGCATCCTCGCGAAGCTCAAGTACGCCGCCGAGCGTCTCGTTCCGCCTCTGCTCGTGCTCGCGCTGTCCGTGCTGGTCTGGGAAATCCTGTGCAGCAAGCCGGGCGCCACGCTGCCGCCGCCCTCGCGCGTGCTCGGCGAGACGCTCGAACTGATCGTCGACCCCTTCTATGACCGCGGCGGCATCGACAAGGGCCTGTTCTGGCACATGTCGGCGAGCCTGCAGCGTGTGGCGTTCGGCTATGCGCTCGCGGCCGTCGCCGGCGTCGCGCTCGGCACGCTGGTCGGCCAGTCGATCTGGGCGATGCGCGGGCTCGATCCGATCTTCCAGGTGCTGCGCACGGTGCCGCCGCTCGCCTGGCTGCCGCTGTCGCTCGCCGCGTTCCGGCAGGGCCAACCGGCGGCGATCTTCGTGATCTTCATCACTGCCATCTGGCCGATCATCATCAACACCGCGGTCGGCATCCGCAACATCCCGCAGGATTTCCGCAACGTCGCGGCGGTACTGCGGCTGAACCATCTCGAATTCTTCTACAAGATCATGGTGCCGTCGGCCGCCCCCTATATCTTCACGGGCCTGCGCATCGGCATCGGCCTGTCCTGGCTCGCCATCGTCGCCGCCGAAATGCTGATCGGCGGCGTCGGCATCGGCTTCTTCATCTGGGATGCCTGGAACTCCTCGCGCATCAGCGAGATCATCCTCGCGCTCGTCTATGTCGGGATCACCGGCTTCATCCTCGACCGCATCGTTGCAACCCTCGCCACGCTCGTCACGCGCGGCACCGCGGCCAATTAGGGAGAGCGGCAATGACCGACTATCTGAAGATCGATCACATCGACAAGACCTTCGTGCGCGCGGGCGCGATCACCGAGGTACTCAAGGACATCACGCTCGGCATCGCGCGCGGCGAGTATGTCTCGATCATCGGCCATTCCGGCTGCGGGAAATCGACGCTGCTCAACATCGTCGCCGGCCTCCTGCCGGCGACGAACGGCGGCGTGCTGCTCGAGAACCGCGAGGTCAACGAGCCGGGCCCGGACCGCGCCGTGGTGTTCCAGAACCACAGCCTGCTGCCCTGGCTCACCGTCTACGACAATGTGCGGCTCGCGGTGGACAAGGTGTTCTCCGGCAGCAAGAGCCGCGCCGAGCGCGACGCCTGGACCCTGCACAATCTCGATCTCGTGCAGATGACGCACGCGAAGGACAAGCGCCCCTCCGAAATCTCCGGCGGCATGAAGCAGCGCGTCGGCATCGCCCGCGCGCTGGCCATGGAACCGAAGGTGCTGCTGCTCGACGAGCCGTTCGGCGCGCTCGACGCGCTCACCCGCGCGCATCTGCAGGATTCGGTGATGGCGCTGCACCAGAAGCTCGGCAACACCGTGCTGATGATCACCCACGACGTCGACGAGGCGGTGCTCCTGTCCGACCGCATCGTGATGATGACCAACGGCCCGTCGGCGCGCATCGGCGAGGTGCTCGACATTGCGCTGCCGCGTCCGCGCAGGCGGCTCGAAATGGCGGCGAACCCCGTCTACCTCAAGTGCCGCCAGCGCGTGCTGGAATTCCTCTACGAGCGTCACCGCTTCGTGGAAGCGGCCTGAGCGGGGCAAACGGGAGCGTGACGTGAGCGAACCTCTCGTCGTCATCGGCAACGGCATGGCCTCCGCGCGCTTCGTGGAGGAGCTGACCGCGCGCGCACTCGGCCGCTACTCCATCGCCGTCCTCGGCAACGAAGGCACGCCGGCCTACAACCGCGTGCTGTTGTCCTCCGTGCTGGCCGACGAGGCGAAGGCGTCCGATCTCGCGCTCAAGCCGGCGCGCTGGTGGCAGGACCGCGGCGTCACGCTGCTTTACGACCATCCGGCGGTGGCGATCGATACCGCCATCCGGCGCGTGCGGCTGGCAAGCGGCGCCACGCTGCCGTTCGCCAGGCTCGTGCTCGCCACCGGCTCACAGCCCATTCGGCTCGGCACACCGGGCATGGACCTGCCCGGCGTCGTCACCTTCCGCGATCTCGGCGACGTCGCCGCGATCCGCAAGGCCACGCGCGCGCAAGGGCGCGCGGTCGTGATCGGCGGCGGCCTGCTCGGGCTCGAGGCCGCCTACGGACTCGCCAAGGCGGGAGCGAAAGTCACGCTGATCCATCTCATGGACCGTCTGATGGAGCGCCAGCTCGACGCGCACGCGGCCGCGATGCTCCGGCAGGCCGTCGAGATGCGCGGGGTTACGGTGCTGCTGCAGGCGCAGACCGCGCGCATCGAAGGCAAAAGCCGCGTCGAGGCGGTCGTGCTGAGCGACGGGCGGCGCATCGCCGCCGACATGGTGGTGGTGGCGGTCGGCATCCGGCCCAATACCGCGCTCGCGCAATCGGCGGGTGCCGACACCAATCGCGGCATCGTGGTCGACGACCGTCTCGAAACCTCCGTGCCCGGCATCCATGCCATCGGCGAGTGCGCCGAGCATCGCGGACAATGCTACGGGCTCGTGGAGCCGGCCTACGAGCAGGCAAGGGTGCTGGCGATGACGCTCGCCGGACAGAAGGCGGCCTATGCCGGCAGCGTGCCGTCGACCAACCTGAAAGTGTCGGGCGTGAACGTGTTCTCGGCCGGCGACTTTATCGGGGCGGCCGGCACCGAGGCCATCGTGTTCAGCGATCCGGGGCCTGGCACTTACAGGAAATTCGTGATCCGCGACGAGCGGCTCGCCGGCGCGGTGCTGTTCGGCGATACCGCCGACAGCCACTGGTATCTCGAGCTTATCCGCAGCGGCCGCGCGATCACCCGCTTCCGCGGCGAGCTTGCGTTCGGCCGCGCGCTCGCCGGACCGCTTGCCGCATGAGCGCGCCGATGTCGAACGATTTCACCCCCGATCAGAAGCGCTTTCTCGAAGGCTTCGCCTCCGGCCTGAACACGGCGCGCGCTGCGCGCGAGGGTGCGCGCACGCACGGTCGCGGCGACGGCGGGCCGGACGCGCCGCATTTCGCCGCGCAGGACCGCGCGACCGCAGCCGGCGGCAAGCTCGCCGAACAGGAAAGGTTCAAGCGCGAGCAGCACCCATTCGACGCCTATGCGCGCCTGAAGGAGCAGGCCCGCAACAACGAAGCGCCCAAGCCCGCCGACAATTTCCGCTGGCGCTATTACGGCCTGTTCTATGTCGCGCCCGCGCAGACCTCCTACATGTGCCGGCTGCGCATCCCCAACGGCATCCTCAGCCACTGGCAGTTCGAGGGTTTCGCCGGTCTTGCCGACAGATATGCCGGCCCCTGCGCCCACGTGACCACGCGCGCCAACCTGCAATTGCGCGAAATCGAGCCGAAGAACGCCGTCGCCGTGATCGAGGGCATCCGGGATCTCGGCCTGTGCTCGCGCGGGACCGGCGCCGACAATATCCGCAACGTCACCGGCACACCGACCGCCGGCATCGATCCGCGGGAACTCATCGACACGCGCCCCTATGCGCGCGAGTGGCACTTCCACATCCTCAACGAGCGCGCGCTCTACGGGCTCCCGCGCAAGTTCAATGTCGCCTTCGACGGCGCCGGCACGATCGCGGCGCTCGAGGATACCAACGACATCGGCTTCCAGGCGGTCGAGGTGCGCGAGGGCTTCGGCATGGAGCCCGGCGTCTGGCTCCGTCTTGCGCTCGGCGGCATCACCGGGCATCGCGATTTCGCGCGCGACACCGGCATCGTCGTGCGGCCGGACGATGCGACCAGGGTCGCCGACGCCATCGTGCGCGTGTTCATCGCCCACGGCGACCGCACCAACCGCAACAAGGCGCGTCTGAAATACGTTCTCGACGCCTGGGGCTTCGAGAAATTCCTGAAAGAGGTGGAAGCGACGCTCGGCGCGCCGCTCACCCGCGTGCCGGCGGAGGCGGTCGCGCCGCGTCCGTCCTTCGACCGCTCCGCCCATATCGGCGTGCATGCGCAGAAGCAGGCCGGGCTCAACTGGATCGGCATCGCGCTGCCGGCCGGCAGGCTCTCCACCGACCAGATGCGTGGGCTTGCCCGCATCGCGCGCGAGATGGGCGACGGCGACATCCGCCTCACCGTCTGGCAGAACCTGCTGCTCTCCGGCGTGCGCACCGAGGATGCCGCAGCGGCCGAAGCCGCCATCGCAGCGCTCGGCCTTGCCACCAAGGCGAGCGCGATCCGTACCGGCCTCGTCGCCTGCACCGGCAGCACGGGCTGCCGCTTCGCCGCCGCCGACACCAAAGGCGACGCCGAGGCGATCGCTCACCATTGCGAGGCGTGCGTTGCGCTCGACAGCCCGGTCAATGTCCACCTTACCGGCTGCCATCATTCCTGCGCACAGCATTATATCGGCGACATCGGCCTGATCGGCGCACGCGTCGCGGTCTCCGAAGACGACACGGTCGCGGGCTATCACGTCTTTATCGGCGGCGGCTTCGGGCCGGATGCCGCGATCGGGCGCGAACTCTATCGCGACGTGAAGGCCACCGACGCGCCGGCGACGGTCGCGCGCATGCTCAAAGGCTATCTGGCGCATCGCGAAAGCGGCGAGACCTTCCTCGCCTTCAGCCGGCGTCACGATATCGAGACGCTGCAAGCAATGTTCGCGGAGGCAACGGAATGATCGCACGGTCTGTTCAGCCTCCCGCTTGTCCCCGCGAATGCGCGCGCCCAGCGTCAGAAGGACTGGATTTCGGCGGTCGCGGTGCAGGGGAGACGCGCCAATGAATGCGCCTTCTTCTCCAACCGCACATCTCATACCGGAGAGCGCGCCCTTCTCCGACGAGCAGCGGGCCTGGCTGAACGGATTCTTCGCGGGCTTCGTCGCGCTCGATCTGCCGGGCGGGGTCGTCGCGCTGACGCCGCAGCAGAATGCCGCGCTCATGCCCGGCGCCGACGCCGGTCCCCTGACCGACGGCGACGACGGCGAAGCGCCCTGGCACGACCAGACGCTGTCGCTCGCCGAACGCATGGCGCTCGCCGAAGGCCGGCCGCTGCGCCGGCGCATGATGGCGGCGATGGCGCAGCAGGATTGCGGCCAGTGCGGCTACAATTGCGCCGACTATGCCGACAAGATTTTCCTGAAAGAAGAAGAGCGGCTCAATCTGTGCGTGCCCGGCGGCAAAGAAACCGCCCGCATGCTCAAGAGCCTGCACGAGGAGCTTGGCAGCGCGGCCGCGCCGAAAACGCCCGCCGCCATGCCGGCCGCGCCTTCCGCCGGCCCCACGCGCGACAATCCCGCGACCGTGCACTTCGTCTCGCGCACGCGCCTCAACAGAGGCGGCTCCGAGAAGGAGACCTGGCATCTGGAATTCGATCTCGCGGATTCCAACTGCGACTACGCCGCAGGCGATTCCTTCGGCCTCTATCCGAGGAACGATCCCGCACTCGCCGACGCCATCCTGGCGCGGCTCGGCTTCGACGGGGCGCTCATGGTCGGCACGCGCACCCTGCGCGACCTCCTGATCGAGGACATCTCGCTCTCGCCCGCCCCGGACTCGCTGTTCCAGCTCCTCTCCTACATCACCGGCGGCGAGCGTCGCCAGAAGGCCAAGGCGCTCGCCTCTGGCGAGGATCCCGACGGCGATGCGGCGACGCTCGACGTGCTCGCCGCGATCGAGAAGTTCGAGGGCGCGCATCCCGATCCGGAAGCGTTCGTCGAGGCGCTCGAACCGCTGCAGCCGCGGCTTTACTCGATCTCGTCGTCGCCGAGAACGCATGCGGAGCGCCTGTCGCTCACCGTCGACGTCGTGCGCTACGACATCGGCCGCCGCCTGCGCAAAGGCGTGGCCTCGACCTATCTCGCCGAGCGCGCGCAGCCGGGCGACACGGTCCGTGCCTATGTGCAGAAGGCGCATGGCTTCGCCCTGCCCGCCGATCCGGCGGTGCCGATCATCATGATTGGGCCCGGCACCGGCATTGCGCCGTTCCGCGCCTTCCTGCACGAGCGCATGGCGACAAAGGCACCGGGCCGCAACTGGCTGTTCTTCGGCCATCAGCGCAGCGCACACGATTTCTTCTATGCGGACGAACTGAACGCCATGAAGACATCGGGCCTGCTGACCCGCCTCTCGCTCGCCTGGTCGCGCGATGGCGACCGGAAATTCTACGTGCAGGACCGCATGCGCGAGGTCGGGCGCGATTTGTGGGCGTGGCTCGCCGAGGGCGCGCATGTCTATGTCTGCGGCGACGCCAGGCGCATGGCCAAGGACGTGGAGCGCGCACTGGTCGATATCGTCGCGCAGTTCGGTGCCCGCTCCACCGACGAGGCGATCGCGTTCGTCGCCGAGCTGAAGAAGCGCGGCCGTTACCAGCAGGACGCCTATTGAGGGCGGCCGGCATGAACCACCTTCACATCATCCTTCCGTTCGTCCTCGCGAATACGGGAGGTCAGAATCAAAACGGCTGGATTCCTGCCTGCGCGGAAACGAACGGATTCGTCGTGCACCCACCCGTTCGGGGCATGCATCCATGAACGCGCTCTCCAGCGGTCCGCCGGCCGTGCGCACCACCTGTCCCTATTGCGGGGTCGGCTGCGGTATCCTCGCCTCGCCCGACGGCCGCAGCGGCGCTGCAATCGCGGGCGACCCGTCGCATCCCGCCAATCGCGGCCGCCTGTGCTCGAAGGGCACCGCGCTCGGCGAGACGCTTTCGCTCGACGGCCGGCTGCTCAATCCGAAGGTGCGCGATGCCACGGGCGCGCTTACCGACATCGACTGGCCGACCGCGCTCGACGCCGTGGCAGGCGGCCTGCGGCGCGTCATCGACCGGCACGGCCCCGACGCGGTCGCCTTCTATCTCTCCGGGCAGTTGCTGACCAAGGACTATTACGTCGCCAACAAGCTGATGAAAGGCTTCATCGGTTCGGCCAACGTCGACACCAATTCGCGCCTGTGCATGGCGTCGGCGGTCGCCGGCCATCGCCGCGCGTTCGGCGCCGACACGGTGCCCGCTCTCTATGCCGACCTCGACGAGGCCGGCCTGATCGTGCTCGCCGGATCGAATGCCGCCTGGTGCCACCCGGTCCTCTTCCAGCGTATGACGGCCAACCAGCGCGAGCGCGGCGCGAAAATCGTCGTCATCGACCCGCGCCGCACCGCGACTGCCGAAGAAGCCGACCTGTTCCTGCCGCTCGCGCCGGGAACCGACACCGCATTGTTCTGTGGGCTGCTCGTCCATCTCGCGCGCACGTCCGCGCTCGATCGGGCCTATATCGACGCACACACGCGCGGTTTCGAGAATGCGCTCGCACGCGCGCAGGCGATCGCGCCCGATGTCGCAGCGACCGCGACAGCGACCGGCCTTGCGCCGGACGACGTCGCGCAATTCTTCGAATTGTTTGTCGCGACTGAACGCGTCGTCACCGCCTTCTCGCAGGGCGTCAACCAGTCGGCGCAGGGGACCGACAAGGTGAACGCCATCATCAATTGCCATCTCGCGACCGGGCGGATCGGCAAACCGGGGATGGGACCGTTCTCGCTCACCGGCCAGCCCAACGCCATGGGCGGACGCGAGGTCGGCGGACTGGCCAACCAGCTTGCCGCCCATATGGGCTTTTCGCCGGCGGAGACCGAGCGCGTGCGCCGCTTCTGGAACGCAGCGACAATGGCGACGCGCGAGGGTCTCAAGGCGGTCGACATGTTCGAGGCGATCGCGCAGGGGCGCATCAAGGCCCTCTGGGTCATGGCGACGAATCCGGCGGTGTCGCTGCCGCGCGCGGGCGCGGTACGCGAGGCGCTGGGCAAGCTCGACCTGTTCGTGGTCTCCGAGAACGTTCTCTCCAACGACACCGTCAATGCCGGCGCGCATGTGCTGCTGCCGGCGGCCGCCTGGGGCGAGAAGGACGGCACGGTGACCAATTCCGAGCGCTGCATCTCGCGCCAGCGCGCGTTCCTGCCGCCCCCCGAGCAGACGCGCCCCGACTGGTGGATCCTGACCGAGGTCGCGCGCCGCATGGGCCATGGCGCGGCCTTCGCCTATCGCACGGCCGCCGACATTTTCCGCGAGCATGCCGCGCTCTCGGCATTCGAGAATGATGGCGCGCGCGCCTTCGACATCGGCGCGCTGCGCACGCTCGACGATGAAGCCTACGATGCGCTCGATCCGCTGCACTGGCCGCAGCCCACGGACAGCCGCGCGCCCGCGCAGCGATTTTTTGCCGATGGCGAGTTCTTCATCTCCGACCGCAAGGCCACCTTCATCGCCCCGCAGCCGTCGACGCTGAGCGAAGCAACGACAGAGCGTTTTCCGCTGCGGCTCAATACCGGGCGGACGCGCGACCAGTGGCACACCATGACGCGCACCGGGAAAAGTCCGCGCCTCGGCGCGCATGCGCAGGAGCCGTGCGTCAACGTCCATCCCGACGATGCCGCGCGCTACGGACTGGCCGATGGTGGCTTTGCCTGCGTGACTTCGCATTACGGCCGCGCGACGTTCCGCGTCCGCGTCAGCGAGAGCCAGCAGCGCGGATCGCTGTTCGCGCCGATCCACTGGAGCGGCGAGACCGCGTCCGCGGCGCGCACCGGCGATCTCGTGGCGCCCTTCACCGATCCCCTCTCCGGCCAACCGGAAGCGAAGGCGACCGCGGTCGCCATCGCCCCGCGCGCCTTTGGCTGCGAAGGCTTTGTCGTGACGCGGCGTCCCTTATCGCTGCCGCGCGATACATGGTGGGCGCGCGTTATGATCGAAGGCGGCGTCGGCTACCTGTTCGCAAACGACGAAGGGACCGATTTCTGGCGCGCTGTCGTGCGGGAACGCGCCGCGGCTAAGGCACAGCTCTCGGAATTCTCCGACGCCGCCGGCGCAATCTATCGCGCGGCCCTGTTCGCGGACGGCGCGCTCGATCTGTGCCTGTTCGCGGCGCCTGCTGGCCACGCGCCATATTGGGACACGGTCAAGGCCGCATTCGCCGCACCGTCTCTCTCCGACGCCGCGCGTCGCACGTTACTGTCGGGCAAGGCCGCCGATTCTGCGGCCGACCACGGGCCCACAGTCTGCGCCTGTTTCGGCGTCGGCCTCACTGCAATCCGCGATGCCATCGCCGCCGGCGCGAAAAGCACGGCGGACATCGGCCAGGCGCTGCGCGCCGGCACGAATTGCGGCTCCTGCATTCCGGAACTGAAGAAGCTCCTGTCGCCGCAACTCTCACAGACTGCGCACTCCCATGAACGCACCGCGTCCGCTGCTTGAGACTACCCCGCACCGCATGACCCCCCTCGCGCGGCTGCCGCTTTTCTTCGCGCTGAAGGGAAAGCGCGTCGTCGTCGCGGGTGGATCGGCGGCCGCATGCTGGAAGGCGGAACTGCTCGCGGCGGCGGGCGCCACCGTCGCCGTATTCGCCGAGGCGCCCTGCGAGGAACTGAGCGCGCTCGCCGCCTCCCCGCCGAACGGTGCGGTGATCCTGCATCGGCGCGCATGGCGCGCGGCCGACCTTGAGGGCGCCGTGCTTGCCGTCGGCGCATCCGAGGACGACGCGCACGCCAGGGATTTTGCGCAGGCCGCGCGCGCACGCGGCGTGCCGGTGAACGCGATCGACAGGCCGGCCTTCTGCGATTTCGCCTTCGGCGCGATCGTCAACCGCTCGCCGCTGGTGGTCGGCATTTCGACGGACGGCGCCGTCCCCGTCTTCGCGCAGGCGATCCGCGCGCGCATCGAGGCGATGATCCCGAAAGGCTTTGCCGCCTGGGCGGAGGTCGCGCAGGGTTGGCGCGCGCGCCTTGGGCCCGCAGACTTGCCGGCGACCGCCCGCCGGCGCTTCTGGCAAATCTTCGCGTGCCGCGCCTTGCGCAATCCCGAGCGCGCGCCGCTGGAGGAGGATTTCGCCGACCTCGTCGCCGCCGCCCGCACCGAAGGCGGGGATGCCGGGCGCGGCAGCGTCACGCTCATCGGCGCGGGGCCCGGCGATCCCGAACTCCTGACACTGCGCGCGGTACGCGCGATGCAGGCCGCCGACGTGATCCTTTACGACGATCTCGTCTCGGCCGAGGTGCTGGATTTCGCGCGCCGCGAAGCGCGCAAGCTTCTGGTCGGCAAGACCGGACACGGGCCTGCCTGCAAACAACCCGAGATCAACGCGCTGATGGTCGCGCTCGCGCGCGGCGGCAAGCGCGTCGCGCGGCTCAAAGGCGGCGATCCGATGATTTTCGGCCGCGCTGGTGAGGAGATCGCGGCCTGCCGCGCCGCCGGGATCACGGTCGATGTCGTGCCCGGCATCAGCGCCGCGCAAGGCGCGGCCGCCCGGCTTGGGCTTTCGCTCACCCATCGCGCACAGGCGCGGCGTCTGCAATACGTCACCGGACACGGCGCCGACGGCGCGCTGCCGCAGGATATCGACTGGCGCAGTCTCGCCGATCCGACAGCGACCACCGTCGTGTATATGCCACGCCGGACGCTCCCCGCGCTTCTCGCACGTGCGATGGATGCGGGCCTCGACTCGCGCACACCCGTGCTTGCGATTGCGAATGCGACGCGGCCGGACGAGACGGTCGTGGCGGCGTCGGCCGCGACGCTCGCCGAGCGGCTTGCGGCCTCGCCGACTGCGGGGCCGGTTCTTGTCATGATCGGGAGCGTATGCGCGAACGCCGACGGCGCCGCCGCGATCCCGCCCACCAAGACACGCGCAAGCCACGGCGGATGACGCCGGCCGCGCGTCAGACCGCCGCCAGCGCGGCGACGAGATCCTCGACGATATCATCGACGTGTTCGAGCCCGACCGACAGGCGCACGAGCCCCTCGCCGATGCCGAGCTCGGCGCGCTGGTCCGGCGTCAGGCGCTGATGCGTCGTGGTGGCCGGATGGGTGATCAGGCTCTTGGCGTCGCCGAGATTGTTGCTGATGCGCACGAGCCGCAGCGCGTCCTGAAAGCGGAACGCCCCCGCCTTGCCGCCCGCGACGTCGAACGCGATCAGGTTCGACGCCCCGCTCATCTGCCGCTTGACCAGCTCGGCCTGCGGATGGTCCGCCCGTCCCGGATAGATGACACGCGTAACCTTCGGATGGCCGGCGAGCGTGTCAGCGACGATCGCGGCCGAACGCGTCTGCTCGCGCACCCGCACGGTGAGCGTCTCAAGCCCCTTGAGCAGCACCCAGGCATTGAACGGCGACAGCGACGGCCCGGTCTGACGGATCAGCGTCTGCACGTTGTTCTGGATGAATTCCTCGCTCCCCAGAACGACGCCGCCGAGGCAGCGGCCCTGCCCGTCGATATGCTTGGTGGCTGAATAGACCACGCAATCAGCGCCGAGCGCGAGCGGACTCTGGAACAGCGGCGTCGCGAACACATTGTCCACGACCAGCGTTGCGCCGCCGTCATGGGCGATTTTCGCGACCGCGGCGATGTCGATCACGTCGAGCGTGGGATTGGTTGGGCTCTCGATGAAGAAGGTCTTCGTGTTGGGCCGCACCGCCTTGCGCCACTGGTCGAGATCGGCGCCGTCGACCAGCGTGCAGGGAATGCCGTAGCGCGGCAGGAAGTCCTCGACGATATAGCGGCACGATCCGAACAGCGCCTTGGCCGCGACGATGTGATCGCCCGCCTTGAGCTGGCCCATCAGCGCGACAGTGACCGCGGCCATGCCGGTCGCGGTTGCGCGCGCGGCCTGCGCGCCTTCGAGCGCGGCCATGCGCTGCTCGAACATGGTCACAGTCGGGTTGGAGAAGCGCGAATACTGGAAGCCGGGGGATTCGCCCTTGAAGCGCGCCTCGGCGGTGGCGGCATTTTCGTAGACATAGCCCTGGGTGAGGAACAGGGCTTCCGACGTCTCATTGAAAGACGAACGCAGCGTACCGGCATGGACGAGCCTGGTTTCCGGTCTCCACTTGCGGTCGGCGGGCGCAGACATGACGGCCTCCTTTGGCCAATAAAAATCCCGGCCGGGGGACGAGCCTCGGGCCGGGTCATATGCGTCCCCGGCCTTTTAGCAACTTGTTTAACGTGGCTGCAAGCCGGCCGGCTCAAATGACCACGAACGTGGCTTTTCTTATCCCGCCCGCCGGAACCGCGTCAAGCGCTCCGTGAATTTCCGCCGCACTTGCATGGCTGCACCGATCCCCGCGAGGAGCGGACCGCGGGCCGTTGCGGCCCGCGAGCGGCGGCGCGGCGCGATGGGTGAAAGGCCGACTGTCGCATCTCAAACCAAATTCCGCGCCGGAACGCACCGCGCGCTTCCGCCCGGGGCGGCTTGCGGATAACGTGTCGGGTCCTGGGGGGATTGCGGGAGCCTGTCATGAAGCTCGGCTTTTTCACGATGCCGATCCATCCGCTCGACAAGGACTGGCGGCAATCGCTGCAGGAGGATCGCGAAGCTTTCATCCTTGCCGACGAGCTGGGCTTCACCGAGGGCTATGTCGGCGAGCACGTCACCGACCGCGCCGAGAACATCACCTCGTGCGCGATGTTCATCGCCAGCCTGATCGACTGCACGAAACGCATCAGGCTCGGCACCGGCACCGTCAACATGCCCAACACCCATCCGGCGACGGTGGCCGCGCAGATCGCCATGCTCGACCACATGCTCGACGGCCGCTTCATTTTCGGCATCAGCCCGGGCGGGCTTCTGTCCGACGCCGAGGTGTTCGGCAATCTCGATGCCGACCGCAACGCCATGTTCCTGGAAGCCATCAACCAGGTGCTGCAGATCTGGACGAACGACCCGCCCTACAACATCAAGGGCCGATTCTGGACCATCAGCGTCGAACGCCAGTTCATGCCCGAGCTTGGACAGGGCTTTCTGCCCAGGCCGCTTCAGCGCCCGCATCCGCCGATCGTAGTGACCGCAGTCGCCCCGTTCTCCAGGGGCGTGACCGAAGCCGCCGCCCGCGGCTGGGACCCGATCTCGGCCAACTTCCTGATGCCGGCCTGGGTGAGGAGCCACTGGCCGCGCTATGTCGAAGGCTGCGCGCGCGCCGGACGGCCGGCCGACCCCGCCAACTGGCGCGTCGCCAAGAGCATCTTCGTCGCCGACGACGACAAGACCGCGAAGGCCTATGCCACCGCGCCGAACGGACCCTACCGCTATTATTACAGCCAGCTTTTCACCAAGCTGAAGCACAACGGCCGCATCGAACTGTTCAAGACCCGGCGCGACCAGCCCGACCACGAAGTCACGCTCGATACGGTGTGCGACGAACTCGTGATCCACGGCTCGCCCGACAAGGTCGCCGACGACATCCTCGCCTATCGCGAGAAGGTGGGCGATTTCGGAACGCTGCTCTATGCCGGCAAGGACTGGGCCGACAGGGAACTCGGCCGCCGCTCGATGGTCCTGCTCGCCGAGAAGGTCCTGCCGAAAGTCAATGCCGCGCTGCAGGGCAACCGCACCGCCGCGCAATAGCGGCGTCAGGCACGCGCCTTCACCACCGCGAGCTGGGCGTAGTCGCGCAACGGCCGCCGCAGACTGAGTTCGGCGCCGTGCGCGGCCGCGAGCGCTTTCAGCGCCTCCTCCAGCCCGTCGCGCGGGGTGACGTGGAACACGGCAAGCCAGCGCCGCAGCAAGGCGCGGAAGATGCCCGGCAGTCCGCTTTGTCCGCCGAAATCGACGATGTGCAGCTCTCCGCCCGGCGCAAGCGCCGCCATTGCCCGATCGAGCACCGCCCGCCAGTGCGGAATCATCGACAGGCTGTAGGAGATGACGATGCGCTCGAAGCGCGCCTGCCCGAACAGGCGTCCGGCGTCGAAATCGGTCGCGTCGCCCTGCGCCACCGCGATGCGCGCAGAGAGGTTCGCCCGCGCAAGCGACCGGTGGCAGGACTTGAGCATTTCGTCGGAAATGTCGATACCGAAGAAGCGTGCCTGCGGATAACGCCGCGCCGCCGCGATCAGGTTGCGTCCGGTGCCGCAGCCGATTTCGAGCACCGCGGCCGAGGGCGGCGGACGCAGGCCCCGGACAAGCGCGTCGCGGCCGAGCAGGAAAAAACGCCGCGTCGCATCGTAGATGTAGCGCTGATAGCGGTAGATCCGGTCCATGCGGCCGGCGACGTCACACACGGCATCCATGGCTCAGCCCTCGAACACGTAGAGATGGAAGCCGCCATAGATCGCCGAACGGTCGCGCGCGGTACAGTCGCGCGACTTCTGCGCCTCGTAGCGCCAGCGCGCCAGCACCGGCTCCGCCACGCGGCCGGGCAACAGGCTCGGCTCGGCGGCCGTGCGGAAAATCACGCGCGCGCCGGGACGCGCGGTGCGGGTGATCTGCGCCCACAGCGCGTTGAGCTGCGCATCGGTCATCCAGTCCTGCGCGTCGAGCAGGACATAGCGGTCGACCGAGCGATCGGGACAGGTCTGCAGATAATCGGTGAAGGAGCGGTTGAGCACCTCGACCCGCCCGGCGCGGCTGCGCACCATGTCGAAATGGCTGCGCCTGAGATAGGGCGGCAGCGGACCGTCCTCGGCGCCGGCATAAGAACGGCCGAACGCCTGCCAGGCGAAATAATTGTCGTCGAAAGAGAATGCGCAGGTCAGCCGTTCCACGCGTCCGCGCAGGACCATGGCCATATCCCGCCCGCCCGCCAGCGCCTCGTATTGCGCTGGCGGAATGCCGAGCCCGTAGAGCGAGAAGCGGCGCGCGCTCGCCCAGCGTACGAAACGCTTGTCGAAGAGCGGCGCGAGCGCGGTCTCGAAATAGCTGCGCTGCTCGTCGAGCGTGCGCGCACGCAGGACGTCGCGCGGGTCGATCCCGTAGGCGCGCGCGAGCCAATGCCCGACCCCGATGAAATGGCCGAGCAGCCCGTAACGGTACAGGTTGCGCGAGAAGATCATGATCCGCCGCCGGCCGAAGCCGAAGGCCGGGCGCGCTTCCCAATAGGCGCGGGTCTGCGGATCGAGATGGGGCACGATATGGCGCCAATAGGCCACCACGTTGTCCATGTCATTGGCCGCGCCGAAGAAACGATAGAACGCGTCCCACGACGGCAGATGCATGGCGGCGGCAATCTTCAGCCGGTTGAGCGCGACATGGGCGGCGTTGAGATCGATCGCGGTGATGCGCGCGGGATCGGCGATCAGGTAGGACAGGATGTTGCAGCCGCCGGAGGCGATCGCGACCACGTGGCTGTCGGGGGCGATCTCAAGCGCCTCGATATCGACCTCGGGGTCCTCCCAGATTTGCGGATAGACGAGGCCCTTGAACATCCAGGCGAACAGATGTTCGAGCGCACCCTTGCGCGACAATGCGGGGTTCGATGCCACCGCCTGCGTCAGCAGTTTGCTCCGGGTTTCCGTCATGGTCATCGTGAAGACACGCTCCTTTGCGGCCGAATCCGACAGCGATGACGGTCTAGCGGCCGTTCGATGTTGGTTTGATGACAGCCTTATCGCCGGCCTGCAGAAAGCGGGCGATATGCGACAGGAAGCAGCGCGCGCTTGCCTCCCATGTCATGCCGAGCGCAAAGCTGCGGCAGGCCTGCCGCGACAATGTCAGCGCCCTGAGGCAGGCCCGCCCGAGATCCCAGTCGAGCGCGCCAATGGCGGCGTCCCCGATCACGTCGCGCGGCGCCGCCACCGGAAAGGCGGCGACCGGCACCCCGCTCGCAAGTGCTTCGAGCAGCACGAGGCCGAACGTGTCGGTCTTGCTCGGAAACACGAAGACGTCGGCCGCGGCATAAATCCGCGCAAGCTCCTCGCCCTGTTTGGCGCCGAGAAAGACCGCGTCGGGAAAACGCCGTTCGAGTTCGGCGCGCGCCGGCCCGTCGCCGACCACGACCTTGGTCCCCGGCAGATCGAGCGACAAGAATGCCTCGATATTCTTCTCCAGCGCAACGCGCCCGACGGTGAGGAAGATCGGTCGCCGCAGCGCGAGATCGCCGGAGCGCGCCGGCCGGAACAGATCGGCGTCCACGCCGCGCGGCCACAGCATCACGTTATGGAAACCGCGCTCAAGCAATTCGGAAGCCAGACGCGGCGTTGCCGCCATCACTCCCGCCCCGCGGCGATGGAAGCGGCGCAGCCAGGCCCAGACCCAGGTGCGCGGGATTGGCGCGCGCGCCGACACGTAATCCGGAAAGCGGGTATGGAAGCTCGTCGTGAAGGCGAGGCCGTGCCGCCGGCAATAGCGGCTGACCATGTGCCCGATCGGCCCCTCGGTCGCGACATGGATGAAATCGGGCCGCTCGGCATGGATGCGCCCGGCGATCGCGCGCGGCGGCGGCAAAGCCAGCCTAATGTCGGGATAGGTCGGCAGCGGAACGGTGTGGAATTCCTGCGGCGTGACAAAGACGATCTGCGTGCCGAGCGACTGCGCCACGCGGGCGACCGAGGTGAGCGTGCGCACGACACCGTTCACCTGCGGATACCAGGCGTCGGTCGCGACGAGGACCTTCTTCAGGCAGCCTGCGGCTGCGCCGGCGCGGCCATTGCCGTCGGGCGGATATGCGTCCATGGGATGATTTCGAAGCGGCCGTCGTCATGCTCGACCAGCGCGGTGCAGCTTTCGAGCCAGTCGCCGCAATTGAGATAGTGAACGCCATAACGCGCATGGTTCGCGGCGTGGTGGATGTGCCCGCAGATCACGCCGTCCATGCCGTGCCGTCGCGCCTCCTCGGACAAGGCGGCCTCGAACTCGGATATGTAATTGACGGCGGTCTTGACCTTGGTCTTGGCCCAGCGCGAGAGCGAGGCATGCGGAAGACCGAGCAGGCGGCGCACGCGGTTCGAGGCGCCGTTGAGCATCAGTGCCGAGCCGTGCGCGGCACCGCCGAGGAACGACAGCCAGCGGCCGTGCCGGATCATGACGTCGAAATCGTCGCCATGCGTGACGAGATAGCGCCGGCCGTCGGCGGCGAGGTGCGTCGTCGTCTGTACCACCTCGACGCCGCCGAGATGGATGCCGCAATAATCGCGTAGCACCTCGTCGTGGTTGCCCGGGATGTAGAGGACGCGCGCGCCCTTGCGCGCCTGCCGCAACAGCTTCTGCGCAACGTCGTTGTGCGACTGCAGCCAGTGCCAGCCAGACTTGAGCTGCCAGCCGTCGATGATGTCGCCGACGAGGTAGATCGTGCCGGCCTCGTGATGGCGCAGGAAATCGATCAGCAGCTCGGCGCGGCAGCCGCGGGTGCCGAGATGCACGTCCGAAAGAAACATTGCACGATAGCGGCGCGGAGCAGGCAACCCAGTCACGATGGTATCTTCCTCCCAGTCGCGCACCGGATGGCAAGATTCTGTCTCACTTTCATGACAGGCCGCGCCGCGCCCGCCCCAGCGCGATGACGGCGGCCGTAGCAAATCTGTCGCAAGCGACTGCGATCTTGCGGAGCGATTCGTCGCGGCATCGGGCCGCGACGGCACGGGCGGCGCGGCAAGCGCCTGTTATGCTTGCCGCCGTCGTGGACAACGGGCGAACGATCCTGACATGGAGCATATCCGGGGCCGGCTGCTGGGCGCATTGCAGGGCGCCATCGGGGCTTTCGACCGCACCATCGGCTGGCACCGCGCCGGCATCGCGCTCAGCATCGTCATCGTGGTGGTCGCGGCGACGATCCTCTACCGCATCCTGCAGGGCGTCGAATTCGGCAAGGTGACCGCCGCCCTGTGCCAGACCGACGCCGGGGACATCGCGTTTGCCGCGCTGTGCGTCGCCGGCGCCTATCTGACGCTGACCTGCTACGACCTGTTCGCGCTGCGCACGATCCGTCGGCCCGACGTGCCCTACCGGATCGCTGCGCTTGCGAGCTTCACGAGTTTCTCGATCGGCCACAATCTCGGCGGCGCCGTCGTCACCGCCGGAGCCATCCGCTACCGCATCTATTCGGCGTGGAACCTGTCGCTGATCGACGTCGCCAAAATCTGTTTCGTGACCGGCCTCACCTTCTGGCTCGGCAACGCCTTCGTGCTCGGGATTGCGCTTGCGCTCGAGCCCGCAGCGGCCAGCGCCGTCGACCACCTGCCGGCGTCCGCCAATCGCGCGATCGCCTTTATCCTGCTGGCCGCGATCGGCTGTTATGTCGCCTGGGTGTGGCGGCGGCCGCGCCGCATCGGCATGAACAACTGGCAGGTGACGCTGCCGGGCGGCCCGATCACGCTGGTGCAGATTGCGATCGGAGTGTTCGACCTGACCTTCTGCGCGCTCGCCATGTACGTCCTGCTCCCGGACCAGCCGGCGGTCGGCCTCATCGCCGTGATCGTGATCTTCATCTTCGCCACGCTGCTCGGGTTTGCGAGCTATGCGCCGAGCGGGCTCGGCATTTTCGACGCCGCCATGATCGTGGCGCTTCAGCAATTCCCGAGGGAGGAAATGCTGGCGAGCCTGCTCCTGTTCCGCCTGATCTATTACATCATCCCCTTCGTGCTCGCGCTGATCGCCATCGGCATCCGCGAGGTGACGCTCAATCTCGCAAGCCACCGGGCGAACGCCCCGGCGCGGCGCACCGGACCTGACCCCTCCCGCTAGCCGCGGGCCGCCCGCTGCGACGTTGCGATCTCGTGCGCAGGCAGCGCGTCTGTTATAGCTGCGGCGATGGACAAGCTCTTCTGCTTCGGTCTCGGCTACACGGCCGCCGCCTATCTCCGCCTTTTCGGTTCACGCTTCTCCTCGGTCGCCGGCACGGTGCGCGAGGCCGCGCCGCGCGGGCATCCGGCACCCGATCGGAGCGGTCTCAACGTCACGACATTCATATTCGGGGATGTCGCGGCCGAGCAAGCACTTGCGCAGACGCTGTCGGAGGCGACCTGCGCGCTCGTGTCGATCCAGCCGCAGGCCGGACGCGACCCTGTGCTCGCAACCTATGGCGAGGCGCTGCGGCGCGCGCACTCCATGCGGACGATCGTCTATCTCTCCACCGTCGGCGTCTATGGCGATCACGGCGGCGCCTGGATCGACGAGGACACGCCGGTCAACCCGACCTCGGCCCGCAGCCGCACGCGCGTGCTGGTCGAGCAGGAGTGGCGGGATTTCTCGCGGCAAAGCGGCAAGGCGGTCGCGATCCTGCGTCTCGCCGGCATATACGGCCCCGGCCGCAACGCGCTCGCCGACCTGCGCGAGGGCACCGCGCGGCGGATCGGTAAACCCGGCCAGGTGTTCAACCGCATTCATGTCGACGACATCGCGCGGACGATCGACGCCGCGTTCCGCCATCGCGCCGACGGTCTGTTCAATGTCGCCGACGACGCGCCGGGGCCGGCCTCCGAGGTCGTGGCCTATGCCGCCGGGCTTCTCGGCGTGCTGCCGCCGCCGGAAATCCCCTATGACGTCGCACAGGCGACCATGACCGAGATGGCGCGCAGCTTCTACGGCGAGAGCAAGCGCGCGCGCAACACCCGCATCAAGGACGTGCTCGGCGTGACGCTCGCCTACCCGACCTATCGCGAGGGCCTGCGGCAGATCCAGAAGACCGGGATTTAGGCGCGCTGCTTCTGGTAGAGGAACTTGAGCAGATATTCGCGATGAGCGGCGTATTGCGGATTGGTCGCCAGCGCCACCCGGTCGCGCGGGCGCGGCAGGTCGATCCTGAGCACGTCGCCGATCTTCGCCGCCGGCCCGTTCGTCATCATCACGATGCGGTCGCTGAGCAGGATCGCCTCGTCGATGTCGTGGGTCACCATCACGACGGTCGAGCGGATCGATTCCACGATGCGTACCAGCTCGTCCTGCAGGCTCGCCCGCGTCAGCGCGTCGAGCGCGCCGAACGGCTCGTCGAGCAGCAGCACCTGCGGCGCCGCCGCCAGTGCGCGCGCGATGCCCACGCGCTGCTTCATGCCGCCGGAGATCTCGTAAGGGTATTTGTGCATCGCGTGATCGAGATGCACGAGCCGCAGCGCCTCCTCGACCTTGTCTTTCATCTGCGCCGCGCTGAGCGCGGAGAAGACCTGCTTCACCGCCAGATGCACGTTCTCGAAACAGGTCATCCAGGGCAGGAGCGCGTGGCTCTGGAACACCATGGCGCGGTCGGGACCGGGACCGCGCACCTCCTTGCCGTCGCAGCTTATGGCGCCTGCGGTCGGCAGCAGCAGGCCCGCGATCAGATTGAGCAGCGTGCTCTTGCCGCAGCCCGAATGCCCGATCAGACAGACGAACTCGTTGTTGGCGACGTCCATCGAGACCGAGTCGAGCGCAACAAAAGAACCGTTGCCCTTGATCCGGAAGGCCATCGACACGTCGCTGACGGAGAGAAAACTCATGGACCTACTCGCGGAAACTCAGGCGCGTGCCGATCCAGGCCAGACCGACATCGAGCCCGAGCCCGATCAGGCCGATCAGCACGATGGCGACGATCATGCTGGAGAGCTGCAGGTTGTTCCATTCGTTCCAGATGAAGTAACCGATACCGCTCTGCGCGCCGACCATCTCCGCCGCCACGATGACGAACCAGGCGATGCCAACGGAAATGCGCACGCCGGTCATGATCATCGGCACGCTGGCCGGAAAGATGATCCGCGTGATGTGCTGCAGGGGATCGAGCCCGAACACGCGCGAGACGTTGACCCATTCCTGACGGACATTGGCGGCGCCCACCGCGGTGTTGATTAGCATCGGCCAGAGCGCGCAGATGAAGATGATGAAAATCGCCGAGATGCCGCTGTCGCGGAAGATATAGAGGGCGAGCGGCATCCAGGCGAGCGGCGAGATCGGCCGCAGCACCTGGATGAAAGGATTGAGCGCCTGATAGACGGCCGGGAACAGCCCGAGCGCGAAGCCGAGCGGGACCGCGACGATCAGCGCCAGCACGAAGCCGAGCAGCACGCGGCCAAGCGATTGCAGCAGATGCCAGGCGATGCCGAGATTGTTCGGGTTCGAGCGGTCGAAGGCGTCGATCAGCAACTCCCACCCGCGCGCGGCGACGGCGGTCGGCGGGGGGATCGCCCCCGTCGGCTGCACCGCCGCGCTCTGGCCGGCAAGCCGCGCATATTCCGGATCGACCGCGCCCGGCCCGCCGGCCCCGCCGCCGGTCAAGGCCTGCCAGACGGCGATGAAGACAATGAAAATCGCAAGTGAGGCGACCCAGGGTCGCCCGAGAATCCGTCGCACGTTCATCAGGCCGGCTTGCGCACCGTTTTCAGATATTCCTCAGGTTTGCTCGAATCGAACTCCTTGCCAAGGATGATTTCCTTGCCGAACTGCGCGGCCGGCGGATTGGCGCCCATGCCGCGCATGATCTTTTCGGCGTCGGTGGCGAGCATGACCTGCTGCGCAAGCTTCTTGTAGTCGACGTCTTCCTTGAGGATGTTCCAGCGTCGCAACTGCGTCATCAGCCAGACGGCGGCGGAATAATGCGGGAACGGCTGGTAATCGACCCGATTCTCCGCCACCTTGATGGCGCCGAGGCCGTCGGCGTAGCGGCCCGTGATGACCTGCTCGACCACGATTTCCGGCGCGTTGAGGTATTGCGGCTGCGAGAGCGCCTTCGCCATGCCGGCGCGGTTCTTCTTGTCCGACACGTGCAGGCTTGCCGCGATGATGGCGCGGTAGAACGCCATGAACGTGTTGGGATGCTGCTTGATCCAGCTTTCGGCGGCCGTCACCGAGCAGCAGGGATGGCCGTCCCACAGATCGCGCGAGATGGCGTGGATGAACCCGGCACCCTCATAGACCGCGCGCTGGCCGCCCGGCTCGCCGCCGAAGAAGCCATCGATGCTGCCGACCCGCAGGCTCGACACATATTCGGTCGGCGGAATGACGCGGTAGGTGGCGTCCTTGTCCGGATCGAGGCCGTGGGCGGCGAGATAGTTGCGAAGCTGCATAGCCTGGTGGCTCTGCTCGAACGGCACCGCGAACGCAAAGCCCTTCCACTTGCTCGGGTCGCGATTGTCCTTGTGCTTGTTGGCGAGCACCAGCGAGTTGCCGTTCTGGTTGCAGATGGTCAGCACCTTGATCGACTGCGTGGTGCCGCCGAGCCCGGCCGTCATGGTCAGGGCCACCGGCATGACCTGCTGGGAGACGTCGAGCTCGCCATTGATCATCTTGTCGCGGATCAGGTTGATGCCGGCGATCTTCTGCAGCGTCACCTCGAGGCCTTCCTTGGCGTACTGGCCGAGATGCTCGCCATAGATGAGCGGCGCCGCGCAGGTGATCGGCAGGAAGCCGACATTGAGCTTCAGTTTCTCGAGCGGCTTGCGCTCCTGGGCGATCGCCTTGAGCGTATCGAGCGGCAACAGGCTGGACAGTGCGCCGAGCACGGTCGCCGCCCCGACCGCCTTGAGCAGCGTGCGCCGCTGGACAGGGTCAGGGAACAGGCCGTGGAGCAGCGCCTCTTCGACCGCCTGCCCGACCGCCTGCTCGGCACCCGCAGCCGGGTCGCCGTGCCGGTATCCGCAGCGGCACTGACCGTTCTCGAAAAAATGGCGGTGCGACATCTTGTTCATGCTGATCCCCCCTGACGGACGATGGCCGGAAGCGCTTTACGGGCGCACGCAAAGGGTAATGCCGGGGCTTCCCGACGGCCTAGCGGAGAAACTCGCAGGTCCGGTTGCAGGAATACCTAGACACACCGCCGGAGCTTGCCCGCTTCGCGGGCATATGGCGTATCGTAGGTCATGGCGGCCGGGATTCCGCGGCCCTGCCAGCGGAAGTTGCAGGCCGATGTTCAACTGGAACGACCTCGTCTTTTTTCTCGAACTGGCGCGCCAGGGGCGCCTGATGCCGGCAGCCCGGCGGCTCAAGGTCGATCACACCACGGTCAGCCGGCGCATCTCGGAACTGGAGAAGGACCTCGCGGTCAAGCTGTTCGAGCGCAAACCCGACGGCTTCGTGCTGACCGAAGACGGTCACCGGCTGCAGGCGATCGCGGAAAAGATGGAGGTGCTCGGTCTCTCCGTGATCGAGACGATCCGGTCGGCGCCGAGCGAGGTCGCCGGCAAGGTGCGCCTCGCCACCATGGAGGGCATCGCCTCCTATTATCTCACCGACAAGCTGGTCGAGTTCAATACCCAGTATCCCGACATCCTGGTGGAGCTTGTGACCGAGCGCCATCTGATCAACCTGACGCGGCGCGAGGCGGACGTGTCGATCAGCTTCGTGCCGCCGATCGGCCCGCGACTGTCAGTCAAGAAAGCCGGCGCCTTCCGGCTCGGCCTGTTCGCCTCGCCGGCCTATCTTAAGCGGCGTGGCGTGCCGGGTTCTCTCGCCGACCTCGCCGCGCACGACTTCGTGGACTACGTCGTCGACCTCGTCGCCATCGCCAAGGTGCACTGGCTGCTCGACGTGATCGAGCCCGAGCATGTCGTGTTCCGCTCCACCAGCATGGCGGTCCAGCAGAACGCGATCGCCGCCGGCCGCGGCATTGCGCTGTTGCCGTTGTTCTCGGCCAGAACCGACGCGCGCCTTGTGCCGGTGCTCCCCAACAAGGTGTCGGTGGAGCGCGACCTTTTCATTTCCGTGCACGAGGATATCCAGTTCATGGGGCGCATCCGCGCGCTGACGCGCTTTCTCACCGAACTGTTCAAACGCGACGCCGAATTCCTCAATGCCCATTGATCTGCCGCGCCGCCCCGCTTAACCGTGCGCGAGCGCGCGCCCGAAACGCCCTCCTCTCTTACCGGAATGAAACGATGCGGACAGTGAAGACGGTCGCGGTCTATTGCGGCTCGAATTTCGGAACCGGCGACGCCTTTCGCCATGCCACGCAAGCTTTCGGGCGCGAACTTGTCGCGCGCGGCCTCGCCGTTGTCTACGGCGGAACGCATATGGGTCTGATGGGCGCGCTGGCCGACGCCGTGCTCGAGGGAGGCGGCACCGTTCATGGCGTCATCCCACGCGCACTGTTCGAGCGCGGCCACCTTCATACGCGGCTGACCACGCATGAAATCGCCGCCGATATCGCAACGCGCAAGGCGCGCATGCTCGCGATGGCCGACGCCTGCATCGCCCTGCCGGGCGGCATCGGCACGGTCGAGGAGATCATGGAAGTGTGGACGCTCAATCAGCTCGGCTACGTCGACAAGCCGGCGGGACTCTTCAACATCGACGGATTTTTCGACCCCTTCCTTGCCTTCATCGATTCCATGGTCACGCGCGGCTTCCTGCCGCCGGCGCATCGCTTCAGCTTTGCGATCGACGCGGATCCGGCGACGCTGATCGACGCGCTGGCGACGCTGCCGCCGATCACCGAGCCGAAATGGATAAGCTGATGGCCGGGCGGCGGCGAAAGACCGCCGCGAGGTTCTACACGGTCGACCAGTTTTTCATGGTGACGGCGCGCAGCCGGTCTTCCATGACCTCGAGGCCGAGCCCCGCCCCCGCCGGCACCGCCATCCGGCCATCGACGATCTCAAGCCGGTCGCGAACGATATCGGCGTCGAGATAAACGTGCGTCAGGCTGACCCCCCAGCTTGCTTCACGGATGGCGCTGCTGAACTGGATGTTCGCCGCCGATCCGATGCCGGATTCGGCGATCTTGCCGGCGACATTGACCGCCATGCCGAGGCGATCGCATAGCTGCGCCGCGCGCATCATCTCGGTCACGCCGCCGAGCTTGATGAACTTGAGCGACACGCCGCGCGCGCCGTGCCGGCCATTAGCTTCGATATCGGCGATGGAATGGATGCCCTCGTCCGAGCAGATCGGGATGCGCGTCGCGCCAGCGAGCATCGCCAGCCCTTCAAGGTCCGCATGCGGCAGCGGCTGCTCGACATAGAGCATACGCGAACCGGCAATGCCGCCAAGATAGCGCCGCGCACTCTCCCGCGTCAGCCCCATATTGGCGTCGGCGCACAGGATGCTGTCGGAGGGCAGCGCCTTGTCGAGCATGAGCGTTGCCTGGATGTCGTCGTCCGGCGTCTTGACGCCGATCTTCAGCTTGAAGAACCGGAAGCCCTCGCGGTATTTCGCCTGCGCTTCCGCCAGATCGTCGGCCGCTGTCGCGTTCCCGATCAGCCACATGGGCGAGACCGACTTGCGCCGCGCGCCGCCAAGCAGATCGGCAAACGAGACGCGGTTGGCGCGGCCGGCAAGATCGAGCAGCGCCATTTCGATCGCCGCGCGCGGGCCGGTATTGGCGTAGATCGCGTGCTGCATCCTGCTGATCAATGTCGGAAGGAAGCGCGCATCCTCGCCCACGAGCGCAGGCGCGAGAACGCCCTCGACGGCGGCGACCATGCCGCTCAGCGTTTCGCCGGTCATGGTCGGCGCCGACGCCGCCTCGCCCCAGCCGACATCGCCGCCCTTCGTCTCGACCCGCACGACCAGATTATAGGCGTGGCCAATCGTGACGCCGGACATCCTGACCGGCTTCGAAAGGGGCAACGCAACCGGTATCGCGCGGACCGCCGCGATCACGAGCGGACGACCGGCGCGAACAGTCTCTTGCGGCGGTGCAGGCTTGGTCAGGGTTTCCATATGTCCCGAACGGCGGCACAACGACGACACATCGGCAGAGCCTCACCGTAGCCAATGACGCAAAGCGGCCGAAGAAACAATTCGGCATACGGTCCATTCGCGGCGATTATGGTGAACATGCAAGTTGCATTCGGCCTGACGTGCTCGCTCATGTTGGCGAGGCATATCTAATATAGCAGTTTGGCTTTTAAATTGATCGTCGGGCCGTAATAACGTCATGGGGTCCCTCATGTTGATCCCCTGGCGGCATCGAGGCGTTGCCTCACCGCCCTGAAAATAGCGAATGAATCGAAACAGCTTTATCTGGCGCCCCTCCGAAGACCTTATCCGATCAACCCGGTTGGCGGATTTCATGCGTGCGGAGGGTGTGCCCGACATCGGCGCGCTGCGCGCGCGCGCCGATTCCGAACCGGACTGGTACTGGCCCGCGTTGCTGCGGTATTTCGCCTTCCCGTTCCCGGTTCCCTATCGCGAGGTACTGCGCACGGATCGCGGACCCGAATGGCCGGCCTGGTGCGTCGGCGGGCGTACCAACCTGTCGCTCGCTTGCCTGGAGCGCCATCTCTCGACGCCGACCGCGGACAAGCCGGCCGTCATATCGGTGGCGGACGACGGCGACGTACGGCAATGGACCTATGCCGAGTTGAACGAGCATGCGGCGCGGCTCGCCGCAGTGCTGCAGGCCAAGGGCATCGGCCCAGGCGACGTCGTCGGCCTGTACATGCCCATGATCCTCGAGACGGCGGCGGCCTTCTTCGCCATCATCAAGACCGGCGCGATCGTGCTGCCGCTGTTCTCCGGCTACGGACCGGCGGCCGTCGCCGAACGGCTCCGCAACGCCGGCGCCAAGGCCGTCATCAGCGTGGACATCGCGATGCGGCGCGGCAACGCGATCTCCATGAAGCGCACGCTCGACGAGGCGACCGCCGCGATCGGGGCACCAATCTTCCAGGTCATCCTCGTCCGCCGTCCGCAAAGCCCGCTGACCCGGCCGAGCGACGTGGACTGGCTGCGCGAGGTGGATGCAGTCAGGACGGCACCGCGGTCCGAAATCGTCGATGCGGAAGCCCCCGCCATGCTGGTCTACACGTCCGGCACCACGGGCGCGCCGAAAGGCACCATCCATACCCATTGCGGGATGCTGGCCAAGAATGCACTCGACGTCCTGCTGTGTCTCGACCTCTCGGCCTCCGACCGCCTGCTCTGGATGAGCGACATGGGCTGGGTGATCGGACCGAAATCGCTGGTGAGTTCGCTGCTCGCGGGCGCGACCCTGATCATGGCGGAGGGTAGCCCTGACTGGCCGATCCCCGGACGCTTCGCACAACTGATCGAGCAGCATCGCGTGACGTTCTTCGGCATCGTGCCGACGGTCGTGCGGCAATTGATGCGCACCGCCCCGGACGCGATCACGCGCTTCGACCTGTCGAGCCTGCGGGCGACGGTGTCGAGCGGAGAACCATGGAACGAGGATTCCTGGCTCTGGTTCTTCGAGCATGTCTGCCGCCGGCAGATCCCCATCCTCAACTATGCCGGCGGCACCGAGATCGGCGGCGCGATCCTGTGCGGCACCTTCCACGATCCGCTCAAGCCGTGCGCGTTCGGCGGTCCCGTCCCCGGCATCGCGGCCGATATCGTGGATACCGACGGCAACCCGCTTCCGCCCGGCGTGCCCGGCGAGCTGGTCCTGCGCAAGCCTTCGATCGGCCTGACGCGCGGACTATGGAACGAGCCCGAGCGCTATATCGAAAGCTACTGGAAGCGGATTCCGGGCCTCTGGGTACAGGGCGATTATGCGCGGCGCGACGCGGACGGCCTGTGGTATCTGCTCGGGCGCTCCGACGATACGATCAAGATCGCGGGCAAGCGCACCGGCCCGGCCGAACTTGAATCGATCCTGGCCGAAAGCGGTCTCGTCACCGAATCCGCCATTGTCGGGCTTCCCGACGCGGTGACGGGCTCCGCCCTCGCCTGCGCCGCCGTACCGGCGGCCGAGCACGGCGACGAGGACCAGATCGCGGCACGGCTGAGCGAGCTTCTGGCCCAGCGCGCCGGACCGCCGTTCCGGCCGCGCGTCTTCGTCTTCGTCGATGCGCTGCCCAAGACGCGCAACCAGAAGATCATGCGTCGGCTGGTGCGGGCCGCGCTGACGGATTCCGAATTCGGCGACACCGGTTCCCTGATCAATCCGGAATCCCTGGACTCTATCCGCTCGGCGCGGCGGATTTCGCCGGCGCGGTCGCAGCCATGAGCGCGTTTTGTCGCATGGACGTTCCCTCGCCTGAGGCGGCGCGGTTTGCGGCGTGCGCAGAAGGCGGCTTCCGCCGCCACAATTCAGGCATGCATCGCAGTGCATTGTTCGGACGCTTGTATCCGATTATCATTTGAAACCATGGGGTGAAGCCATGGAATTTAGACAACTTCGCTACTTCGTCCACGTTGCCAAGCTGCGGAGCTTCACCGAAGCCTCGCGTCGTCTCTATGTGGCGCAGCCCGCCCTCTCCCGCCAGATCAAGGCGCTCGAAGCCGAGCTCGGTACCGAGCTTTTCCTGCGCACCTCGCGCGGCGTCGAACTCACCGAAGCCGGCAAGAATCTCGAGGAGATGGCGCGGTTCGTGCTCGAATACGTGTCGGAAATCCCCAACCAGCTCTCCGACAGCTCCGAGCAGCCCTCGGGCGCCGTCTCCATCGGCCTACCGCCGTCGCTCGCCTATCTGATCGCCCCGAACCTGATCGAGGCGACGCAGCAGCGCTATCCGCTGATCTCGCTGCGCATCGTCGAAAGCCTGAGCGTGGTGCTGCGCGAATGGGTCGAGCAGGGCCGTATCGAGCTTGCCGTCCTGACCGACCCCGGCCATCTGCTCACGCTCAACCGCCTGGAATTGCTGCGCGAGGACATGGTGCTGATCGGCTCGCCCAAACTTCTGGGCGACAAGGAGCGCTTCATCAAGCTGCGCAACGTGCAGCAATATCCGCTGATGATCTCGAACGGGTTCCGCTCGGTACTCGAACCCTGGCTGAAGGCGCATGACATCCAGTTGCGCTTCGACATGCTGCTGGATTCGATCCCGATCATGAAGGAGATCGTGCAGCGCGGGAAATTCTGCTCGATCGTCCCCTACAGCATGGTGCACAACGAGTGCGCCCAGAAGAAGCTCGTCGCGCTGACGCTGCAGGAGCCGGCGATCATGCGCCGGCTGGTACTGGTGAATGCCGCCCGCCGGCCGGTGTCGAATGCGATGAAGGCGGTGCAGCAGCTCGTGGTCGAGCAGATGGCCGGCATGTCCACGCGCCTGTCCGCTTCGGTGGAGGAAGAGGCGTCACCCGCGCCGGAGAAGCCGCGCATCCGCAGGAAGCAGAAGCCGCTCAAGATACGGGAGAGCGCTCAAGCAGGCGCCCGAAGCCCGGCAAAGGTTCATTGACCCCGACCGTACGCAGCGCCTTCCACAGCATAGCCTGATTGCTGCTGATCGTCGGCACGCCGGTATCGGCCTCGATACGCGCAATGACGTCGATCGAGCGCATGTTGCCGCAGCTCAGGAAAAGTGCATCCAGGCGCCCGGCGCGCTCGATGGCCCGGACCGCAAGTGCGTAGACCTCGTCCGGACGCAGCTTGGTGATGTTCCAGGATTCCGCGATCGAGGCGGTCTCGATCGCGGTAATCTCGAAACCGCATTCCTCCAGATAGGCACGCACGCGCGCATTGGTCTCCGCGGTATAAGGATTGGCGACCGCGATGCGCGAAGCGCCGAGCGCGCGAAGCGCCTCGACCGCGCTGTTGGCCATCATGACGGCGGGTGCGGACGCGACATCCGAAAGCTTCCGCGCCAGCTCGTCCTCGCCGGCGCGGCCGCGATAAAGGCTTCCGATGGTGCAGCCATAACAGATCGCGTGCACGCGCGAGGTCTTCAGGAGCGCGGCGGCATCCGGCGCCTGCTTCGCCATCGCGTCGAGCGCCTCGGTCGTGCCGCGCTCCAGCAGCAGGCGCGTGACGTGGAAGGAGACGCCCTTCGGCAGCATGCGCGCCCATTCGTGATCGAACGTGATGCCGGCCGAGGGATTGATGACGCCGAGCCGCGCCTTCCAGCCGAACTCGGTGTCGTGCAGCCAGGCCGCAACGGGCGTATCGGATGCGTTCACGGCGCGCTCTCCAAGGGATCGCCGACCCTAACGTCGGGCCGCATCGGCGGCCTAATACTTTCTTCGGATGCGTGCAATTCGTCGTCGGTATTGTCGGGCGGCGCCGGCGGCTTGTTACCGTAGCGGCAGCCGTTACCCGGAGAATCGCATGCTCGAGCTTTATCACACCGGCCTCACCTCCTGCTCGGTCAAGGTCAGGCTCTGCCTGCGGGAAAAGGGCGTTCCCTACGTCTCCCGCTATGTCAGCCTGCGAAAATTCGAGCATCACACGCCGGAATATCTCGCGCTCAATCCGAACGGCCTCATTCCGACGCTGGTCCATGACGGGAAACCGATCTACGAATCGAACGTCATCAACGAATATGTCGACGAGGCGTTCGAGGGGCCCGCGCTGCGGCCGGCCGACGCGCTGGGCCGCGCGCGCATGCGCATCTGGTCGAAATTCGCCGACGAGATCGCGCTCTCGGCCTTTCTCAAGCCGATCTGGTCGTCGCGGTTCGCGCCGGTCGTTCAGGCGGTCGCCAAGGAGGATCTCGAAAAGGTGCTGGCGCGGGTGCCGCTGCAGGAGCGTCGCGACGCCTGGCGGACCTTGTCGGGCGGCACCTTCACGGACGCGGAACTCGCGGCCTGCCGCGAGAAGATGAAATTCATCGTCGAGCGGATGGAGCGCGATCTCCAACGCCAGCCGTGGCTGGCCGGAGAGACGTTCTCGCTTGCCGACATCAACATGGTGCCCTGGCTGGTGCGGCTGAAGGAATTCGCGCCCGATTTCATGGCGCCGGCAAACGCACCGGAGACCGCGGATTGGTTCCAGCGCACGCTGGCGCGGCCGGCGTCGCGCGACGCCTTCAGTCCCTCCGACGAGACGCCCGAATACGCCGGGCAGGGTCTGCTTTACCGCGATCTCGTCGCCGCCTGAGCGGAGCGCAGCGCCTCAATAAACGGAATGGGCCATAAACGGAATGGGCCATGACCCGTTCTGCACGAGCCGGGTCATGGCCCGCTCCGCCGGACGCCGCGTGACCGGGCGCGGCGCCGGCAAGTTCCGGTTCAATCGCGCTACGGGATAAGGATGTTCGAGCCGGTGGTGCGGCGCCCTTCCAGATCGCGATGCGCGGTCGCGACCTGATCGAGCGGATAGGAGCGGCCGATGCGCACGGCGACGCGCTTCTGCGCGACCGCAGCGAAGACATCGCCCGCAAGCGCATCGAGCTCCTCCCGTGTCGCCACGTAATCCGGCAAGGTCGGTCGCGTGAGATAGAGCGAACCCTTGCCGGCCAGAATGCGCGGATCGAACGGCGGAATGGGCCCCGACGCGTTGCCGAAATTCACCAGCATGCCGCGGCGACGCAGGCTGTCGAGCGAGCCGAGATAGGTGTCCTTGCCGATCGAGTCGTAGACCACGGCCGCGCCCTTGCCGCCGCTCAGTTCGCGCACCGCCTTGGCGACATCGACCTCCGGATAGAGCAGCACGTGATCGCAGCCGTTCTCCTTGGCGATAGCGACCTTCGCCTGCGAGCCGACCGTGCCGACGACCACGGCGCCGAGCTGCTTGGCCCATTGACACAACAGACTGCCGACGCCGCCGGCCGCCGCATGCACGACGACGACATCGCCGCGCTGGACCGGATAGGTCTTGGTGACGAGGAAGCAGGCGGTCATGCCCTTGAGCATGATCGAGGCCGCGATCTCGTCGCTGATCGCCGCCGGCACATGCACGAGCTTGGAGGCGTCGATGTTGCGCTCGGTGGCGTAGGCGCCGATCGCACCCGTATAGGCGACCCGGTCGCCGGTCTTGAAACCGGAGACGCCGGAGCCCACTGCGACCACCACGCCCGCCGCCTCGAGCCCGAGACCGGAGGGAAGCGGCACCGGATTGACGCCGCTGCGCTGGTAGATGTCGATGAAGTTGACGCCGATGGCGGTGTGCTTGACGCGCACCTCACCTGCCCCCGGCGGGGGCAGGTCGACGTCGACAAAGCCGAGAACCGACTCGTCGCCGGTCTTCTCAAAACGGACTGCCTTTGCCATTTACGTATCCTGCCTCAAGCCCTGCGCCCGAGGGCGACGCGACGATGGTAGAAATTGTCCTTCGCGGTGACGACCTTGCCGGTCTTGCTGGCGTTGAGAATGGCCGTCGCCTCGATCTGGTAGCGCAACCCGGTGTGCGAGGGACCGCCGAGGCCGGCGCGCACCGTGTGACGGGCGGCATAGGGGAACTTGAAGAACCCGGTATAGACGCCGTTATAGTCGTCATAGTCGCGGAAGTCGGAGATGGTCACCTGCGACTGGCAGACGTCCTCGATCCCGCAGCCTGCCGCTCCCAGAACCTTGCTCAGGTTGCCGAGCACGTTCTTGGTCTGCTTGGCCGCCTCGTCGGGGAACAGCACCTCGTTGTTCTCGACCGGCAGAATGCCGTTCGTGAACACGACGTCGCCGATCCGGACCGCACGCGCATTGCCTGGGCCGGAGAAATACTCCTTCTTGCCGAGCCAGGCGGTCGGCTCAATCATGACGAGCGCACCCTCGATCGGGATGCCGGCGACAACGATGGCGCGCAACGCCTCCTCGCCGGCGGCCGCGGTCATTTCCTTGACCACATCATCGTAATGCCGCAGGTCGGAGATGAAGACGCGATAGCGCACGACATCTTTCACGTTGGCGCCGATGCCGTGCAGGATGGTGCCGAGATTGGTCATGATCTGGCGCGTCTGCGCCTGCGCGCTGCCGCGGCCGATTAGCTTGCCGTCATTGTCGATCGGCAGGACAGCGCTCAGGCAGATCAAGTCGCCCGCCTGCCGGCCCGCATGCGGCGGCAGATAGGGATGCGCGCCGTAACCCGGCCCGCCGAGCGGCTTGATCTCCGAGAGCGAGATGACGCCGTCGATTTCCATGATCATCGACGGCTGATAGAGGCCGTAGCCGATCAGCGTCTCGGCCGGATTGGCGACGCCGATCGCGCTGCGATAGGAGCGCAGGAAACCGTCGATCTCCTTCCAGTCCTCCAGGAAGAGATTGAAGCGCAGCGCGTTCTTCCAGTTTCCGCCGGCAAGCTGCGTGGCGTGATGGATGGCTTCGACCGACTGGACGGTCTGCGCCGCCATATCGGCGCGGCCGGGCGTTTCACCCGCCATCTTTCCTTTCGGAATGCCGTCGACCATCAGCGCTTCGGCCGTCGTCCCCGGCGTTCCGCCCAGGAACACCAGATTGCCCGCGCGATACGCGTAGCAATATGGCCCCATCGGTGGCGCGAGGCTCGGATCTTCGACAAGTTCAACCATTGCATGACCCCCTTAGGCGCTTATCCGCCGAGATATTGTTTGGTGACCGCCTCGTTGCCGCGCAGTTTCTCGGCCGGCTCCGCGAGCGCGATTTTTCCGTCGCGCAATACGTAGCCGTAACTGGCGATCGACAGCGCGAGATGCACGTTCTGCTCGACCAGCAGAATGGTCGTTCCCGAGCGTGCGATCTCGCGGATGATTTCCCCGAGCTTGGCGACCAGGATCGGCGCCAGCCCCGCGGACGGTTCGTCCAGCAGCATCAGCCTGGGTCGGCCCATCAGGCCGCGGCCGAAAGCGACGAGCTGCTGCTGGCCGACGCTGAGCTGGTTGCCCTTGCGGCTCAGCCAGGTGCGCACGTCCGGAAAGCGCGAGAAGACGTTCTCGAAATCCTTGCGGATCTCTGACCGGTCGCGCCGGCAGAAGGCGCCGAGCCGCAGATTCTCCTGCACGGTCAGGGGCGCAAACAGACGCCGTCCCTGCGGCACCGTGACGATGCCCATCGGCACGATGGCCTGCGGCTTCAGCCCGCGGATCTCCTTGCCCATGAACTCGATCTGCCCGGCGTGCGCCGGCGCAACGCCCATGATCGATTTCAGTGTGGTCGATTTCCCGGACCCGTTGCCGCCAAGCAGCGTCACCACCTGGCCTTCCGGAACGTCGAAACTGACGCCACGCAGCACCTGCACGGCGCCATAGGATGTATGCAGGTCACGAATTCGGAGCATGGTCCATCGCTTTTCCCAGATAAGCCTCGATGACGCGGGGATCGTTGCGCACGACTTCCGGCGCGCCTTCCGAAATCTTCTCGCCGTGATCGAGCACGATGATCTGGTCGGAAAGCCCCATGACGAGGCGGATGACGTGCTCGATGAGCAGCACGCTGATGGTCTTGCGGTTGCGCAGCTCGTGGATGATCGCCGTGAGACGGTCCACCATCGGCGGACTCAGGCCCGCGGCCGGTTCGTCGAGCAGCACGATGTCGGGCTCGGACACGAGCGCGCGCGCCAGCTCCACCATGCGCTGCTGCCCGAACGACATGCGATTGGCGGGCCGGTCGGCGAGATGCGCCATCCCGGTATATTCAAGCGCCGCCATCGCGCGCTCGCGGATCATCCGCTCCTCGCGACCGACCCAGGGCCAGCGCACGATGCCGTCGAGCAGGCCGGCCTTCGCCTTGGAATGCAGGCCGAGCATCACGTTCTCGAGCGCCGTCATCTCGCCGAACACCTGCAAATCCTGGAAGGTCCGCGAGATGCCGTGTTCGACGATCTTGTAGGATTTGGTGGACGGCAATTCCTCACCATCCTTCATCACCCGCCCGCCGGCGAGCCGCACAAAGCCGGAAATGGCGTTGCACAGCGTCGTCTTTCCCGACCCGTTGGGACCGATCAGGCCATAGACTCGCCCGGACTCGAGCGATACCGAAACACCGGCCAGTGCCACGACTGCACCGAAGCGCACGTGGACATTCTCAACCGTTAGCGCTGGCATCGGGCACCTCGCGCTTGGAAAAGGGGACATTCTTTCTCAGATTGCCGAGCAGGACACCGAATGTGCGCGGCGCGAGGTCGGCAAGCCCGCCCGGCAGGAACATCATGAACAGGACGATCAGAAGCCCGTAGAGCAGGATGCGGAACTCGGCGACGACGCGCAGGAATTCCGGAATGCAGACGACGGTCGCGGCACCCGCAAGCGCCCCGCCCAGGCTGCCCAGGCCGCCGATCACGACCATGGTCAGGAATGCGATCGACTGAACGAGGACGAATGAATCCGGGCTCACATAGGAGAAGAAGTAGGCGAACAGCGAGCCGCTGATGCCGGCGCAGGCCGCGCCGACGGCGAACGCCAGCGTGCGATAGCGCCTGACATTGACGCCCATCGCGAGCGCCGCCAGCTCGTTCTCGCGCGCGGCGATCAGCCCGCGTCCGTAACGCGACTTCACGAGCCGCATCAGACTGACATAGACGATGACCAGAATGCCGAGTGCGAGATAATAGAATTGCTGGTCGCTGGCGAACTCATAGCCGAAGATGCGCGGCTTCGGGATGCCGGAAATGCCCGACATGCCGTTGGTCACCTCTTTCCAGTTCACGAAGATGAGGTGGCATATCTCGCCGAAGCCGAGTGTGGCGATCGCGCAATAATGCGTCGGCAGGCGCAGCATCGGCCCGAAGATCAGGCCGGTGACGCCGGCGACCACCGCCGCGATGACAAGCGGGACCGGGAACGGCAGCCCGAACGAGGTCGAGGCGATCGCCGACGCATAGGCCCCGATCCCGAGGAACGCCGCGAAGCCGACAATGATCGCGCCGGCGAAGCCGATGACGAGTTGCAGGCCGACCGCGGCGACGCCGTAGATGAGCATGAGCGAGAAGACGTTCGCCGTGTAGTCGTCGATGAAGAACGGAATCGCCATCGCCGCGACAAGCACGAGCGCGATGCCGGCGAGATTGAAGGCACCGGCACGCTCCGGGCTGATGCCGAGCGCTTGCCGGAAGGTGATGCGCACATGTTGGGGCGGCATGCCGCCGCCGGCAGGCATGCGCGGGATGGCCACGAGCATGAGCACGATGATGGTCGCGCCGTACGCAATGGCGTTCTTGTACGAGGAGGAGATGTGCCCGGCGGCGACGGCTTCGAGCACGCCGAGCACCGGGCCGCCGACCATCGTCCCCAGAATCTGGAACTGGCCGAGCGCCGCGGCGGCGAAGGCCTTCGGCCCCTGCAGCCACAATTCCTGGCCGACAAGGAATAGCGGCGCGATCAGCACGCCGGCCGCGCCCGCAAGCGCGGAACTGATCCCGAACGTCAGCGTCACGATCTTGTCGAAGCCGATCCCCATCAGCTCGGCGGTCGCGCTGTCGTAGGCCGCCGCGCGCCATGCGGTGCCAATCAAGGTGCGCTGGAAGAACATGTGCAGCGCGAACATGGCGACGGCCGCCAGCGCAATAATCATCAAGTGCTGGCTGGAGAACGGCAGGCCGGCAACGAGAATGTGCCCGTCGCCGGCCGAGCCGTCCGGATAGCGCAGCGGGGCCGCGCCCCAGATCATCTGCGCGAGGATGCGCAGGCAGATTCCGATCCCGACCGTCGCGATGATCAAGTTCAGGAGCGGAGAGCGGTTATGGCGGATGATGCGCAGCGTGGCGATCTCGATCACCACGCCGAGCAATCCGGTCAAGGCCGCAGTGACGACAAACACCGCGACATAGGGCAGCGGGGTGACAGTGAGCAGCGTAAAGCCGATATACGCGCCCGCCATCACCAGTTCGCCTTGCGCGAAATTGACCAGCTCGGTGGCACGCAACATCATTGTGAAGCCGAGTGCGATCAGGGCGTAGATGAACCCGAGCGCCAGGCCACCGACAATCTGCTGCGCAACAATTTCAAGCGTCATTCATCGCTCCAAGCCGGTCAATTTCGACGTTGCTGATCCGGTCAGCGGTTCAGCAATTTGTATTTGGGCGGATTCGACCCGGCGACCTGGCCGATCACCGGAGGCCACGAGCCGTCGCCCGTCTTGTCGAAGTAGATCTTTCCGAGAATGCCCGGATAGCTCTTCTCCGGCGACGACAGGCCGCGCGTATAGGCGCCGATCTTCTTGGCGTCGGGGTTGCCGCCATTGGCCTTGGTGGCCTCGTAGATGATGCTGACGGCGTCATAGAACTGCCCGGCCCACGGATCGGGCGTCTCCTTGAAGCGCTCGCGATACGCCTTCACGAAACCGCCGATCGAGGAGTCGTCGTCCGTCGGCAGGAAGACGGTCGCCAGGATGGCGCCTTCGATGTCCTTGCCGGCCAGCTCGACGAATTTCGGATTGCCGAGGATCGTGTCGCCGCCGAGAAGCTGGACGTTCATGCCGAGCTCGCGGACCTGGCGCGCGATGATCGCCTGCTCCTGGAAGCCGGTCGCGAAAATCAGCGCGTCAGGATTGGCCGCCTTGATGCGGCCGAGCTGACCCGAGAAATCCTTGTCGCCGCGCGAATATTCTTCCTTCGCCACCGGCTGCAGACCAAGCTCCTTCAGCGCGGTCTCGCTCGTGGCGGCAAACGACTTTCCGACTTCCTCGCTCGAGGACAGGATCGCGATCCGCTTGCGGCCGAGCGTCTTGACCGCATAGCCGATCGTCTCGCGGTTCAGCTTGCCGGTCTGCAGACCGACGCGGAAGATCCACTCCGAGCCCTGCTGGGTGATCGGCGTGGCCACGCTCGTCGTGTATTGCGGGATTTCGGCCTGCTTGGTGATCGGCACGATCGCCAGCGTGCAGGTCGACTGCCAAGCGCCGAGCAGTGCGTGAATCTGGTCGCGCGAAATGAGCTTGCGCGCGGCCGCGACCGAGCGGTCGCACTTGGATTCATCGTCCTCTGCTATGATCTCAATCTTGATGTCTTTTTGCTGAGCATTGATCTGCTCGGCGCGAAGCTGCGCGCCGCGGAGCTGGAACTGACCCGCATAGGCGAGGTCACCGGTCAGCGGACCGAGCACGCCAATCTTGATCACTTTCTGGGCATAGGCCGGCGATGCGGACAGCATCAGGGCCACGACCAGCGCCTTGCATGGCACGATGACGCGCCACACGGTACTTTCCGGTTTCGACTGCAGAGTTGTTTTCGACATGGGACTCCCCTCTTGCCATTTGCATTGGGAATATTTCGAGCACAGGTTAGCAGTGAGGTCCGGAATTACTCACACCGATTGCTTATGCCATCCATGCCAGTGTGGCCTCGCTGTGCGCGTGTGCGCTTCATGCACGTTTCCTGCGTGAAACCGGACGAAGTACGCGACCGCGCAACAGCGAATACCGACACGACAGAGCCCTGCTCTCATGGCTCAGCGCACAAGGCATTTCCGCTTCTTGGATGCGCCGATGACCGCGACGGCCTCGACTTCCAGCACCATGGAATCCTGCGCGAGACCCGCCACCGCGATCGTCATTGCTGGATAAGGTCCCTTGAAGAACTTCGCATACTCTTCGCAGAAGACCGGGATCATGCTGTCTTCGGTGATGCTGACATTGGTCTTGACGATGTCGTCCATCGAGGCGCCGAGCGCCTCCATGGTGAGCACGTGGTTCTCCATCGTCTTGATGGTCTGCGCCCTGATGTCGCCCCAGCCGATCATCAGACCGTTTTCTTCGTAAGGGATCTGACCGCAGATATAGACGACGTCGTCGACGCGGACCGCGTGCGAGTGCGGCGCCATGGCTCCCGGCAGGCCCGGAACATAGATCGTGTCGGAGCGCTTCTTCACCGACAGATGTCCGATGCCGGTAACGACCGACTCGATCGTGACCTTCTCCTTGCCTTTCGCGGCGACCACCTCGAATTCGAGCAGCGTCGCTTCATTCGACAGCCGGCCCTGGATGGTGGCGCGCGCCGGGAACGGCTCGCGGAAATATTTGATATAGATTTCGTTGTAGCGCATGAACCCGTACCAGGACGGCACGGTGCAGTTCACCTTGATGACGTCGCTGTAGTCCATGCCGGCGGCCTTCAGGCATTCACCGAGATTGTCGAGCGCCTGTTCGACCTGGCCGCGGATGTCGCCGCGCGCAACCAGCTTGCCGTGAGCATCGAGCGAAGGATGTCCGTTCGAGAAGAAGAAGCCGCTGGCGGTCGCTCCGCCGGGAGCCGCCGGGCCGACCGGCGCGACCGGGCGCGCCGGCACGACGGAGACCGCCTTCCCGGCGAGCGAGGCGGTCGCCTCGATCTGCATGCCGATATCGGTGAGCGGCATGATGCTGCCGATGCACGAGCGCGCGGGCTGCGCCGGTCCCCAGCTCTTCTGCAGGACAGCCTCGAGACGCGGCTTGTTGCGCAGGTCGGCGAGATAGCTCTTGGTCTTCGTCACGTGGCTGCGATCAACCTTGAACGCGGAGAGCGCCGTGTCGAGATTTGCCAGACATTGCGCCGCCTGCGCCTCGACATCGATGCGGCCGACCGTCTTGCCGGCGATCGCGCTCGCGTTGTCGAGCGGCGGCATGGCCGACGTGAAAAGCCAGTTGCCCGCCTGCACCGCGTGGCTCATCGGCCAATCGCTCTTGGGCAAATTCTGGGTCTGTATCGTCTCGACGGACATTTATTCTCTCCTGACGGGCCCGTTGGGGCGTGATCACACTCGGCAAGCGGTGCCAGCGGCCCGGACAATAGCGGCACCGATTTCGCCGCATCAAAGATCGAATTGAGATATGATCAATAACTTGATGATCTGAAAAGCGCGCAAACGCACGATTGTCATGCTCCTGGAGTATGACGTCGATGACCATTCGGTTTTTGCGGTGCGCAAGCGCGAATTCTAGTTTAGGTCCGACCTAGAAAAACAGGATTGGACCTCATGACGAGCACAGCACAATCGCAGCCCGCTTCTCGCAATTACCGCGATATCCTCGTGAAAGTCGAAGACGGCGCGATGTGGGTTACGATCAACCGGCCGCGCTACCGCAACGCCTTCCGCGAGCAGACGCTCGACGAAATGATCGACGCGTTCCGCTCGACGCGCGAAGACCCTTCGATTGCGTGCGCGATCGTGACCGGCGCCGGCAACGAGGCGTTTTCCGCAGGCGGCGACTTCCACGCCATGATGCGGCTCAACCGCACCAACGGCCATATGTGGAACGATCGCATGCTCGGCCTTGCGATGACAATCCGCGGCCTGCCGATCCCGGTCATCGCCATGGTAAACGGCTGGTGCATGGGCGGCGGCAACGAGCTCGCGCTGTGGTGCGACCTCGTGATCGCAAGCGAGGACGCGGTGTTCGGGCAGACCGGTGCGAAGGTCGGTGCCTGCCCGACGGTCGGCGCCACGCAGTACCTGCCCCGCATCCTCGGCGAGCGCCTGGCGCGCGAGATGATTTTCCTGGCGCGGCGATTTAACGCACAGGAAGCGCTTCAGTACGGCCTGATCAACCGCGTCGTGCCAAAGGCGACCCTGCTCGCGGCGACGAAGGAATGGGTCGAGACGATCAAGGGGCATAGCCCGCAGACGCTGCGCTACACGAAAAAGTCGCTCAACCACGAGTCCGACGAGCTTTACGCTTCCTGGCAGCATGGCATGGAGCTCTTGTCAGTGGTCTGGGGCTCCGATGAATCGCTTGAGGGAATGCAGGCGTTCCTCAACGGGCGCAAACCCGACTTCACGAAATTCCGCGCCAGCAACAAGAATGAGCTTGACCGTTACCTGACCGGTCTTGCCAACGACGAGAACCAGGCGCCGGGCGCCGGCCGCAAGGCCTGACCGCGCCGATGTCCAAGGTCGCTCCGCTTTCCGAAATCGTCCGCGGCGCGGTTCGCAGCGGCGACACCGTTTTCGTCGGCGGTTTCGGACAGGCGGTTCCGTTCGCTATCGGCTTCGAAATCGCCCGGCAGCGGATCGGCGATCTCGTCCTGTGCCGGACCGGCGCGGACATCCTGGTCGACATGCTCATTGCCGCCGGCTGCGCGCGGCGCGTCGTCATCGGCTGGATCGGCAATCCGGGACTTGGCCTTGCGCACGCCTTCAATCGCGCCGTCGCCGCGGGCAGGCTCGAATTCGAGGAGACGAGCAATTTCGGATTGCTGCTGCGGCTGCTGGCCGCGCGCCTCGGCGTCCCTTATTTGCCCACGCGCAGCCTGCTTGGCGGCGACATGCCGCAGCATCTGCCGACGCTCAAGCAGGTGAAGTGCCCGTTCACCGGCGAAACGCTGGCGGCGGTGTCAGCGCTCACGCCCGATGTCGCGATCCTTCACGCCCAGCGCTCGGACGAGCACGGCAACATCCAGGCCTGGGGCATCCTCGGCGATACGGTTGAAGGCGTGCTGGCATCGAAGTGCGTGATCGCAACCGTCGAGGAAATCGTTTCGTCCAAGGAAATCGCCAGGCAGCCCGACCGCACCATCGTGCCCGGCCACCGTGTCGATGCCGTCGCGCTCGTTCCGTTTGGCGCCTATCCCTCCTACTGCCAGGATTATTATGGCCGCGACGACGACTTCTATCGCCGTTACGACGCGATCGCGCGAAAGGAAGAAAGCCTCACCGCCTGGCTCGCCGAGAATGTCCATGCCCTGCCCGACTGGACAAAATATCTGGCTCATGTCGGCCCCGCGCGGCTTGAGGACATGATCGACGCCGCCGGCCCCGATGCACGCGCACATCAGGTGATGCGGTCATGACCCTGTCGGCCGATCAGCGGATGGCGGTCAATGCCGGCCGCATGCTCACGCGCTTCAAGACCTGCTTCGTCGGGATCGGCGCACCCTCGCTCGCGGCCGCGCTCGCGCAGCGGCTGCTATCGCCCTCGATCGCGCTCATCTATGAATCCGGCGCCATCGGCGCACGCCCGGACAGGATGCCGCTGTCCACGGGAAGCCCCTGCGTCGCGGACGGGGCGAGCGTTATCGGCTCGATGCTCGACGTGTTCGGCGAGCTGCAGGCCGGCCGCATCGAGGTCGGCCTTCTCGCCGGCGCGCAGGTCGATTGCCACGGCAACCTGAACAGCACCGTGATCGGCGATTATGCGCATCCGCGGCTACGGCTCCCGGGCAGCGGCGGAGCGCTCGATATCGCCCTGCTCGCCAACGAAATCCTGATCCTGATGCCGCACGAGCCGCGCCGCTTCGTCAGCCGCGTCGATTTCATCACGAGCCCGGGGCACGGTGGCGTGGACCGTGCGGCGCTCAAGCTCGGCCGCGGGCCGACGGCAATCGTGACGGAAAAGGCGCGCTTCGACTTCGTGTCCGGCACGGCCGTGCTCGCCGCGGTTTTCGAGGACGTCACGCCGGACGAAGCCCTGGACGGCTTTCCGCCCGAGTTCGGCCGCGCCGACCACATCGAAACCATCCCACTGCCGACGCGCGAGGAAACCGACATCCTCAAAGCCATCCCGCCGGCCTGATCCCGCGGCGGGTCGAAGCGAAAGGAAAGCCCCGCGAGCGCAATTATCATGGCGCAGCGCGCGACGGCCGCCCCCGCAATATTGCTGCTGCGGCCGCGAACCTCGACAGTGATGGCGTGAGAATTTCCTGGTCCGTGGTGGGCGCACAAGGACTCGAACCTTGGACCCGCTGATTAAGAGATGCCTGTGTAAGTAGCAAGATCAAGCACCATTCCGACAAATCCCCTGTTCGTTCCCGGATTGAAACGTAAAGGGAATTTGAACTTGTCGGAACAAAAATCAACCGCTCCAAGCACCGGGATCACCTTCCCGGTTATCGTTGCCGAATGGGATCGCAACGCCCGCGAAGTCGTGCGGGTTGCGCTCGATCACTACAACGGGCGCCACACGATCAACGCGCGCGTTTGGTATCACGACGATGACGACGTGCTCAAGCCCGGCAAGACCGGGATCACCTTAGCGGTGAAGCATCTGCCCGCGTTCGCCGACGCCATGGGCAAGGCGTTGGCGATGGCTCGCGACCTGGGCCTGATCGAGGGGCCGGGCAATGGGCATGGTCGCTGATCCCGGCGCGCTCACGTACCGCGCGATTTCGCAGCTCGCCGGCCACCGGGCCGGCGCGACTGACGTGGCTTGCCCGTCCTGTGGTCCCGATCGCCGCGCGCCCGTGAACCAGCGCCGCAAGGTACTCCGCGTGTGGCGTGTCTCGCCGACCTTCGTCACGTATCGGTGCGCCCGTTGCGATCTTCACGGCTATGCCCGCGAAGACGGCGCGTCCGCGCCCGATCCCGCGGCCTTGGCAAAGGCCAGGGCAGAAGCGCAGCGCTTCGGGGCTGAGACGGCAGAGGCCAAGCGGCGCAAGGCGCAATGGCTGTGGGGCCGGCGCCAGCCGATCGCCGGCACGCCAGCCGAACGGTACTTGCGGGAGGTCCGCCGCTACGGCGGGCCGATCCCGGCGACGATGGGCTTTCTGCCCGCGCGTGGCGAGTTCACACCTGCGATGATCTCAGCCTTCGGCATGCCGCATGAGATCGAGCCGGGCGTCATTGGCGCGCCCGCCGCAATCCAGGGCGTGCACTTGACTAGGCTTGCGCCTGACGGATCGAGCAAGGCGGGCACTGAGGCGGACAAGATCATGCTCGGCACGCCGCGCGGTGCGCCGATCGCGCTGGCGGCCGTGGGCGATCTCCTGGGGCTCGCGATCACGGAAGGGATCGAGGATGCCCTATCGGTGCATGAGGCGACGGGCTTGGGCGTGTGGGCCGCGGGCTCGGCTTCGTTCATGCCCGCGCTCGCCGCGATGGTCCCGGCCTATGTCGAATTCGTCACCATCGTTGCCGACCCGGACCCGGACGGCCGCCGCTTTGCTTCCGAGCTGAAGGCGCGGCTTGCCGGCCGCGGCCTCGATCATCGGCTCATGGTGTGGGGCGACGGCGAAAGGATCGCCGCATGAAGGCTGATCCGAATGCCACGGCGGTTGCAGGCGGGCCGCAAGCGGTGCGGCGCGAGTTTGACCGGAAGGTGCAGCTCGTGCGCCCGCGTCCCAAGCTCACGCTGATCACCACGACCGCGGCGGCGCTCGCCGCGCAAGATTTCCCGCCCGTCGCCTTCGTCGTGCCTGGTTACGTGGCGGAAGGGCTGACGGTGATCGCGGGCCGCCCGAAGACCGGCAAGAGTTGGCTTGCGCTCGGCTGGGCTGCGGCCGTCGCTTCCGGCGGTGTGGCGTTCGGCTCGATCGAGGTTGAAGCCGGCGACGTGCTCTATCTGGCGCTTGAAGACAATGACCGGCGGCTGAAGCGGCGCCTTGAACAGATGATGCCCGACGCGGCCAAGCCCGCGCGGCTGCATCTGACGACGCACTGTCCGCGCCTTGGGGCCGGTGGCATTGAAGCGATCACGGAATGGTGCAAGGGCGTCAAACGTCCGCGCCTGATCGTGGTCGACGTGTTCGGCAAGATCAGGCCCGATCGGCGCGAAAAGGAAAACCTGTACGAAGCGGACTATCGGGCGATCGAGCCGCTGAAGACGCTCGCCGACGAACTGAAGCTTGCCGTGCTGGTGATCCATCACACGAACAAGCGCGATGAGCCTTACGATCCTTTCGACGCCGTGTCGGGCACCACGGGCCTGACGGGCGCCGCGGATACGGTGCTTGTGCTGTCTCGCAGCTCGCAGGGCACGACGCTCTACGGCCGCGGGCGCGATATCGAAGATATCGAGACGGCGCTGTCATTCGACAAGATCACCGGGCTGTGGACCGCGCTCGGCAACGCCAGTGAGGTTCAACGATCCGACGAACGATCGAAGCTCTTGCATGCGCTGCGATCATCCGTTGCGCCGATCGGCCCGCGCGAGCTATCGGCCGTCACCGGCCTGAAGGACGGCAATGTGCGGCGCTTGCTCGGCAAGATGGTCGCCAACGGCGAGATCGAGAAAGCGGGCTATGGGTGTTACCGGGTGAGCGGCACCGGTAACAGTCGCGGTAACACTTCCGGGGACTAATCCGCATCCCCGGTCACACCGGTAACACCGGTAACAGTGCAGCGTTCATGCGGGTTTCTGAGCCATCGAAGTGTTACCGAGTGTTACCGGCAAGAGGCCGAAGAGCCGAAGTGTGACCAGTGTTACCGGTGTTACCTATGAATGAATGGTGAGAAAAAGAGTAGCGCTCGCCGAAGCCGGGGCACCCTTCAGACTTTCAGCCTTGGGGAGCCGGGACCGCGTGGGGCCATCGCGCGAGATGGGGCCGAATTCCGAAGTTCTTTTGTCGCGCTCTCTTTTCCACACCGCCGCACATGAGCACAGTTGAGCGCAGTTGATTTCAGTCTGTCGCTTTTTCCGTGACGCCCGCCGTGATCGCTTTATGCGTCGTGATGGGATGGTCCCGGAACGATGCTCGGCAAACTCTTCAAGATATTCGAACGCAAAAGCGACATGGGCTTTGAGGCCCTGATCGATCTTGGCGCTCGCACCGCGGCCAACATCGCCGTCACGCCCGAGCTGGCGCTGAAATGCACGCCGGTCTATCGCGGCGCAAGCATCCGCGGCGAAGTGCTCGGCTCTCTTCCGTTCATGCTGTACCGGCGCCGTGACGATGGCGGCAAGGATCGTGCGGCGGATCATCCGCTCTACAGGCTGATCCATGATCGCCCGAACCCCTGGACCAGCGCTGCCGAATTCGTGATGCAGCTCGAGGTCGACTGCATCACAGACGGCGGCGGCTACGCGCTCGCCAATCGTTCCGGCGACAAGATCGTTGAACTGATCCGGCTCGCGCCGCGATCCGTATGCGTCGAAACCGACGATGCGAGCCTTGAGCCGAAATACGTCGTGACCCTCAAGGATGGCACGAAGCGCACCTATCGGTGGCAGGATATCCTTCACGTCCCGACACTCGGCAATCTCGCGCCGATCAAGCAGGCCCGTGAGGCGATCGGGCTGTGCATGGCGATGGAACGCCACGCGGGCGCGCTGTTCGGCAACGGCGCACGGCCGGCCGGCGTGCTCAAGTTCAAGCGGAAGCTTGACGACGCCGTGCACGAGCGCCTGCGCAAGTCGTGGGGCTCAGGGCACAGCGGCGAGAATGCCGGCAAGACGGCGATCCTTGAGGATGACGCCGATTTCGTGCCGCTCACGTTCAATTCGGTCGACCTACAATTCCAGGAGCTGCGTAGCTTCCAGGTGATCGAGATCGCCCGCGCGCTCGGCGTTCCGCCGAACCTGTTGATGGACTTCGGCCGCGCGACCTGGGGCAACGCCGAACAAATGGCGCAAGGCTTCCTGACTTTCACGTTGCTGCCGCGAATGAAATTGTGGGCCGGTGCCGTATCGCGGCTGTTGTCGGCGGACGAACAGGATCAGTACGTCCCCGAATTCGTCGCCGACGCGCTCGTGCAAGCCGAGATCGCTGCGCGCTTCGAAGCCTACGCCAAGGCGATCACGAACGGCATCTTCAATCCGAACGAGGTCCGCGCCCTCGAAAATCGCGCGCCGTATGAGGGCGGCAACGAATTCCGCGTGCCGATGAACACCGAAGCGCCAGGCGGCACGCCGGCGCAGGCGGCGCCGAAGCCGGCACAGCAAGCCAAGCCGAGGGTTGTGGCATGAAAAACGAATGGGGCTTCGCGCTCGATATCGACACGAAGGCGATTTCCGAGGAAGGCGAGTTCACCGGCTATGCCGCTGTCTTCAACAATGAAGACCTTGGCCGCGACGTGATCCTGCCCAACGCCTTCACGAAGTCGCTTCAGCGACGGCCGGCCGGCAAGGTGAAGCTGCTTCGCCAGCACGATCCTGAAGAGCCGATCGGCGTTTGGCTCGATCTTGCCGAAGACAAGAAAGGTCTTCGCGCCAAGGGCAAGCTGATCCTGGACACGGTGAAAGGCCGCGAGACTTACGCGCTGATGCGCGCGGGCGCGCTGGATGGCCTCTCGATCGGGTTCCGCACCGTGAAGGATCGCTTCGATCGCGTGAAGGGCATCCGCTACCTCGAAGAGGTCGACGTTCCCGAAATATCGATCGTGACGTTCCCGCTTAATCCGCGCGCAACCGTCTCAACAGTGAAAGGCCATGACCCGGAGCGCGCGCGGGCGCTCGTGGCGGCCATCAACCGGGCCAAGGAGGCCCTGCGAGCATGAAACACTATCGTAAGGACGACTGGCGCGCGTCGACTGCGCTCACTCCGCTCGAATTCAAGAGCGAAGACGGCGGCAATGATCCCGATCCCGTCAAGGCGATCGAGGACCTTTCGACCACGATCACCGGCAAGATGGCCGAATTCAGCGCCGAGCTGAAGAAGGTCAACGACAAGGTCGACGCCGAGGTTGCGAAGCGCAATCGACCGGGCACCGAAACGAAAGCCGAAGGTGACAAGATCGAGGTCAAGGCGTTCGAGACGTTCGTTCGCCGCGGGCGCGAAGCACTCACTCCCGAAGAGGTCAAGTCGCTCCGCGTGTCGGATGATACGGCCGGCGGCTATCTGGCGCCGGACGAATTCGTTGCCGAGCTGGACCGCAACGTCGTGATCTTCTCGCCCGTCCGGCAGGTGGCGCGCGTTCGCACCACCGGGGCCGGCGCGGTGCTCACGCCGAAGCGCACCGGCGGCATGACCGCGCAATGGGTTGGCGAAGGTCAAGCCCGGCCGGAAACCACCGTCACCTTCGGGCAGAACCGCTATCCGGTGTGCGAGCTGACCGCGTATGTCGACGTGTCCAACGCCATGTTGGAAGACAGCGCTTTCGACGTGCCGTCGCTTCTGGCGTTCGAATTCGCCGAAGAGTTCGGCTCGGCAGAAGGTACGGCCTTCGTCAACGGCGCCAGCGTGCTCGCCCCGACCGGCTTCATGCAGGACGCCGGCCTTGCCTACACGCCGGGCGGTGACGCATCGGTGATCAAGGCGGATGGCCTGATCGATATCTTCCACGCGCTGCCGACGCCCTACCGCGCCAATGCGGTGTGGATGATGAACAGCACGACACTGGGCGCGATCCGCAAGCTGAAGGATGGCAACGGCAATTATCTCGTGCTGACCGCCGGGCTCGCCGGTCAGGTCACCACCACGATCCTTGGCCGGCCAGTGATCGAGGCACCCGACATGCCCGACGTTTCGGGCGGCGCGTTCCCGATCGCCTTCGGTGACTTCGGCCAGGGCTATCGCATCTTCGACCGGATCGCGTTGAGCATCCTTCGCGATCCTTACAGCCAGGCGACGAACGGCATGACGCGCTTCCATGGCCGTCGCCGCGTGGCCGCCGGTGTCGGCAAAGCTGAAGCCATCCGCAAACTCAAAATCGCCACGTCCTAATCGGGCAGAAAGGAACTATCGCCATGAGCGACCTTCACAACAACATCTACCCGAAGCGTGGCATTTCTCCCGCTGCGGCGGGCACCGACAACACGCCCTACGTTTCGCAGATCATCGATCGGCTCGGCTTCGGCTCGGTCGAGTTCATCATCTTGCTCGGCGCCAACACAGACACCGACGCGACGTTCGCTGTCCTGGTCGAGGATGACGATGCCGCCGGCTTCGGCACAAAGGAGGCGGTCGCCGACGCCCATCTGCTCGGCACAGAGGCGCAGGCGGGCTTCACAGCGGCCGGCGACGACAACAAGGTCAAGAAGATCGGCTACATCGGCAACAAGCGCTATGTCCGGGTGACGATCACGCCGTCCGGCAACGACAGCGGCAACATCTTCATCGCCGGTGTTTGGCTGCTTGGTCATCCGCTGTCCGCTCCGACCGCAAATCCGCCGGCGTGAGGGTGACATGACCCACAACACCAAGGTCTACCACAAGCAAGGCGGCGATGAACTTGTCGTCGCCGATGGCGGCAAGATCACAGTCGAGACCGGCGGAACGATCGAGACGCCGGAAGGCGTGTTCGTGGCTGTCGAGTTCGATGAGGACTATTTCGAGATCAATGACGGCGTTGTCACGCTCAAAGCGGAGATCGCCGCACTACTGGATATCGTCGCCGCCATTCCCGACGCGGACCCCGAAGTCGACCATGAGGTCTATCTGAGCGAGGGAAAGCTTGTCGTCTCGCACGACAATCTGTGATTGGCGCCGCGGCACAGTCGCTCACGAATGGCTTGTCGCGTCCGCGCGGCAGGCCGCAGCGGCGGACGTGGGCAGCTCGCGCCTGGATCGTCCCGCAACGCCCGAGCCGATGCACGCTCGCGTCCGCCGCAACACTTGAGGTTCGGACATGCTGACAATCGTCACCCCTGCGAACACGTTCAACCTGATCGACGTCGCCGACGCGCGGGACGCCTTGTCGATAACCGGCCTGGATCAAGACGCGAACCTGTCCGCTCTCATTGATCGGGCATCGGACGTGATCGCGCGTGAATGCGGGCGCGTGTTTGCACTGGAAACCGTCGCCGAGCAATACCGTCTGGCGCGCCGTGCAGATGAACTAATTCTGACACGCTTCCCGCTCGCGGAAGTCGTTTCGATCATTGAGAACGATACCGCGCTCGCAGCCTCCGATTATGAGGCCAGCACGGCGACAGGCGTTCTCACGCGCTTGGCAAATGATCGGACGTGGCATTGGCCGGCGGGCAAGATCGTCGTGACCTATCGCACCGGCTTCGACCTTCCGTCCGGTGCGCCGAAGGCCCTTCAGCAAGCGTGCCTACAGCTCGTCAAGGCGTATTACCTGGGGGCCGATCGCGATCCCATGATCCGCTCCGAAACCGTCACGCCGATGACCAGCGCGACGTACTTCGGCAATGCCGAGCACCTTCCGCCTGACGTGCTCGGATTGCTGGAACACTTCTCCAATGCAAGAGCGGGGTGACGCGCGATGAACAAGGGCATCTTCAATCTCGGCGACCGCGCAATCACGGCCGCACTCACGAATGAAGTGATCACGCAAGGCGTATCACCGGCCGGTGTCGCGCAAGCCTTCCTCGATCGTTTTGAGGGCATGACGGCGATCACGCTCTTCTGCAACTTCGTCTATGGTAGCGGCGGCACGACATGCGCGGTCGTGGTGCAAACCACATTCGATGATGTGAACTGGATCGATATCGCGCGCTTCGACTTCACGACGGCCAGCGCGGCCAAGGTTGCAAACCTCTCCGGCTTCCTCTCGAAAGCCGTCGCGGCCGTCGCCGCGTTGAGCGCCGAAGGCGTGAACGACGGCGTGCTCGGCGCGAAGCTCCGCGCGCGCGTCACGTCGACCGGCACCTATGCCGGCAACAGCTCCGTCTCGTGCCGCGTGGCCGTTCGGCAATGAAGCGCGCCGGAACCAAGTTTCGATACCGGCGTGCCATAGCGCGCTACGGCGAGCCTGTGGTGTTTCGGCGCTTCACAGGCGCAGGCAGCAATCGGCCGCAATTCAACGCCGAGATCAGGGCGCGTGTTACCGGCTATGAGCCGAAAGACTTGATCGGCGGCATTCAACAAGGTGACCGTCGTGTGCTCGTGCTTGTCGCCGACGTGCTGGAAAGGCAGATCGCCATGCCGATCACCACAAGCGACTTCATCGTCGTGCGCGGCCGGCAGTGCGCGATCTTTTCGCTGGATGATAGCACACACCGCGACGGCACGGAACTGATCGCCCTTGAAATGGGAGTGCGCGGCTGATGCCGACGCGGGCGCCTTGGATATGCGGGTGCGGGCACAAGATCGCCGGCGGGCAAATGTGCCCGTGCCAGCGGCGCCGCAAGGTCGCGATCGAGAAGAGCCGCCCAACGGCGCGCCAGCGTGGCTATGACACGCGATGGCAGCGCGAGACGACGGAATTTCTCGCACAGCCGCAGAACCGACTTTGCGCGTGTGGCTGTGGTCGGCGTGCGACCATGGTTGATCACAAGATCGCTCACAAGGGCGACATGTGGCTCTTCTGGGATCGCAGGAATTGGCAGCCGATGAACCGCCGGTGCAACAGCCGCAAAGCGGCAAGCCGTGAAGGCGGGTTCGGCAATCCGATCCGCACCGCGAAGGTGCTGCAATGAGAGGCGCGCGACCGGAGTTGACAGTGATCGAGGGCGGTGAGCGCGATCAGCGATCGGACGAACAGCCCGATCACAAGCCGGATCAGCGGACGGGTCTGCCCGAGCCGCCCGCGGCCGTGCCCGAGGAAATGCACGCTGAATGGTATGCGGTGCTCGGCGACCTGAAGACCCGTCGGCTACTCAATGACAGCATGCTCGGCGTGGTGCGGTCCTACGTCATGGCGCAATGGACGGCCGCGCAAGCCGAGCAATCGATCGCCGAGCAAGGCGTGTTCGTGTCGGGCGCGGGCGGTGCCATGAAGCCAAACCCGGCAACCGGTTTGCTGCGCAGCTCGCGCGACATGATCTCTCGCCTTGCCGGCGAGCTTGGCCTCACGCCGACTTCACGGGCACGTAAATCGCTCCGCAATGCCGGCCAGGACGGGCCTGATCTCTTCGGCAACAAGTGGGACCTATGATCCGATGCAATGCGGTCCCGCTTGGCTCTTCGATGACAGTGTGATCCCGGACCCACTTGGGCACGGCGAGCGCGCCGTTGAATTCCTTCGCTTTCTGAAGCATCCGAAGAGCCGCCAGCCCGATAAGGCGCTTACCTGGGACCCGTGGCAGCTCCGCATTATCCGCAAGGTCTATGGCCCGTGTCATGATGACGGCCGGCGGCTTTGCCGCGTGGTCTATCTTCAGGTAGGCCGCGGCAATCGGAAGACTTCGCTCGGCGCGGCGCTCGCCTTGCTGCATACGTTCGGCCCGGAGCGTGAGCCGTCCGGCCAGGTGATCAGCGCCGCAGCCGATCGAAAGCAGGCCCGCATTGCGTTCGAGGAAGCCGGCGGCATCATCATGCAAGTGCCGCCGCTTGCCGGTGCGGCTCGCGTCCAAGACTTCAAAAACCGGATCGTGCATCCGAAGAGCGGCGCCACATATGAAGCGATCAGCGCGGACGCTGCCACGCAGTTCGGCCGGACGCCTGGGTTTGCGCTGGTGGATGAACTTTGGGCGCACCGCAAAGTTGATCTCTGGCACGCCATCCGCACCGGCTTGACGAAGGTCGCGGGATCTTTGCTGGTGATCACCACGACGGCGGGCCGGGGCTCGCACACACCCGATTTCCCGATCTATGAGTACGCCCGCAAGGTTGCCTCCGGCGAGATCGATGATCCGTCATTCCTCCCGATCATCTTCGAAGCGCCGCGCGACTGCGATTGGCAGGACGAAGCCATTTGGTACGCGACCAATCCCGGCCTTCAGCACGGCTACCCCGACATAGAGGGCCTTCGCCAGCTCGCGCGCGAAGCGAAAGAGCGGCCGGCCGACCGGGAGGCATTCCAGCAATTTCACCTTGGCATCCGGCAAGAGCATTCCGTCTCGCCGTTTGTCGACATGAGCGTCTTTGACGAAGGCGCGGCGGCCGTCGACCTTGCCGAGCTTGAAGACCAGCCGTGTTGGCTCGCGGTCGACCTGTCATCGAACAACGATCTCACGGTGATCGTCGCATGCTGGCGCGACGGGGAAGACGGCTATGTCGTGTGGCCCTGGTACTTCTGCCCGAAGGAGAACCTACAGCTCCGCGCCGATCGCGACGGCGTGCCCTATCCGCTGTGGGCAGAGGAAGAGCTGATCACGCCGACGCCGGGCAACGTGGTCGACTTCCGCGCGGTCGAAGCCTGCATCCGCGACCTGTGCGCCCGCTTCGACGTGCAAGAGATTGCCTTCGATCCGCACCTTGCGCGCAACACCATGAACACGCTGCTTGAGGATGGCTATCCGGCAGTCGAAATGCGCCAGGGCTGGATCAGCATGGCGCCGGCCGTGAAGGAATTGGAGCGCGCCATCATCGGGCGGAAGCTGAGGCATGGCGGCCACAAAATCCTGAAGTGGCAGTTCGAAAACATCGCGGTCGAAACCGACAAGGCCGGCAACAAATCGTTTCACAAGGGCAAGAGCCGTGACCGCATTGACGGCGCCGTGGCGTGCGCGATGGCCGTGGCACGAGCGGCGGCCGGCGAGAATTCAGGTTCGGTTTACAGCAACGTCGAAGAGCGGCCGGCCGGCCTGCTCTTCGTCTGATCACAGGAGCAATCGGCAAATGGCCACCGGCAAGGTGAAATTCTTCAATGCGGAAAAAGGCTTCGGGTTCATCGTGCGTGACGACGGCGAGCCCGACATGTTCGTGCATGTCACCGCCGTACAGGACGCTGGCATGGACACCTTGCTCGCCGATCAGCCCGTCTCATTCGACGTGGGCACGAACAGCCGCACCGGCCGCACGAAAGCGGTCAATCTGCGGCTGCTTTAGGCGTCATGGGATCAGCGACTGTTCTTCTGCTGTCGGCGCGCGCTCTTCAACGATCAGGGCCACATAGTCCTGAAGGTCCTTTGGATTGAAAACGCGACCGACCACCGTGAGCATTCGCCGGCTGCTCAATTCGTCTCGTGGCAAGCCAGACTGAACACCGGGATGGAGGATTTGGTCACCGATCGATGGCAGCATGCCCGCAAACTCGGCAAGCACGAAGTCATGCTGTGCGTCTTCAATCTCGCCGTTCTTCCTTCGATAGTGAAGACGGATCGTCATGTCGGCCATGGCTTAGCCCCCCATTTCGATAGACGTCGGTTGCGCGCCGTGCGGCCCGGATATGTAGTGCACGGTGACGCGCGCCTTCGTGTGGCATGCGGCACTCACGATGGATGCCATGGCGCTAAAAATATGTGGCGGACTATCCGCCGCAACGACAAACGGCACGATCTTGTGATCGTGCAGAGCAACATTGAAGACCAGCTTGCCGTCTTCCTTCAGATGCACCAATACAACATGACCTCCAAGTCGTTCATTTGCCATTGTCGCTACCTCCCCTTCCTCTGTCCCGACGCCTTCAGACCAATTTCGGTGAGCCGCCGGATCGCAGTTGCTCGCGTCGGAAGGTCCGGCTCGTTCCGCCGCCAGTCATCGATATCGGTGAGCAAATCATCGTGGCAGCGAACGCCAACGGTGACGCCGCGGCCGGTGGCCGGGCGGCCTCGCTTTTTGGCTAGCCTTTTTTCTTGACGTGCCATGATTAATGGCTAGCATAAAAAGGCGAGCCGGTCGAGTGTTGGAAGCACCCGGCCGGCTCTAACCCCAGCCAAGGAGATAGACCATGGCCAAGGCTACCCGAAAACCTAAGCGTAAATTGTTACCGAAACCGGCCACGCGCCACCGCGTCCGGCTCGATCGTACAGACCGCTATCAGATCGAGTGCATCGTTTCGTCTGGCACGCGCGCCGAGACGTTGCTCAAAGAGACGTGGCAACGCGTCAACGATCTTCCACCTGTGATGGTGAGCGCCATCCTTCGCGATCTCTTGATCGAGATCGGGCATGTGCATCGCGCCGGTCAGAACTTGGCCGAAGCCTTCCTTGAGGGGCAGCGGTCATGAGGATGCAAACCGCGAAAGCCAAAGCGAGCCCGCGCAATCGTAGCGCGGTTGCCGACGCCCGTCAGAGCGGCTTGGAGCTGATCTCGAAAACGAAGGTCGCGAAGAAAGACCTCGCGACCCCGGAAGACATTGCCAAGATCGATTGGAAGCCGTGGAAGCGTGACAAGTCGCTTGGCAAGGCCGGCCTGTTTCCCGGCGACAAGGAAATGATCAACTGTGCCGTCGCTGCGCGCATGTCCTACGCCGTCATGCTGATGGAGAAGAAGGCCCTCGTGGCGATGCACGGGAAGGTCGAGCATCAGCACGTCGATACGATGATGGGCCAGATGATGGACAGCGCCGAAATGTTGAAGGGCGTCGCCAAGATGATCGAGGCGGCGTACCTCCGGGTGCTGGCGGGTGCTGGCGTCGGCGTCCTACCGGGCGCTGCGCACGCGCGGTAAATTCAAGGGCGTCGGCCGGGTTCGGAGGGCCGACATATGAGCCGCCGTCCCAAGATGATCGAACTTCCGTTCGTGGCGGCCGTACCCGGCCGGCAGCGCCGCGACTTCTGGCACAACGTCCAGTCGACTGGCGATGACATGAAGGATCAGCAACTCGGCTCGCAACTCGCATACCTCGCGTTGCAGGCAATCAAGGCTGAAAACTTTGCACCGTTGCTCGGCTGGATCGTGATGGACATGATCACGAACAGGTGCCCCGAGCATGTCGTCGTCGGCTTCTTTCAAACCGTCGCCGACGTGTGTCTCGGCAATTATGAAATCCCGCCAGCCGACGTGAGGCTCGTGGTGCCGACTGCGCTGAGAGTAGTGAAATAGTACGCGAGACAACCCCGCCGGCTTCGCGGCCGGCGGGGGCACCACTCGGCAGGGAAGTGCGGTATGCTGACAATCGATCACATCGTTGAAAAATATCGTAGCCTCGACAGCGAAGAGACGCTCGTAGCAAATTTCCGGCGCTATGGCATGTCAGCCGCGGCGATCAAAAGCGCCATTGCGCAGCATCGGGAGCATGCCGGGACCGTCGCCGAACGAGAGCAGCAGATTGAGAACTTCCGCGCCGAGCTGATCGGCCGCTCCCGCGCCGAGCAAATCACACACTACCTGTCTCTGTTCGGATCGCATGAGCGATCGATCCCGTTATGGGAAGCGACGGTCGATGAACCTGCGGACGTGTTCTGGCAGGTCTTTCTTGAGAACTGGTGCGACTGCGATGGGCTCTGGCCGATGCGCCAGATCATGCTTTCGACGTTGCGCCACCGGGCCGCGCAGCTTTCGCCAATCGCATTCATGCAGCCGGCCGATCGGCGCTTCTACGCGAGATTGCCCGATCGGGTGATCGTGTTCCGAGGCTGCGGCCGGCGCCGCGTTCGCGGTTTGCCCTGGACCACGGACCGAAAGATCGCCGCATACTTTGCACGCGGCGGCAGATTTCCCGCTCCGCCTGATCCGGTCATCGCATGCGCCGAGATCGCGAAGGCCGATCTATTCTTCGTGTCGGCGGCTCGCAAGGAAAGCGAAGTGATCCTCGATCCCTACTTGATCAAGCGGCTTCGATTGGAGCCGCCAACACCGGAGGCATGATGATGGCAGACGAACGACGCGCAATTCCGATGGACGCCGAACAAGCTGCGCTCTTCGCCGAGACGGCGGCGGCGATCACCACCGCGGCCTTGAACGGGCTCAGTGACGCCGCTCGTGCTGGCGTGGCCGCTCGCATCGAAGCGGGCGCTGAACTGTACCTGCATGTGCAGATGCTCCCGGAATACATCGTCGTGCTGGCCCTCGATCCGGTGCCCGGCGATCCGTCGCAGGCGCCTCTTGAGCTTGCCCGCTATGCCGCCGCGGCTTCGGAGGACATCAAGCGGCTGCTGAACTAAGGCTTCCCCACGCGGGCAACAAGGCTATTGACCGTGACGCTGCTAGATGTTAGGTATTATATCCTACAAAAGCTCCGTGATCGCAGTTTGTCGCCTTTTTGACGGATAACCGTCAAAATGTATTGACGGCTTCCCGTCAAAGATTGTAAATCGGCGACATGATGAAGATCGCCGATGACACCTTCCGCTGGTATGGAGAAGGCCGCTTCGATGCCGCAGCGATGAAGCGCGGCACGATGCTCACAGAACGCGCTCAGCGCGAGCTGGCCAAGCTCAGCGTCATTCAACCGATCCCTCAAGGCAAGACCAATACTCGGTTGTTCGACCGGCGCGCGTTCAAGCGCGCATCGCTCGTTGGCCCGCTCTGGAAGCAAGTCGGGCTGAGCCTCCAGGTTGCCGGCACGATCATCCGAGGTGCGCCTTCGCTGGAAGCATTCACGTTCGATCAGCTCGATCCGTGGGAGATCACGTTCGATGTGCGCTTTCCCGTCGATCCGAGCACCGGATTTCCGCCGCGTCGCAAATTCAAGGACGGCAGCACGGAAAATCCGTTCGCCAACCCGGCATGGTTTGATCCCAGTGTTCCGCCGCGGGCCGAGCCAGGTGACTACCTGATTGCGATCATCAATGGTCGCTACGTCGTGTGCGGCAGACATGGCGAACAGTTGGATTGGCTCTCGACCTACGGCGAGCTGTCAAACGACATGACCCGCTTTGAGTGGTGGTCAAGCTTCGAGGCCGCCGAGATGCTTCAATGGGATGTAAAGCAAGTATCCGATGCGGACCACAAAGCCGCAAAGCTGGCGATCGATAGTCCCATAGCGAAGATCGAGTTGAATGCCAGCTTGGCGCTGCGGGTGGCAATCCGGCGGCTGCTTTCCATCGATCCTCTCGATGAGAATTCACAATGACAATTACCGAAGTTCATTCGCTTCCGTCGAAGCGCCGCTCTCCCTCGCTCCATCGGCATTATGTCACCGGCGCCGCGGCAATCGGGCGCGAGCTTGGATGCTCGGCGATCACCGTTCGCCGTATGGTCGCCGATGGCCGGCTTAAGGTGTTCCGCACCGGCTCGCACACCTCGCCGATCAAGGTGTGGCGCTCGGAGATCGAGCGTATCCGCCGCGGCAAACTCCGGGAGCACGCATGAGCGCCGATGACACCATACAGGTCGATCAGGTCGAGGAATTCCGGCTTCTCACGCCGCACAACGATCCGAGCTTCATCATCCTTCGCGTGAAGACGCGCGACGGAACGGTGCACAACTTCGGGATGGATCGCGCCTCGCTCACACACACGGTTCGGGTTTGGGCCTTCGATCTCGGCGCGATCGAGATTGCAATTGAGACGGGCGCACCCCTGCCCGGAAAGCAGTTCGGCTCGACGGATAAGAAGGCGAGCTGAGAATGAATTCTCCCGGCAACATGATCAGGTCGCGCGGCGCGGCCAACGGCATCGGGAGCCGGGAGGATATCGGCGAGCAAGCCGTGGCCGAGCATGGCCTTATCTTCCTCGATGCCGACGCCGCTGCAATCATGGTGAGCGCATGACGCGGCAAGCCGCATATCCGCTTGGCGCTTGGCCGCTTGAAATGCGAGCCGAAACGGCCGCGGCATATTGTGACGAGCCGAGCGTGGAAGCGTTTCTCGCCAAGGTCGCGCGTGGCGTCTATTCGCAGCCCGTTCGCGTGAAGGGTTCGCTGCCGAAGTGGCATCGCGCCAAGCTCGATCGGGACATTGCCCGCAGGCACGGGCTGCGCTTCGAAGGTCCTGCACTGTCCGAGGATGTTGTGGAGTTGATCTAATGCCGCGTCCCAAGCCCGCCGGATGGCCACGCTACATGCGTTCGACGCCGTTGAAGAGCGGCCTTACAGGCTACTTTTGGGAACCGCCGACATGGGCGCGCAAAGGCAAATGTCCTGTGCATGCTGAGGCCCTTGGCACGGATTACGCCGTCGCCAAGCAACGCTGTGACGATGTTCTCAATCCGCAGTTGGACGCATGGCGCACCGGAAATCAGGTTGCCGAGCCCGGTGCTGCCGTGGGCAGCTTCGATTGGCTGGTTTCCGTCTACAAGAGCAATCCGAAGTACAAGGACAAGCCCGCCCGAACGCGCAAGAGCATTGATGCTGCGCTGGCGCTCGTATCCAAGCACGTCCTGAAAGACGGCCGCACATTCGGCAAGCTGAGCCTTTCGAGCGTCACGCCGGGCGTTGCCGATCGGCTGTTTGAGAAGCTGGAGGAAAAGCCCGGCGGCGGGAAGCGGACCCGCACGGCGATGCTGTCAATGCAGTACTGCCGGCGGGCGTGGAACGTGGCTCGCCGTGACAAGCCCGCGCAAGTGCCGCTCGATAATCCGTTCGTGAAGATGGGCATCAAGTACACGGCCGAGCGGACGCGGCCGGTGTCGCATGCCGAACTTGTTCGCTTTGTCGAGGCGGCGGACAAGGCCGGTGAGCCGTCGATCGGCACGGCCGCCATGATCGCGTTCTTTTGGCTTCAGCGCGAAACGGACGTGCTGTCCCGGCTCGCCTGGACGCACTACCGGCCGAGCGACGCACCGGATTGTGCTCGCATTTTCCACCACAAGACCGGCGAGCTGATCGATCTCCCGTTGTTCGATGAAGACGGAACCGATCTCTGGCCCGAGCTGACGGAGCGGCTCGATAAGGCCATTCGTCGCGGCACGCTGATCGTGATGCGCGACAAGCCCGATCGGCGCCGCAAAACGTTCCTGCCCTGGAATGAGCACTACTTCCGGCATCGCGTGGCCGCGATCCGGGGCGCGGCCGGGATCGATCCGAAGGCGAAGTTCATGGGGCTGCGCCACGGCGGCAACGTCGAAGGCGCTGAGGCGGGCCTGACCGATGCACAGCTCCGCGCGCTCAGCGGGCACCGCACCACGGCGGCGCTCCTACGCTACGCGCAGACGACGAAGCAACAGCGCCGCGCGGGTGCGCGGATGCGACTTGAGGCGAGAACGAAGAAGGGGAATTTGTCGGAATGAGCAACTGACGGCGTGTCGGAATGACCCGACCGTCAGTCTGCTAAGTGCTTGATTGGATTGGTGGGCGCACAAGGATTCGAACCTTGGACCCGCTGATTAAGAGTCAGCTGCTCTACCAACTGAGCTATGCGCCCACGCCACCAGACGATGCCGGATCGCCCCGTCCCGGGACACAGGATATGCGCGTGAGGGGAACGATCCGAGGGCGCACATCTAAGGCAGAAGGCCCGGGATTCCAAGGGCCTGACGGCAAAATTCCCCGGTCCCGACCCGCGCTCGTGCCGGGGCGCGGCCCTTCCGGCATGGCGGGCATCGCAGGCGGCGGAAACCGGCGCGGAAGACGTCGGCGCATCTCGGAATCATAATAATTATTGTTTATTTTCAATAGTTTAATTTCAAGCCGCCAGGTGGTTTTTTGACGCGCCGCAATTGCTGTTTGTCCGGTACGCCCCCGGTAATATCGGTTAGTATTTTAGCTATGCCCGGGCTTCTCCGTGTACGTCGGCCGGGTTCTGGGAAAAAACAAAACTTTAGGGAGTGATACAAAATGGCATTGATCACGCGAGGCCATCTGTTGACGGTATCTGCGGCCACTCTCGCGGCCGCCATCGCCGGCACAGCCTTGACGCCCGCCGATGCGCAGGAGCGCAAGTCAATCCGCTGGTCGACTTCGAGCGTCGATTCCTACGGCTACAAAGTGGCCGCGCAGATGGTCAAAATCGCCGAGGAAGCGCTTGGCGGCGAATACACCATCACCGTCAACCCGTATCCGTCGACGACCGGCGCCATGAAAGCGGCCATGGATGGTACCGGCGAAATCGGCTACACGGCCGACGTCGGCATGACCCAGCTTTACGAAAGCGACGGCGGCTTCAAGAACTACACGCCGGCCAAGGGCAAGCTGGTCCACACCTGGTACGCTTATCCGATGGAATCCTTCATGGCGGTACCCGCCGAAAAGGCTTCCGATTTCAAGTGCCTGAAGGATCTGAGCGGCAAGCCGACCTTCTTCACGCCCGCCGGCTTCATGAACTGGCTGAACTTCCAGCGCATGTACAAGGCGCTCGGCTACGACTTCAAGCATGTGCAGATCGACCCGAAGACCCAGGCCGACGCGCTCAAGGGCGGCACGATTGCGGGCTCGGTCGCCTATACGACCGCGGGCCGTTCGCTCGCGCCGTACTGGAAGGAGACCGAAGTACGCATGGACGTGCGCGTGGTCAATCCGTGCCCGGACGAAGTCGAAAAGCTGAAGGCCAAGGGCCTGTCGATCGCGACCGTCGATTCGAAAGTGTTTGCCAAGGACGTCGGCGTGAAGCAGATCCAGGGCGTGCCGATCCTGTTCGCCTATAACATGCGCGCTGATATGCCCGAAGACGTGGTCTACAAGCTGATCAGCGCCTTCTACAAGAACCGCGACGCGCTGGCGAAGGTCGAGCCGGGCTTCACGCCGATGGCGAAGGACTTCGTCGGCATGCAGACCGCCGGCATCCGCGCCAATCCGGACATTCCGGTGCATCCGGGCCTTGCCAAGTTCCTCAAAGAGCACAAGGCCTGGGACGACAAGTGGAAGATCGCGAAGGCGGGAAGCTGACCATCTGAAGACCTGAGCGGGGCGGGAGCAGGCCGACAAAGCCTGCTTCCGCCCTGTCTCGCAATCCGCCGGCTATCGGGCCGGCGGCACGCCGCCGGACGCAGGGGTCTTCGACGATACGCCGAAGAGAATACATTCTTGCATGGCCGAGGGGCACGGCCGCAAAACGGCACAACGAAAAGAACACTGGCACTGACAGGGGGAAAGTCATGACGGCCGGCCGACTCAAGAATCCATTCAGCCTGAACAACCTGATCCTTGTGTTTGCGCTGATTCAGTTCGTCTGGCTCGCCTGGTATTTCTACACGGGACGCGGCGGACCGCAGGAACTGGTCGCCCACGTGCTGCCGATCGCGCTGACGCTGCAGATATTCTTCATGTATCGGGAGGGCTATCTCTATAAGTGGCTGCCCCCGCGCGTGAACGACGCCATCATCATTGTCTATGTCGCGATCTGCGCATACGCCTTCTGGCATTTCTGGTGGGAATTCGAAGAGATCGCGATCTACCGGCAGGGCTCCTATACCCAGCAGGATTTCATCGTCGGCCTGCTGATGTTCCTTCTGGTCATGGAGCTGTCGCGGCTGGCACACCCGGTCCTGTTCTGGATCAACATCATTCTGGTCTTCTATACGCTGTGGGGCTACCTGAGCCCGCTCGACTTCTTCTGGCACCCCGGTACGTCGTTCTACCGGATCGTGACCTCAAGCACCGTCGAGCTGTCGACCGGCATCTACGGTATCTACGGTCAGCTTGCGCTGACCCTGATCGCCGCCTTCCTGCTGCTCGCCGCCACCGCCCGCGGCTTCGGTGCCCAGGCGGCGATGATCAACGTGATGCGCCGGCTCGCCGGACGCTCCCGCCAGATGGTCCCGCAGACCGCGGTGATGGGCTCGCTGTCGGTCGGCATGATCAGCGGCAGCGGATCGGCCAATGCGGTCGTCGTCGGCAGCATCACGATCCCCCTGATGAAGCGCTACGGCCTGCCGGGCACCGTCGCCGGTGCGGTCGAGACGGCCGCCTCGATGGGCGGCCTGATCATGCCGCCGATGATGGGCGTCGGCGCGTTCCTGATGTCGGAGTTTCTCGGCGTTCCCTATTGGGACGTCGTCATCCGCGGATTCTCGCTGGCGTTCGTCTATTACATGTCGCTTGCCTTCGCGGTCTATCTGATCTGCGCGCGCCTGCTTCCGCACGACACCATCGCGGCACCGAAAGTCCCGCTTTACGACCAGATCAAGACGTCGATCTTCTTCATCGCCGTCGCCTTCCTGATCGTGCTCATGGGCGTGTGGGGGATCGGCGAATTGCTGGCCGCCATCTACACCGCCGGATTCATGTTCGCGCTTCTGGCCGCGGCTTTCCTCTACTTCAAGCACGTTCTGCACGATCCGCTGGTCAAGGACGAGACGCTGCTCGGCAACATTGCGCTGAGCCTCGAAACCCATGCCGACATGACCTCCTATCTGACGCTGCTGCTGGCGACGCTTGGCATCATGATCGGGCTGTTCACCGTCACCGGCTTCATCAACCGGATGGGGGCGATGCTGCTCGATCTCGGCGCATGGAACATCATGGCGATGGTCTTCATGGCTTATATTTTCGGCTGGCTGGTCGGCGCCGGCCTGCCGCCGACCGCGACCTACATCATCGGCGCCGTGGTGATCGTGCAACCGCTCGTGTCACTCGGCGTCAATCCCTGGGTGGCGCATTTCTTCGTGTTCCTGCTGTCGGTCTGGGGCGAGTTGTCGCCGCCGACCTCGCTCACCGCCGCGGTCTCCGCGCGCATCGCGGACGCCTCCTTCATGATGACCATGTGGGAAGCGCTCAAGATATGCCTGCCGATCACGCTGATGACGTTCGCCATCTTCACCCGTTCGGAGATGATCATCACACCGGGCTGGCTCCAGATCACGAACACGATCGCGATGACGATAGGTACCTGTGGCATCGCTTATGCGATGTTCGGGCGTATCCACCCACAAACTGCCATCGATATCGTGGCACGCATCGGCATTGCGGCGATGTCCGCGTTCGTGCTGTTCTATCCGCAGGATATGGCCGCGCTCGCCGTCAGCCTACCGCTCCTGGTCGCAATCGTGTTCGGCCTGTGGCGCCACAGCATCATCGCACCGCGCGGCGCAAAAGCCATTGCCGTGCACGACGAAGCAGCCAATCCGGACGAACTGGCGACGCTCGTCAGCGAAGCCAAGCGCGAAGTCTGAAAAGCCAAAGCCAAGGGGGCCGCACCATGCGTGCGGCCCCCTTGTGCAAACGTCCACTTGCGGAATGGTTATTCGAAATGCTGGGCGACGCTGCCGAGGCCCATGGCGCGCGCGAGATGGATCGCGTCACGGCGCTGGCCATCGTCGAGCGTCTTGATCAGCGGCTGCGCCGCCGAGACCAACCGCTTGATCGAGGACGCGCTGAGCGCAAGCTCGGAGGCGCGCGCGCCGATGCGGCTCATGAAGCCCGCGCCGGCCTCTTCGGCATTCGCCTTGCGCCGCGCGATCTCGCGCAACGCCGCCTCGACACGCGGCCAATGACGCTCCTGCTCCGGAGTCAGGCGCAGCGTCGCCTTTGCGCGCGCGATCTTGGAATCGACCTCGTCGGAGGAATGCGTCTGCACGCCGTAGCGCGTCGGATGACGCGCGGCCGAAGTATCGGTGATGTCCTGGGCGAAAACGAAAGACGATCCCATGATCGTGAGTGCCATCGCACCCACGAACGCTGCCTTCCACATGCAGAGCTCCGGATGTTTTGTGTTGTGTTGCATTGCGGAATACATGACGGCACGGTGACAAACAACCCTACCGTGGTGAGAATCGCATAAAGGATAATCACTTAATTTTACAAAGGGTTGCGGGAAAAAAGGGGCATCGCCCGGACAAAAAGTAGGCGATTGTGCGACGGCGAAAAACGCCTGTATTTCAGGCCTTCGCGAGGCCCTGCCCATGCTCCCGCGCGGCCGCGTCGCGCGGAAGCTTTCATCACGCCGTCGGGGAACCAGGCGGGACGCACCGTGTGCGGGCATGGAACGAAATCGAAGGGACGTGAACGATGCTCCCGAAGCCGGGGAACATTTGGCACCGCAACGCGGAGAGTACCATAACATGATCCGTCCCGGCGGGGATGGATCATGCGGCGGGTCTGGGGTTGCGCTCCGCGCGACTTTACGCGGAGCGCCTTTGCCGTTGCCACGCCTTACTGCGCGGCGTGCTGGGCGTGCATGCGGGCGCCGCGCGCCATCAGCTTGTTCAGGGCGCCGAGATAGGCCTTGGCCGAAGCCACGAGCGTATCGGGATCGGCGCCGCGCGAGGTGACGGCGTGATCGCCCTGCGCGAGCCGCACCGAAACCTCGGCCTGCGCATCGGTGCCTTCGGTGACCGCGTGCACCTGATAAAGCTCCAGCACGGCCTCGTGCGGGATCAGCGCCTTGATACAATTGAAGGTCGCGTCCACGGGCCCGTTGCCGGTGGCCTGCACGGTCTTGTGCGTGCCGTCCATGTCGAGCGTGAGGGTCGCAGATTGCGGCCCCATCGTGCCCGCGATCACGGTCAGCGAGACGAGCTTGATGCGGTCCTGTGCGGTGGCGATTTCCTCGTCGACCAGCGCCTCGATGTCCTCGTCGTAGATGTGCTTCTTGCGGTCGGCCAGCGCCTTGAAGCGCACGAACGCGTCCTCGAGCTGGTTGCCGGAGAGCTTGTAGCCCAGATCTTCCAGCTTGTGCACGAAGGCATGACGGCCCGAATGCTTGCCCATGACCAGCGAGGTCTGCTTCACGCCCACCGATTCCGGGGTCATGATCTCGTAGGTCTGCGCGTTCTTGAGCATGCCGTCCTGGTGGATGCCGGATTCGTGTGCGAACGCGTTACGCCCGACGATCGCCTTGTTGTACTGCACCGGGAACGAGGTCGCCGCCGACACGAGCTTGGAGGCGCGCGTCAGCATGGTCGCCTCGACGCCGGTCCAGAACGGCAGCACGTCGTTGCGGGTCTTGATCGCCATCACGATCTCTTCCAGCGCCGCATTGCCGGCGCGCTCGCCGATGCCGTTGATCGTGCATTCGATCTGGCGCACGCCGGCCTTCGCCGCCGCCAGCGAATTGGCCACCGCCATGCCGAGATCGTCGTGGCAATGCGCGGAGAAGACCGCCTTGTCGGCATTCGGGACCTTTTCGCGCAGCATTTTGAACAGCGCGTAATATTCCTCCGGCACCGTATAGCCGACGGTGTCGGGAATATTGATGGTGGTGGCGCCCGCCTTGATCGCGGCCTCGACACAGCGGCAGAGGAAATCGTGCTCGGTGCGCGTGCCGTCCTCCGCCGACCATTCCACGTCGTCGGTATAGCTGCGCGCGCGCGTCACCTGCGCGATCACCATTTCATAGACTTCGTGCGGCTCCTTCTGGAGCTTGTATTTCATATGCACCGGCGAGGTGGACAGGAACGTATGGATGCGCTTGCGGGCGGCCGGCTTGATCGCCTCGGCGCAGCGGTCGATGTCCTTGGGTGCGGCACGCGACAGGCCACAGATAACGGAGTTCCTGGCGCGTTTGGCGATCTCGTGCACAGCGGCAAAGTCGCCTTCCGAGGCGATCGGAAAACCGGCCTCGATCACGTCGACGCCCATCTGGTCGAGCAGCTCGGCCACTTCGAGCTTCTCGTCATGGGTCATGGTGGCGCCGGGGCATTGCTCGCCGTCGCGCAAGGTGGTGTCAAAGATGACGACGCGATCCTTCTCGGACTGGTTCTGCGCGGTCATTGGAAAATTCCTTCTTCTCGCATGCGCCTCGGTGGGCGCTCATCGGGGTTTGCTTGTAACCGCCCCCTGAGTGCCCAGGCGCCAATGCCCGGCCGGCCCTCAGGGGCAGGTAAGAAGAAGCAGACCGCCAATAATGAGGCAGGCACCGGAAGCGGCGGGAGCCGTCCGGGTCATCGGGCGCAGAGCGAAGCGCTGTGACATTGCCAGATCCTCAGTACCGGCCCTCAGGGTCGCCAATCTTGGTAAATCGGGCGTTAACCCGGGCCGGGATGGCTCTCTTTTAGCGGATCATCCTGCCCGCGGGCAAGTAGGCGCCGGGCGGCCTGTCGAGGCCCCGGCCGCGGCTCAATCCCGCGACTTGGCGCGGCGGGCTCCGGCCTCCGCCCTGCCCTCCGCTTCCAGGGCGGACGCCACCTTCTTCAGTTCGGCCGGGGAATGCTCGCCCGCGAGGGGGAATTTCAGATCGAGCCGTTCCATGGCTTCGACCAAAGCGAGCGAAACGAGGAGCCGCGCGAACCATTTGTGGTCCGCCGGCACCACGATCCAGGGCGCTTCCGGGATCGAGGTCTGGCGGATCATGTCCTGGTAGGCGGCCATGTATTTATTCCAGAGCCCGCGCTCGGCGACGTCGCCCATGGCGAATTTCCAGCGCTTATCGGGATCGTCGAGGCGGTCGAGGAAGCGCCGACGCTGCTCCTCCTTGGAGATGCGCAGATGAAACTTGAGCACCACCGTGCCGTTGCGCACGAGGTGGCGCTCGAAGGCGCAGATGTCCTCGAACCGTTCCTTCCAGATGTTGCGGGTGACCAGCGGCGGCGGCAGCTTCTGCTTCGCCAGGATTTCCGGGTGCACGCGCACGACCAGGCATTCCTCGTAGTGGGAACGGTTGAAAATGCCGATGCGGCCGCGCTCCGGCAGCCGGCGCGCCACGCGCCAGAGATAATTGTGGTCGAGCTCCTCGGCATTCGGCGCCTTGAAGGAATGGACGTCGCACCCGAGCGGATTGACGCCGTAGAGCACGTGCTCGACGATGCCGTCCTTGCCGGCCGCGTCCATCCCCTGCAGGATCATCAGCACCGACCACTTGTCCTGTGCGTAAAGCTTTTCCTGCAGCGTCGCGAGGCGGCGGCCATGGTCGGCGACGACCTTCCTCGCCTCGTCCTTGCCGATGCCGAGCCCGCCGGTATCGGCCGGATCGAAATCCGCGAGCCGGAAATTTGCCGGACGTGCGATCCGGTAACGCCCGACGAGCTTGCCAAGCTTCTTGTCCAGACTCATGGCGATCCTCCGCGGCAAGGCGCTTATCGTGCCCGCCATTCGTGCTGCAAAAAGGCCTGCACGAAGTCTGGCATGTCTGGAACGAGATCGGCCAGCCCGCGCGCAATATAGATGTCGGAAAGCTCCGGATGCGCCTGCTGCGCCAGCGTCGCGCAGATGCGCGCGCGCAGGACATCGGCCGACTCTGCCGCCCGCATGCGCTTGAGCAGGGCGACGCGACCTTCGGCCTCGATCATGCTCCAGCCGGGCGCGATCGCAAGCTCGTCGGGCGAAACGCCGGTCTCCTCGGCGACCTCCCGGCGCACGCTGCCTTCGAGGTCGACGGTGTCGCCGCGCACGTCATCGGGGTCGGGCGTACCGCCCGGAAAATAGACATTGCCGGCATTGGCCGTCCCCGCCCCCATGACGCCGAGCAGAAAGGCATCGTCGGCCCCCTGCAGCGCGCCGAGCGCAAAGCAGTTCTTCACCGCGCGGTCCGGGAAGCCCCAGTCGCGCCAAGCGATAAAGCTCGCAAAGTCCGTCTGCAGATAGGCGCCATGCAGGGTGCGCTCCGCGATCCGGTATTGGTAGAGCAGCAGAACAGGGCCGTTCCACAGACCGGGCTTCTCGCGCCTAAGCGACGCGAAATATGCCGCGATCTCCCTGCGGTTGCGTTCCGCGAACGGCCATGGCCGCGGCGCCAGACGAAGCGACAGACGGTCGATCGGAACTACCGGTAAAGTGTCGGTCACGCGTCGATCATACCTTCCGTCACCGTGACGGCCACGCCACCGATCGCAACCGAGGCGAGCCGGCCGCCGCCGACCGTGAAGCCGACCTCGATCCGGCTCGGCCGTCCCATGTCGATGCCCTGCGCGATGGCGATCCGGTGCTCGCCGTCCGAATAGGCGCCCGACCCGTGCAGCAGCCCGGCGAACGCGGCAGCCGCCGAGCCGGTCGCCGGGTCCTCGGGGATTCCCATCGCCGGCGCGAACATGCGAGCGCAAAAATCGGCACTGTCGGCGGACACCCCGCGGCAGAACACGAAGACCTTGCCCGGGCCGCCGATGCCGAAAACGGATTCAAAGTGCGCGGGATCGGGCCGACAGCGGGCCACGGCATCGCGCGTGCGCATCGGCACGAAGCAGAAAGGCAACCCGGCCGACCAGCGCGCGGCCGCAAGGCCCTCGATACCGATATCGGCCGCGCTCACGCTGAGCGCCCCTGCAAGCTCGGTCGCGGCCGGCAGGTCGCCGAGGCGTTGCGGCAGACCGGGGACGGCGAAACAGGCCCGCCCGCGTCCGGCATCGAGCGGCTCGAAACGGCAAGCCACCGCGCCGACGCCCTCCTCGAGCGTGAATTCACGCGCAGCGCGGGCGCCGTCCAACTGCGCCAGCAGCACCGCGGCCCCGACCGTCGGATGGCCGGCGAACGGCAGCTCGGCCGCCGGCGTGAAGATTCTCAGGCGCGCGCGGTGCGCCGGCTCCTGCGGCGGCAGCACGAACACCGTCTCGGGATGATTGAACTCGCGCGCGACCGCCTGCATCAGCGGGGTTGCGAGACCCTCGGCGTCGACCACCACCGCCAGCGGATTGCCGGCGAACCGCGTCTCGGTGAAGACGTCCAGCGTGAAGAAGCGGCGGCGCACGGCGTTCACACCTCCTGGGGCGCAAAAATCCAGCCGGGATTGACGATCTCGTCCTGCGCCGCAATCAGCGCGATCTCGCGCGATCCCTGCTCCACCGTGCGCCTGAGAATCCCGAACACGGAAGAGGCCGACATCGAAAGCGCCCGCGCCAGCGGCGCGCCTTTGACAATGTGCGCAAAGAACAGGGCCGCGATGACGTCGCCCGCGCCGTTGGCGACGATCGGCAGTTTCGGCGTGCGCATGCGATAGCGGCCCTCGGGGCCGACGGCGAGAAGATCGATGCTGTCTGCGGGCGTATCGTCGAGATGCAACGAAGTGACGAGCACGACCGACGGCCCGCGCCCGCGCAGCGCCTCGACCGCCGCGACTGCGTCCGCCAAAGTGCGCGAGGACCGTCCGCTCAGGAAATCCAGCTCGAAGTGGTTCGGCGTGATCACGTCGGCTGCGGCGACGGCGCGGTCGCGCAGGAATTCGGGAATGCCCGGACGCACGAATATACCCTGCTCAACGTCGCCGATGACCGGATCGCAGCAATAGCGCATCGCCGGATTGGCGCGGCGCACGCGCAGCACCGCGTCGAGAATAGCCTCCCCGATCTCGGCCGAGCCCATATAGCCGGACAGGACGCCGTCGCACATGCGCAGCGCGCCACGCTCGGCGATGCCGGCGACCAGATCGCGGATGACGGCTGCATCGAACACGATCCCCTTCCAGGAGCCATAACCGGTGTGGTTGGAGTATTGCACGGTATGGACCGGCCAGACCTCGATCCCAAGCCGCTGGAGCGGAAAGGTCGCCGCGGCATTGCCGACATGGCCATAGGCGACGTGCGACTGGATGGAGAGGAGATTCATGGGCCCAAAATACACAATGCCCCCTCCCTTGCGGGAGAGGGCACCGGCACGATTTTTATTGATCGGTCAGTTCGTCTTGGCGTTGGCCTGATCGACGAACTTGTTGGTGTAGGTCTTGGAAAGGTCGATATTGGCCTTGGCCACCGCCTCCGAGGACTGGCTGAAGACCGCAAGCACGGCCTGCGCGCCCTTGGGGTCCATCTTGCCGGTCTGCGAATACATCGGGATCGTATTCTTGAGCGCGGCGAGATAAAGCGCCTTGTCCGCGCCGACGATCGCCTCCGGCATTTTCGCCATGATCTCCTCGGGCGTGTGCGAGTGGATCCATTTCAGCGTGTTGACGATGGCCGTCGCCATCCCCTGCGCGACCTTCGGGTTCTTCTCGATCCACTCGGCCCTGGTGTAGAGCGCGCCGCCCGGATACTCGCCGCCGAACACCTCGAGCGTGTCCTTCTGGGTGCGGGTGTCGGAGAGGATACGCAGGTCCTTGTTCTTGCCCTGCAGCAGCGTGACGGCGGGGTCGAGCATGACGGCCGCCTCGATCGTGCCCTGCTCCATCGCGGCGACCGCGGTCGCACCGAGGCCGATGCCGATCACGCCGACGGAGGCCGGATCGACGCCGTTCTTCTTCAGGATGTATTTGAGGAAGTAGTCGGTGGAGGAGCCCGGCGCGCTGACGCCGACCTTCATGTTGGCGAGGTCCTTGACCGATTTGATCTTGTCGGTGTGCTTGGGCGAGACGACGAGCGTCAGCCCGGGATAGCGGTCATAGACCACGAACGCCTGCAGGTTCTGGCCCTTGGCGGCGAGATTGACGCAATGGTCGAAATAGCCCGACACCACGTCGGCCGAGCCGCCGAGCACGGCGGTCAGCGCCTGCGAGCCGCCCTTGAAGTCGACCATCTCGACATTGACGCCGGCCTTCTCGAACTCGCCGAGCTCCTTGGCGAGGACGGTCGGCAGATAGCACAGGCACGCCGCGCCGCCGATCGCGATTGTGACCTTGCTCTGGGCGACGGCAAGACCCGTCATCAGCAGCAGCGCCGCGCACGCCGAGGTGAGCCGTCGTACGAGCCTTCCAATCATCGTTTCCTCCCTGTTTTTGGTCCGGCATCCGCCGGCTTTGGTCGCCAACGATAATTCAAGCGGAGCAAGCCGCAAGGGCCATCACGTACGTGTGTCCGCCGCCGCCGGCCGCCAGACCAGAAGGCGTCGCTCCACGAGCGTGACGAGGCCATCGATCACGATCACAAAGGCCGCGAGCACAAACATGCCGGCAAAAACACCTGCGATATCGAAGGTCATCTCGGCCTGCAGGATGATGTAGCCGAGGCCGGCGGCGGAACCCAGATATTCGCCCACCACCGCGCCCACCACCGCAAAGCCGACGGAGGTATGCAGGGACGAGAACATCCAGGACAGCGCGGACGGCCAATAGACGTGCCGCATCAACTGACGCTCGTTCATGCCCAGCATGCGCGCATTGGCGAGTACCGTCGGGCTGACCTCCTTGACGCCCTGGTAGACGTTGAAGAACACGATGAAGAAGACGAGGGTCACGCCGAGCGCCACTTTCGACCAGATGCCGAGCCCGAACCAGAGCGTGAAGATCGGCGCCAGTACGATGCGCGGCAGCGCGTTGATCATCTTCACGTAAGGGTCGAACACGGCGGCGACGCGCGGCTGGCGCGCGAACCAGAAGCCGACAAGCACGCCGCCGACCGAGCCGATCACGAAGGCGAGCATCGCCTCGAGCAGCGTGATCCACAGATGGCGCCAGATGGTGCCCTCGGCGAACCACTTGACGATGCGCTCGATGACGTCGATGGGCGTCGAGAAGAAGAACGGCGGGAACAGCGGCTTGCCGTCGCTCACCGGTACCGTGGTCAGGACGTGCCACAGGGCGATGGCGACGACCGCGACCAGAAGCTGGATCAGAACGAGCGTGACGCGGCCCATCACCCGCCTCCCGTTTGCGCGTAACCCTTGACGACCTCGTCCTTGAGCGTCTGCCAGATTTCGCGGTGCAGGTCGTGAAAAGCGCGCTCGAGCTTGACCTCGGCAATGTCGCGCGGCCGCGGCAGCGGAACCCGCCAGTCGCCGATGATGCGCGCCGCCGGCCCCGCCGACATGATCACCACGCGATCGGAAAGCGCGATCGCCTCTTCGAGATCGTGGGTCACGAACAGGACTGCCTTGCGGTCGGCGCTCCATAAATCGAGCAGCAGGTTGCCCATGATCTGGCGGGTCTGGGCGTCGAGCGGGCCGAACGGCTCGTCCATGAGCAGGATTTTCGGGTCGCGGATCAGCACCTGGGCGAGGCCCACGCGCTTGCGCTGTCCGCCGGACAGCATGTGCGGATAGCGGCCGGCAAAGGCCGCAAGCCCGACGCGCGCGAGCCAGTCCTGCGCGCGCGCATGCGCCTCGCCTGCCGGAATGCCCGCGGTCTCAAGCCCGATCGAGATATTGTCGATCGCTGTCTTCCAGGGGAACAGCGCGTCGGCCTGGAACAGGTAGCCCGCCTGTCGGTTGAGGCCGAACAATTCACGCCCGAAGATCGCAGCCCGTCCCGACGACGGCGTCAGCAGACCGGCGGCTACATTTAGCAAGGTGGACTTGCCACAGCCGGTCGGCCCGACGATGGACACGAACTCGCCGTCCGCCACGGTCAGGGACGCATCCTCGACGGCGGTATAGGTCGTTCCCGCCGCGAGGCGGAACGCAATGGTCGCGCCCGACAACTCGACTGCGGCAGACCCTGCCGGCTGCGCCGCCCCGTTTGCGTCCATCCCCGTTCCGTCGATCGATTTTTTGGCAAAGATTGAGGTTGCGCGGCAGGTTAAGGTTGGCCGCCGTTCCAGACAACCGCCAATTCGTTTGCGCCGCGGAGACCGCAACGCCGCAGCGATATCGCGCGGCGTGGCGGCAGCCCGCCGGCGCTCAGAACCCCTTGAGCAGGCCGGCGTCGATCAAGAGGCGGTTGAAGCGCCGTGCCTCCGCGCCGTCCCGGCAGTCGTAGAACATACCCTCGCAGCGCTGCAGGATTTTCTTCTGTTCCAAGAACGAGCCATCGAGCGGCAGGCCCGCGGCCTCCAGCGCCACTAGCGGAAGATAGGCCGCGTCCAGCATTTCCATCGCCGACGAGAGATCCGCCGGACGATAATTGACGCCGTCTATCGCGTAATAGGTCGTGAAATAGCGCGGATCGCGCTGCATGATGTTTTGCGACACCTCCTCGAAGCTGCGGTCCGGCTCGATGACCTTCGAGGAGATGTAGGGCTGGTGGTCGCCGAAGCGCACGATCAAGAACGGCTCACCCGGGAAACGGCTTTTGAGCTTTGCGACGAAGTCGCGATAGTCCTGCGCGCTCATCATCTGGCGGCGGATATATTCGTCGAATTCCACGCCGTTGCCCGGCGCGCGCCAGTCCGGTGTCAGGTCGGCGCGATAGGGCTGGTCCCACGGGAAATGGTTGGCGACCGTATAGACGAACAGGAAGTGGGGGGTCTTGCGGTCGCCGCGCTCGAGAACCTTGAGCGCCTGGTCGTAATAGAAATGATCGGGCTCGACGTCGCCGGCGCGCATCTCGCCGGAATCGATCATGCGCTGCACGCCGGCCGAATGCTGGAACGCGCGCGCGCTGAGAAACGAACCCGGCGCCGGATAAAGACTGAAGGTCTTGTAACCGCAGCGGCGCAGCGTCTGCGGCAGGCCGCGCTCGACGCGACCGGCCGCGATGCGGGTGACATAGAAGCTGAGCTTGCCGAACGAGCGCGCCGACAGGCCGGTCAGCACGTTGTATTCGGTGTACCAGGTCGGCCCGCCGGTACCCTCGACCGAAAGCAGGCGGAGCTTGCCGTCAACCGACCGGAAATGACGGTCATAGCCGGCCGGCACCTTCATGTCGGGAACGCGGCTGACGTCGAAGCTCGACTCGTCGAGGATGAAAATGATGTTGGGCCGCTGGCCAACCGCACGGCAGGCCGTATCGGCGGTCTTGCGCAGGCTCTCGCCCGTGCCGGCATCGGCCTCGATCCAGCCGAGCGTGGTGAGCTGCGAGGCAGACAACACGCCCGAACGCACGAAGCTCGAAACGTGATTGTTTCCCTGGAACGGCTCCCATGGCTGCTCGGGCACCGACAGCGACAGCCCGCCGAGCACCGCAAAGCAGCCCGCCGCCCCGGCTGAGGCCACGCGGCGGCGCACGCGGAACGGATCGAGACGCCACAGCATGACCAGAAGCGGGATCGCCAGAACGGCGGCCGTCAGCGCCGTCATGCGCAGGCCGGGAAAGGTCTTGAACAGGAATCCAACCGTGTCCCAGTCGATGATCAGGACATCGAGGAAGGTCGCGGTCATCCAGGTGACGCCGAACTTGAACTGCGACACCAGAATGACGCCTGCCATGACCAGCAGCGACAGGAGCGCCGAAACCACCGGCCGGCGCAGCAGCGCGAGCCAGAACAGATTCAGAAGTGCCCAGGCCGACGCGCCGAGGACGATATGGAACGGACCGACTTCAGTAAGAAAGAGCCAGCCAAGACCCGCAAGATGCAACGCCGCGACCAGCGGCCACTGGACCCATGGCGAATGGATGCGGGTGAGAAGCGCGCCGGTGCGGGTTGCGGACGGAGGAACGCTGGAAATCGACATGACCGGCACGACCCCGCGTCCGGGTTGCTCGATCGTGTCGGGGACCGCGGGCTTCTGTCATCAAACTGTAATAATAGTGTCATGGCAAGCGGCGCGCGGCCGCACGCGGCAATTTGCCGGACGAAACGCGGCAGGCAGGCAAAAAACAAGCGGCGCGCCGAAGCGCGCCGCTGCCGTTGACGCTTACGGGTGCGCCGCAACAAGCGGCAGCCCGCACTCAGTTCCGGTTCTTGTCGACCAGAGCGCCCTTCCTGATCCAGGGCATCATAGCGCGCAGCTTCTCGCCGACCTGCTCGATCGGGTGCTGGGCGAGCTTGGCGCGCGTAGCCTTGAACGAGGTCTGGTTGACCTTGTTCTCCAGCATCCAATCGCGCGTGAACTTGCCGCCCTGGATGTCGGCCAGCACGCGGCGCATCTCCTTCTTGGTCTCTTCGGTGATGATGCGCGGACCGGTGACATACTCGCCGTACTCGGCGGTATTGGAAATGGAATAGTTCATGTTGGCGATGCCGCCCTCGTAGATCAGGTCCACGATCAGCTTCACCTCGTGCAGGCACTCGAAATAGGCCATTTCCGGCGCGTAGCCGGCCTCGACCAGCGTCTCGTAGCCGCCCTTGATCAGCTCGACGAGGCCGCCGCAGAGCACGACCTGCTCGCCGAACAGGTCGGTCTCGCATTCCTCGCGGAACGTGGTCTCGATGATGCCGGCGCGGCCGCCGCCGATCGCGGACGCATAGGACAGGCCGAGATCGTGCGCATTGCCCGAGGCGTCCTTGTGGATGGCGAGCAGGCACGGCACGCCGCCACCGCGCAGATATTCGGAGCGCACGGTGTGGCCGGGACCCTTCGGCGCGACCATCAGCACGTCGATGTCGGAACGCGGCTCGATCAGGTTGAAATGCACGTTCAGGCCGTGCGCGAACAGGAGTGCACTGCCGTTCTTCATGTTGGCCTGAAGGTGGTCGCGATAGATGTCGGCCTGAAGCTCGTCGGGCGTGAGCATCATCATCACGTCCGCCCACTTGGCGGCTTCGGCGACGTCCATGACCTTGAGATTCTCGCCCTCGGCCTTTTTCACGCCCGCGGACGTCTTGCGCAGCGCAACGGCGACATCCTTGACGCCGGAATCGCGCAGGTTGAGCGCATGGGCATGGCCCTGGCTGCCATAGCCGATGACGGCCACCTTCTTCCCCTTGATCAGGTTCAGGTCGGCGTCACGGTCGTAGTAAACACGCATGGTACGTTACCCCCGATGGGCGGATCGCCCGTTTGCTGATGGATGGGCCGGAACGGGTCCGGCGCTGCTTCTAGGATTGTTGGGCGCTGCCGACAAGCCCGCTTTCGGCAACCCCTCCAATTCCGGCGTTTCGGCATGGACGAACGCGTGGCCGCGCAGCGCCCGCAGGGCATTGAGAATGACGGCTACATCGATGACCTCCTGGAACAGCGCGCCCTGAACCGGCGTCAGATAGCCGAAGGCGGCCGCCATCATGCCCCCGACCGACAGCCCGATCCCGGCCACGACGCTCTCAAGGGCGATCCGGCGCGAGCGGCGCGCGATCGAAATGGCGGGCGCGATCCGGTCGATCTGATCGACCAGGAGCACGACATCGGCAGCCTCGGCAGAGGCGGCGGCGCCGCGCGCGCCCATCGCCAGACCGACATCGGCCGCGGCCAGCGCGGGTGCGTCGTTGACGCCGTCACCGACCATCATGACCGGACCGTTCTTGCGCTCCGACAGAACGACAAGGACCTTCTGGTCGGGCGACAGCTCGGCGCGGACCGCGTCGATATCGAGGCCGCTGGCGACTTTCGCCGCCACGTCCTGACGGTCGCCGGTCGCCAGCACGATGCGGTCGACGCCAAAGCGGCGCAGGCTGGCGAGCAGCATCGCCGCCTCCGTTCGCAATTCATCGGCCAGCACGATTTCGCCGACCGTCACGCCATCGCAGGCGACCGAAACCGTCACGACGCCGGGCGTGCTGTGCCGTCGCGGCTGTGCGGTGCGCGGTATGGCCTGCACTTTCGCAGCCACGAAGCGCCGTCCGCCGACCACGACGCGCCGGCCCTCGATCTCCCCTTCGATGCCCTCGCCCGGCGTCTCGGTGACATTGGTCGGCAGGGCAAGCGGAAAGCCGCGCCCGCGCGCATAGGCCACAAGCGTCTGCGCGACGACGTGTTTGGATGCCTGATCGAGCGAGCCGGCAAGGCGCAGGATCTCGTCGGCGGAAAGCCGGCCGGCAACGCGGACGGCCGTGACGCGCGCCTCGCCGGAGGTGAGCGTGCCGGTCTTGTCGATCACGAGCGCACGCACGCGCGCCATCATTTCGAGCGCTCCGCCGCTTTTGACCAGGATGCCGTGACGCGCCGCACGCGACAGGCCGGCAACGATGGCGACGGGTACCGCCAGAATCAGCGGACAGGGCGTGGCGACGACCAGCACGGCGACGGCGCGGATCGGATCACCGGTCAGGAACC